>Ga0075023_100000039_pt1 | contig 28646 bp, 26 predicted proteins | sample Str014_FD_71388 | JGI IMG/M metagenome (GOLD analysis project Ga0075023, IMG submission 71388) | Freshwater sediment microbial communities in response to fracking from Pennsylvania, USA - Straight Creek_MetaG_SC_2014 | ecosystem: Environmental > Aquatic > Freshwater > Creek > Sediment | place... | reverse complement strand
TCTACTTGGTCGTGGGTGACGTAAATCATCGTGGCGCGCAGATCGCGGTGCAGCTTGGCAATTTCAGCGCGGGTGCCAACGCGCAAGGCGGCATCTAAGTTGGAGAGTGGCTCATCAAATAAAAACACTTCGGGCCTGCGCACAATTGCGCGGCCAATGGCAACGCGTTGGCGCTGGCCGCCTGAGAGCTGGGCTGGTTTACGCTCCAGCAAAGGCTCGAGCTTCAACATGCGGGCGGCTTCGGCCACTTTTTCTGTGATTTCTGCTTTTGGTGCACCAGCAATCTTCAAACCAAAGGCCACGTTATCGCGCACTGTCATATGCGGGAACAAAGCATAGGATTGGAACACCATAGCGACCGAGCGATCTTTGGGCGGCAGATCATTGACCACCTTGCCACCGATGCTGAGCGCACCTGCACTTATTTCTTCCAGCCCGGCAATCAAGCGCAGCAGTGTTGATTTGCCACAGCCTGAGGGGCCAACGAAAACCACAAATTCGCCATGGGCAATTTCGAGATCAACACCTTTGATGATCTCGACAGTGCCGAAGCTTTTGCGAATTTGAGAGAGCTTTACGTCAGCCACGTTTTCATTCCTCTACATGCAGCAGGCCGTCTGCATCCACACGCAAGGGCACAGGGTCGCTGACTTGGCCAATGAATTTTCCGGCGCGGTCATAATACAGGAAGCCCATAATGTAGAGCTTGCCCTTCACATCCACAATTTTTCCGGCATAGCGTTTGCAGGGATTGTGTCCATCAAGGAACGGCTTTGGTGCCGTCCACGGGCCAAGGTGGCTATCCGCGATCAAATAATGGCTGCCAGTGACAGGTGTTTGCGGATTGAATTTACGGTAGGCCTCAGACCAATGTTCTGCCGCTGTGCAGAAGGTCATGTACCATTTGTTGCCGTGCTTAAAAACCTGCGGCACTTCGAGCTGGCCGAAAGCGCCACCGTCGTAGATTGGCTTCTGCAAATCCCAATGGATGAGATCAGGTGAGGTTGCAAAGCCTACAGCACCACCGGCATTTGGTTCTTTGCGGCCCGGCACGCGGGCGGTGAAATACATCAGCCAGCCTTCACCTTCTGGGTTCTTCATCACCCAAGGGTCGCGCATGGCGCGGTCATGCCAGTGACCCGGCGTGTATTCCTCATAAAACTTGGCCATTGGGCCGGTGCGGTCCAGGCATAGGCCGTCGCCTACGCGCTGCCAGCTGTGCATATCGTTGGAGGTTGCGTGGCCAATGCGCTGGTGCATGCCTTCGAGATCATGCATCGTTCCGGTATAAAACAGGTGCCAATGGCCTTGCGGCTCTTGCAGCACGCTGCCTGTCCAGGTGGTCCAGTCATCCCAAGCTTTGGTGTCAGAAGGCTTGAAACAGGTGCCTAGATGCGTCCAGTTCTTCAAGTCTTTGGAAACCGCATGGCCTTGCGTTACATTGCGGTGCCGATCATCCGGGTGGGGCAGGTTCTTGTCAGCCTGCAGAAAATAGATGTGCCAATCATCTACATTCCGGGCCAGCCAGAAATCCCAGATCCATTTGTCTTTGAGTGCGAGAACCATGTCAGCCCTTGATACCTGTTGAAGCGATGGAAGCAATGAAGGCACGCTGCAGCAGCAAATAAAATGCCAGCACGGGAACGGTGATCAGCGTGAGATAGGCCATGATTTCGCCCCAGGCGATGTTGAGCTGGAAGAAATATTGCAAGCCCACCATCACGGGGCGATATTGTTCTGCCTGCACCGACATCAGCGGCCACATGAATTGATTGTACATCGCCAGAAATTTCAAGATCGCCGCAGTGGCCAATACTGGCCCTGAAAGCGGCATGATCACTTTGAGGTAAATCTGCCACCAGTTTGCGCCTTCCATGCGTGCGGCCTCAACCAGTTCACGCGGAAGATCCTTGAAATATTGCACGAAGAGATAAACTGACAACGCATCAGCGCTGAACGGAATGATTTGGACGTGATAGGAGTTCAGCCAGCCAAAGGTGACACCGTTCAGGCCGACCCATGGCAGGTTGTTGACCAGCAACAGAAGTGGCACGGCAATGATTTCGATGGGAATGATCAGCGTTGTCAACAGCACCGTCAACACCGTGTTGCGGCCGCGCCATTCGAGAAAGACAAATGAAAATGCGGCCATGGAACAGAGCAGCAGCGACATCACCAGCGTGCAGCTCGTGATGAAGATGGAATTGAACACAAACAGTGCCACGGGCGCGCGTTTGAAGGCGTCAAAATAATTCTGGAATGACAAATCACCCACCGGCAAAAAGGCCCGGAAAGAATTGGTGTCTGTCAACAGTTGTTGGCCCGGCTTGAAAGATGACATAATCATGAATTCGAGCGGGAAGATGAAAATGATCGCCACCAATACCAGTGGAACATAGCGCCACTTGGAAATGCGCAGTGCGGTTGATGTGCTCATGCTGTTTTCTCCCGGGTGAGATAGCGTTGCAGCAGCGAAACGCTGATCACGATGATGAACAGGATTACCGATATGGCAGAGCCCGCTGAAATATCCTGCTTGGCATAGCCATGGTCCAGGGCCTGGAACACAATGGTTTGGGTGGCATCAAGCGGGCCGCCTGCTGTCATCACTTGAACCTGCGAAAACAGCGTGAAGGCCTGCATGGTGATCACCACCAAAACCAGCACCGCCGTATTGCGCAAGCCGGGCCAGGTGACAAAGCGGAACTTCTGCCAATTGGAAGCGCCTTCAATGTCGGCTGCCTCATAGAGCGAGACAGGGATGGTCTGCAGGCCGGAAAGCCAGATCACCATATGAAATCCCACCGCCTGCCAGATGGACATCACCATGATGGCGGGAAGTGCGGTCAATGGGTTGCCCAGCCAATCCACTGGCTTGAATGTGCCGAAGGATAAGAACGAGAGCATACCGTTCAGCAGGCCATTGTCTCCGCTGTAGATAAAGCGCCAGAGCAGAGACACCACAACAATTGAAACCACCACGGGCATGAAAAAGATGGTGCGGAAAATATTGATGCCTGCCAATTTCTGATTGATCATCAGCGCCAGAAGCAAGGCAAGGCCGCCCTGCACCGGCGCAACAATAAACACAAACTCAAACGTGTTCAGCATGGCCTTCATGAACACCACATCCTTGGCCACCACCACTTCACGCGTGGTGCCAGAGGTCCAGGAAAACCATTCCTTCATGCCATTATATTGCGGAAAATCCGGATTGTTGCGGGTGATGCTGCGCACACTCGGGTAAGTCAGCGAACCGTCTGCCTCTTTCACAATTTCGTTGGTGGCGGGGTCACGCTGCGGCTGCAGCGACAAAACGCTCACATCCAACAATTGATGAAAGTTTGAGGTGCCGACCCATTCAGCCGGATTTGGCGAAATCAGCCGCTGATTTGTAAAGCTAAAGTAGAAACCCAGCAAAAATGGCACAATGATAAACATGAAAATCACCGCCGTGGCCGGAAAAGCCATCAGCCAGCCGGTTGTGGGTGAATTCATCAATCTGTTGGAACGCTGGGTGGCCATCAATGCAATCCTCGCCGTTTGGGGTTCCCTCCCCTGACATCAGGGAAGGGAACTTCGTGTGGCGTTACTTGGTGTAGCCTTTGTTCTTTTCGATATCCTTGGTGATTTCATCCGCAGCAGCGTCCAGCGTGCCTTGCACGTCAGAGCCGTTGGAAAGATCAGCCAAAGCCTTTTCAAATACCTTGGCGGCAACTGCATAGCCCGGATAAACCGGACGCACGACGGCCTGCGCCTTGGAGAGACCAAAGAATACCGCCATCGGTCCACCCTGCTTGTAGTTGATGGAAGCGGCAGCAGATTCTGGCGTCGGCGGAATCAGGCCAATGCCATCCGAGAAGGCGGTCAGATATTTGTCTTGCAGCGCAAACTGGATGAACTTGTTAGCGCCATCCTGGTTCTTGGAAGAGCCAGAAACACCAAACTGCCAAGAGGCAGCGCCGATCTTGGGGCCTTTGCCGAAATCAGGCGCAGGCAGGAAGACCACGTCGTCATGGTCTTTGAGCGCACCCAAGGCGGCCCAATTACCATTCCAAGACAGAGCATATTTGCCGCTGGTAAACCCGCTGTCACGATCAGCTGGGCTTTGTGATGTGCCGGGGGCCAACTTGTCCTTGAACAGATGTTGCCACCATTTGCCGAACTTGACGCCAGCTTCACCGTTCAAAACCTTGTCGGCTGTCTTGTAACCATTGCGATCAACCATGTCGCCGCCGAAGCTCTGCAGGAATGGCGAGAAGGCATAAGGATACCATTCGCCCGTCCAAGCCATGCCAAGGTCCAAAGGATATTCGAACTTGCCTGAGGCCTTCAACTTTTGAAGCACAGCTTCAAATTCATCACCGGTCCATGGCTTGTCAACGGTTGGAATGCGAATGCCATTGGCGTCCAGAACAGATTTGCGGGCCACCATGGCAACAGCAGCGTCCCACAGGCCAACGGAATAGACTTGGCCGTTATACTTGCCGATCGGGCCTGGCAGGAACTTGGCATAAGAAGCAGCATCAATCTTGAGCGGGGCCATATAGCCTGCCCAAGCCCAGCCTGGCATCACCGGGCCATCAACGTCGATGATGTCTGGCAGTTTGCCAGCAGCAGCAGCGGCAGTGACCGAGTCGTTGTAAGCCTTCTGCGGAAACTGTTCGAGGCTGACCGCGAAATCACCTTGTGACTTGTTGAAGTCATCAATGATCCCGGTCAGGATTTTCTTTTCAACTTCATTGCCAGCGCCGTGATACCACATGGTCAACGGCGTGGTCGCGAAGACCGCGGCTGAAGACAGCAGGCTTGCGAGAAGCGTGCCGCCAAATATCATTTTCTTCATTGTCTTTCTCCCAAAAATTCTTGTTTTATATTCTATCCGGCGAACCGGGGTTCTCCACGCCACGCGCTCATGCGAGCACACGGCAGGATTGGCGTTCAACCAGCGGACAGGGCACAAGGATGCGCGGGGCCCATCCTTCAACCTGTTCGCGGGCAGAATTGGTGAGTTCAACAGCCTGACGGCCGATTTCAAAATAGGGCAAGGCCACAGTGGTCAGCTGCGGGCGCAGAGTTTCCGAGATCAATTTGAGATCATCAAAGCCCATCACCGACACATCTTGCGGGATGGACAATCCCAAGCTCGCCGCAGCCGCAAAAACCTGCAGCGCGATTTGATCATTGCCGCAAATAACAGCCGTGGGTCTGCGCTTTTGTTGTAGCAATTCACGGGTGACATCGTAGGCAATGATCGTCTCATTACGCACCTGCCCTGCCATGCCGCGCCGTTCCAGCATTTCATCAAACTCGACGCCCGCCTCTGCGAATGCGCGGCGCATCCCTTTTGCCCGCAGACGCGTGGCTTCAATTTCAGGGATGAGTGTCACCATCGCAATGCGGCGATGGCCGCTCTGCAACAGATATTGGGCTTGGGTGTAACCGCCGCCTTCATCATCGGGGATAATCGACGGCCTGTCATTTGCGGGGGCAAAGCAATTGGCCAGCACGATGGATTGCTGAAAATCTGGATTGCCGATTTCGTGGGGTTGGTGGAACATGGCCGCATAGATCACGCCTGTCACGCGGTGCGAGCGGAAGGTTTGCCACAGCTCATGTTCACGCTGCGGATCGCCGTCCGTGCTGACGATGAGTAGGGTCTGATGCTTTTCATTCAGCGCGGATTGCGCCCCGCGAACCAGATCAACCGAATAAGGTGTGGTAGCAACCACGTCGGTCATCAAGCCATAGAGCGAAGATTCCACACCACGCATCATCCGCGCGGCCTGGTTAGGAACGTAATTGGATGAAGAGATATGCTTCAAAACATCGGCGCGCGTTTTGGCGCTGACTGCCGCATCGTTGTTCACGATGCGCGAAACAGTCTTGATTGAAACGCCCGCGCGTTTGGCCACTTCCCGAAGGGTAACCAAGATAACCTCCCAAAAATCGCTGTTCTATTGACAACGTTGTCAGGGAACCTAGGGAGTTTTTGACAACGTTGTCAAGACCTGACGTGGTCGGGGGCAGTTCTGCGCTGAATGTCGAGGAGGTCTCATCGATTGCGGTTGCACAAAAGCTTCGATGAGAAATCAAAATTTCTTCGGTAATTCAGGCGCGATCGGCATACCTCAGCCAAACTTCGTCTCGTTTCAAAACTTTGGAAGCATATGGTTGACCAGGTTACGTAGATGTTCAGCGGCGAGAACAAGTAATCCAGATTGGCGATCAATTCGGATGCAACAGAGCCGCAAGTAAATTTGGACAGCCGGCGCATTCTATCAACGAGTTCAAAGGCCCATTTTGTTGGGTTGGACAGATTAAGTATTGGGCTTCCTTAGATAGGCGTGACCCTTTCGGGCGCGCCAGTTCATCCACAATGTATCGCAATTATACTGGTCATTTTGTGCCTTTGGCCAGCCTTTTGAAAAGGGAATAGCCACGCTTGTCCTGTTCTCAATCTCGCCGTTTGGAGCGCACGGCGGCCATCGTCTGGGCCAGGTTTTCTTCTGCTGATTTATAGCCTTTTTGCGCGACCGCCATAAACACTGCGTCCATGATGTTCAGTTGGGCGATGCGGGCAGCTGCATTTTCACTGGTGAGCGGAGAGCCCAAGGCGGTCGAACACAGAACCACATCCGACAACTCTGCCAGTGGCGATGAGTTGTAGTTTGAAATGGCAATCACCTTTGCGCCATTGCTTCGCGCGATCTGTACAGCTTCGAGCACACCCGTCGTACGGCCCGAGTGGGAGAAGGCAAGAACCAAATCATCGGGCTTTAAAATAGAGGCAGACATGGCCATCATATGCGTATCATCATAGACGGGTGCGCGCACGCCGATGCGCAGAAACTTATGAGCGACATCCCGGGCAATTTGCGCCGACCCGCCGAGGCCATAAAATTCACGATGTTTGGCCCCATGAATAAGGGTGGCCGCGCGTTTAAAGCCTTCCATATCAAGAATGGCCAAGGTTTCTTCCAGCGCATGGATCGCCGTGCGGAAGACCTTTTGCACGATGACCTCAGCACTGTCGTCTGGCCCCAAATCTTCATGCAGGTCAACATTCGGCAACTGTTTGTAGGCATTCAAAGCGGAACGCAATTCGCGAAAACCGGCAAAGCCCAAACGCTTGGCTGTCTTCACCACCATCGCTTCAGAGATGCTGGCATCAGCGGCCACGCGCTTAAGCTGCAAACCATCGTCGGCGGCACTGCGCAACATGATTTCCGTCACCCGCATTTCGCTGGGTGTCAACTCCGGCATGAGCATGCGGATGCGCGGGCCGACCGTTCTCACATCAAGCATAAGACTTTATCCTCTACCGCGCGCGAGGCGATCAACCACCATTGCCAGAATGATGATGATGCCCGTGGCAAGCAGTTGATAAAACGCCTGAACGTTGAGCAGAGTCAAGCCATTGCGCATGGCGCCCAGCACCACAGCACCTAATATTGTGCCAAAAATAGAACCTTTGCCACCCATGAGCGATGCACCACCAATGGCTGCTGCGGCGATGGCCTCCAGTTCCCAAAGATTACCCAATGTTGGTTCAGCCGCACCGAGGCGGGCGATGAGAATGACAGCTGCCAAGGAAGCAAGACCGCCAGAGATCATATAAGTGATCACCTTGGTGCGCTCGATGGGAACGCCGCTGACACGGGCCGCCTCTTCATTGCCGCCCACGGCCAAAATATATTCGCCCAGCGGCGTTTTCTTGAGCAACACCGTTGCCGCAACCGCCAACACCCCAACGAGGATCACCGGCACTGGCAATCCAATAACGTAAGATGAGAAGATTTGACGAAATTCATTGGGCAAACCAAGCACGGGGTTGCCGCCTGTATAGATCAGGGCCACGGCGCGAAACATGCTGAGCGTGCCAAGCGTGACGATAAAGGGCTGCAAACCAACATAGGCGATCAACGATCCATTGATCATGCCACAAGCGAGACCGATGGCGAGAGCCAGCGCAATCACCACCAGCACGGGATACCCCGCCATCAAAAGTGGCGCGCTCAGCACGGCGGCCAGCGCTGCTACTGGCCCCACTGACAAATCAATGCCACCGCTGATGATCACCAAGGTCATGCCGATGGCGATGCAGGCGTTGATGCTGGACTGCTGAAGAATGTTGACGAGGTTGCGTTGTGTCAAAAACACATCAGTCATGCTCGCGAACACGATCACCATGAGCACGAGGCCGATAACCGTGCCCATATCACGCCAGCTGATGTTCAATCCTTCAGACCAAGCCTTTAGTTTGCCGTTCATTTAAAATTTTCTCTTTCCTCACTCATGCGGCGCGCTTGCCAGTGATGGCGAGGCCCATGATATTTTCTTCGCTCAATTCCTTGCGGGTGAGACTGCCGGCCATTTCACCAGCGCGCATCACCACAACATTGTCACACAGACGCAAAACTTCGGGCAATTCAGATGACACAACAATGATGCTGCGCCCCTGCTCTGCTAGAATCTCGATCAGTCTATAGATTTCACCCTTGGCGCCCACATCAATGCCGCGCGTTGGTTCATCAAAAACGAGGATCTCAGATCCAGCCATCAGCCAGCGGCAGAGAATGGCTTTTTGTTGGTTGCCGCCGCTGAACAATCTGATCGCGCGCTCAATATTGGGCGGGCGCAAGTTCACGCTCTTGGCTTGTATCGTCACTTGCTTCTTGAGTTCTGCTGCATTGATCACACCGAAACGGGTGAGCTTGTTCAACGATGGCAGGCCCGTGTTGGAAGCAACTGACCGCAGCGGAATGATGCCTTCCTTCTTGCGGTCTTCGGGCAAGAGCGCGATGCCCTGTGCAATGGCCGCTTGCGGGCCAGAGAAGGTCACAGGCTTGCCATGCAGTTTTATTTCACCGTCAGTCGGGCGATCAACGCCTGCGATGAGCCGGGCCAATTCTGTGCGGCCAGAGCCCACCAGACCAGCAATACCCAGCACCTCGCCCCGCCGCAGATTGAAGGTTACATTGCGCACCGCGCTGTCACGGCCCAAGCCGCTCAGCGATAGAACTGTTTCATCTTTCACATGACTGGTGTGCGGCGGAATATCCAAAGCGCGGCCCACCATGAGGCCCACAAGTGCGGCTTCGCTGGTCTTAGCCAGATCAACATCTGCAACTTTCTTGCCATCACGCAAAATGGTGGCGTGTGAAGCCACACGAAAAACTTCGTTGAGTTTATGCGAAACGTAAATCACAGCAACACCCTGCGCCTTCAAACTCTCGATCACGCTCACCAGTTTTTCAAACTCAATCGGCGTAAGACTCGAAGTCGGCTCATCCATGGCAATAACTTTGGCTTTTGCCAGCAGCGCCTTGGCAATTTCGACAATCTGCCTTTGCGCCACACGCAAATTCTTGATTTTGGCGCGGACGTCAATGGTGGGATCAAGTTCAGCCAATAGTTCTTTGGCTTTCGCGCGCATTTTTGCGTGATCTTTGAAAATGCCGAATTGGGTGATCGCATCACCCAGAAACATGTTCTGGGCCACTGTCAGTTCCGGCACCTGCTGCAACTCTTGATGGATCAGCGCGATGCCTGCCAGCTTGGCTGCTTTAGGTGTTCGCAGATCAACAATTTCGCCGTTGATGCGCATCTCACCACTATCTCCGCGAAAGATACCAGAGATTATTTTGAGGAGTGTCGATTTGCCAGCGCCATTCTCACCCAGCAATGCCACCACATGGCCACCGCGCACCTCAAAGCTCACTTCGTTCAGCACTTTCGTGCCGACGAAAGATTTGGAGATGTTCGTCAGTGAAAGTGCCGCTGGTGCGATCATGTCGGCCATGGGAATTATGCCTAGTATATTAAAGAAAAATCCAGCGTGATGGCAAGGGAGACAAGCCACCACGCTGGTCAAAAGGGCCCTCTGTTACTTGGCCGCGTCTTCCATCAAGTTCTTGCGAACAACCGCTTCATCACCCTGATAGCGGGCCATGTTGGCCTTGGTGACCAAAGCTTGTGGGGTTGCCACAACACGTGGCAATTTCTGGCCAGCTTGCAAGCGCAGCGCAACTTCGAGAGCTACTTCGCCAGTCAAGACTGGGAAGCTGTCTACAGTTGCAGTGAGTTCACCAGCAGCGATCGACTTATAAGCATCGCTGATGCCGTCCGTGCCGATCACGGCGATCTGCTTTTGCTTACCTGCGGCTTTCACAGCTTCAACAACACCCAGCGCCATGCCGTCATTGTTACAATAGAAGCCGACGATGTCAGGGTTCTTTTGCATGATGTTGGTGGCAGCGTCATATGACTTTTGACGATCCCAATCGCCTGGAACCGAAGCGACAACTTCAAAACCCTTGCCATCCTTGGCAATGGTTTCCTTGAAACCTGCGGTGCGCTGAACTGCAGCATAAACACCAGCCATGCCTTCGATGACAGCAAGCTTGCCGCCCTTGCCATTGGCAATAAACCACTTGGCAGCGCGAACGCCGTTATCTTTTTGCACGTTGCCGATATAGTTCTTGGCCAATGGGATCACGGCATCATTGACGTTGATCACGGGAACGCCAGCTTTAGCTGCCGCTTCCACTGCTGGCTGCAAGTTTGAATCGGTCTGTGGAGACACGAGCAGAATCTTGTAACCTTTGGAGAGCATGTTTTCAGCTATGGCAAGCTGGCCGAGTTGGTCATTTTCGCCTTGGCCTGCTTGCAGGTCTACGGCGGCTCCAACGGTTTTGCCGAACTTGGTATAGCCTTCACCCAAAGAGCGCCAATATTCATTGGTGAGTGCCTTGGCAACGGCACCAACCTTCATGCCCGCTTCAACTTTCGGCATAGGACCGAATTTAGCATCAAGCTGTGACCAATCCATACGGTCTGGCTCAATGTCAGAGTTCAAAGGCTTCAAGTCAGCAGCATAAACCGACATGGAAAATGCGACGCTGGCAACCGCGCCCAAAAGAGCGGTCTTCAAAAATTGTCTACGCATAGTTAGTCCTCCCAAAAGTAATCAATGATTATGTTAATGTGGAATATTCCAATCCGGTCAGCTGCCTCCTATGAGGGCTTTGCGGATGATGGAATTGCTGGTCACGGCGTCTTGCGCCGCAATGGCCGCACTTAAGCGGTTGTCTGTTCTCAGGCGTTGCACAACGTCGCGCATGGCCTCAACGGCGGCGATATTGGCTGAGCATTCGGCGACAGGGTCCATGCCTGTGATGTCTGGAAAAGTGTCAAAATAGATAGCGCGATTGTATTTGATTGCATCCAGCACATAGAGCAGTTCAATGGTTTGGATCGGATGCACCGTGCCCACCATCAAGCCGTCATCACGCTTGCCGTAACCGTCATTGAGATGAACGCCAAAGAGCTTGGATGAACGCGCCGCAAGTGCCACGGCATAGGCCGGCATTTCATCCGCATAAAGCACATGGGCGAAATCGATCGTCACACCAACATTCTTGCGGCCAATCTGATTGATGGCCAAAAGCGTGGTGCCAATATCAGGCATCAGGCTGAAACTGCGCGGCTCATTGGGTTTGTACTCAATGCTGATCTCGCAAGCGCCATTGTGATCAGCCACTTCAGCCATGGCCTCAAGTGTGAAATCCCACAGTTGGCCGTAGTCAACCTGGAAGGAATAATCGAAACCGTCTTGGCCCATCCACAGTGTCATCAGCGAGCCACCAAGCTCAACCATCTGATCCAAGCCACGTTTGGTTTGGTCGATTGCGAGGCGACGCAATTTCGGATCAGGATTGGTGAAAGCACCGAGCTTGAAACCTGGATCGCTGTAGTAGCGCATCGCAAAGCCATTGACCGAAAGCCCCAGATCACCCAGCGTTGATTTCAGTTCTTTGTTGGTCACACCAACGCAATGATCGGGGAAGTTCAGATCAACCGCGTTAAGGCCTTTGACACTGGCCGCCCGCTCCAAAAGCCCCAAGACGCCAGTGCGTTTGATTGGACTCTTCTCGATCCCATTCTTGAATGAGTTGAGGCGGGCCGCATAGCTGTGAGCGAGCTTTGTGTTGTGAGCGTTCATGTCTGTCCTATGTCTTAAACTTCACTCAACAGAGGTATTCTGTAAAGCTGATTCTGCAAATTTGGATGTTTTGGAAAGTTAAAGTTCCGCCTTCACGATTTATTGGCCGCGAAATCGGAAATGGGGAAATAAAAATGATCATTCTTGTGAAGTCTTAAAAGCAACTTCACAAATTCAATATGTCTTGTGCATTGCAACATGGTGCCAAACGAGCGCGATCAGCGCCCGGAAACAAATTCTGCAGCCCGCTTATTGGCCGCACGACAGGCCTCCACCAAGGGTGTCGCTTGCGAAATGAGTTGTGCGAGAGTGCCAACAAAGCAATCCCCCGCACCATGCGTAGAGACAACTTTTACCCTGTGAGGCTCTATCTCAATGGTGGCCGAGCCTTCGCCCACCACGAGCCCTTCGCCGCCCAATGTGATGACAACGGATTTTGCCAACTTCTGCAATGCGGGCATCACGGCTACGGCAGATGCGCGGTCTTGCACCACATGGCCCGCCAAAGCCTCTGCTTCGATTCGATTGACCACCAATACATCCACGAGTGTGAGAAGATCGCTACCAGCAGCGCGCACTGGTGCGGCGTTGTAAATCACTTTCGCGCCACCCGCCTTTGCTGCAATGGCTGCGGCAACATTCACCGCATGAGGCACTTCATTTTGCAAAACCAAAACTTTTGCACCGCCTAATCTGATCCAGTCTGCGCCTACCGATGTCGGTTCTATTTTGAGATTTGAACCCGACACAATCACTGCGCCATAGTCTCCGTCATCTTTCAATATCGCAACACTCATGCCAGAGCCCGCGAAAGGGTCAACTCCTATGACCGTGGTGTCAACGCCATGCGTTCTCAGATTGTGCATCAAAACATCGGCAAAGCCATCTTGGCCGACGCGGCTGATCATTGCGGTTTTGGCACCTGCCCTAGCCGCCTGCACCGCTTGATTGCCGCCCTTGCCCCCACAAACTTGCTTCCAAGCATGGCCCACAACGGTTTCATCGATGCGCGGAATTTCCGGAGATTGCACGACAATGTCCAAATGCAAACTGCCGCAAACGATAACGTCAAAACTCTTCATGTTTCAGCCCTTTTTCAGAAATTAGGCTGCGAATTAAAGTAAAGCAACGCAGCTTACTTTCCAAAGTGTGAAGTTTTGGCGATTGAATTTCTTGGCGTGGCTGTTAGCTTTCTTGGGCAATCCATGAAAGCTTGTCAGTGACCCATCCACTCATTCTCGTTGACCCACAGCCGCGCAGCCTCGATCTCATTTGCGATGCCCAGACGCGGCGTAAATTTGAAAGTCTGGGCCAAATTATCGCCCATGAAGATGGGCCGATGCCGGATGACATGGTGGAGCAATATTTGCCCGAAGCCACAATACTCGTCGGTCAAACCCGAATGGATACGCAGCGCTTGAAACGGGCCAAGAAACTCAAAGCCATCATCAATGTTGAAACCAATTTCACTGACAATATCGACTACGAATACTGCTTTGCGCATGGGATTCACGTGCTCACACCGGGCTCTGCCTTTGCTGAGGCTGTTGCAGAATCTGCCTTGGGTATGGCTATCGATTTGGCGCGCGGCATCACCAAGGCCGACCGCGACATGCGAATGGGCGTTGAAGCTTATGGGCTAGACGGCAACGCGGAAAGCTATTCACTCATGGGTGCCGCAATCGGGCTCATTGGATTTGGTGACTTGTCTCGTGCCTTCATGAAATTGGTGGCCCCGTTCAATTGCCCCACCAAGATTTTTGACCCATGGGTTCCAGACTATATAATCCGCAAACATGGCTGCACCCCTGCGCCGCTTGACGAAGTTCTCGCAACATCAAAAGTCATTTTTGTTTTTGCTGGTGTGACCTCCGAGAACCAGGGATTTCTGGGGCGGCGTGAATTGAGCCTCATTCAAAAAGATGCGTCATTCTTGTTGATGAGCCGCGCCGCAGTTGTGGATTTTCCAGTGTTTCTTGAATGTGTCAGCGCTGGAAATTTCAGGGCGGCGACTGATGTCTTCCCCATAGAGCCTGTCGCACAGGATGACCGGGTGCGCAATATTTCCAACCTTTTACTATCGGCCCACCGCACGGGCGGCATGCCAACCGCGCTGTTTGATATTGGCGCGCAAATGGTGGCTGATGCTGAGTTGATATTGAAAGGCTTGCCCCCTGTTGTGTGCCGCAAGGCGATGCGCGAAACCGTGGCACGGTTTCGCAGCAAACCCGTTTCGATCACCTAACGGATCACGCCCTTGCGCATGATGAAGCAGCCATAGGGGCCAGGGTCTGAGGTGCGCACGATGGCGAAAGATTTTTTTGCTGCGGCATAGAAATCAAAGCGATCATAGGCACCCATGTTCACCGGCTTAGGCTGCGATTGATCAAGTGCCTTTTGCATTTCGCCAAAAATCGGCACCACCCCATTGGGGTTGCCCACCACACGCATGCGCATGACGGGCTGTTCGACAAAATCATCCAGTGGCATCAGCCCCAGTATTGCTTTCGTCAGTTCCGGTATTTTGCAGCCAGTTACGCTGATCAGTTTCCCGTAAGTTGTCTCTTTTGCGATGGTAACCGCAGGATGATTGACGTCGCAGATCACCAGATCATCGCCATGGCCCATCAACATCAACACATATAGCAATTCAGCGGAAATAGACGGATCAACATGGTGCAACATTGCGAAATTCCTCAATCCCGTTTCCATCCTTATTGATTTTTTGCGCCACCGCAATCATCACTTCTGCACAAATCCGTAAAGTCGTAGGCCTTTGACAAAACGCTGCATTGCACTAACCTTTTGCCAGAAGGATCGGAAAATGGCGTCAGTCGACATCAAGGATGCACGCAAGTCTTACGGCACCCACGCGGTAATTCACGGTGTGAACGTTGCCATTAAAGACGGAGAATTCGTCATTCTTGTCGGCCCTTCAGGCTGCGGAAAATCTACGCTGCTGCGCATGATTGCTGGGCTGGAGCCAATCACTTCCGGCAGTATTTCAATCGGCGGCAAGGTGGTGAATGACCTTCCGCCGAAAGACCGTGACATTGCCATGGTGTTTCAAACCTATGCTCTCTATCCGCATAAGACTGTGGCGCAGAATATGGGCTTTGCTTTGCAAATGCGCAAAGCCACCAAGTCTGAAATTAATACCCGCGTGAAGCGGGCTGCGGAAATTCTTGATCTCGTGCCCTTGCTCGACCGCTTTCCCAAACAACTCTCTGGCGGCCAGCGCCAGCGTGTGGCCATGGGCCGCGCCATTGTGCGCGATCCGGCAGTTTTTCTATTTGATGAGCCGCTGTCCAATCTTGACGCAAAATTGCGTGTCCAAATGCGGGCGGAAATTAAAGAGTTGCACCAGCGTCTCAAAACCACAATCGTTTACGTGACGCATGACCAGATTGAGGCCATGACCATGGCTGACCGGATCGTGGTGATGAATGCTGGCGTGGTTGAGCAGATCGGAACACCGCTGGACCTTTATGATCGGCCCAACAACATGTTTGTGGCAGGTTTCATTGGTTCGCCTTCAATGAACTTGCTGAAGGGCACAATCAAGGCCGGAGCCAAGGCCACATTCGTGCTCGACGATGGGCCAAGCCTGCCACTGGGCACGGTTGATCAATCCCTTGATGGCAGGGCGGCCTATTATGGGGTGCGCCCAGAGCACCTTACCTTGGGCAATGCTGGTATTCCCGTTGAAGTCAGCGTTCTTGAGCCGATGGGCTCAGAGACCCAACTGTTTGCGAAAGTGGGTGGCCAGCGTTTGGTGGCCCTATTGCGCCAAAGGCTTAGTGCCAAGCCAGGCGACAAACTTTCGCTCATGCCTGACGTAAGCGCCGTTCATCTGTTTGACGCGGTGACACGCCAGCGGCTGTAAAGTGACGTGAAGTTGTTGGCGTTGACACACTCATTCACAAGCATAGTCTCAATCTCAACTACGACGGCCAAGACGGCTGATTAAGTCAGCGGTGTCCGTTGCAGTCAATTTGGAGGAATTGATCATGAAGTTGGAACACTACAATTACATATCACGGCGTGGCCTTCTCAAAGGTACAACCGGTTTGGCTGCGGCATCACTTCTTGGTGGCGTTTCGCTCGCCTCACAGAAGGCCTTTGCAGCCGATGATTTGCGCGCGGCCATATTGAAAATTCCTGGTGTTGGCAAGGGCCAGCCAACCGATGCTGATTGGCAAAAGGTTGGTGAAATGTGCCTGGGCTCCACTAAAGCAAGCGTCAAGCAGGGCGAACTTGCAGGTGTTGAGCTTTCATTCATGGGTCTCAACAATCAAAACGTTCACAACGTGTTGTTCCGTGGCCTTTCCAAAGCTTGGGCTGACTATACAGGTGTGAAGATTAACTGGATTGATTTGGCGCAAGCTGACTACAATGCCCGCCTGCAACAAGCGATTGCCACCAAGACTGTCGATTTTGACGTCATAGAAATGGGTGCACCTTTTGAGGGCGATGTGTGCGGCAAGGGCCTTGCCTCTGAGATGCCAGATTGGGTGAAGAAACAAATCGACATGGACGATATTGTGAACTACCTCAAGCCGCCAGTTGGCACTTGGGCTGGCAAGCAATACCGCGTGACTGTCGACGGCGATTGCCACAACTTCAATTATCGCTCAGATGTATTTGCTGATAAGGGCCTATCTGACGCTTGGGCCAAAGCTGGCAACAAGACGCCTTGGGGCGTTCCAAAAACCTGGCAACAAGTCAACGCAGTCACCAAATTCCTCAAGGGCCAGAAATTGGATGGCAAGGATGTCTATGGCTATCTTGACCCAACAAAGGGCTGGGGCGGCTTTGCCTTCTATTTCCTTGAATCCCGCGCCACGGCCTATGCCAAACATCCAGACGACAAGGCTTGGTTGTTTGACGTGGACACCATGAAGCCACGCGTTAACAATCCTGCCTTTGTGCGCGCCATTCAAGATGTTGTGGACTCACTGCCTTTTGAACCCGCCGATCAGTTGAATGCAGACCCCGGCACAACTGGCTTCCAGCAATTCCTCGCTGGCACGGGATCCATGCTTGCCTGGTGGGGTGACATTGGCACGAATGTCTATACGAATGACAGCTCTACCATTCAAGGTAAGGCCGCGTTTGACATTCTGCCGGGCTCAGATGATGTTTATAATGCCAAGACTGGCAAGTGGGAAAAGCTGGCCTCTGGGCCAAACTATTCGCCCAACTTGGCCTATCTCGGCTGGGGCATTTACGTGATGGCCCGCGTTGATGCAGATCCAAAGAAACAAAAAGCCGCTTGGTCGCTTGCTGCGCATTTGGGTGGCAAAGACATCGCACTTTGGATGGCTGCCTATCCATCAGGCTTCCAGTGCTATCGCAACAGCCAGCATAACATTGATGAATGGGTGGGTGCTGGTTATGAAAAAGCCTTCATCTCAAACTATCTCGACTCACAGTTCAATTCCTACAACCATCCGAACGGTGCGATCGAGCCACGCATTCCCGGCATCTTCCAATACTACAGCGCTGCTGAAGACATCTTGGCCCAAATCTATGCGGGCAAAGTGAAAGTGCAAGAAGGCGCTGACCAGATTGCCGCAGCTTGGGAAAAGCTCACGGATCAACTGGGCCGTGACAGCCAGATTAAGCTCTACAAAGCTTCATTGGGCATGTAATCTCTGAGCCTCCTCGCCCCTTTCGGGCGGGGAGGATTTTTTGCCATGAGCAACGATATTCTTACAGGCCAACAAGCCGTTAGCGGTCAGGTTTCAGACCAGCAGAAAGTTGTGGGCACATGGATGGTGCGGCTCGCGACAGGGGCATTTGCACTCGCGACATTTGTCCAAACGCTTTTTGCCTTGGGGCTGGTGGCTTTTGGTTTTCCCAATTGGCTTCCGGTTTTTCTCGGCTTTGGCGTTTGGGGCGTGTTGCTGTGCTGGGGCAACATTCTGCGACTGGGCGAGCAAGGCTGGCGCGCGCTGTTTGTGTTGCCTGCCATTCTGCTCACTGTCGCGATGGTGATCTTTCCGACTTTTTTTGGTCTCTACATTGCCTTCAGCGATTGGAACTTGTCATCTGCCACTGGGCAACACTTCAATGGGCTTGCCAATTTCTACCAACTGATGGGCGATGTGCGGTTTTGGAACGCACTGGCCAACATGCTTTTCTATGTCGCAACCGTGCTTGTGCAATATGCCATCGCCTTTGGCTTGGCCCTGTTGCTGAATTCTGAAATTCGCGGACAAAAGTTTTTTCGCGTGGCTTTTCTTTTGCCCTTCATGCTCTCGCCGGTTGCTGTCAGTTGGATGATCGGCAAGTCCATGCTTGAATTCCGCTTTGGCCCAGTCACCAATCTGCTGCGCGCGCTGGGCTGGGAGAACCCCTCCCTGCTTACAACGCCCTGGCTGGCCAAAACCACCTTGGCGGCCATGGACGCATGGGTTTGGATTCCATTCATGGTGATCCTCTTGTTGGCGGGCCTGCAAGCAATGAGCAAAGAGGTGCAGGAAGCTGCCAAAGTTGATGGCGCAAGCGGTTGGCAAGGTTTCTGGCATGTGACTTACCCCTTGATGTTGCAAGTGAGCATGACCACCGTGATCTTGCGGATCATCTTTCAATTGAAGTTGGCGGACATCGTAATCAACACCACGTCAGGTGGGCCGGGCGGGGCAACAGACACCGTTTCAAGTTTCATTTTCCGTGAATATAAAGATCGATCCAACGTGGGCTATGGCACGATGGTGGCAGAGGTCTATTTGATTTTGATCATCATTTTTGTGAGCTTGTTGCTCAAACTCTCCAGCAGGGTCATGCAAAGGCAGGGTGCGTGATGTCAGAACGCGTCAAGAAAATCATGATTTACACGGCCCTGATCGTATGGACGATCATTGCCTTGTTCCCGATTTACTGGACTTTCTCAACCACATTCAAAGTAGCCAAAGATGTGCAAACTGGCCAGATTATTCCGTGGCTTCAATATCAGCCAAATTGGCTTGGCCTGCGCGCCCTTGGCCTTTCGCCGGATACAATTTTTACAGACTCTGGCCCGCGCGAAGAATTCATCAAACGTTTTTGGAATTCCATTCAGGCTTCGCTGGGCGGTGCTGGCTTGGCGCTGATTGTGGGGTCCACTGCAGCTTACGGCCTCAGCCGTTTCCAATACAAATGGTTGATCTGGCGCAACAAGGACATTTCCTTTTTCTTCCTGTCACAGCTCATCCTGCCACCAGTGGTTTTGGCAATGCCATTTCTCGTCCTCTACAAAGAATTGGCATTGCTGGATTCCATGTTCGGCTTGATCTTGATTTACGCGCTCATGGTTTTGCCGATCGTTATCTGGATCATGCGGGATCAGTTTGACAACATCCCTACAGAGCTTGAACAAGCGGCACTGGTGGATGGTTGTTCTTCGTGGAGCGCATTTCTGAAAATCATCTTGCCCATTGCATTACCGGGCATGGTGGCGGCCTTCATTTTGGCGGTGATTTTGTGTTGGAATGAGTATTTCTTCGCGGCATTGCTGACCAGCACTCACGCCAAGACACTGCCCGTCATGGTGGCAAGCCAAACTGGCTCACAGGGAATAAGTTGGTGGAGTATGGCAGCGGTATCTTCAGCGGCGATTTTGCCGCTGATCATTATTGGCATTTTCTTGGAACGATTTATCGTGAAGGGACTTACGGCTGGAGCAGTGAAATAGTTCGATTCCGAATTCGGCATTTTCGTTTCACTTTGTTGTTAACTTCCATTCCCGTTGAATTGCTAAGTGTCATCGCAGAGCGGTTTGGCAGATCAAGGATTTGATTTACTGCGATTGACGTGACTTTTTCACTCGCTCGCATCGAGTGTGTGAATAAAATATCGCAGCTGGCGTTTCGACTTGGTGGGCATACGAATTTCTAATATTTCAAGACACCAAATAGCCAAGCAAGCGTAACTTCAGCCCTTGCGGCAATTTCTGCAGAGTCTTGAGGATCAACACAAAAGGCAGCGGATAAGCAATTTCAAAACGCCCTGCCCTCAGGCCCTTGATGGTGAGGGCTGCGGCGTGCGCGGGCTTCATCAGGAAGGGCATGGGGAAATCATTGGCCGCTGTCATCGGAGTCTCCACAAAGCCTGGATTGACGACGCTGACATTGATGCCATGAGGGCGCAGCTCCAGCCACAAGGCTTCTGCCAAGTTGATCAGTGCGGCTTTGGTGGGGCCGTAATAGGCAGACTTGGTCAGCCCCTGATAGCCTGCGGCGGAAGCCACGAATGCAATGTGGCCGGATTTGCGTTCCATGAAACGCGGCAATACTGAGCTGAGCGCATTGACCGAGCCCAGGTAATTTACTTCGTTGATGCGCATGAAAGTCTTGGTCGAGAATGTCTCTAGCTTGAAAGGCTCATAAGCGCCTGCGGCGAAGATGGCCAAATCAATTGGCCCCAAAGTCTGCTCAATTTCATCCACCGCAAAGCTCAGTGCCGTTTCATCCGTCACGTCCACTGCGAATTGTGAAATGTTCGGGTGGGCACGCGGGCCAGGAAAATGCCTTGCGCTGACTGCAACTTTCACGCCAGCTTCAGCCAGCTGCTTGGCAATTTCAGCGCCTATGCCGCTCGATGCGCCGGTGATCCAAACAACTTTCCATGGGGAGGCCATAGATTAAATGCCAATGAAGCGCTGCACCAGCCTTGCGGGCCAGGAGTGAAAGCGCGTGGGGGCGTCATTGGCCACCAAGCAGATGCAGGGCTCGCCTTCTGCTGCAATTGGCGTGTGGGAAATGCTCTCATCCAAATCTGCCACATCACCCCGCGCGAAGTGGCCGATTTCATCGTGATATGCGCCGCGCAGTATCAGCGTAAGTTCCGTTCCCCCGTGGCCATGATCCGGCATTTGGCGGCCGGGCATGATGCGCAACAGACCGAGGAAGCCCGTTTCGCCTTTTGGTTTTGGCAGTTTGAACATATCAACGCCGGGGCCAGCCTTCTGCCATTTCAGGCTGGCGAGATCAGCCGTGCCCAAAACAGCTTGCAAAGCGCGCGGCACATCGCTCTCGGCACTGCGCGCCACGGGCAGTCGGTGCAGCGTTGCTGTTTGAATGCGCGCCATGACGGACGCCCTGCTCGATGGTGCCACTTCAGTGCTTTTCTGTTTTGCCAAAAAGTCGCCACCAATTTCATCTGCGGCAACGGCGGCGGCACGGCAGACAGCGCAAACTTCCAAATGCGACTTCACAACCAATGCAAGTCCTGACGGCAAGGTGCCGGCGCTATAAGAAACAAGGGTTGCTGAATCAAGGTGATGGGTGTTGGTCATGATGCTTCGTCCATGGCAGCGCGCAAATGGGCATAGGCCAGACGCATGCGGGACTTTATGGTTCCCAGAGGCAGGCCCAGTTTGGCGGCGATTTCGGTTTGGGAGAGTTCTTCGTGATAGGCCAGCTGCAGCACGGCAACTTGTTCTGCGGGAACGGCCTTCATCGCAACTCGCAATGCCTCGGCGCGTTCTTCACGCAACATGCGTTGCTCACTGCCTTCGCTTTCGTCCACCGGATCCCATTCAATCATATCGATGGAAATGTCTGGCTTCTGGCGGCGGATACGGTCAATCATCGCATTGCGGGCAATGGTGAAGACCCAACCTTGAAGGCTGCCACGAGCGGGATCAAAAAGCCCGGCTTTGGTCCAGACACTCACCATCACGTCCTGCATTACATCTTCAGCGCTGGCGGAATCCATACCCCGGCGCATCAACAGGCCCTTCACCTTGGGGGCGAGCAGATCAAACAGTTGGCCAAAGGCCTCGCGGTCACTGTTCTGCGCCACTTGGTGGATCAGTTGGGCAAGGCGGTCTTGGCTCATGTTTGGGCTAGAGGGGGAGAGACTTGGGGCATGGTGCCGGATGTTAAAGATGTTTTTCATGGCTTGCACGTGATTACGCAGGGCTATGCCCAGCGGATCACTGTTAGTTGAATTGTGATCCGGCGTCTGTGGCGCTGCGTATCACATTCAAACTCAAGCGAGAACTTATGACGAAGAAAAAAATTGCAGTGATCGGCTCTGGCATTTCCGGGCTTTCGGCCGCTTGGCTGCTGGCCAAAAGCCATCATGTCAGCTTGTTTGAGGCTGACAACCGCTTCGGTGGCCATGCCCATACCGAAAGCTTCGGCAAAGTGCCTGTAGATGTTGGTTTTATTGTATTTAATGAAAAGACCTATCCCAATTTCGTGCAGCTGCTCAAGGCGCTCGATGTTGAAAGCCATGAAACCGAGATGGGGTTTTCGGTTTCCCTTGAAGAAGGGCGCATTGAATACTCGGGCGGAAGCCTCACTCAGCTGATTGGCTCTCCAGCTTCGGCCCTTTCCGTGAGCCACTGGGCTATGTTGCGTGATATTGCGCGGTTCTATCGCAGTGCCGTTGCCCTATCGGCAAAGATTGACGATGAGATGAGCCTTGGCGATTTTCTCAAGCTGCATCGCTTTGGCAAGCCCTTCATTGAGCGGCATCTTGTGCCGATGGCCTCGGCCATTTGGTCATCGCACCCCGGGCATATGCTGGCCTATCCTGCCAAAGCATTTATTCAGTTTTTTGAGAACCATCAGCTTTTGCATTTTGGCACCCGTGACAAGTGGCGCAGCGTGCGCAGTGGTTCAAAACGATATGTCGAACGCATTTTGGCATCCGGTATCGAACTTCGCCGTGGCGATGCCGTGGTTTCAATCACGCGTGGGCCGGATGGTGTTCGGTTGCGCAGCGCTTCAGGGCATGAGGCCATGTTTGACGATGTGGTGTTGGCAACCCATGCCGATGAGGCCTTGGCGCTTTTGACAAATCCCACTGCTGATGAACACAGGTTGCTCAGCCCATTCCGCTATTCCGATAACAGTGTCAGCGTTCACCGCGACAAGAAGTTGATGCCCAAGGCAAAGCGACATTGGTCAAGCTGGAACTACATTGGCGCAGCAGATGGCAAATGCAGCGTGGCCTATTGGATGAACCAGTTGCAAGACCTCAACACCGATATTGATTATTTTGTTTCGCTCAACGCAACAAAGGCGCCAGATCCGGCCCTCACCGATATGACATTTGCTTGCCGCCACCCTATCTTCAACAGCGCCACACTTTCTGCCCAGAAGAAGCTTTGGCAGTTGCAGGGCCAACAGCGCACATGGTTCTGCGGCGCTTATTTCGGTGCGGGATTCCACGAAGATGGCTTGCAGGCAGGCCTTGCGGTTGCAGAACAATTGGGTGGCACAAAGCGGCCATGGACAGTGCCTAATCCTTCGGGCCGCATTTATCTTGATGGCAAAGGCAATATGGATGAGTTGCTGCTTAGGGCGGCAGAGTGATGTTCAGCGGCAACGCCATATTCACTGGTAAGCTGATGCACCGGCGCTATCAGCCCGCCCGCCATGAACTTTCGTACCAGGTTGCCGATGTGTTGCTGGATGTGGACCAGCTTGATGAGCTGAACCGCAGTTCTTGGCTCTTTGGCTATAATCGCAGACGCCTGTTCGGCGTCAATGACCATAACCACGGAGCAGGCGATGGCACTGCCATTGCGACACATGTTCGCGCACTCATGCAGAGCCTTGAGCTGGAGGAACCGATCACGCGCATTTTCATGCTGTGCTATCCTGCGGTTCTGGGAAAAGTTTTTAACCCGCTTACTGTTTATTTTGGTTTGGCGGCTGGCGGGCGCTGGCTGGCTGTAGTCTATGAGGTGAGCAACACTTTCGGGCAGAGGCACTCTTATGTTTTGCCGGTTGTTGATGGGGGCGCGCACCGCGCCGAGAAATGTTTTTATGTTTCGCCCTTCAACAATGTTGAAGGTGAATATCATTTCAGTGTGGAACGACAAGCTGAGCACTTGCGGCTCAATATTGCGCTGTTTGAGCAAGGTCGTTTGAAAATGGTGGCGCGATTTGATGGCCATGAAAAATCATTCTCCGACACCACCCTGTTGCAAGGCCTCATAAGACTTGCACTGCAGCCCCTGAAGGTGATGGCCGCAATCCATTGGGAAGCTATCAAACTTTATCTCAAAGGATTGCGACCAAAAGCCCGCCCCGCCCATGCGCCCTTCGCAGCGACACAACACAGCCAACCCGCGCTCGTTACAAACAGCCACAGGAAAGTGAAATCATGACAACTGCCCTCGCCGCCTACGCCATCACACTGGTCCTGTTTCTGGGCATAGACCTCGTTTGGCTCATGGGGCCGGGGCGACCCATTTATGTGGCCGAAATTGGTGGACTTTTGCGCAGTCAGCCCCACCTTGGGGCAGCGCTGGCCTTTTATTTTCTCTACACCATCGGCCTGACCTATTTTGCAGCCTTGCCAGCTGTGAGAACAGCTGCTCCTTTACAGGCACTGGGCGTAGGCGCGCTCTTCGGTCTGATGGCCTATGCGACTTATGACTTGACCAATCTGTCAGTGATGAATGGCTTCACGATGCGCATTGCACTGATCGATATGGCATGGGGCAGTTTTTTGAGCGGGGTGGTCTGTTGGTTAACTGTGAAGTCAATGGTGTTTCTTGGCTATTGAACAAGCAAGGCGGATGCGCGCGGAGTGGCAACAAACCCTGAACTCAAATCTTACACGACGTTTCCTTCACCGTCGAACAGGTGGGCATTTTCGCCGTTGATTGCCAATCCAACTTTTGTACCTGAGGCAAGTTCCACGCCACCCTCACCTTGCACAATCAGCTGTCCAACGCCGGTTTCCACATAGGCGTAAGTTGTATTTCCGAGTTGCTCAACAATTGTGGTGCTTCCCATGATTGTCGACCGATTGTCTGTTGGTGCCACCATGTGGATATGCTCTGGCCTGATACCTATTTCCAAACTGGTGTCCTTTAAGCCGGCTTTGTCATTGCGGGTGCGCAGTTCGATAGTGCCTTTTCCGGGAAGCGCCAAACGGATATTCCTACCCTCTTGGCTCAACACTTCTGCCTTGATAAAGTTCATCGCAGGCGAACCGATGAAGGATGCGACGAAGCGATTGGCTGGCGCGTTATAAAGTTCCAATGGGCGGCCCACTTGGCTGACCTTGCCTTTGTCCAAGACCACGATTTTATCGGCGAGCGTCATTGCTTCCACTTGATCGTGGGTGACGTAAATCATTGTGGTTTTCAAATCTTTGTGCAGCTTGGCCAACTCAAGGCGCATTTGCACGCGCAACAAGGCGTCGAGATTTGACAGGGGTTCATCGAAGAGAAAGACTTCAGGATTTCTGACCAAAGCCCGGCCAATGGCCACGCGCTGGCGCTGGCCGCCAGAAAGTTGGGCTGGCCGGCGGCTCATTAGGCTTTCCAATTGCAACATCTTGGCTACTTGTGCGGCACGCTCATTTTGCTTTGCCTTGGGTTCACCCGCAAGAGACATGCTGAAGCAGATGTTGTCACGCACGCTGAGATGCGGATAGAGCGCATAGGATTGAAACACCATTGCCACTTTGCGCTTGGCTGGCGGCGTGTCGGTAACATCCGTGCCGCCGATAAGAGCCTTGCCCGTCGAAATGCTTTCAAGGCCTGCAATCATCCGCAGCAGGGTGGACTTGCCGCAACCCGACGCACCGAGGAGCGCGCAGAAAGATCCCTCTTCCACTGTCAGATCAAGATCGCTGATGACTTCAACCGCGCCATACTTCTTGCTGACGTTCTTTAACTCAACCGATGATGCCATGTGCAGTTCCTGTTTGAATATGCATCAGCCTTTGATGCCCGCGGTTAACATGATGGCTTGGGTTACCTGGCGCTGGAAAATCAGATAGAGCATGGCAACTGGCAGCGCGGCCAGCGTTGCGGTTGCCAGCCAGCGTGCGTATTTAACCCCAAATGCGTCCGTCACCTGATAGATGCCAACGGTTACGTTGAACATGGGTTCAGTTGTGGTGACGAGGAACGGCCAGAGAAACTGGTTCCATGCGCCGATGAAGGTGATGATGGCCAGCGCCGTGGTGATGCCCCAATTCATGGGGAGATAGAGACGCCACAACAACTGAAACTCGGTTGCCCCGTCGATGATTGCCGCCTCGCGAAAATCTTTGGGAACGGCATCAAAGAACTGTTTGTAAATCATCACGGTGACTGGCGCTATCAGTTGCGGCAGGATCACGCCTTGCCAGGTATTCACAAAGCCGAACTGACTCATCAACACGAAATGGTTGATGATCAAGGCAGGAATGGGAACCATGAAGCTGGCAAGTATCAGCCACCACAAAATGCGCCGCCCCGGAAAGTTGAGCTGCGATATGGCATAGGCGGCCATGGCACTCATCAACACCACAAGGATTGTGACTGCGCCTGAAGTTACCAGAGAATTGAAATACCAAAGCGCAATCTTGGTGTTAAACAAAACGAAAGTGTAGTTTTCAAAGGTGAAATGTTCCGGCCATAGGCGAATGGTGGATTGAACGACTTCTTCTTCATGCTTGAAGGATGTGATCAGCGCCCAATAGATTGGGAAAAGCCAGAACAGCGCGCCTAACACGGTGATCAGTGTGAGGACTTTTCCTGTGGGGCCGATCGTGGACCTGCCCGCTGTTGAGCTTACATCTATGGTCATTGATTGCTCCTCCAGCGGATCAATTGGAATTGCGCGATTGACGCCAGCACGATGATTGTGAAAAGCACCAGTGCCACGGTGGCACCATAGCCACCCTCATTGTGTTGAAATGCGGCGCGGTAGATGAGCTGCACCATGCTCAAAGTTGCATCGCTGCGACCGCCCGCTGAGAAGAGATAAATCTGATCATAAATCTTCAGCTGCAAGATCAGTTGGATTGTGGCGACGAGAACTGTGACGGGCCAAATCAGAGGCCAAGTGACCCGTGAAAACTGTTGCCAACGTGTTGCACCATCAAGCTCAGCGGCATCATAGATTTCCGATGAAATATTGCGAAGGCCAGCAATGAACAGCAGCACATTGAAACCCACCAGCCACCATACGGTCACAAAGGCAACAACGGGCATGAAGGCCGGAATATAGCGATAGATGGATGAGTTGTTGGTGATGAAGCTGGTGAACAGTGGCTGATAGATTCCGAACTGGCCATCCAACGCCCACTGCCAAATGCGAAACACAACGGTGACTGGCAGAATGTAAGGCACGAAGAATGCGGCCAGCACCGCGCTTTGCCACCAACCGTTCAGTCGGTTCACGCCCAGCGCAATCACCAAGCCGAGCAGCGTTGAGGGGATCACCGTCAGCAAAACAAAATACAGGGTGTTATAGAAGGCCACTGAGAACAAACGGTCTGCAAACAGGCGCGTATAGTTTTTCAAACCGACCCAATTGCCCGCACCAATCAAAGGTGCGTCGGTGAATGACATGATGATCATTCGAACAGTCGGATAAACAAAGAGAACCGCGTAAACCACCACAAATGGCAAGACCAGCACGAAGGCCGTTATGAGCTCCAATCGCCGATTTTTATCCATCGTTGCGCTCCCCAGCGTGATCCTAAATTGCAATCGGCCAGCGCACAAGGTGCACACTGGCCGATTGCCTGTTGGGAGAATTTATTTCACTTGGGATTGCAAATTGTCGCGCATGCCCTCCATGGCAGACTTGGCATCCATCTCACCATTGACCGCTGGCATCAAATAATTGCCTGCAGCGTCATAGATTGGAGAGGCCACACCCGCCAGAACGGAGCTTGGATCAAACACCGCAGTATCCGCCAGTTTTGCGTATGTGGCGTTCGGCTGCATTTTCTTGAACTCATCATTGTTGCGCGCTGCGTTATAGGCGGGCAGATGGCCAGCCGTTGCCCAGAAGGTTGAATGCTTGTTCATCCAGGCAATTACCTCAAGCACAGCCTTTTTCTTTTCAGCCGTCATTGGCTTTCCGACATTGTTGGGAATAGCAAATGAATGTGAGTCAGCCCAAGTTGCCGGATGGGCAAAGAAGGTTGGCAGTGGCACTGCACCCCATTCGAACAACTGACCCTTGGCTTTCAAGTCGGTCATGGTTGGCACTTCCCACACACCATTGATGTGCATGGCCGCCTTGCCGCCTGTGAAAAGCGCAATCGATGCTGGATATTCGGTTGAAGCTGGTGCCAGACCATCCTTCACCCATGACTGGATCACAGTGGTTGCCTTGATGGCCTTGTCGAGGTTGTCACCGCTCAAGAACTTGTTGTCCTTGAGGAAGGCTCCGTCTTGCTGGCCAAAAAGCGAATAGAAAATGCGCCACATGGAGTCACCGGCGGCAGAGTGGATCGACACACCATATTGCGCGCCACCAGCTTTCAGCTTGGCGAGGGCTGCTTTGAAGTTGTCAGCGCCATCAAGACCCTTGGGCAGGCCATCATCACCCAACAAGCCAGCTTTCTTCAGCATGTCCTTGTTGTAGTAAAGAACCACCGAGTGAATGTCGAAAGGCACGGCATATTGTTTGCCGCCCACTTGGCCTGCCTTGAAGTTTGCATCGCCATAATCAGCAGCTTTCAAGCCCACGCTGGCGAGATCAGCCGTGGTGATTTCGCTCAAGGCACCCGTTGTAACACCCAGCGGCAGGCGCGAGAGATGATAGGTCATCATATCTGGGCCCTGGCCCACGGCAGCTGACGTTTGAACCTTGGTGTAGAAGGGCACGCCCCATTCCAGGGTTGTTGGTTGAATTTCAATTTTGTCGGCGTTCTCTTTGTTGAAGTCAGCAATCAG
>Ga0075023_100000037_pt1 | contig 28948 bp, 29 predicted proteins | sample Str014_FD_71388 | JGI IMG/M metagenome (GOLD analysis project Ga0075023, IMG submission 71388) | Freshwater sediment microbial communities in response to fracking from Pennsylvania, USA - Straight Creek_MetaG_SC_2014 | ecosystem: Environmental > Aquatic > Freshwater > Creek > Sediment | place... | reverse complement strand
TTCGACGGGGGCGCGTGGGGGGAGCGCGGTGGGACGACTGGCGCACGGGCTGCCACCTTCCCACGGGCGGCGCAGCGTCGCGGCCGAGGTGCCAGCTCGCCTGGCGCAGCGGTTGCTGCGCAGCCGACCGAACGACCACGAGCAGCGGCGGCTCTGCGGCCGACGTGCCACCAAGCGCAGCGACTGGCGCGTCGGTCGAGCCGCTGCGAGCACTTCACTGCACCCGGTCTTCAGCGGCCCGGCACCGGGCTTGGCGGGTGACCGGGGTGGCGATCTGGCCGGCGCTGCACCGAGCGGAGCGCAGCGCAGCGACCTGCAAGCCGGTCAGTTCGCCAAGCGGGCCTCGTTCACGCGCAGCGTGAAGGAGTCAGGGCCCGCGATCCCCCGGGCACGGGAAAGGGCCGCCGCGTGCTTCGGCCGGCATCGCCGGCCTGGCCGTGTTGCGTGAGGGATGGCAGCCCGTCAGGGGCGAGACACCGGTACCCCGGTGGCTCGACGCGCAGCGCAACAGCCAGGCCCCGCGCAGCGGGGAGACGCCCAGGCCCACCGAGACCTGGCATCAGCAGCAGTGCCAAACCCACCGTGCAGACCGACAGCGTCTTTCTCAACCTTGATCGCTGATTCGCCACCTTCGACGACATCGAGTGGCGCTTCTAGACTTCGACCGATGACGATCACCCGCAGACCCGTCGAGCCCAACCAAGCAACTGCCCGCCCGGTACTTGCGATCCACATCGACATCGAGCAACTCATCGAAGCGGTACGTCGCCACGTCCCGCTCAGCCCGATGGCCTCCCGCGCCATCCGGAAGGACTTCGCCGCGCTCTTCGACACAAGTCGAGTCACCGTGGTGACCAGCGCCCCCACCCGCAAGACCGAAGCCGCGGCCAAGACTCCGAACTGACCAGCAAAGAGGACGCCATGACAAGATTCGTGATCGGCCCCGATGTCGCCTTGCATCTCGCCCAACTACAGGCCGTGGTACCTGCGGAGCACCAGCTGCTGGCGCCGACTTTGATGCGCTCCCAGGTGCTGGCCCAGCTGTACATCCTCGTGCGGCGGGGTGAGCTCGACCGAAAAGCCGCCGAACGCCAGCTCGACCACCTGCGTGGCCTTCGGGTGCGCCTGCTGGGCGACCGCGTGCTGCAAAGCCTCGCCTGGAAGATCGCCGACCAGCTCGGCTGGTCCGACACCTTCGTGGCCGAGTACATCGCCCTGACCCAGCTCCAAGCTGATGCCTTCGTCTGCATGGACCCCGACCTGGCCCATGCCGTCAGCGGCATCGTGACCGTGGCGTCCATCGACCACCTGATGGCAAGCGCCCTGCCCCAGTGACCTCACCCGGAGGCACTACGATGACGCCAACAAGACCGGGAGGGAGAACACCATGAACCCGAACGACAACGACGACAACCGATCCGTCGCCCTGTACTGGGACTTCGAGAACCTGCACGCCGGCCTGATGGAGGCCAAGTACGGTGAAGGCGCCTACGCCAAGCAGGACAACCGATTCAAGGTCCAGGAACCACTGATCGACGTCCAGGCCCTGGTTGAACTCGGCGCCTCCTTCGGCCCCGTCGCCATCAACCGGGCCTACGGCAACTGGCAATACTTCGGCCGGTACCGAGACGCGCTCCTGCAAAGCGCTGTCGAGCTGATCCAGCTCTTCCCGCCAGGCGCTTCTGCCAAGAACGGCGCCGACATCAAGCTCTGCCTCGACGCCACCGAGGACATCAGCCGCTTCGCCCATATCGGCACCGTCATCATCGTCGGCGGCGACAGCGACTTCATGCCCGTCGCCCAGAAGATCAAGGCTGCCGGCCGCACCCTGATCGGCATCGGCAACCGCCGCAACACCAACAAGCACTGGGCCAAGAGCTGCCACGAATTCCGCTACTACGACAGCCTGGTCGAGGCCCCCAGCACCGAAGAAGCGCCCAAGCCCAGCGAAGCCAAGGACACCCCACCGCCGCCGCCGGCCGACCCGGCCGCCGAAATGCTCAAGCGCGCCGTGCGCCTGCTCGCCGAAACCAAAGGCGAGGCCTGGGTCAACAAGGGATCTGTGTGGCACATGATCAAACGCCTGGACGCCACCTTCGATCCCAAGGACCACGGCCACGCCAACTTCGCCGAGATGGTCAAGGCCATGGACGCCGTCGTCGAAGTCAAGAAGGGCGAGACCGACCACATGCTTCGTGTGCGCTGAGCACGGCCGCCTGGCCTGCTTGCCAGCTACGCGCCAGGGTCTCCGCGATGTCGTCTGCGGCCAGCGGCGAGCGACGGATCACCACGACGCTACGCCTTCGCCGAGCCCTTCGCGGCGGCGCGCCGTGACCGGGCCTTCTGCTTCATCGCCTCGGGGTCCCAGACCTCGCTCGGCCCACTTTCCAAGCCTTTACGCACGTCGTGACGCAGCTGCTCCAGGCGAACGACACGCATCTGGTCCTGCTCTTCCATCAACCGCAGGGCCTCACGCACCACCTCGCTCGCCGACGTGTACATCCCCGATGCCACCTTGCGGCGCACCAGCGTTTCCAGCTCAGGAGTCAGGTTGACGTTCATGCCCATGCTTGTGCCCCGTAGATGGTCAGCAGCGACACCCGAAAATCTATCAAAAAATGTCAAAGCCTGACATTTCTGGAGGCGTCGAGGAAACGCTGAGGAGCCGAGCAATCACGAGCACTCCCGTTGCGTTTGCACTGCAACCATTGACTTTCACAGTTGTTCCACAACACCATGCCAGGATGCAGGCGACTTTCAGGGCGACCAAGCCCACCCACGAACAGCAGGTGCTGCGCCTTGCGCGCAAGCGGACCCTGCTGCGCGCACGCGACCTGACCGAGCAGGGACTGCCGACGGTCACGCTGACACGCCTGGTGCAGGCCGGCAAGCTCGAGCGTGCGGGTCGAGGCCTCTACAGCCTGCCCGACGCTCCGATCAGCGAACACCGTTCACTGGCCGAAGTCTCGGTACGCGTCCCCAAGGGCGTCGTCTGCCTGCTGTCTGCGCTGGAAGTCCACGAGATCGGCACGCAGGCGCCCTTCGAGGTCTGGATCGCAATCCCGCAGCACATGGTGAGCCCCCGGCTGGATCGCCCCGCCATCCGGGTCGTGCGCATGTCGGACGCGGCCCTGGTCGATGCGGTCGACCGCCTGAAGATCGATGGCGTCGCCGTGCCCGTCTTCAACGCGGCGCGCACCGTCGTCGACTGCTTCCGGTGGCGCAACAAGATCGGCCTCGACGTGGCGCTCGAAGCCCTGCGCGAAGGCTGGCACCTGCGCAAGTTCACGCTGGACGACCTGTGGCGCCACGCGCAGCGTGGCCGCGTCGCCAACGTCATGCGACCCTACATCGAGGCCATCACATCATGATCCATGCGCCACAGCGCCACCATGCAGATGCCGTGGCGAGCGCGTCCCGCGAACCGGACTCCCGCCACACAGGCGCCGCGAACCATCGCCCATGGTGACTGAGCTCTTCGATTTCAGCGATCCGCGGTCCGTCGATGCATGGCGCGCCATCGACGACCGTGTCATGGGCGGCGTCTCGCGCAGCCGCCTGCGGCACGACCGGGCCGGCCATGCGGTGTTCGAAGGAGAAGTCTCGCTGGCGCAAAACGGCGGCTTCGCGTCGGTGCGGTCAGGCCCCGGCGAGCGCGGGCTGGCTGGCGCCACCGCCTGCCTGATCGAGGCGCGAGGCGACGCCAAGCAGTTCAAGCTCAGCCTGCTCACCGACGACGGCTTCGACAGCATCAACTACCAGGCAAACTTTGCGCCCGACCCACACCACTGGCAGACGATCAGCCTGCCGATCTCGTCATTCCGCGCCAGCTTCCGCGGCCGCGACCTGCCAGGTGCCCCCGCGCTCGACCCCGCAAGCATCCGCCAGGTCGGCCTGATGATCGCCGCCCGCCAGGCCGGCCCATTCGCCCTCGACATCCGGCGCATCGCCTTGGCTTGATGGCGAAGGATTGAAGGGGCGCAGCAAGGCGCCCCGAAAGACGCCTACAGCAGGCCTCGCTCCGAGAAAGCGCAGACCTCCGCGCCCGCCACCACCAGGTGATCGAGCACCCGCACGTCCACCAGCGCGAGCGCCGCCTTCAGCGTCTGCGTCAGGAACTCGTCGGCACGGCTCGGTTCGACCGAACCCGAGGGATGGTTGTGCGCCAGTACGACAGCGGCCGAATTGCACGCCAGCGCGGCCTTGACCACCTCGCGCGGATACACCGAGGTCTGCGTCACCGTCCCGCGGAACATCTGCTTCAGCTCGATGATCCGATGCTGCGCGTCCAGGAACAGCACGCAGAACACCTCGTGCTCCAGCACACCGATCTCCAAGCGCAGGTAGTCCTTGACCGCCTGCGGCGACGACATCGTGGCACCGCGCCGCACGCGCTGCGACAGAACGAGCCGCGCCTGCGACAGCACCTCCTCGGCACGCGCAGGACGGTATTGCCCATCGACATCGCGCACCAGCAGCGCAGCGTCAGCGGAAGAAGTGGAAGTCATCGACATGGGGAACTCCGGTCTGTGTCGGGCGGGATAGCCCGAGACCGGAGCACCACGGCGCAGCGCAGACGTCAGGGTTCGCAGACGGCCGCAGGCCACAAGCGCTCGCCCCGCGAGCGAGCAGACCTTGACGGCGAGAACGGCGTGGTAGCGTGGGTCGACACGGCGAGCCCACCCCACACGCCACTAGCGGCATGCCTTGTGGATCTGCCCGGCGACACGGCCCGATGCCGATCGCATCGGTGCCTGCCGTATCGCGACCAACCTAGGGCGCCCGGCGGAGGATGGCCTTGGCCTTTGCCTTGGCCTCTCGGTGCGACGCCCGGCTCAGTTCAGGAAGCTCCAGCCCCTCGTCGCCATCGGCGTACAGAGGTCCGCCAAAGTCGCTGTCATAGAACTGGCCGTTGCGTTCGCCTCCATCGTGGTACGCCGCCATCGTGGAGCGCGTCAGGTCCACCCCACGTTCTAGCGCCAGGTACTGCCAGGTCCAGGCGCGCATCGCGTCGCCGGAATCGATGGCTCGGTCGGCGGCTGAGCGCAGCCAGTGCGGCTCCGCCCACGCGGCGACCTGGTCCTCGGCCCAGGCATCCCCGTCGGCAGCCAGTGCCTCCAGGGCAGTCCTCGAGCCCTGTTCGGCCGCCGTTCGGAGCCACCGGGCGCGAGACTCGTCACTGGGAGCCAAGCGGGCCATCTCCAGGGCATCGACGTCGCCGGCCATCCGGTCGGCCATCACGATGAACTCAGGAGCCTCGAACACCTTGCCGTACTCCAGCGCCGCTGCTCGGACACCCCCCAGCGCGGCGGCCTTCAGATGGGCCTCGTACTTCCGGTACTGCGGTTCGAGGCGCAGATAGTCGTCGACCCAGCCACGTTCGACGGCGGTCAGCACACGGCCCTTCAAGGATTCCTCATAGAGGTAGGGATTCGGGCGGCTGCTTCGGCACAGCGCGGCCAGCAGGAAATGTCCCTGCGGGTTCGCCGGCCCTGCCACCTGCTCGAGGCTGCTCACCAGCATCGGCGAGCCCAGGAGTTGCTCGCGAGTGGGACCTGAAGCAGGCGCCTCAGCCTTGGGCGGTTCATCGTCCCAGCCCTCGTCGTCATCGCCATCGTCGTCGTCGAGATCGTCGCGGTCGTCGACCTTCGGCGGCGGGATCAGTGTGGCCTGCAGGTCTGCCCACGAAATGGCCGCGAGCCGGTGCTCTGCGATGAAGGACTGCAGGCTCGTCGCAATGATCGCCGCGGCCGGCTGTGGATAGCCCAGCTGGACGGCGCGACCGATCAGTTCAGGCAAGCCGCCGGTCGGCGCCGACCCGACGCCGGCATCAGCGAGCACGGCCTCACTGAGGAACGCGGCCCAGGATCGGTGGCCGAACGCGGCAGCGAGGAGTTCATGCACGTGGCTGCGCTTGACGGGGCAGCCGGCACGGTCTTGGAGGGTCTGGTGCGCAAGATGCGCGAGTTCTTTCAAGGTCATGAGTCTTCCTTCGGTCAACCTCGCCGAATCGGGTCAGACGCACGCGTTTAAGTCCCCGACGACGAGGCCCTGAAGGGAGATCGATGACGATGAAAGGGAGTGCCTGTTTCTACTCGCGTGCAAGTACGGCGGGCGCCTGGGTACGGATTCTAGGCAAGCCGGCTCGAACGTCCAAGCGCGCGCAACGCGGGCGCTGCCTCCACCCTCGAAATCTGTCAGAAACCACTACATACTTCTGACAGCCAAGGAATGACCGTGTCCAACCTTGCCCAGCAAGTCCTCGCGCGTGCCGCTTCGATGCCGGAGGGCGCCAGCCTGTCCGCCAAGGCGCTGCTGCACCTGGGCAGCCGTGCAGCGGTGGATCAGGCGCTGTCGCGCCTAGCGCGCAGCGGTGAGCTGCTGCGCGCTGGTCGGGGCGTCTATGTCCTGCCGATCAAGGGCAAGTTCGGCACGCGCGCACCTGAGGTCGCCAAGGTGGTCCAGGAGTGGGCCAGCCAGCGCGGCGAAACCGTCGTCGTCAGCGGCGCGACGGCGGCCAACGCCCTGGGCCTGACGACCCAGGTGCCAGTGCGACAGGTCTTCCTGACCTCGGGCCGCAGCCGCAAGCTCAAGCTCGGGTCCCAGACCATCGAGTTGCAGCATGCCCCACCATGGCAACTGCTCTTCCCCGGGCAGGCGGCGGGCGAAGTCATCCGATCGCTGGCCTGGGTGGGCCCCTCAGGCTCGGAAGCGGCCCTCGGCAAGCTGAAGCGCAAGCTGCCGGCCTCCGACCTGCAGGCGGTCGCGGGCGCACGCGCGCGCCTGCCCACCTGGCTTGCCAGTCAGGTCAGCGCACTGGTGCCTCGTGCCTGAGTTCCTGCAATTGCCACGCGAGGACCAGCGCGAAGCGCTGCTCGTCGCGGCAAGCCCATCCACGCACACCACCAGACAGTGCCTCGAATCGTCGGCATTGCCTGCGTCGCGGGGCAACAGAGCCGCGCAAGCCGCTGGTCAATTCCCATCGGCATCGTCGACGCGTCGGGCGAAGCGGTCCTGAGCCCACTCGGCGGCGTCTCCGACCGAAGACATCACCCGGCACGGGAACTCCCGCTCGATCGCAAGGTGCCGCTGCTTCAGCAGGGTGTGCATGGGGCCATCCGTCAGGAGTACGTCGCAGTAGCCCAGTGCCGCCTCGGCATGATGGAAATCGAACAGGTCGTTGGCATCGACCTTCTGCGTGCGGTTCCACCGTACCGCCGCATGCATCAACGCGCCCGCGTGCAGTGTGCGCAGCGCGCGCTTGCCGACGGGCTTGCGGACGGCGGCGCGAAGCAGGCCGAGGCACTGCCGGACAGTGGTCTCCCGCTGTTCCGCTGAGGGCTCGATGTCCGGGCTCAAGGCTTTCCTGGCCATGTCGTGCAGCACGTCTGCCGCAATCGGTGCGGCGATTTCCAGCACCCCATTGATCTCGTCCCGATAGACCTGCGCGAAGCTCTTCATCGAGGCGGCGTGCGCAGCGTTGTCGCGATTCAGTCGGATCGCCAGATCGCCGAAGTGCGACGCCGGCGGCCAGGCACTCCCGATGGTCTCGACCATCATCGACAACGGGACTTCCCAGAGGTGATCGAAGAACGCCTTCTGGATCACGAGTTGTTCTTCTGGCGCAAATGCCGGCGAGACCGGGTGTTGGACACCCAGCACGAATGGAACCTTGGTCCAAACCAGTTGCTCCAGCGGATGCACGCTGTGACCGACGTTGGCATGGAAGAAGTGCGCCACCTCTGTCGCCACACGAGTCGGCTCTGGGCTGAGCGCGACGCCGCAACTCAGTTCGTCGATCAGCTCGGCCGTGGCGACCCGGGTGGCCGGGTCCGTCTGCTTCATCAACTCGAGGAACAGGACATCGCTGACGGGGCAGATCAGCCGCCCGGCGGAGACGCCGGCCGCAAGGGACGCCATCAAGGCCGACGCACCTGGCAGGCTCGGCTCGTTCATTCGCACCGCCCGAAGGTGGATCCAGAAGCACTTGTCGAGGTAGACACGCTCGCGCGCCATCACCCAGTCGCCGAGTTCGGTGACCTGGCGCTGGACATGCTGCTCGACCGTCACCTGGGGTGTGGCACGGTGGTAAGCGAAGCGGTCGGCGATATGGGCGGGAGTCACGGACTGAGTGGTCGTGGCAAGGCAGGCGTGCCCTTCAGTGGGCACTCGGCGAACGGAAGTCTGCCCAGCGCAAGCCGCCACCGTGCCGCGGGTCATCGTTCATGGCTTGTCCCCGTGTGTGCGGCAATGTCGAGGTGGGGTAGGCAAAGAATACTGTATAAATAACCAGACCATCTTCCCATGACCATCAGCCCGACCCACTGCTGCCGGATGTGCGGCGCCACCAGCTACCGTCGAGTCCTCGCGCGCGACGAGGGCGGCGCCATGCGGGCCACCGAGCTCTACCAGTGCTCCGGCTGCAGCGTTGTCTTCGCCGATCCAAGGGCCTGGCGGGAAGGTGGTGGCGATGCGGCGCCGGACGCGCCTGTCGTCAGGCCGCTGACACCCTCGCCGCCCGTGGCAGACCACCGGTCCGTCGGCGTGCCGGACTTCGCCACCTACGGCGTTGCGGTTGGGCCAGGATCGACCAAGATCTGAGTTTCGGGCCACCGCGAGCCGATCGCGCGGCTGAAGCCCCAGGTGCGAGTACTGTCGTTTCGTCTGTTGCGATTTTCGTTTGTTTCGTTTATAGTCTCGGCGCATCCTTATGGATCCACCGGAGCCTGACATGACCACCACCGCCCAGACCAAGATGACGCTTCCCGTAGAACGGGAAGTGCAGGCTGCCGTCCAGGGCCAGCGCGCCTTGGCCGCTGTGCTGGCCACCCAGCTTGAGACCCAGCACATCCAGATCTTCGACGACCGGAACCAGGCTCACCAGGTCGAGTTGCCGACGTCCGCGCTTCGCCTGCTCCTCGACATCCTGGCCGAACTGGCCGAGGGCAACGCCGTCAAGGTGGTGCCTGTGCACGCCGAGCTGACGACGCAGGAGGCAGCGGACATGCTCAACGTCTCCCGGCCTCACCTGGTCAAGCTCCTTGAGGAGGGCGGGCTGCCCTTCCACAAGACTGGCAAGCATCGCCGCGTGCGCTTCGCCGACCTGATGCAGTTCAAGGCGCACCGCGAACAGGCCAGCGAAGACGCGATGGCGCAGTTGGCCAAGCAGGCCCAGGAGCTGGGCATGGGCTACGAATGAGGCAGTCTCAGTTCACGGCCGTCTACGACGCCTGTGTGCTGTACCCCGCGCCACTTCGGGACTTCCTGATGTGGCTCGGGCTCTCTGGTCGCTTCCGTGCGCGCTGGAGCCCGCAGATCCACGACGAATGGAAACGCAACCTGCTGGCCAACCGGCCCGATCTCACCCGCGACCAACTCGACCGCACGTCCGGTCTGATGGACCTGGCCATCCCGGACGGGCTGGTCACGGGCCATGAGTCGCTCATCGCCGGCCTGACCCTGCCGGACATCGACGATCGGCATGTGCTGGCCGCCGCGATCCGATGCAACGCCAGCGTGATCGTCACCTTCAACGAGAAGGACTTTCCGGCGACTGCCCTCGCGCCCTTTGGCATCGAGGCACAGCATCCCGACCTCTTCGTCGACAACCTGTTCGATCTCGATCAGGCGGCCGTCGTCGCAGCTGCTCAGCGCCAGCGCGCCCAGCTGAGGAATCCGCCACTGGACGTCGACCGCTACTTGGAAGTGCTGCTTCGGCAGGGCCTCGTGCAGACCGTCAAGGCACTGGGGACCTACCGGTCGATCCTGTGAGACTTGAACGAGTCCGTGGTCCGCTCCAGGCCGGAACCGCTTGTCGACAGCGCATCTCGTCACCCGAGCGACCCCGCGACCAGAAGGAAGGCCATGGACATCGAGGAAGTCGTCTCGCTCTCAACGATTGCCACTCTGCCGCCCGACGATGCCCTGCAGGCCATCGCGCAACTTGTCGACTACGCACACGACCAGGGTGACCTGGCGCTGACCACCAAGGCGTTGAACTGGTGTGACGAAGTCGAGTCGCGACTGACATTGGACAGCCAGCGGATCCACCTCGACTACTTCCGGGCGAATGCCTGGGCTCATCGGCAGAGCATTCGTCATGCAGACCGCTCCGCGGCCTGGGCGTGGGATCAGGAAGAGTTGCAGCAGCAGGTCTACTTCCTGCGCCGGGCGCGCAACAGCCCGGCATTCGACCAATTTCCTGTGCTTGGGCGGTGCCAGGTTCTCACGAACCTGGCGAACCAGTTCGACACGGTCGGGCGCTTCATCGAAGCAAGGATGCTTTGGGGCGATGCGCTCAGCGCGCAGCCCGAGTTCTGGATGGCGCGAGCAAACCGTGGACGTGGGCTCATGCACTACGCCCATGCCCTCTACGATCCCGGCCACACTGCCGTCTTCGCACTCGAAGCCCACAAGGATCTGGTGCAGGCGTTGCGGCACATCGATGAGCACCCCGAGTACGGCGATCCGGGTCTGCGCCCCTTCTTCTCGGAGGCCGCACGCGCGATAGATCATCACTTCGACCTACAGCGGATTGCCGCCGACTACCACCCAGACCAATTCGAACTGGGTGACAGGGAGGATGAGCGCAGGTATCGGAAGTGGTGCCTGCGCGAGTCCTTGTTCCTGAACCCGTTGAACGATCTCGGCCCGAATGCCATCGCTGCGCGAGATGTGCTGACGCTGCCGGACTTCGTCACGCCGGTGGGCGAGCCTCCGGCGCTGGTGGGTTTCTTCAACCAGCTCAAGCAGGAGTTCGTCTCAGCGAGATGGCTCTACTTCGAAGGCGTCGATCGCGACGAGGTCCATCTGTCGGACCGCGGTGTTCTGCTCTACAACACGCTCGACTACCCGTCACTAGGCCTTGGCGTTGAGAAGGTGAAGATGGCGTTCCGAATGAGCTACTCGCTCCTGGACAAGATTGCCTTCTTCCTGAACCACTACATGAAGCTGGGCATTCCAGAGAAGCGGATCAGCTTCCGTCACGTGTGGCGCGAAAAGGAAACTGGGCCGGTGCGGGCCGAGTTCTCGGCGTCCGAGAACTGGCCGTTCCGAGGACTGTATTGGCTGAGCAAGGATCTGTTCGAGAAGGACATCAAGGACTTGACCGAGCCTGACGCACGGGATCTCCACGAGCTTCGCAACCACCTGGAACACAAGTACGTCAAGGTCCACTCGATGACCGTTCCCGCGGGTCCGGCTGCAGGTAGCGCGAGAGACCCGTTCCGCGACAACCTGGCGCACGCGGTGTCGCGCAACGATCTCGAGCGCCGATCCCTGCGCATCCTGAAGCTCGCGCGAGCGGCGCTGATCTACCTGTCACTCGGGATGCACAAGGAGGAGCAAAGACGCCGCGCAGGTGCCGGCGCCGATGCCATCCTTGCGCACATGCCGCTCACCGAGATGGAAGACGAATGGAAGCGTCGATGGTGACAGGCTACTCGTGCACTCGACCCGTGGTCGTGTCCGTCGCTTCGGACCTTGGTACTGCAGGCGCCTTGTCGTGGCTTCCAGGCAAACAGGCCAGACGATTCAAGCGCCCCTGAACGATGGCAGCCGATCCTGGACGCTCGAACGTCGCTGATGTGCTGAGCTGCTGACTCCCGACACTTCACGCCTTCAGGCAGTGGCCGGCCATAAGCCGTCGACCGTGGGAAGCCGCGCAACGCAGACTCTTACATTCACTCGGTCAGTTACCTCTGAGAAAGGGCTCTTCCAGGTGGACTCGGGCTGAGTTCTGCTCCCATCTTTGCCACCGTGCCGCCTATGGCCATGGATCTGTCGGTACGTACTGCGGCGTGACCGCCAGCGGCAATACGAAAGCCACGAACAACGGCGCACTCAGGTGGACTGGTCGAGGCAACAGGCTAGCATGCATGCATGGCGATGCCTTTTCCAATGCCCCATCGACATTCGCGAACGCAGGTTTCGGGATTGCCGACGACCTTCTCCGCAGCCTGCGCGCTGGCACTCTTCCTTGCGGCTTTTCAGTGCAGTGCGTCGTGTCCGAGCGACCCATCTGCACCAGCGGATGTGCTGCTTTCGATTCAGTTCGAAACCGACGTGCCGGTCCGGCTCAGGTCGCAACAGCTCGCGACGTTCGCACAGCGGCGTCTGACCCAGCGCCGAACCATCTCCGGCGCCGACGTCGGCGGTGCGCCATCGCTTGACCAGTCGATGGAATATGCCGGCGTCTTGCTGCGCGACGTGATCGCCGACGCGCCCGGCTACCAAAATGCAGGCCGTAGCCAGCGTAGTCTGGTGTTCCAAGCGGTGGCGACCGACGGCTACCGCGCCGTCTTCAGCTGGGGCGAACTTTTCAATAGCGACGCTACCGAGCAGGTGCTGGTGGTTCAGAGTCAGGGCGGGCAACTCCTGGGCACTGCCGAGGGTCCGCTCGCTCTGCGCGCGCTGGGCGACCTGAAGCCCGGGCCGCGTCATGTGCGCAACCTGTGCGCGATCATCGTGCACAGGCTTGAGGTCGCTTCAAAGTAGCAACCCCTGCCCTGTCTTATTTTTCGATGCTGCGCCGATCGCAGCGCCCATGATGACCTGAACGAGAGGAATACGAATGAAGGCTTCACGCGACCGCCGCACGCTGGGCGCATTGTTGATACGTTGGTCCATGACCATCTGGCTGGTCGCGCTGCCGCCGATGGTGAGCGCCCAGGATCGCGCCATCGTGATGGCCTCGACCACCAGCACCGAGCAATCGGGCTTGTTCGCGCACCTGCTGCCGGCGTTCAAGAAGGCCACCGGCATCGAGGTGCGCGTGGTCGCCGTTGGCACCGGGCAGGCGCTGGACATGGGTCGCCGTGGCGATGCAGACGTGCTGTTCGTGCACGACCGCGCCGCGGAAGAGAAGCTCGTCGCCGATGGCTTCGGCATCAAGCGATCAGACGTGATGTACAACGATTTCATCCTGGTCGGTCCGGCCAGCGACCCGGCCGCGTTGAAGGGCAGCGACATCGTGGCCGCCCTCGGCAAGCTCGCTGGCTCCAGGGCATCGTTCATCTCGCGCGGCGACAAGAGCGGAACCCATGCCGCCGAGTTGCGCTATTGGAAGTCGGCCGACATCGACGCGCCCGCCTCCAAATTCGCGGGCTACAAGGAATGCGGCTGCGGAATGGGCCCGGCATTGAACATCGCCTCATCCACCGATGCCTATGTTCTGACCGACCGCGGCACCTGGCTGAGTTTCAAGAACCGAGGCAATCTGGCCATTTTGGTGGAAGGCGACAAACGCCTTTTCAACCAGTACGGCGTCATCGTCGTCAACCCCGCCAAGCATCCCCACGTCAAGGTTCAGCTGGCGCAGGCATTCGCCGACTGGGTGCTGTCTGCTGATGGCCAGGCCAGCGTCGCGGGCTACAAGGTCGGCGGCGAGCAACTGTTCTTCCCGAACGCGAAGCCGTGATGCCGCCGCGCGTGGTCATGGGCGCGTTGGCATTGACGGCGAGCAGCGTCGGGTTTGAGACGACGGCTCAGACCGGGCCGATGGAGGTCTCGGTCCTTGCGGCGGGAAGCCTTCGTGCGGCGTTCACAGAGGCTGCGAACGAGTGGCAGGCCGGGAAGCCGGATGCGCGCGTTCGGTTCACGTTCGGCGCTTCGGGGCTTCTGAAAGACAGGCTGATGCAGGGCGAGCGCGCCGACGTATTCGCATCGGCCAACATGGAGCATCCGCAAGCCCTCGATAAATCCGGCATCGGTCAGGGGACGCGGCGATTTGCAACCAACGCGTTGTGCGCTCTGGCTCGTCCGGGGCTTGCCGTCACGCAGAACAACCTCGTCGAGCGAATGCTCGATCCTGCCGTGAAGCTGGGTACCTCGACGCCAGGGGCCGACCCTTCCGGAGACTATGCGTGGGAAATGTTCCGGCGCATCGAACACGCCGGCACGCCGGATGCATTCAAGACATTGAGTGCCAAGGCGCTGCAATTGACCGGTGGCGCGCAATCGCCGCTGCCGCCTGCCGGTCGGAGTGTCTACGGTGTGCTCGTCGCACAGGGTGCCGCAGACTTGTTCATCACCTACTGCACCAACAGCCTCGTCTCATCGCGGGAGCAGCCAACGCTCGTTTCAGTCCAGGTGCCCGCTGCCTTCAACGTCAGCGCCAGCTATGGTGTCGTGGTGCTGAAAGGCGCGTCGGAACAGGCCTCGAACTTCGCCGAATACTTGCTTTCCGCAGACGGACAGTCTGTGCTGGCAAGGCACGGATTCTCGCCGCGCTGAGCAGGCGCCTTGGATGACGAGTGTTCGGGTGTGTCAGCTTGAGGTCCACGCCAGGTCGACCACACGCTGTCGGTCGGCTTGCAGAGCGCGGCAGGCGGAAGCTGCCGCACTGTTCCAGCACTGATGAAACCGACGAGTTTCTCGCCTTCTTGCAGACCCAATTGGCTGGCAAGCAAAGCGTCGCCACACCGGTCACCGCTGAGCACGATGGCGCCGAACCCCATCGCATGGAGCGCGTTCAGCATGTTGCCGAGCGCTGCGCCGGCAGCGAGCCATTGTTCATGCACCGGTACCGTCGCGCCGACCCGGATGCATGCAGCAAACGCCAGCAGCGTCGGTGCGTTGGTTGCATGTTCGCGCGCTCGTGCGAGATCGCCTGCCGACACCAACGGATCGCGACGCTGCTTTTCCTGAGCGAAGAGTTCCGCCAGCTCGTGACGATTCTCAGGTCGAATATGGATGGCGCGCCATGGGCTCAGCCCGCCATGATCGGGCGCGCGCAACGCGGCGTCGATCATCAACGCCAGCTGGGCTTGCGTGGGCCCGGGCCAGCCTAGCCGCCGGGGCGCCACAGAGCGCCTTGCCATTAGCGTGCCGAGCGGCTCCAGTTCCGCGGACGCGCCCTGCAGAACCTGAGCGGTTGGGTCAACCCAAAACATTGCGGTGCAGGCTGACCGCCTCGGCCACCATGCTGCTCAGCTCGGTGCTGCCACCCGCGTCGACATGGGCGAGAAATGCGCTCCGCATACGCGGTTCCCAGAACTTTCGGATGTGCTGCGCAATGCCTTCGAGCGCCTCGGTGCGGTCAGGCATGGCTTCAAAGAAAGTGCCGATCTGGTTGGCCATCCGGACCAGCGAATCAGTGTGCATGGTGGGCCTCGGTTGCACTGCTCAGCGCCAGGCGCTCGGGGTGGCAATACGCCACCAGATCGTGGCCGCGGGCGAAGCCGACGAGCGTCATGCCCGCGTGCTGCGCTGTCGCTACGGCGAACGAGGTCGGGGCCGAGACGGCAGCGAGCAGCGACACGCCGGCCATCGCTGTCTTCTGCACCATCTCGAAACTGGCGCGACTGGTCACGGCGATGAAACCGCTGGCCGCCTCGACATCGTTGCGGACCAGGGCACCGATCAGCTTGTCGAGCGCGTTGTGTCGGCCTACGTCTTCGCGCAGCCAGCGCACTTCGCCTTGCGCCGAACACCAGGCGGCAGCGTGCACCGCGCCCGTCGCCTGCTGCAAGGTTTGCAGCGAACAGAACTGCGCCATCGCGCGGCCGATGGCCTGACGGCTCAGCTGAACGGAGTCCTTCAGCGCCGGCAACACGCGTGCGACCTGGCTCAGGCTCTCAGTGCCGCACAGGCCGCAGCCGGTGCGGCCTGCAAGCGAGCGACGCCGGTCTTTCAGGCGTACGAAGGCGGCGCTCGCAACCTGCAGGTGCAAGGTGATGCCCAGAGCAGAGTGCTCTTCTTCCACGCCATAGAGTTCGTGCGCGTCCTCCAGAATGCCTTCGCTGAGCGAGAAGCCGAGCGCGAAGTCCGCGAGCGCCAGCGGTGTCGCCAGCATCACGGCGTGCGAGATACCGTTGTACTCGAGCGCCACCGGCACCTCTTCGGCCACCCAGTCCTGCAGTGCGAACGCCCGGCCCGCGCGCACGCCCTGCACCGGCAGCGACAGCGCGCCCTCACGCAGCGGTGCGTCGCGCACTACGGGTTCCAGCAGCATCGCCATTGCCTTACTTCGCCGCCACGGTTTCGTTCGCGTCGATCCGTCCCTCGAGAAGGGCTTGTTGCACGCGGTTGAAGCGGCTGTATTCCTGCTGCCACACCGAAGGCTGCATCACCGGCATCACCTGCACCGCAGTCACCTTGTACTCGGGGCAATTGGTTGCCCAGTCGGAGTTGTCGGTCGTGATCACGTTGGCGCCCGACTCCGGGAAGTGGAAGGTTGTGTAGACCACACCCGGCTGCATGCGTTCGGTGACGAGCGCGCGCAGCACCGTCTCGCCGGCACGGCTCTTGATGCCGACCCAGTCGTCGTGTTTGACGCCACGCTCTTCGGCGTCGTGCGGGTGAATCTCCAGCCGGTCTTCGCTGTGCCACTGGTTGTTTTCAGTGCGGCGGGTTTGTGCGCCCACGTTGTACTGCGACAGGATGCGCCCGGTCGTCAGCAGCAGCGGGAACATGCGCGTGACCTTCTCGTCACTCGCCACGTACTGGGTGATGATGAACTTGCCCTTGCCGCGCACGAAGGTGTCGATGTGCATCGTCGGCGTGCCCTCGGGGGCGGCTTCGTTGCACGGCCACTGGATGCTTCCCAACTCGTCGATCTTCTTGTAGCTCACGCCGCGGAAGGTCGGCGTGAGGGCGGCGATCTCGTCCATGATCGCTTCGGGGTTCTCATAGCTCATCGGGTAACCGAGCGCGTTGGCCAGCTTGACCGTCACTTCCCAGTCGGCGAAGCCGGCCTTCGGTGGCATGACCTTGCGCACCCGCGAGATGCGGCGCTCGGCGTTGGTGAAGGTACCGTCTTTCTCCAGGAACGACGAGCCTGGCAGGAACACGTGCGCGTACTTCGCAGTCTCGTTCAGGAACAGGTCTTGTACGACGATGCACTCCATCGCCATCAACGCCGAGGCCACATGCTGGGTGTTGGGGTCGGACTGAATGATGTCTTCGCCCTCGCAATACAAACCCTTGAAGCTGCCGCTCAAAGCCGCGTCGAACATGTTCGGAATGCGCAGGCCCGGCTCGGGGTTGATCTCGACGCCCCAGGCGGCTTCGAACGACGCCCGCACGGTGCTGTCGGACACATGCCGATAGCCCGGCAGCTCGTGCGGAAAGGAGCCCATGTCGCAGGCGCCCTGCACGTTGTTCTGGCCGCGCAGCGGGTTCACGCCCACGCCTTCGCGGCCGACGTTGCCGGTGGCCATCGCGAGGTTGGCGATGCCCATCACCATGGTCGAGCCTTGGCTGTGTTCGGTCACACCCAGGCCGTAGTAAATGGCGCCGTTGCGGGCGTTCGCGTAGAGCCTTGCAGCAGCGCGCACTTCGGCCGGCAGCACGCCGGTGATTGCCTGCATTGCCTCGGGTGAATTGGCCGGGCGCGCCACGAACTCGCGCCACTCGTTCAACGATTTGGCTTCGCAACGGTCAGCGACGAAGGCCTCGTCGACCAGACCTTCGGTGACGATCACGTGCGCGAGCGCGGTGATCATCGCCACGTTGGTACCGGGCTTGAGCTGCAGGTGGTGGTCGGCCTGCACGTGCGGCGTGCGCACGATGTCGATGCGGCGCGGGTCGACCACGATCAGCCGCGCACCCGGCGTGTTGCCGTCGCCGCGCAGCCGGCGCTTCATGCGCGAAGCGAACACCGGATGGCCATCGGTCGGATTGGCACCGATGATGACGATGACATCGGCCTCTTCGACCGACTTGAAAGTCTGCGTGCCGGCCGACTCCCCGAGCGTCTGCTTCAGGCCGTAACCGGTGGGCGAGTGGCACACCCGCGCGCAGGTGTCGACGTTGTTGTTGCCGAAGGCCGTGCGCACGAGCTTTTGCACGAGGTAGGTTTCTTCGTTGGTGCATCTCGAAGACGTGATGCCGCCGATCGAGTCCTTGCCATGCTGGGCCTGAATGCGCCGGAACTCGCTGGCCGCGTAGCCGAGCGCTTCGTCCCAGCTCACCTCTTGCCACGGGTCGGTGATCTTCTGGCGGATCATCGGTTTGAGCATGCGGTCTTTGTGGGTCGCATAACCCCAGGCGAAGCGGCCTTTCACGCAGGCATGGCCTTCGTTGGCCTTGCCGTCCTTCCACGGCACCATGCGCACGACTTCGTTGCCCTTCATCTCGGCCTTGAAGGCGCAACCCACGCCGCAATAAGCGCAGGTGGTGATCTTGCTGTGCTCGGGCTGGCCGAGCCAGATGACCGACTTCTCTTGCAGCGTGGCGGTCGGGCAGGCTTCGACGCATGCGCCGCAACTCACGCACTCCGACGCCATGAACGATTCGTCTTGCCCTGCCGAGACGCGCGACTCGAAGCCGCGCCCGCTGATCGTCAGCGCGAAGGTGCCTTGCGTTTCCTCGCAAGCCCGCACGCAGCGGTTGCAGACGATGCACTTCGACGCGTCATAGGTGAAGTACGGGTTCGACTCGTCTTTCTTGCTGTCGAGGTGGTTCGCACCGTCGAAACCGTAGCGCACTTCGCGCAGGCCGGTAACGCCGGCCATGTCCTGCAACTCGCAGTTGCCGTTGGCAGAGCAGGTGAGGCAGTCGAGCGGGTGGTCGGAGATGTAGAGCTCCATCACGCCCTTGCGCAGTTCCTGCAGGCGCGGCGTCTGCGTGCGCACGCTCATGCCGGCTTCGGCGGGAGTGGTGCACGAAGCTGGAAACCCTTTGCGTCCCTCGATCTCGACCAAGCACAGACGGCACGAACCGAAGGGCTCCAGGCTGTCCGTTGCGCAGAGCTTGGGCACCGCGATGCCCGCGTCCATCGCGGCGCGCATCAGCGACGTACCCTTCGGCACGGTCACCTGGTTGCCGTCGATCTCGAGCGTGACTTCTTGTTCCGACACGCGTTTCGGCGTGCCATGGTCGGTTTGTTTCAGGTGGTCGAGCATGTTCGCCTCTTGGAGTAACGCGGCTCAGGCTGCGTGTTCGATTGGCACGGAAAGGCCGAAATCTTGCGGGTAGTGGTCGAGTGCAGATAGCACCGGGAACGGTGTCATGCCGCCCATTGCGCACAGCGAGCCGTGGACCATCGTGTCGCACAAATCGCGCAGCAGCTTCACGCTTTGCACGCGGTTCTGATCGCCGGTGATCTTGTCGATGACTTCAACGCCGCGCGTCGAGCCGATGCGGCACGGCGTGCACTTGCCGCAGGACTCAATAGCGCAGAACTCCATCGCATAGCGCGCCAGCTTCGCCATGTCGGCGGTGTCATCGTGCACGACGATGCCGCCGTGGCCCACCACCGCGCCGACCGCCGCATAGGCTTCGTAGTCGAGCGGAATGTCCCATTGCGACTCGGGCACGTAGGTGCCGAGCGGACCGCCGACCTGCACCGCCTTGATCGGCCGGCCCGAAGCGCTGCCACCGCCAAAGTCGTAGAGCAGCTCGCGCAGCGTGATACCGAACGCCTTCTCGACCAGGCCACCGTGCCTGACGTTGCCCGCCAGCTGCATCGGCAGCGTACCGCGCGAGCGGCCGACACCGTAGTCGCGGTAGAAGTTCGCGCCGCGCGCCAGGATCAGCGGCACGCTGGCGAAACTGATCACGTTATTGATCACCGTGGGTTTGCCGAACAGCCCCTGGATCGCGGGCAACGGCGGCTTCGCGCGCACGATGCCACGCTTGCCCTCCAGGCTCTCCAACATCGCGGTCTCTTCGCCGCACACGTAGGAGCCGGCGGCCTTGCGCACTTCGAGCTGGAAGGCGCGGCCGGAGCCCAGCACGTCGGCGCCGAGAAAGCCGGCTTGTTCGGCCAGGCCGATCGCCGCGCGCATCGTGGCCACGGCGTGCGGGTACTCGGAGCGGATGTAGACATAGCCGCGCGTGGCGCCAACCGCGAGCGCGGCGATCGTCATGCCCTCGATCAGCATGAACGGGTCACCTTCCATGGTCATGCGGTCGGAGAACGTGCCCGAATCACCTTCGTCGGCATTGCAGACGATGTACTTCTGGGTCGCTTCGGTGTTCAGCACCGTCTTCCACTTGATGCCGGCCGGAAAGGCCGCACCGCCGCGCCCGCGCAGACCCGATTGCGTGACCTCGCCGACGATCGCATCGCCCGAGAGCGTGAGCGCGTGGCGCAGGCCTTTGAAGCCTTCGTGCGCTTGGTAGTCGGCCAGCGACAGCGGGTCGGTGACGCCCATGCGCGCGAAGGTCAGCCGCTCTTGCCGCGCAAGATACGGAATCTGTTCGGTCAGGCCGTGGCGCAGCGCGTGCGGTGCGCCCGCCAGCAGCCCAGTGTCGAGCAAGCCGGGAACGTCGTCGGGAGCGACCGGCCCGTAGGCCACACGACCGTTCGCGGTCTCGACCTCGACCAGCACTTCGAGCCAGAACAAGCCGCGCGAGCCGTTGCGCACAATGCGAATATCAAGATGACGTTTCGCTGCTTCGTCGAGCAGCCGGCGCACGACGCGGTCGGCGCCCACGGCCAGCGCCGCCGAATCGCGCGGGACGAACACGTTGACCGTCACAGCGCACCTCTCAGGTCGGCCACGAGTGCATCGAAAGCCTGCGGCGTGACCCGTGCATGCAACTCGTCCCCCAGCATCACCGCCGGCGACGATGCGCACAGTCCGAGGCAAAACGCCGGCTCGAGCGTGAACGCGCCGTCAGCCGAGGTGCCGTGCGGCTTGCAGCCGAGGCTGCGCTCGGCATACGCGAGCAAGGCGTCTGCCCCCATCGCCTGGCAGGCCTCGGCGCGGCACACCTGCACCAGGCAGCGGCCCGCGGGCTTGGCGCGAAAGTGGTGGTAGTAGGTGACCACACCATGCACCTCAGCCCGCGACAGGTTGAGCGCGTGTGCGATCTCGGGCACCACGTCGCCCGGGATGTGGCCGAGCGCGTCCTGCACGTCGTGCAGGATCGGCAACAAGGCGCCGTCTTCATGGGCACGCTGCGCGAGCATGGCGCGCACGGCCAGCATCGCGTCGGCCGAAGTGGGCTGGGCAGGGTTCGTCATCGCAGGTCTCGGTTGAAGGGCGAACTCAGCTGAAGAACTTCGACACGCTCAGCAGCGTGCGGTAAACACCCCAGCCGAGCGGAACGCCGACCGCGGCCCAGGCCAATACAACCAGCACGGTCGGCGTGGCGCCACCAGCGCCGGGACCGCCGCCCACATCAGACGCCGAGGCGCGGTCGTGCGCCAGACGCTTTTCTTCGGCGAGCTCGTCGGGGGTCATGAACCACTTGTCGGCCAACGGGCGGATCAGCAGGTTGCAGACGAGGCCGATCACGAGCATGCCGACGAGGATGTACATGGTCTGGTTGTAGACCTGCTCGCGCGGGATGCCGAGGCCGAGCTGGTACTCGCGCATGTAGTTCACGATCACCGGGCCGAGGATGCCGGCGGTGGCCCACGCGGTGAGCAGCCGGCCGTGGATCGCGCCGACCATCTGCGTGCCGAACAGGTCGGCGAGGTAGGCCGGCACGGTCGCGAAGCCGCCGCCGTACATGCTCAGGATGATGCAGACGGCCGCGACGAAGAGCAGCTTCGAGCCGGCCGCGGCGCTGCCGGGAATGCTCGCGTACAACAGACCGCCGAGCACGAAGAAGATCACGTACGTCAGCCGGCGTCCGAGCTTGTCCGACAAGCTGGCCCAGAAAAACCGCCCGCCGATGTTGAACAGGCTGAGCAGTGCGGTGAAACCCGCCGCCACGCCGGCGATCGCAGCAAGCTGTGCCTTGTCGAGCTCGCCGAATTTCTTGGCCACGCCGATCAGGTTGCCGCCGAACACCTCCTGCAACATCGGGCTGGCCATGCCGATCACGCCGATGCCGGCGCTGACGTTCATGCACAGCACCATCCAGACCAGCCAGAACTGCGGAATGCCCCAGACCTTCTTCACGTGCACATGGCGTTGCGTGATCATCGCGTTGTTCGCCTGCGCGGGCGGCGGCGTCCAGCCGGCGGGCTTCCAGCCGCTCGGTGGCACGCGGTAGCCCATCGCGCCGGCCATCATGAAGACGAAGTACACGGCGGCCATCACGAGGAAGGTTTGCATCACGCCCACGTTGGTGGGTGTGGAGAAGGTCTTCATCAGCTCGGCCGCGAGCGGCGAGCCGATCATGGCGCCACCGCCGAAGCCCATGATCGCCATTCCGGTGGCCATGCCGCGTCGGTCAGGGAACCACTTGATCAGCGTGCTCACCGGAGAGATGTAGCCCAGCCCCAGGCCGATGCCACCGATCACGCCCGAGCCGAGCCACATCAGCCACATCTGGTGCGTGTACACACCGATGGCCGAGACCACGAGCCCGCCGCACCAGCACAGCGCCGAGACCACGCCGGCCTTGCGCGGGCCGGCGCGCTCGAGCCAGCCGCCCCAGAGCGCGGCCGAAGAGCCGAGCAGCACGAAGAACAGGGTGTACATCCACCCCATGGTCGAGATCTTCCAGTCGCAGCTTGACGCGAACAGCTCGGCGAACAGGCTCATGTCTTTCGGGCAGGCCTGCGCGCTCGTGATACCAATCGCTTTCGAGAGCGGCAACCAGAACACCGAGAACCCGTAGGCCATGCCGATGCAAAGGTGAATGGCGAGCGCGGCGGGCGGCACGAGCCAGCGGTTGAAGCCCGCTGCGGCAATCGTTCGTTCCTTGTCGAGCACGCCGGCAAGGCCGCTTCTCGAAGGGGTTGCGGAACCATCCAGAACAGCGGACATGCAGTCTCCTCAAGTGGTCGGTTGCCTGCCTCAAAATATGAGGTGATGGGCATGAGCTATTGCTTGCTCTCCGAGCAATGTATTGGCTGATAAGCTTGCGGGCAATATGAGCTTGTTGGTCGAAGGCATGCGCCCTGGAGCACCTAAGTGAATACCCAACCCGAGGTGACGATCCGGCCGCAATGGACGATCCGCAGCGGGACCGGCGCGTCGTTAGCTCCGCGCGTGCTCGAAGTGTTGGTCAAGGTTCACGAGCACGGCAGCCTGTCGGGCGCATGCCAGGCCTTGCGTGTGTCGTACCGGCACGCGTGGGACCTGGTTCGCCAGGGCGAGGCCCTGTTCGGCCAGCCGCTGATGCTGATGGAGCGGGGCAAGGGATCGAAGCTCACCACCCTCGGCGAAAAGCTGGTCTGGGCCGACCGGCGCATTGCGGCGCGGCTGTCGCCAGTGCTGGATTCACTGGCCTCGGAGCTGGGCGCCGAAATCGGCAAGGTGCTCGCGTCGCCGCCTTCGCTGCTGCGTATCCACGCCAGCCACGGCTTTGCGGTGCAGGTGCTTCACAACTTTCTGGCCGCCGCGAACGTGCCCACCGAGCTGCGCTACTGCGGCAGCCAGGAAGCGGTGGCTTCGCTGCACAACGGCGGCTGCGACGTGGCGGGATTCCATGTGCCTCTGGGTGAATTCGAGTCGGCGGCCGTCGCGCACTATAAGCAGTGGCTGACCCCGGGCTCGCAAAAGATCATCAACTTCGCCACACGCCGTCAGGGGTTGATGGTGGCCGCGAACAACCCCAAGAAAATCTACACGCTCAAGGACCTGACGCGGCCGGGCATTCGGTTCATCAACCGGCAAGCCGGCTCTGGCACGCGTTACCTGCTTGACCTCTTGCTGCAAAAGGACAGCATCGCTGCCTCGCAGATCAAGGGCTACGAGCAGTGCGAACTGACCCATGCCGCCGTTGCTGCCTATGTGGCGAGCGACATGGCCGACGTGGGGTATGGCGTAGAGACCCCAGCGCGCCAGTTCAAGCTCGATTTCGTTCCGAGCCAAACCGAACGCTACTTCCTGCTTTGCAATGAAGCATCGATCGACTCTGAGACTGTTCAGCGAATGCTTGCGATCTTGCGCAGCGCTGCATTCAAGGCTGCAGTTGACGTCCTGCCTGGCTATCAAATCAATGACTCGGGCAGTGTCCTTGATCTCGGCGAAGCTTTTGACGAATTGCGGGCGAAGCGAGGGCGCAATCAACGGCGCTGAAGGTCCTCACGCGCTGCGCCGCTGCCGGCACAACTGGGACAGCCGTTCGGGCGGTGACACTCTTTGGTTACGGCAATTGATCCGCAGGCAGAACGTCCTGTCTCATCGCAGTCGACCGACCGTTTTGGGTCGAGGTCAGTCACCTGCATTCGCAAGGCGAGCGACCGTTGCGGGCCGACAACCGACACACTGGCACACCTGCCGAGTCGCTTGCCTGCCGTCAATGCGCGGATCGAACGACAGCACGACCTGGAACTGATGCCTTCGAAAGTCGCCGACGGGCGTGCTGCACACTCGAGCGGACCGGGGGCGAAGGGGTTGGATCCGCCTCAACACCGGCGGCGGCTTCGATGAAGTCAGCCACGGTCTGCCATGCCGCCCGCAACTGCGCCTCGCTCTTGCCCACGTAGTGACCCAGCGTGACATCGCCCCCGGCCGCGTGGTTCAGCATGCGCTTCAGAGCGCCGCCAGAAACCAGTTCCTCGGCAATGCTCGCAAAGGTCGCGCGCAGACCATGCCCTTGAACAGATGTTCCGGCGCGAGCATTGATCCATGCAAGTGTCTTGCGCGCGTCAACGATCGGGAACAACGGGTCCTCGGGCTTCTTGCCAGCGCAGTGCCGCTGCGCGATCTCCAGCGCCTGTCGAGACAACAGCAGCTTGTGGTCGCTCCGGTTCTTCGTGTCTCGCAGCACGAGCTTGCCCATCTCGCGGTCGACATCACCGACCTTGATGGGCTCATAGCCGTGGCGCTTGTTGCCGTGGATCTCGCCACCTCGGCACCCGGTCAGCAGTTGGAAGCGGTAGTAGTCGGCGGCGACCCGGGACGGTGCGACTGCCGACGCCCGCCACCAGGCCCCCAATCGTTCGGGTGGAATCGGTGACGGGTTCCCCGGGGATGAAGCGAGAACGATGCGATCACGGCCCGCAGTGTCTCGCCCCAATGGGTTGCCAGGGACCACGACACCATGCCAGCGAAGCATCGCTCGCAGCACTTGCATCGCATAGACGGCCTGCCGCTGCGAAATTTTCATCAGCGCGGTGTGGACGCCCCGAATGTCATCGGCTGTGAGCTTCGACAGCAGCTTCTCAGCGATCGGGTACAGCTCGCCGTCGGCGAACTGCTTGCCGGTCTTGGATGTTCGGCCCGGCTCAATCATGGCGAGATAGTCCGCCTTTGTGCGCGCTTTCAGTGGCAGGCCATCTTTCGCGCGCCGCTTCTTCTCGACGTACTCTCGAAGTGCCTTCGCCACGGTCAGCCCGTCTTGCCGATCCGCCTGCTCGCGTGCTGTCGCCTCAGCCCAGAGTCTTGCTTCCTCCTGCGCGGGCCAGTCCACTCCATCGCGCGCAAGCGCTCGGATGCGCGCAGCCTCAGCGCAGGCTGCTGCCAGCTTTAGCTGTCCTGGACCTTCACCGTACTCCTGCGACAACCGGTACTGGCGCTCGACCTCAGAGCCCTTCACGGTGTAACGGACGAGCAGCGTGCGGACGCCATCCGGAGCGACGCGCAGTTGCAGGCCGCGATCGATCGTGAGCTTGTAGGGCCGCGCGCGAGGCTTCTGCGCGTCGATCGCCCTGACGGTCAGGAGCGGCATCTTCGGGTTCCGTGTCCGACTGGTGTCCGAAAAATCTTGAGCTCGGATGCTATCGATCGGGACCCTCTGACACAAATATTGATGCGTAACCTATTGATTTACAAGGATTTTAGTCAGTCCCAAGAAATCCCAGAAAGTCCCGCAAAACACCGACTAATGCGACTGTTAATCCGTAGGTCCCTGGTTCGAGCCCAGGTCGGGGAGCCAAGATTGTTGGTTGAAAGCAAAGGCCTTCTTCGGAAGGCCTTTGTCATTTCTGGTGATCAGCGGCGAGTCGACTGCGCGGCTCGAGGGCGACGATCGACGTGCTCATCGGGCGCGCGGCTCGTCGCCGCCGTAAGACAATCGCGGATCGCACCCCGACGCCGTCCAGCATGAACCTCGACACTTTGCTCGCCCCCATCTCCGAAGCCTCGCCCTGCGGCGACGACCTCTCATTCTCGGCCGAGTTCGACGCGATCCAGGAATCGCGTCGCGCCGACGACCCGACGCTCGATCAGGGTGAGTGGGTCACCGCGCTGAAGTCGGCCGACTGGCTCGGAGTGGTGGCGCAGTGCGAGAAAATTTTCGCTCGCAGCAAAGACTTGCGCGTGGCGGCCTGGCTGACCGAAGCCAGCGCGCGGGTCGGTGGCTACGCCGGTCTGGCCGACGGGCTGGAGCTGTGCCGGTCGCTGTGCGAGCGCTACTGGCCCGACCTGCACCCACGGCTCGAAGACGACGGCGACGCCGAACAGCGCAGTGGCAACCTGCGCTGGCTGCTCGCCCAGGTCGAAGACCTCGCGGGGCAATTGCCGGTGCTGCGGCACGGCGCCCGCGCCTTCTCGCTGCGTGACATCGAAACGGCGCAGAGTTCGGCCCGCAGCGTCGAGCGCAGCGATGACGCCGCATCGACCTCGAACATCGTCACCCCCGACGACATCGCAGCCGTGCGCCGTGCCACGCCACGCGAGTTCTTCGCGACCAACCTCGTGGATGCGCAGCGCGCGCAGCAGTCGCTGACGAATCTGCAGGCGGTGGTCGATGCTCACCTGGGCGCCGAAGGCCCGGGCTTCAGCGGCGCCAGAAGCGCCCTGGAGACCGCCGTGCACGCGATCGGCATCATGGCCCGAGACGCGAACCCGGGCGATGCCTCGGGCGCCTCGCCGTCAATGACGATCGACGGTCCGGCCGCTGCAGGCGCGTCGACGGCCGACAGTGCGGTCAGCGGCTCCTTGCGCACCCGCGCGGACGCCTTGCGTCAGTTGCGCGCGGTGGCCGACTTCTTCCGCCGCACCGAGCCGCACAGCCCTGTCGCCTACCTCGCCGACCGTGCCGCGCAGTGGGGCGACATGCCGCTGCACCAGTGGCTGCGTGCCGTCGTCAAGGACCAGGGTGCGCTGTCGCACATGGAAGAACTGCTCGGTGTCGAACCACCGCCGGCTCGCGAAGAGTGAACCACCGGTCACCGCCCGCGCGAGCGCGGCGGTGGCGAGACGCTAACGCTGCACCACGCGAAACTCGATGCGCCGGTTGCGGGCTCGCCCATCCGGGGTGTCGTTGCCGGCCACCGGCCGATCGGGGCCGGCGCCCGAGGTCGCGATGTTGTCGGCACTCACGCCCTTGCCGACCAGGTAGGTCTTCACGGCATCGGCGCGGGCCGCTGAAAGCGCGATGTTCTGCGGCCTCGAGCCGAGCCCGTCGGTGTGGCCGGTCACCTCGAAACTGCGGCCGGAAAGGCGTTGCAGGACCGGCACGAGCAGGTCCAGCGTCTGGCGGCCGCTGACGGTGAGGCTGGAGTTGCCGGCCTCGAACTCGATCGTGCGGCTGGCAAGCGCCAGGTCGATTTGATCCTGCCCTGCCGCGGCGACCCGCAGGCCGTTGTTCACGGTGTAGGTGGCGTTCAGCCGTGTCGACATGTCGCTCACCAGCTGTTGCCGCTGCACCTCGTTGCCGATCTCGCCCTTGATGTCGACGACATTGCCGCTCACGCTGATCTGACCGCGGCTGACCTGTTTCAGGTCGGGTGAAATGATCTTCTGCAGGTAGCCGGTCCAATTCGGCGGCGCGACCAGCGGCCCCACGCCAATCTGATCGACGACACGGTCGGCACCGAAAACCTCGCGGGCGCGCGTGAGCACCGCTTGGCGGGTCGACTCGTCGGGCACGGTGCCCGACACCACGACCTTGCCCGGCGCCGGCGCGTCTGCAGCGTACGAAGTACCGGCCGCCGCCGACAACGCGATCACCAGGGGCAGCGGCCAAGGCTTCCAAGACATCTTCATCACTCCCCGAGAAACGCTTCGCGAAATGTCGCCATCGCTTGGCGCAACGAAAGATCGGGCTGCTGCAGATAGCTCGACAGCTTCTTCACTGCGTAGTCGTCGTCGACATGGTCCTCGACCCAGTCGGCCGGCATCGGGTCGACGAAGGCAGCGTCGGCGGCATCTGCGTCGAACATCGCCTGCAGGTGTGCCGCCGAGCCGCCGCTGAATCCGATCGCCAGGGTCTGTGCCGGTGTGCCGGCCCGACGCGGCAGGAACAGCGCCATCTCCAGATCGAGACGCCGCAGAAAGGGCACGATCAACTCGAGCCAGTAGCTCGCCACCAAAGGGCGGTAGAGCGGGTCGGCCGGCAACGGCAGGCGCAGGCCCTTCTTCAACGACGGGCCGGTGTTGGCCAGCACGGGTTGCAGCAGCAGACCGAGCGCCAGCATGGCTTGGCGCAAGTCGATCGCGTGGCCGGCATCGCGCAGCATGGTTTCGAGCGAACCGAGCGATTGAAGCTCGACGAAATCGCGCAGGCTGGCATCGTAGGCGGCGGGCGTGAGGTCGAGCTCGATCTCGATCTGCGCCAGTTCCGCGAGTACCACGGTCGCATCGTCGGCGGCACAGGCGACCTGCGCGGCCTGCTCGTAGCGCGTCCACAGGCGGGTCAAGGCCATCGGCGCGCGCGACAGGAATTCCAGCGAACCGCCGACCTCGAAACTGCCCGCCACGACGAACGGGAAGCGACGGCCGGAACTGTCGGCGCTCGCCGCCAGGTGGCCGGCGATCGCGCGCTGGCTGCTCGCCGAGAAGAACGCGAAGTGCGCCTTCTGACGACGGTCGTAGATCTCCTTCCAGCGCGGGTCGAGCGACATCAACTCGATGCCCTGGCTCAGCCACCGATCGAGCACCTGGATCAGGTTGGGCTGGCTCGCGCTGCGCACGAAATCGCCACGCGAGGGCAGCTTGCCGAAATAGGCGAGCGGGACGCTGACGGGCCGGCTCACTTCTTTGCTCCCTGCGCCGAGGGCGCTGCGGCGACCGTGTCCATGCCGACCACCAGCGGAGGCAATTGCACACTGCGCAACCCGCTCACGCCGACCGGCGTGGGCGCGTTGCCGCCGGCGCCACCAGCGGTGTTGGGCGGCGGGGCGCCGGGGTTGCTGATCACGCGCAACTGCACCGTCACCGTGCTGGCGCCGTTGGTCCAGCTCAGTTCGGTCACACCGTCGGCCAGCTTC
>Ga0075023_100000036_pt1 | contig 29255 bp, 29 predicted proteins | sample Str014_FD_71388 | JGI IMG/M metagenome (GOLD analysis project Ga0075023, IMG submission 71388) | Freshwater sediment microbial communities in response to fracking from Pennsylvania, USA - Straight Creek_MetaG_SC_2014 | ecosystem: Environmental > Aquatic > Freshwater > Creek > Sediment | place... | reverse complement strand
GGGTGGGCCAATTGCGAGGACGTACCGCATAAAGCGAAGTAGCGTTTGTGTAATAAAAAGGCCCAAAGGGCCATTAACTCAAAGGGAGGAACCACAATGACCAAACTCATCAGGCTCAACCGCCGCGTTATTTTGAAGGGAAGTGCCGGCATCATCGCTGCACCAGCCGTTCTGCGCCGCGCCTATGCCGCTGATGTATTCAAGATCGGCAAAGTCGGCCCTGTTACTGGCCCCATCGCTGGGTTCGGTGAGGCCACGGCTTGGGTGGTGGACGGCCTGAAAGACGTGATGGCCAAATTGCCAGTGCCTGTTCAAGTGATCCAGAAAGACAGCCAATCAAATCCAAACCGCGCCGCTGAAGTGGCCACTGAATTGATCGAAAAAGACAAGGTGAAGATGCTGTTGGTCAAGGGCACGCCAGACACGGTTAACCCTGTTTCAGACCAGGCCGAACTCAACGGCGTTCCCTGTATCTCCGATGACGCACCATGGCAGACATTCTTCTTCGGTCGCGGCGGAGACCCATCCAAAGGCTTCAAATATACCTATCACTGCTTCTGGGGTCTGGAAGATGTGATCGCAAATTTCCTAGACATCTGGGATAAGTCCGGCGCCAAGAAAATCGTCGGCGGCGTCTTCGCCAATGACGCAGATGGCAATGCTTGGGGCGACAAGGAACACGGTTTCCCTGGCCCGCTGGAAAAGGCCGGTTACAAGCTGGTTGACCCAGGCCGCTATCAGCCATTGACCAATGACTTCTCATCACAGATCGCAGCCTTCAAAGCCGCTGGCGTTGAAATCGTGACCGGCGTGATGATCCCGCCGGATTTTGCAACCTTCTGGTCGCAATGCGCCCAACAGGGCTTCAAGCCGAAGGTCGTCACCATCGGCAAAGCTTTGCTGTTCCCGTCATCAGTGGAAGCCTTGGGTGATCGTGGCGATGGCCTGACCTCTGAGATCTGGTGGTCACCAAGCCATCCGTTCAAGTCCAGCCTCACGGGCCAGACTGCCAAAGACCTTTGCGATGCCTATACCAAGGGTACGGGCAAGCCATGGACACAGCCGCTTGGCTTTGCCCATGCGCTGTTTGAATTGGCCTTTGATGTGATCAAGCGCACCAAGGATTTGAACAATCCTGATGCAATCTTGGAAGCGATCAACAACACCCAGCTTGACACCATCATTGGCCCAATTTCCTGGAAGGGCGGGCCAAACAATCCGGTCAAGAATGTTTGCAAAACACCGCTCGTGGCCGGCCAATGGACCAAGGCTGGCAAAGACTTGGCCTTGATCATCACCAACAATCCGCAGCATCCGGAAATTCCGGTGGGCGGCAAGTTGCGCACGCTTTAACGTGATGGGGCGGCCCCTGTGGGCCGCCCATATCTTTTTGCGATGAGCATTCTCTCTCTTAAAAATCTGAACAAGCGCTACGGTGCGTTGGTGGTCACCGATGGCGTCAGCTTGGACGTGGCCAAAGGCGAGATTGTCGGCATTCTCGGCCCCAATGGCGCTGGCAAAACCACATTGTTCAATTTGATTGCGGGAACCGTACAGCCAGATTCCGGCCAAGTGTTTTTCAAGGGCGCGGACATCAGCGCGCAAAGTGCGGCACAGCGCTGCAAGCTTGGCATGTCTCGCTCATTTCAAGTGCCGCATCCGTTCAACGGCATGACGGTGTTTGAAAATATTCTGGTGGGGGCTGCTTTCGGTCGCGCCTCTGCCAACCCAGAGGGTCATGCGCTGCATATCATGGAGCTCACGGGCATGAAGGGCAAAGCCAATCACTTGGCCAGCTCCATTACTCTGCTCGAACGCAAGCGGTTGGAAATGGCACGCGCCTTGGCCACATCGCCTGAACTGTTGCTGCTCGACGAAATTGCAGGTGGGCTTACAGAGCGCGAATGCCAATCCTTGCTCGCAGCCATTCGTGATGTCCACGCTTCGGGTGTCACCATTGTGTGGATTGAACATGTCGTTCATGCTCTGCTGTCTGTGGCGCAGCGGCTGGTGGTGTTGAATTTCGGCAAATTGATTGCAGATGGCAAACCAGAAGACGTGATGCACAGCAAAGATGTGAAGAGCGTTTACCTGGGCGAGGATGTGCATGTCTGAAATCATTCTCAACGTTGAAAAACTTGAGGCTTGGTATGGCGATGCCAAGGTTCTTCACGGCCTTTCGTTCGCGCTCAAAAAGGGCGAAGTGCTGGCGCTGATCGGCTCCAATGGTGCAGGCAAAAGCACTTTGCTGAAATCCATCGTTGGCCTATTGCCCAAGAAAACCGGCACCATCACCTTCAATGGCGCACGCACCGATCATCTCGCGGCCAATGACATTGTCGCTAAAGGTGTGGCTTTGGTGCCGGAAGGGCGCAGGCTTTTTCCGTCTCTGTCCGTGGAAGAAAATCTGATCTTGGGCGGGCAAGTCAAACGCAAAGGGCCGTGGAATTTGGCAGAGATTTATAATCTCTTCCCGATCCTTGGTGAAAAACGCGGCGTACCCGCAACCTCGCTCTCTGGCGGGCAACAACAAATGGTGGCCATTGGGCGTGGCCTGATGTCCAACCCCGATTTGATTTTGCTTGATGAGTTGAGCCTTGGCCTCGCCCCCATTGTCATCAAGGATATTTATGCATTGCTGCCGAAAATTGTAGGCAATGGCGTGTCAGCCATTTTGGTTGAGCAGGATGTCAACCGCGCGCTGGCCAGCGCACAACATTTTCTCTGCATGCAAGAAGGACGCATATCTTTGGCAGGTGCCCCCAAGGCATACAGCAAAGACCAAATCTCTGCGGCCTATTTCGGGATGTAACATGGTCTGGGTCGACATCATCACACAAGGCATTTTGGTGGGCGGGCTATACGCGCTTTTCGCGGCGGGCCTGTCGCTGATTTTCGGCGTGATGCGGTTGGTCAACATCGCCCATGGCGACATGATTGTGGCGGTGGCCTATCTTGCCTTTGTGATTGTGAAGGCCACGGGCCTGCATCCGCTGGCCAGCCTGATCTTGGTGATCCCCATTGCCATGATGGTGGGTTATGCCTTGCAACGCGGCATTCTCAATCGCACTTTGGGCAAGGATATTCTGCCACCCTTGCTCGTCACTTTCGGCCTATCAGTCATCATCCAGAATGGTCTGCTGCAAATCTTCACGGCAGATAACCGCAAGCTGCAAGCGGGCGCGTTGGAAACAGGTTCGTTCCCGATTTTGCCCGGCGTGGATATTGGCTATCTGCCACTGCTGCAATTCGTCGTCGCCATCGCGGTGATCGCGGGCTTGCAATATCTGTTTTACAAAACCGCCCTTGGCCGCGCTTTTCGCGCCACATCTGATGATGCCGAAACCGCTCAACTGATGGGGCTTGATAAGCGCAAGGTTTATGCTTGGGCCATGGCGCTTTGCTTTGCGGTCATTGCCATTGCCGGCGTATTCCTCGGTGTACGGACGAATTTCGATCCCGCCATCGGCCCCGGGCGTTTGATCTTTGGATTTGAAGCGGTGATCATCGGCGGCCTGGGCAATCTCTGGGGCACATTGATTGGCGGCGTTATTCTCGGCGTGGCCCAAGGCATCGGCGCGCAGATCAACCCCGGTGCACAAGAGCTTGCAGGCCATCTCATCTTTTTGGCCGTGTTGGCCTTCAGGCCCACGGGCCTTTTCCCAAGGATGCAAGGATGAGCCTGTCTTTCACCCGCTCAACCAAAACCAGCCGCATTGCGGCGGTGGTGGCGCTCATTCTCGCAGCCGTGCTGATTGCCACGCCTTTCTGGGGGTCAACGGCCACTGAACAATTGTTTGGCCAGATGATGATTTACATCGCACTCGCCTCGCTGTGGAATTTGCTGGCGGGTTACACCGGCCTCGTCTCGGTGGGCCAACAGGCCTATGTGGGCTTAGGCGTATATATCATGGTATCGGTCACCATTTACCTCGGCATTCACCCCTATTTTGCGATTCCGATGGCGGGCCTTGCTGCAGCACTCATCTCAATGCCCGTAGCCAAGCTGGTGTTCCGTCTGCAGGGCGCTTACTTCGCCATCGGCACTTGGGTTGTGGCCGAAGTGTTTCGCTTGATTTCAGCACAGCTGGGTTCGGTGGGATTGGGCGGCGGCTCGGGCACCTCCATCCCCACGCGCGTGATGCAAACCTTGGCACCTGATAAATTCTGGCGCGAGGCTTCCATTTATTGGCTGGCGCTGCTGCTTGGCCTTGGTGCTTTGGCACTGGTCTATGGATTGCTGCGCTCGCGCATCGGCTTGGCTTTGACGGCGATCCGCGACAGCGAAGTGGCCTCATCGTCACTGGGCGTCAACATCGACCGCATCAAATATGCCGTCTATGTCATCACGGCCGCCATCACCGCCATGGTGGGCGCGCTGGTGGCTTTGCAAAAAATCCGCGTCTCTCCCAACGCGGCCTTCAGCGTGAATGACTATACGGCGATTGTGATTTTCATCGTGGTAATCGGCGGCATTGGCACCATCGAAGGCCCGATCATCGGCACGATTGTGTATTTCTTTTTGCGTGAATATTTCGCCGATCTGGGAGCGATCTATCTGATGATCCTTGGTGTGATTGCGATTGTCATGATGTTGGTCGCCCCCAAGGGCATCTGGGGATATGTGGCGCAGCGTTGGCAGATTACACTTTTTCCAACGGGCTATGTGGTGAAGGAAGAGAAGCCATGAACCCATTCATCTATTCCGCCTTGCCAACACGTGTGATTTTTGGGCGCGGCAAAATCACTGAGGCCGCAGCTGAAGCCAAGCGCCTGGGCATGAAGCGCCCTCTGGTGATCACCACCAAACAACAGGCAGACTCTGGCACACATATCATCGCCAGCACCGGCGGCTATGCCTTTGCTGGGGCCGCCATGCATACGCCGGAATATGTCACCCACATCGCCATGGCCGTGTTACAAGAACAGGGCTGCGATGGCACGATCGCTTTGGGCGGCGGCTCATCGACGGGCTTGGGCAAGGCTATCGCGCTGCGCACAGATTTGCCGCAACTGGTGATCCCAACTTCATATGCTGGTTCAGAGATGACCAACATTCTGGGCGAGACCGCAGATGGTGCCAAGACCACGAAACGCGATGCTAAGATACAGCCTGAAACAGTGATCTATGATCCCGATCTGCTGGATACCTTGCCAGATAAATTCGCTGCCACTTCAGGCATGAATGCGATAGCCCATGCGGTGGAAGGCCTCTACGCCATAGACGGCAACCCGATCATTTCATTGATGGCTGAAGAGGGCATTCGCGCTCTTGCTTCAGCTTTACCAAAAGGCAAGGCGGGCCATGATGAGGCGCTCTACGGCGCTTGGCTTTGTGGCACGGTCCTGGGGTCAGCCGCCATGGCACTGCACCACAAGCTGTGCCATGTTTTGGGCGGTTCATTTGATTTGCCCCATGCCGAAACCCATACGGTGGTTCTACCGCATGCCACAGCTTACAACCTGCCGGGCTCACCCGAAGCCATGAGCCGCATCATGCGCGCTTTGGGTTCCAGCAGCGCATCAGGCGGATTGTATGATCTAGCCAAGCGCCTGAATGCACCACTCACCCTCAAGGAATTGGGCATGCCAGAATCTGGCCTCGATAAGGCCGCTGATATTGCTGCCGCCAATCCCTATTCCAACCCCACGCCGATTGAACGAAACGCCATCCGCAAATTGCTGGATGATGCTTACCATGGCCGCAGGCCACAACACTGAACGGAGACTATGATGGCTGACATAACCACAGATGTGATGATCATCGGCACCGGCCCGGCAGGCAGCGCTACGGCGGCCCTGCTGGCCACCTATGGCATCAACACTTTCATCATCAACCAATATCGCTGGCTGGCCAACACGCCACGCGCCCACATCACCAACCAACGCACCATGGAGGTGCTGCGTGATCTTGGCCGCGAGGTTGAAGATGAAGCCTATATGTATGCCACTGAACAGGATTTGATGGGCGAGAATGTATTCTGCGTGTCACTGGCAGGCGAAGAATTGGGCCGCATGAAAAGCTGGGGCAAAGACCCGCAATCGCGCGCTGAACATCACCTCTCATCACCCACCCATATGAATGACTTGCCACAAACGTTCATGGAGCCGCTGCTTTATAAAACCGCCTGTTCACGCGGCGCACAAAGCCGCATGTCTTGTGAATATGTTTCTCACGTTCAAGACAAAGACGGCGTCACCGTCACAGTAAAGGACCGCTTAGCGAACAAAGATTTTACTGTGCGTTGCAAATATCTGGTGGGTGCAGATGGCGGCAATTCGAAAGTGGCCGAAATTGAAAATCTTCCCTTCGAGGGCAAAATGGGCGTGGGCGGCTCAATGAACATTTTGTTCCGGGCGGATCTTTCCAAATACGTGGCTCACCGTCCTTCAGTTCTCTATTGGGTGATGCAACCGGGTGCTGATGTCGGCGGCATCGGCATGGGGTTGGTGCGCATGATCCGCCCTTGGAATGAATGGTTGATCGTCTGGGGTTATGACATTTCAAAACCTGCACCCAAAGTAGACGCGAAAATGGCCACACATGTGGCACGGCAATTGGTGGGTGACCCGAAGCTGGAAATTGATTTGATCTCGGCCAACACCTGGACGGTCAACAACATGTATGCCACCAAAATGCAAAAGGGCCGGGTGTTCATCATGGGCGATGCGGCCCACCGCCATCCACCATCCAACGGCTTGGGCTCGAACACATCAATTCAAGACGCATTTAACTTGGCATGGAAATTGGCCGCCGTGGTGAAAGGCAGTGCCACGCCCAAACTTCTGGAAACTTATTCTAAAGAACGCGCCCCCATCGCAAAGCAGATCGTCACCCGCGCCAATCAATCCATCGCCGAATTCGGCCCAATCTTTGAAGCATTGGGCATGGATGGCGGCGTCGATCACGCCAAAATTCAGCGCAACATGGATGCACGCTGCAACGCCGACGAAAAGGCAGAAAAGCAACGCGCCGCCTTGCGCAACGCCATTGAATTCAAGAAATATGAATTCGATTGCCACGGTGTTGAAATGAACCAGCGCTATAAATCAACAGCCGTAGTGGCCGACGGGCTGCGGGCGCCAGGCAAGGGCATTGATATGGAATTGCACTATGTGCCCACCACATCGCCGGGTGCGCGCCTTCCCCATGCCTGGGTGTTTGACAAGCACGGCAAACAACTTTCCACCCTCGACATTTGCGGCAAAGGTCATTTCACCCTCATCACCGGCATCGGCGGCGAGGCTTGGGTGGAAGCGGCCAAAGCAGCGGCCAAACAATTTGGTGTGAGTATCAAAACCCGCATCATCGGCCCACGCCGTGATTTTGAAGATCATGCCGGCGAATGGGCGGCAGCGCGTGAGATTGCGGATTCTGGCTGCGTTCTGGTGCGGCCCGACCAACATGTTGCTTACCGCGCGCTGAATCATTCCAAGACCGCAAGCAAAGACTTGAGCGCCGCACTCTCAACAATTTTAGGACATTGATCATGGCCAAAGCAGCAAAGAAAAAAGCCCCGGCGAAGAAAAAGGCCAAGAAACTTTCAAACGCAAAATATTACTTTACCGTGAAAAACTCGGTGAAGGTGGTGCAAGAGCGCTCTGGCCCAAAGGCCAACAAGCGCGTGAAATTTCTGGCCGACAGCCTGGTCAAACACCTTCACGCTTTCGTGAAGGAGACAAGGCCTACACTGGATGAATGGATGCAAGGCATCAACTTCCTCACTCGCACCGGGCATCTTTCCACCGATTGGCGGCAGGAATATATCTTGCTGTCAGACGTGCTGGGCATTTCCATGTTGGTGGAAACCATCAACAACGATAAATTCTCCAACGAAACTGAATCCACCGTGCTTGGCCCATTCTATATTGCCAATGCACCGAAGTATCAGAACGGGGCCAACATCTGTCTGGATGGCAAAGGCGAGCCTGTGTGGGTGCAAGGCCGCGTAAAAGATGCCAAGGGCAAACCTATTTCCGACGCAATTCTTGATGTGTGGCAGGCCAATGAAGATGGCTTTTATGACGTGCAGCAAAAAGGCATTCAGCCTGAAATGAATCTGCGCGGCGTATTCACCAGCGGCAAAAGCGGCGAGTTCTTTTTCCGCTCAGCCTATCCGCGCTTTTATCCCATTCCCTATGACGGCAGTGTGGGCGACCTGCTGGTGGCCCTAGATCGCAACCACAACCGACCAGCTCATTTGCACTTTCTGGTCACAGCACCGGGCTTTGATAAACTCGTCACCCATATTTTCACGCCCGATTGTCCCTGGCTGAAAGATGATGCAGTGTTCGGCGTGAAAGAAAGCCTGATTGCTGATTTCAAAATCGTCGACAACCCGAAGCTCGCCGCAGAGCGTGGGCTCCCCAACCCATTTCGAGAGGTGACATGGGATGTGGTGATGAGCAAGACGACGAAGAAAAGGAAGTGACCACGTCCATCAGATTTTGATGCGTTCTAAATGGCGGCTGGCAGGGGCCATGATTTCATGGCCCCTCTCGGTAATCAAAATCTGGTCTTCAATGATGAAGCCACCCAGCCCATCGATGTACCACGGCGTTTCAAAAGCCAGCACCATGTCGGGCTCCAGACGCGCTGTTGCATCGGCGGAGAAGAACGGCCACTCTTCGCTCCAAATAGATGCGCCAACCCCATGGCCAAAATGGCCGCGTCCATAGGTCTCAAAACCAGCGTCCCACATGGAAGTGGCGGTTGCGAAATAGATGTCTTTCAGCAGGGTGCCCGGCTTCATCAACGCCAGACCAGCATCAAAAGCACGGTGCAGCGCTTCATAGATTTTAACGGCCTGTGGTTTAGGCGCGCCGAGCACCACGGTGCGGGCACCATCGGAGCTATAACCGTCCACCACACAGCCAACGTCGATTTTAATCAGATCGCCTTTCTGCGCTGGGCCACCGGGCGCAAAACCGTCGCCGCCCACACTGATATAGGCCCAGCTTGAATCTGGAGCGGCGCAGCCTTCTTCGCGCACCACAGCCAATACCGACCGCTTCCAGAACTCAACCATCTCTTCAGAAGTTTGGCCCAAGCCTATGGATTGAATCAGTTTTGTCCGCCCCGCAGTGGCCAAATCTGCGGCTAATCTCAGTTTCAAAATTTCTTCGGGATGTTTGATGGAACGCAAACGCTCAACCACATTTGTGCAATCGCGCCACGACACGGAGATTGCAGCAAACGCAGAAAAATCAGCGACCGCAATGAACCCAAGCTCCAGCCCGATGGGCGCATGCAGAAGCTGACGCTCACGCAAAATGTCTCGCAACAATTCCAGTGATCGCGCCAATTCAAACTGGGCTGGGCGCGGCTGACGCTTCGGTTTGACAAAATCGGAATCGGGATAGCGACCTGTCTCCACCCAAATGCGGTGGCTCCGGACATCAGATATTCCTGACTGCGCTGCAAAACTCTCGGCCTGAAGATCGCCAACAACTGCAGCCATGGGCAAAGCGGGATCAGCGGGAACCAGAACAAAGGCCGCACCCGCGCGCCGCCAATAACTGGCAACGCCTGCAAAGGCTCCCGTTGCATAGGTGATCGATTCAGGTTGGGCTAGAACAAGGGCTGACAGCCCTTGCTCCACCATCAATTGTGAAGCGCGATGCCGGTTGATATATCCCGCCATCGCGCGTCTATTATTTCGTGGTCAAATTATAATAGACAACGTCTGCGCTTGGCCCAAAAATGAAATTCTTCACATTGGCGCGTTCAGCCACTTGCTTGGTCTCCTGGAACATGATGGCGAATGGCCCTGTGTCCATCACCTTCTTCTGTTCGTCGAGATACATCTGCTTGCGCTTGGCTTCATCGCGCTCACGCACCGCATCCGCCGTCATCTTGTTGACGCCATCATCAGCCCAAGAGTTGCGCCAAGCCAGCGGTTTGCCCTTGGTTGCCGCATCAGAATTGTCGAGGTTATTGGCAAAACCATCGGCATTGGTGTGTGGATCCATATAGTCTGGGCCCCAGTAAATCATCAGCAACTGATGTTGTCGGGCACGGTATTTGGTGAGCAGGGCTTTGGTTTCAGATGAAATGATATTCACCTTTACGCCGCCTTGCGCCATGGTGGCTTGCACAGCTTGGGCAATGTTTGCAAAGGGCGAAGAATTTGGCGCATCAAGATCAATGGAGAAACCATCAGGATAGCCAGCATCTTTCAACAGCGCCTTGGCCTTGGCCGGATCAAGCTTATATGGATTGTCGTCAAGCGCGGCCCAGAACCCTGAAGCCCAGAAAGATTGATGCACCTTTGCACCACCATTCATGATGGAATTGACGATGCCGTCATAGTCAATCAGATAGCGCAAGGCTTGCCGCACACGCGGATCCTGCAATTCCTTGGTCTTCAGATTCATGCCGATATAATAGAGCAGGGCCTGCGGTGAATCTGTAACAGTCACATCCTTGTTGCCCTTGAGGCCGGCTACCTGATCCCCCGTAAGGTTCAAGGCGACATCTGCATCACCTTTTTCAATCGCCAGGCGTTGGGCTGCAGGCTCAGGCATATGGCGCACCACAACGCGTTTCATCGGCGCTTCACCTCCGCGGTACGTTGGATTGACTTCCAGCACCACGCTTTCATTCGGCTTCCAGCTCTTCAGCGTATAAGCGCCAGAACCAGCAGAGTTGGTTTTCAGCCAAGCATAACCAAAATCGCCATTGGCCTCATGCGACATCGCCGTTTTCATATCCACGACCGAGCCCACCACAGACGAGAGCAGTGCGTTGACCAACGAGGGTGCAAAATCCACCCCAATGGTCACGACCAGCGTTGCATCATCCGGTGCTGTCACCATCTTGTCGATATTATCTTTGTTCCAGCCCAGTTGCGAAAGCAGAAATACTGGCGTTTTCTCCAGCTTGATCACGCGCTGCAAAGACCAGGCGGCATCTTTGGCGGTGACCGGATTGCCAGAGGCAAATTTCAGGCCAGGGCGAATTTTATAGGTGAAAGTTTTGCCATCGTCGCTCACCGTGCTTCCCGCAGCCACGCCACCCACAAGTTTGGTGATGTCGCTGGGATCAAAACGCATGATGCGGTCATAGGTATTGGCCAGAACTTGAATGCCGGTCAGCTCATAGGCCTCTGCCGGGTCAAGTGAAATCATGTCGTCAATGTTCTCGGCGATCACCAAAGTGTCTTTTGGGGTATCGGCAATGGCCAAGGGCGGCAGCGCCGTCAAAGCCCCTGCCAGCAACGCGAATTTCAGTGTTTTCAGCATGAATTTCTCCGTCATTAAATAATCATTTGATAGCCGCTGGGCCCGCCCCAGCCTAAAATATTGGCCAATAATATGTGACGCCATTTTTGGGCGGCTGGCAAGTAGTGGCATCGGCAAGAGAGATAATTTATTGTGCGCGCGAGAAGCCGCGGCTGGCTGCAATAAGCGCGCGGGTATAGTTTTCCCTGGCTATGCCCAAGCGTAAATCGGCCGCGCTCAGCACTTCAACGATGCGGCCAAATTGCATGACAGCAATGCGCGAACACAGATGGGCCACCACAGCCAGATCGTGGCTCACCAATATGCTGGTGAGGCTATAGCTCTGCCGCAAATGGGCCAGCAGGTTGAGGATTTCTGCTTGCACCGAAACATCAAGTGCCGAGGTCGGTTCGTCCAACAGCAGAATTGACGGGCTGAGGATCAGCGCCCGCGCAATCGCCACACGTTGGCGCTGGCCGCCGGAAAGTTGGTGCGGATAACGAAAGCGATGTTGCAGGCTGAGGCCAACATCGGCAATCGCCTTCAAAATACGTTCGTCTTGCCTGTCAAAGCCATGGATGATCAGCGCCTCACGCAAAATGCTGTCAACCGTCTGCCGTGGGTGTAGAGAACCATAAGGATCTTGAAAAACCATCTGCATTAGGCGGCTGCTGTCGCGGCTTCGCTTTTGAGAAATGGCCTGGCCGTTGATGGCAATTGTACCGCCAGATGTCTGGACCAAACCCGCAATGGTGCGCAAAACGGTGGATTTTCCCGAACCGGATTCGCCTACGATTCCGAAAGTCTCACCCGCAGCAACAGTGAAGGAAACATCGCGCACCGCGTGCATCTCCTTGCCGCTTCCGCGAAATATCACATTGAGATTGGAAATGTTGATCATGTCAGCCAAGCCGGATCACGCATGACAGTGGCCAATTCCTCGCGCGCCTCTGCAAGTGAAGGCGCAGCTGCAATCAAGGCCCGGGTGTAGGGGTGCTTGGCGTGGTGCAATTCAGTGGCCTTGCATTCCTCCACGATCTTGCCGCCATACATCACCAATATGCGGTCGCAGAAACTGGAAACGATGGTGAGGTTATGGCTGATGAAAATCAACCCCATCCCGCGTTCGCGCACCAAGTCATCGAGGATGCGCAACACATCATTTTGCACGGTCACATCCAGCGCAGACGTGGGCTCATCAGCGATCAGAATATCGGGCTCCGCCACCAGCATCATGGCAATCATGGCGCGCTGGCCCATGCCGCCCGAAAGCTCATGCGGATAGAGATTATAAACGCGGTCTGGATCGCGGATTTGCACAGCCTCTAGCATGGCAAGGGTGCGCCGCTGGGCCTCGGCCGCATTGGCTCCCAAATGCAGTCGGCTGGTTTCGTCAATCTGGTGGCCGATACGCACCACGGGGTTGAGCGAATATTTTGGGTCTTGCATCACCATGCTCATGCGGCGGCCGCGCAGGCGCTGCCAATCTGCCTCAGAACAAGCTAACAAATCTTGCCCGTCAAAACTCATCTTGCGTGCCGTGACAATGCCAGGTTTTGGTGTGAGGCCGAGCAGGGCGCGCCCCATGGTGGACTTACCGGAACCAGATTCTCCAACGACCCCAAGGCGCTCCCTGCCGAGGGTAAAACTCACATGACGCACGGCTTGGGTGATGCCCGCGCGTGAGGGAAATGCCACATTCAGGTCCTGAACATCCAGCAAGGTTTCACTCATGAAGATTTCGGGTCAAACACATCGCGCAGCCCGTCTCCCAAAAGGTTAAAACCCAAGCTAACGACAAAGATGGCGATACCTGGAATTGTCGCCACCCACCATTGATCGAGAATGACTTCGCGGCCCGCCGAAACCATGGCCCCCCACTCAGCTGTGGGTGGTTGTGCGCCAAGCCCCAAAAACCCAAGCCCCGCCGCCGTTAAAATGATGCCAGCCATGTCCAGTGTCAGCCGCACGATCACCGAAGACAGGCACAGCGGCACGATATGCTTGAACAAGATGCGCCAGGTTGAAGCCCCCAGCATCTTGGCTGCCGCAATATAATCGCTCTTGGCAATGGTGACAGTCTCGGCCCTGGCAATGCGCGCATAGGGCGGCCAAGCCGTAAGTGAAATGGCAATCACGGCATTTTCAATTCCAGGCCCCAAAGCTGCCGCAAATGCCAATGCCAAAACCAAACCTGGGAAAGCCAGAAAAATATCGGTAATGCGCATGAGAAGTGCATCTATCCATCCGCCCAAAAAGCCTGCCAACGTGCCAACCGCAAGGCCAATGGGCCCGACAATGACAGACACCAACACCACCATCGCAATCGTCACCCGCGCGCCATAAAGCGTTCGCGCATAAATATCGCGGCCCAATTCATCAGTGCCAAACCAGTGTGCGGCATCGGGCACATGAAGGCGGTTGGAAAGATTTTGTTCAATGGGCGAAATGCCCCGCGCCAATTGCGGTGCCAAGATTGCCAACAGGATCAGCATGGCAACGATGATCAATCCGGCGAGTGCTGCTGGGTTTGAAACAATCGCCCGCACACCGCGATAGATATTGCCAGCCACAGCCTGGCGCGACGAAGTTGGCGCATCGTCTTGCAGCCATTGGGAAAGCTTTTGTTCGCTGGTTGTCGTCATGTGCTGCGCAATCTTGGGTCAAATATTTTATAAAGAAAGTCACAGAACAGATTAACCCCAATGAACACCGCACCCACCAAAACGGTGCCACCCAGAACGGCGTTCATGTCGCTATTGAACAAGGCCCGCGTAATATATTGCCCAAGTCCGGGCCAGGCAAAAACCGTCTCAGTCAAAACCGCACCTTCAAGCAATGACGCATAGCTGAGGCCAATCACCGTAATCAGTGGCACCATGATATTGGGGAACGCATGTTTCCAAACCGCGCCCCAATAGGTTCTGCCCTTGATACGCGCGGCGATAATATATTCCTGGCCTAATTGATCAATCATGAAACTGCGGGTCATGCGCGCGATATAGGCCAGCGAAAAATACGCCAGAATTCCAGCCGGAAGAATGAGATGGCTGAAGGCGTTGCGGAAAATTTCCCACTCGCCAGAAATGGCAGAGTCAATCAGCAGAATGCCCGTTCGCGCGGTGACAATGTCATCGAATGCGATGTCCAAGCGCCCCGTGCCAGAAACCCAGCCCAACTTGCCATAGAAGAAGAATAGCCCAACCAGCCCAAGCCAAAACACCGGAATGGAATAACCAAACAGGCACAGAACGCGCACCACATGGTCTGGCCATTGGTCTTTGCGCGCCGCCGCAAGAACGCCTGCCGGCACGCCGATCAACACGCCAACAATGGTGGCAATCGTCGCCAACTCAAACGTGGCTGGAAACACATGCAACAAATCAGACAATACGGGGCGCGACGTCAGTACCGATGTTCCAAAATCACCAGAGATCAATTTGCGCAAATACGCCGCATATTGAACAATAAGCGGTTTATCGAGGCCGAGCGCGATGTAAGTCTTGTCATAGATTGCCTTGCTGGCCTTGTCCCCCACAATGGCCAGCACCGGGTCGATTTTGGTCAACCGGCTGATCAGAAAAGTGATGGCGGTAAGGCCAACAAATGTCAGCGCCAAGCTTGCAAAAAAGGCACCCACACGCTGCACCAAGAGGCGCGCCATGTTTGCCCTGCCATATTGGGTGTCAGTCATTCATCGACCCGGCAAGTGCACAACAAAGCTTCGCAGGCAAAGTGAGTTGAGCTTCAAGCAAAGCCACGCGCTGGGCTGTGTAGTGTTGTTCAACATGCAGGAGGTTGATGGTGGCCACCAAATCCCCACGCAGAACGACAGGCAGATTGATAACCGAGCCACAGCCGAGGGATTTGATCAATTCAAAATCTGGAAAAACTTGAGCGATCTCTTCAATCGTGTTGGCCACAAAGCTGCGCTTCTGACCATGAACAATGTCAAACCATTGATCCCTGTGAATGGGTTTGGTGCCTGTGACCGGATATTCCCTTGGGTGATCTGAGAAGACGCGCCGCGCCACGCCCGCAGCCATATCAACCGTCATCACCGTGAAAAGCTTGTGGCCATCAAGTGCAGCAGAATAATCAGCCAGCGCTTGCCAGACGCTTTGTGCATTCATTGCGCGCGAAATGGCTTTGTCGAATTGAAGCTGGCTTACTTCCATCGTGTTGCGCCTTGCATGGGTTTGAAACGGCTGCGGTCAGACTATTGCATCGACAGGGTTTCGTCGAGCCAATCTATCGCATGCGGTGGCCTGGTCATCAAATTGGGCTGCCGGTGACAATTCGCTTGAGTTCGGCACAGGGCGCGGCATGATGGTCTGAAATTGGATAGGCCCACTCATGTCAGAGACCAGCGCACCACCCGAAGCCACATCACACGGCACACGCCGCAGCGGCGGCGGCCGCGAGGGCAGGCGGGCCATGCGCGGTGCACCGATGATTGCCATGCCCACGTTGGTGCGCAATATTCCAACCTATGAGATTTTGCCTGCCGAGGCGGTAGAGCTGATCCACGAAGAGTCCATGAAGATCCTTGAAGAAGTGGGCTGCGAATTTAGGGATGACCAAGCGCCTGCCATGTGGAAGGCGGCTGGTGCGGATGTGCAAGGAACGCGGGTGCGCATCGACCGCGCTTTGTTGATGCAACTCATTTCCACAGTGCCGCCCGAATTCACGCTTCATGCCCGTAACCCGGAACGCACGGTGCGTGTGGGTGGCAAGAATACCATCTTCGTTCCCATGTATGGTGCACCCTTTGTGCGCGATCTCGACAACAACCGTCGTTATGGCTCGCTGACCGATCTCAACAATTTTCACAAAATGGCGCAGATGGCGCCGCATCTTCATTCCGCCAGTTCCATCATCTGTGAACCGATGGAAATTCCTGTGCCCAAGCGGCATTTGCATATCATTGAGTCAGCACTCACGCATTCCGACAAGCCTTTCATGGGCATTGTCACCTCCAAAGAACGTGCCGAAGATGTGATGAAAATGGCGGCCATTGTGTTTGGCGATGAATTTGTCAAAGACAATACGGTTGTTGTCTCCATCACCAATTGCAATTCGCCACTGGTCTGGGATCAAACGATGCTGGACGCCATGCGCGTTTATGCCAGCCACAATCAACCAATCATCGCTGCGCCCTTTGCACTCTGTGGCGCTTCCACGTCGGCCTCTTCCATTGGCGCGGTGGCGCAGGTCAATGCTGAGGCACTCGCTGGCGTGGCTTTCACCCAGCTGATCCGCAAAGGCGCACCCGCTCTCTATGGCCAGTTCATGGTCACGGTGGATATGAAAACCGGCGCACCCATGGGCGGCACACCAGAGGCCGCGCAGATGATGTATGTGATGGGGCAATTGGCACGCAAATATAATCTGCCGTGGCGCACGTCTGGATTCCACGTTGGCTCAAAACTCAATGACGCGCAGGCGGGCTATGAATCCAATATGCTTATGCACGCCGCGATCTTGTCTGGGGCCAACTATGTTTGGCACGTGGCAGGCTGGCTGGAGGCGGGGCTCAGCTGCGGCTATTCCAAATTCGCCACGGATTGTGAGCAGTTGTCGGGCTGGTATAAATATGCAGGCGGCATGAAATTTGATGATTTCAAAGATGCCATGGCGGCGGTTCGTGAAGTGGGGCCAGCAGGGCACTTCCTCGGCACGGCGCACACGCTGGAACATTTCGACAAAGCTTTCTTCATGCCCACCATCATGGATTTCAACTCAATCGAACAATGGCAGGCAGACGGCAGCAAAGATCACGATGCCCGTGGGCGCGACAAGGCACGCGCCATGTTGGCAAATTATGAAAAGCCAAAAATGGATGAGGGCATCACGCAAGCGCTGCGAGAATTTGTGGTGAAGCGCGAGAGTGAACTGCCCAATAATGTGAGCTAAATTATCGGCGAGAACGCAAGGTATAAAGGGAACAGCAGTTAAAGCACCTTAGGGCGAGACGAGCACCACCGATCTGCCCACTGACCCATTTGTATTCTCACGCGTAGAATTTTGGTTTGGCGATTTGTTTAACGGCAACAGTGTAGCCTGAGTTCAAGGCCTCAACACCCGCCATCGACACCGCAGTGGAGCAATAACCATCCCAGGCATTGGCCCCGATATTGGGCTTGCCGGTATTCAGTGTTTTGATCCATGCAATATTCTGGCGGCGATAGGCCTCCACAAAGCGCGGACGCCAATCGGCTGGGTAAGTGTTGATCTGTTTGAGATCGAGATTGACGTCTGCGTTTACAGGCGCACGCAAAACGGCCGTGCCTTTTTCGCCCACCAATTCGCCGCGCACATCATAGCCATAGGTGGCGCTGATGTTGACTTCGATATTCACCAATTGCCCCGCAATAGTTTCGAGCACCATGAAAACAGGAGCGGTTTCACCACCCGCAGGTGGGCGGAAAACGCTGATTGATTTAAAATCGCAATCCAACATCCAACGCGCCACATCAAATTCATGCGGTGCTGAATTGCAAATGGCCATGGAAGCTTGGAAGCCATAAGCGGGTGCCACATTGCGGTGCAGGCAGTGGAACATCAAAGCCCTGCCCAAATCACCACGCGTGAGCACCGATTTGATCTCGGAGTAAGACGGATCAAAGCGGCGCATGAAGCCAAGCTGGACCAAATGATGCCCGCGTTTTTCTTCCGCCGCCAAAACCGCCAGGCATTCATTCAAGTCTTGCGACAAAGGCTTTTCGCAAAGCACGGGCTTTCCCGCCTCAATGCAGGCAATGGTCAGTGCCGCATGAAATTGATCTGGCGCAGCGATCACCACAGCATCGACAGCCTTGTCATTGATCATTGCCAGCGGATCAGACGCAATGCCATGCGCCCCCGTGGCATCGGCGGTTTTCTTGGCGCGAGCCGCATCTGCATCGCAAATAACTTGCAATGAAACGCCGGGCACATCCTCAGCAAAAAGTCGTGCATGATCAGCACCCATAATGCCAGCGCCGATTAGGCCAACTCTTATTGTCATGCGATTTCATTCTCCAACGCGGCCATATCTTCACCGCCTGCCATCAGGTCAGTGATTTGCTCGCGTGTCTTTTCGCCATTTTTAAAATCAGCTGCAATAGCCCCTCGGATCAGTACCGCAAAGTGATCGCCCACCGCCATGGCATGGGTGACTTGGTGGGTGATGAACACCACGGCCAGCCCACGCTTTTTGGCTTGATTGATGATGCGAAGAAAGTGGGAAGCTTGCTTCACACCCAGCGCAGCAGGCTGTCGATACACTTCAAGCGTCAGGCGTTCCGGTGTTCGGTTTGATTTCGCAACTCGCCGCCACAGGCAATGTAAATTATGTGGGCCTTGATAACTGGAAAGTGGGCCGCACTGCCGCTTGGGCAATTGCCAATGTGTGCAAGAAGCCGGGAAAGGTTGGCATTCTCGTCGGCAATCACCGCTTCCGTTGCCAAGAGATGAATGAAAGTGGTTTTCGCAGTTACTTCAGAGAGTTTGCACCAGAGTTTAGCCTTTTAGAGCCCTTGGCTACATTTGAAACCAGCGCGGTGGCCGAAGAGCTCACCGAAAAACTGGTGGCCGAAAATCCTGATCTCACCGGACTGTTCGTGGCAGGTGGCGGCATCACTGGGGTAATGTCAGCGCTGCGCAGCAGCGGCAGGGCGGGCAAGATTATCACCGTGGGCCATCAACTCATGGACAATACGCGGTTGGGCCTTTTGGATGGAACACTTTCGATGATACTTAATTCACCCACCGAAAAATTCGTGACTGAAACAATCTCCGGCATGATCAAGGCCTCCCAGGCCAGCGAAGACCAAGGCAGGCAGACGATTGTGATACCGTTTGAAATATACACGCGTGAGAATATTTAGGCTGCACCGTCTCAAACGTCACCAAATGGGTGTGAATTTCAATTGAGATCATACCCCACTTCAAGCTATTTAAATCAGATGATCAACAAGACGGCAGACCAGCAGGCGCGGTACAAAACCTTCGCCGTTGCGCCCATGATGGATTGGACTGACCGGCATTGCCGTGTCTTCCACCGCGTGTTGTCGCGCGCGGCTGTGCTTTATACCGAAATGGTCACGGGCCGTGCCGTGAAGCATGGTGATCGTGCCAAGCTGTTGGGCTTCTCGCCCGTCGAACAAACGGTGGTTCTGCAGCTGGGCGGAAGTGAGCCGGATATTTTGGCCGAGGCCAGCAAGATTGGCGAAGACTTTGGCTACAGCGCAATCAACTTGAATTGCGGCTGCCCGTCAGACCGTGTGCAGGGCGGAAACTTTGGCGCTTGCCTGATGGCCACGCCCGAAGTGGTGGCCGAATGTTTCAACGCCATGCAGGGCGCCGTCAAAATTCCCGTCACCATCAAATGCCGCATCGGCATTGATGATCAAGATGAAGAGCAATCGCTTTTTGCATTTGTGGAGGCCGTGTCCAAGGCCGGCTGCCGCAGTTTCGTCGTCCATGCCCGCAAAGCTTGGCTGAAGGGCTTGTCGCCAAAAGAAAACCGCGAAATCCCGCCGCTGAACTATGCCTTGGTGCACAAGTTGAAGTCCGCTTACCCGCAGTTAACGATTGAGCTCAATGGCGGGCTTGAATCTGTCGAAACAGGCCTGCCTCATCTACAAACTTTGGATGGCATCATGCTTGGTCGCGTGCCTTATCACCAACCATGGGAACTGACACAGGTTGATCCGGCATTCATTGGCCAGCCTGCGCCTGTTGCCACGCGGCGCGAAGCCGTTGAGGCCATGCTGCCTTACATCGAAAAGCACTTGGCTACAGGCGCACCAATTCATCACATCACCCGCCATATGCTGGGGCTTTATCATGCCCAAGCAGGCGGGCGTTTCTGGCGGCAAGTGCTCACCGTTGAAGGCCAGAAACCTGGGGCAGGGCTGGAAGTGTTACACAAGGCATTGGCGGTGGTTGAGGAACAAGCGGCAAAGGTTGCTGCTTAAATTTTAACACCCAATCGCCCAGCGCGCCCACCACGGCGGGTTTTGCGCTTGGTCAAATTGGCCATGCGTTCCGGCAATTCGGCCATCACGCTTTCGCGGCCCGCATCTCCCAAACCAATCCACGCACCAATCTCCAGCCGCGTGCGTGCACAGCCGATACAAAGATCAGTTTCCGGGTCGATCACACAAATCTTGATGCAAGGTGTGGCAATGTCAGTCATCACAGCGCGCGATAAGCCAAGCGCGTCAGTTCTTCAAGGTCAGCTTGCCGCCCTCGGATGAAAAGCTGGAAAGCCTCGACAAAAAGCTCATGCCCAACAATGTGCCAGACAATGCGCCCGGCGGCAAAACCAAGGCATCAACATTTTCCACCCGAACGCTGTCAACCTCAACCCTATCCAGCTTCACCCGTGCGGCTTTGACTGCGCCATTGGCGGTGGAAACCGGCACGTTGTAATTTAACATGGAGGCATGCAACCCGATGCGGTCAGCATCCTCAGCGCTCAAGGCAACAGCGCTGGCACCCGTATCCACAAGAACCGAAAGCGATTGATTGTTGATATAGGCCTTCACGATATAGTGGCCATTCTCGCCACCCCTGATCTCGGTCATCGACATCAGCCGCAAGGGTGCCGCGGCCTGCAACGGCGGGCGCAGGCCCGGAAAGCCAGCACCGATCGTCAACAGAAACGCCAAACCAAAACTGGGAATGGAAGGAACATAACGCATGGCACACAGGCTAATCTGGCCACAGGTGAAGAATGGTTCACGCTATGTGAAAACTGCAAGTCAGGGTTAATGAATGGTTGAAAGATAAGCCGCCAACATTCCAAGTTCACACAAAACCTGTGTGGCCCCACATATATCGCCTGTTTGGCCCCCAATCATGCGTGTGCATAGCCAGCGCATGACGGCGGTCACCACCAAAGCCACTGCAATGGCTTCAACGCCCGCCATGGGCGCGATCGGCATTCCCGCCCAAAGCGAAAGGGCGGCTGCGGATATAATGGCAAATAGCGCCGTGTTGCGGGTTGGCCTGCCTGAACTAACCGCCAATCCATCAGCACGCGCAGGCCTTGTGGCCCACATCATGTCCACAACCATGGCCCGAGAAAACGCACCGCACGCCACTAAAATAAGAATCGCTTGCCCGTAAGGAAAGTTCAGCAAACCGATATAGGCCCCCACGCGGCACACCAGCGACAGGCACAGGGCCGCCGCCCCGTAAGTGCCGATGCGGCTATCGCGCATGATTTCCAATCGCTGCTCACGGGTTTTGCCGCCAGCAAGGCCATCCGCCGTGTCAGCCAGCCCATCATCATGCAAGGCCCCAGTGAAGAACAGCCCAAAGGCAACAGCAAAGCTTGCCGTCATCACAACTGGCAGGTGCAGCAGGCCGAGAGATTTCAGCACCAAACCAACAACTGCGCCAATCATTCCACCCGCAACGCCAAACTGCCGCATGGCCTGAGCCAATGGTACAGGTGGCGCGGTGCGTGCAAACGGGATAGGCATCCGCGTCAAAAAGCTGAGCGATGCCAAAAGTTCAGCCACTGGCTGAAATGGCCGTTCAACTGTCTCGCGCTTGTCTGGTGCTTCCATCATGAAGAATTGTTATGCCGCCTATGCCTAGCGCCGTGTTAAGCGATTTTGAAACTGATTCAAGCCCGAGAGCAAAAATGACCACTGGCCTGCCTTTTGACGATATTCGCAATCTGATCAACTCCATGCCCAAGGCTGACGCTGAGGCCATCGCCAAGGTGAAGGCGCGGGACGCCATTCTCACCAAACCGCCGGGCGCTCTGGGCAAGCTTGAACACATCGCTGAATTCATGGCGGGCTGGCAACATCATTATCCGCCCCGCGCCGACCGCACGGTTGTGGCCGTGTTCGCGGGCAACCACGGTGTGGTCAACCAAGGCGTTGCCGCCTATCCGCAAGCCGTCACCGCACAGATGGTGGCAAACTTTCAGAACGATGGTGCCGCCGTCAACCAGATCTGCAAGACTTTTGATCTCGGCCTCAAGGTGTTTGAATTGGCGCTGGATCAACCCACAGCAGACATCACCGAGGCCCCAGCCCTGAGTGAGAAAGACTGCGCCGCCACCATGGCTTACGGCATGGAAGCCATTGCAGGTGGCTGTGACTTGTTATGCGTGGGCGAAATGGGCATCGGCAACACCACCATCGCCGCAGCCTTGGCCTGCGGCCTGTTTGGTGGCACGGGCGAAGAATGGGTGGGGCCGGGAACAGGCGTTGACGCCGCTGGCCTGAAACGCAAAGCAACAGCTGTCAACAAAGCCATCGCCTTTCACAAGGGCCATCTGGATGACGCGCTGGAAGTTCTGCGCCGCTTGGGCGGCCGCGAACTTGCCGCCATGGCCGGTGCCATATTGGGTGCGCGCATGCAAAATGTTCCTGTGATTGTGGATGGCTATGTGGCCACCGCCGCTGCCGCAGTTCTTTACAAGGCAGATAAGACAGCGCTGGATCATTGCCTCTTCGGCCACACCTCGGCAGAGCCAGCCCACGCGCGCTTGCAGAAAGAAATGGGCAAGGAAGCCCTGCTCAATCTCGGTATGCGCTTGGGTGAAGCCTCAGGTGCCGCCATGGCAGCAGCCATCGTAAAAGCAGCCCTAGCCTGCCACAACGGCATGGCCACGTTCGAAAGCGCTGGCGTTTCGAATAAGGATTAAAAGCCGCAACCAAGCTGGGGCCGTTTTCTTCACATTGGCAGACTTGAAATATATGTGGCTGCCTGTCCGCTTTGGGCCAACAGCAGACATTATTTAATCAGTTCAAAAACGCTTATATCGTCTCGGCGGTCGCCTTCCACTAGGGATGCCAACAAACGGTCGGGCTTCACGCGCATTTGCTGCACTTTGCTCCCTTAAAACCGTTAGAATATCCTGAACGTCAAGCAACTGAGAACGGCTTGGAGCCACCTCTACAAATTTCTCACGCGACATTCCAACAATGACAGCACTGCTTTCTACACGTCCTGGAAGCAGGCACCAAAGCCCGTCTCTAAAAGCATCCGGTGGTCGGCTCTCATCCATACCTCGAAAATCAAAAATGACGGGTACGGAACTATCAAGCCACATCGGGGGAAAGCACTCCTCAGGGAATGACAGGAGGAAGTATCCCGGAATAATCGGGTGACTGAGATCGTACATGCCCTTATTAAACCGCGGATAATCTCGTTTTAGGCGGGAGCCATCAACAACCCACACCATATTTCCGTAAAAGCACTCGCGTGCAACGCGTTCTAGCGGATCGAGATGCGAATGCTGAAACTCAATCACAAGGCCATGAGGGGTACGAACATCAGCGATGTGCTTTTCCCCTGATCGCGCATCGTGCTGGATAAACTCTTGGCAATCGACCGGAAAGTTGTTTTTCCACGCGCGATGCCATTCGGTTTCATTTTCGACCCAGTTATCACATTCCCGCGTTCCACGGTGCGCCCAATGGGCGATTCGGTGCGTGCCGCATTTGGCAATAACCTCGCCGTTACAAAAGGGACATATCCCCCTACCTTCGGCAAAGGCTTCAACACGTTGACCGCCTGCAAGTGCAAATTTCATGTCGCAAGACCCCGTCTGGAAAACGAAGAAACAGGCTGAGCTTATCTACATTGTGCACGCCTTCAACATGATTCAGTGAACGCAAAATCATCAATCGTCTTAGTCGCGATAGTGATTATGGTGGTGATTATGATTCCAGTTATCGTGGTGATCGTGTTCTCGGTGCGAGTTGTGATGATGATGGTGGTGGATCAGGTCGTCTGTGTCGGATCGCCTCGCATGTCGGCCTAGCGTGATATCCAGACGCAAAGAGTGCCGTCCATGATTTACGCCATCAAGACAACAGCTGTCGCCGCGCCGCGCCTAAGCCGTCAGATTAATCAGATGCCTTTGCGTTTCGCTGGCTGGCACCATGCCCATTTGCAGCAGGCCGCGCGGGCCTGAAAGCACGCGCTTGGCGGGGAAGCTGCAAGACACAGTGGTGCCAACATCAACCATGCTTTCAATCTCAACGCGGCCGCCATGCAAAAGCATAATGCCGTTTACAATCGAAAGACCAAGGCCGCTGCCTTCGATGGCTTTGTGCATGGCATCGCGGCCACGATTAAAGGCATCAAGCGCGTGGCGCACTTCGTCGGGGGCCATGCCTGGGCCATTGTCGCGCACAAAGAGCTTCAATGTGCCATCAGATTGGCGCGACGCGCTGATGTCGATCTTGCCACCCTTTGGGGTGAATTTGACGGCGTTTGAAACGATGTTGATGGCCACCTGCTGAATGCCACGACCATCGCCAAGAATGCGCGGCAACAGCGGCGAGAAATCCGTGGTGACAGTGATCCGCTTTTTCGAGATTGAACTTTCTGAAAGCAACAAAGCTTCAGTGATGGCTTCTGAAATGCTGCAAGGTTCTTCCAATATGTCGCGTTTGCCAGCTTCGATGCGTGAAATATCCAGAATGTCGTTGATCAGGCCCAGCAGATATTTGCCAGAGTGATTGATGTCGCCCGCATAGTCTTTGTAAGACAAGTTGGAGATAGGGCCAAACATTTCGAGATAGAGAATTTCTGAGAATCCAAGAATGGCATTGAGGGGCGTGCGAAGCTCGTGGCTCATGTTGGCCAAGAATGCGCTCTTGGCTTTATTGGCGGTTTCAGCCTTTTGGCGTTGGTCTTCAGCATTGTCACGTGCCGCATGCAGCTCTTCAATCAGAATGTCTTTCTGGCCGCGATAGATCAACATGTCACGCGCGGTTTCTTGCAATTGGCGGGCAATGAAAAGGAACAATACTTCCAGTGTCACCAAAACGGCAGCAAGGCTGATGTAAAGCGGATCAAACTGCAGAAGGCAGCGCGCCGCAACACCAAGCGTCATGACACCGGTGCCCGCAATCAAAACCGGCATAAAGTTATTGACGATCAGGAAGCGCATGGCAGTCACCACCACAATGGAGGCAACCAAAATTGGCCCTTGTGGCCCATTTCCCGTTGGCCAGAATCTGAACAGTGGCAACACCCAGAAAATGCCCATCATCAATTCAGATGCGGCGATCATGCCAATCCATTCATGCTGTTGGCGGGTGCTGCGTTCAGCTTTGAAATAATGTTTGCACAAGAAAAGCTGAATGAGGTTCGCGCCAATCACGCCCACCGTCCAGCACAAAACCAGGCCCTTGCCGTTCCACTGCAAGGCCGCAATGCTCAACAGCGCGGCAATCAGCGGCAGAGCGAAAGCCAGCTTCAATTGATTGCGCAAGAAAAGTTCCAGCAAATCCCTTTGCCACGGAATGGCCGATGTTGCATGTGGATCAGTTTGCTCAGCTTCCGCTGCAGCAAGTGAAGCTAGTCCTGCATCTGAAGACAGGCCGTGTTTTTGAAATGTTGCTGTTGATTGGGTCATGGCTTTGATTTGTTACTAGTCAAAGAAGCTGAAGCAGAGGTTGGCAGGTTAGGTAAAAGTTTCTTGAATTCTGGGCCGTGGTTAAAGTGCGGTAAAAGCCATTGGAAAACTGCGGCGCTCCTTTATAAGCCGTCATTCAACATTGATGGATATGCCATGACCGAAATCACCAAAGAACGAGTACTGGAAGAGTTACAACGCATTGCGGCACCAGATGGTCGCGGCAATCTGGTGTCCTCCGGTGTGGTTTCAGATATCGCCATCAACGGCGGGCAGGTGATGTTCGCGTTGAACACTGATCCACGCCACGCCGCTGCCATGCAGCAGCTGCAAGTTTTCGTGCAAGAGCGGATTGCAAAAATTCCCGGCGTCACCAAGGCGCTTGTGGCGTTGACTGCAGAACGTGCGCCGCAACAGGCGGCGCGCCCAGCACCACCAGCGGCTTCAAAGTTGGATGTGACAGGCATCAAGCATTTGATTGCCGTTGCCTCCGGCAAGGGCGGTGTTGGCAAGTCAACAACCGCCATCAATCTGGCGCTGGCGCTGAAAGCCATTGGCCTCAGCGTGGCCGTTTTGGATGCTGATATTTATGGCCCATCCATGCCACGCCTTTTTGGCCTCACCGGAAAACCAGATGCCAGCAACGCGCCAGGCAAACGCATGAAGCCAATGAGCCGTTATGGTGTTGAAGTGGCCTCCATCGGTTTTCTGGTGGATGAAGCCACGCCGATGATCTGGCGTGGCCCCATGGTGATTTCGGCCCTCACCCAATTGCTGCGTGATGTGGAGTGGAGCCCTGCAGACGTGATGGTGATCGACATGCCGCCCGGCACAGGCGACGCCCAACTTTCATTGGCCCAACAAACTTCACTTTCTGGCGCGGTGATTGTTTCCACGCCACAAGACTTGGCCCTGATTGACGCGCGCAAAGGTCTTGCCATGTTCCAGAAGGTGAATGTGCCGGTGCTGGGCCTGATCGAGAACATGAGCTATTTCATCTGCGATGGTTGCGGCAAACGCCATGAGATTTTCAGCCATGGTGGCGCCAGGGCCGAAGCTGCGAAATTGAATCTGCCATTTTTGGGTGAGCTGCCTTTGGATGCCGCCATCCGCCAACGCGCCGATGCGGGTGAGCCCATTGTGGTCAGTGAGCCAAACTCAGCACCAGCATTGGCCTACCGCGCCATGGCTGAGAAAATCTGGGCTGGCCTCTCAAAAGGCACCGGAGCCAAGCCCCCGCCGCGTATTGTTTTTGAAGGCTAGCCATAACTTTAAACCTGTATTAACCTCTTTTGGGACTATACCGATTCAACAACATGTGTTGCTGGCAAGCGGCAACCAAAGAATGGGGGACATATGTCTGTCTTTTTGAAAATGGCCGGCGCCACACTGATGATGCTGGGTATTGGTTTGGGTTTAACGATTGTCACCAAGCCTGGTATGCTTGATGCCTTGGGCATAAGGCTGGATACGGCCGCGCTGTTGTTGATCGGGGGCATTCTCGCAACCGGCCAATCGGCCATCGTCGATGGGCTCAAGAACCGTCGCACTTCCAGTGGTGCATCTTCAGCTGTTGCCGAAGCGTCTGCAGCTTATGTGGCCCCGGTTGCTGCTGTCAGCACGTCGCTGCCCAACGCCTTCACGCGCAAGCCTGATCTGGCCGCCCCCGTTGCTGCCGCTGGTGCAAAAACCCTTGGCATGGCCGCCGTTGCTGGCGCTGGCCTTGCTGCCGTTGCCGCAAAGGCCACGTCGAAAGACCCTGTGGCCGAAACAATTTCGGCCCTTGAGCAAGCCAAGGCTGATGTCATCAAATCAATCGGCGGCATGGATGCAACAACCCATGCGCCTGTTGAGGTTGCGCCCATTCAAGCTTCACCTGTGCACCCCGTGGCCGCCGAAGTGGCGCATGCCCCTGAGCCTGCCGCAGTTGATGAAGAAACATCAGATGAGCCTGAGCTGGATGAAGAAGGCCTGTTTGTCGTCGAAGAGAAAGTGGTTCGCGGCCGCCCCGCGCGCATTCTGTCTGACGACACCGTTGAAGCTGAAACCGATGAAGGTTGGATGCGCTTTGAGAATATGGAACATCTCAACGAATATCTCGACTCGGTTGAAGAGCAATCGGTTTAACTTCCAAACATCGAACTGCGAACCTCTCCATCAACGCCCTTGTGGCGGAGAACCAGTGTCACACGCTCGGAGCGAGATTTTCTGGATGGCAGGGATAGGCCCTGCCATGGAGAATGGGGAATGATATTTTAGCTGTTCTATACAAGCGCTCTCGGCATTAAATCATAAGGGTGCTTCCAACCAGGAAGCGCCCTTATTCTTTCACTCCAGGCCTGCACATGCGGTGTGATCTCAAACGGCAATTCCGCGCCGTAGTAAATATATCCGCAGAATGAAAAGTCAGCGATCGTCATCCGGTCGCAGGCAATGAAATCGTGTTTGCCAAGATGGGCTTCAAGCACTTTCATGGCGTTGTTCACCCGGCCCTTGAGATAAGTTGTAACATCATTCTCAGGTTGCTTCATCAGCGCCACCAAATAGCGCAGCGTGGCAATGTTGCTGGTGAATTTGTGATTGTCGAACAACATCCAGCGATAAATCTCGCGGCGCTCATCCTCTGTGTTCCAGCCGAACTTTCCGGTTAAGGAAAACAGGTAGTCCATGATCACGCCAGATTGGCTGATAAGCTGCCCCTTGTGTTCCAACACAGGCGCCTCTCCCATTTCATTCAGGCTGTTCCTGAAATCAGGTGAGCGGGTTTGGCCTTTGAAGAAATCAATTTTGACGGGATCCCAAACCAGTCCGCAAATTTCCAACATCAATGCAGGCTTATAGGAATTGCCGCTTTCACCGAAACAATGGAGTTTGAATTCAGCCAAGGGTTACCTCACTTCCAAAACACTTGTGGATGCTTTTTGCACCACAGAATTGGCCACTGACCCTTTGAGCACGCGCTGCACGCGCGAACGCTTTTCATCAGTGACAACCAAAGTGCCATATGCATTGCCCACTTCAATGATGCGCGTAACCGGATCACCCACTTCCACCAAAGTGGCTTTGGGGTGAATGCCCATGGCTCTTAACAGGGCCGCGGCATTGGCCACCGACTCCTGGGCCGTGGCTTTTTCTTCCATGGTTGCAGCAACAGACAACAGCGTAATGTCGCGTCCCATCACATGGGCCTGCACGCCAGCGCGGCGCACCGCCTGCATTGAGCGGAAGGTGCCATCGGTCACAATCAAAAAGCCACCACGTTCATTGCTCTTGCGTGCCACCATCACAGAGCAGGGCGCCATGGTAACAATGCTCTGCACCACGCCAGAGCCAAAGAAAGACTTGAGTTCAGAGCGCCAGCGTGAAGGCTCTCCTACGATCATCAGATTATAGGGGCCAAGCTCATATTGATCCAGAATGCCAACCGCCACATCAGGCGCTGTCTTCAATTTCAGAACAACGCTGCGCCCTTCCGGCTCGTGGTATTCGGTCTTGGTATCCCCAGCCGGGTCTCCCCATGCATCTTGATACTGGGTTTCTTTTCCCCAATTCGAAACGTCCAGGCCCTCGGCCTTCAGAATTTCCAGGGCGCGTCGCAAATGTGAAACGCCGGGCAATTCAAAACCCGCATCCATCATGTTTTGCC
>Ga0075023_100000033_pt1 | contig 29986 bp, 23 predicted proteins | sample Str014_FD_71388 | JGI IMG/M metagenome (GOLD analysis project Ga0075023, IMG submission 71388) | Freshwater sediment microbial communities in response to fracking from Pennsylvania, USA - Straight Creek_MetaG_SC_2014 | ecosystem: Environmental > Aquatic > Freshwater > Creek > Sediment | place... | reverse complement strand
AGCGGCACGCCGAAATGTCGTATTGCACCACGCGGCTGGATGCGCTCAGTGCGGCGGCTTAGAGCAGCGGCCGACCGGCGAGGATGTCGTCTGGGCACGAGGCGCCGGCTTGCGTCAATCAGAGAGTACCGCGCCCAGAACACGACTCCGGCTGCGTTGCTGAAAGACCCAATGAGCACGCGGTCGCCTGCGGCAGTCATGCGGCGCGCTCTTGCTTGTTGGCGGTCTCGCATCGAAGGGGCGCTATTCGAAGTGTGCGAAGGCATAAGGGACTTGCCAGCCCGCCGCGAAGCAAATGGGCAACCGGCAGCTGGCTCACGGCCAGTTTCGTATCATCGACTCGATGCAAAACCATTACTCCACCAAGATCACATGAGTTCACCGATTAGAAATAGTCTTCCAGCGCTCGTGACTCTTGCCTGCCTGCAAGCCTGCGCGCAGAGCGCGACTACCGAAGTGGTTCGGTCGCAAGCAGCGGCATCCCAAGCATCTCCATCTGAAGAAATAAAACAGCGTACCCGCTTACTCGCGCAGCGCGTAAAGAAAGAGCTCATTTTCTTGCGGGCTGGCACGTTCGAAATGGGCGACTGGGGCAATGCAGAAGGACTACCTTACGACGGGTTCGGCGAAGGTAACTCAAGACCTCTGCACAAGGTCACCCTCGATGGGTTCTCGATCATGGCCTACAAGGCGACCTACGAAGATTTCGATTTGTTCACCGATTCGGTGGGCGAATCTCGCGTCAACCAAGATCCCAAGGATGCCAAGCACCGCCAACCTCGCAAACCTGCAGGTGTGAACTGGTATGGTGCAAAAGCTTATTGCGAATGGTTGGGTAAACTGACCGGATTGCCCTTCGACCTGCCTACCGAAGCGCAGTGGGAGTACGCAGCGCGCTCTGGGGGAAAGAAGGTCCTTTTTGCAACGGACAACGGCAATATCGATAAGGAAAGGAACTATCCTTCACGCAGAGTGGACCTTACCACGCCAGATATTGGAACTTTTCCAGCGAATCCGGCTGGTCTCTATGGCATGGCGGACTACAGTGCCAGCGAATGGGTAAACGACTGGTATGACCCGGACTACTACAAGTTTTCTCCCGTTTTGAACCCGAAGGGCCCAAGCGCAGGCAAGCCGGCTCAGACTTCTCACCCTGAGTTTGGACCGGCCAAAGTGATTCGCGGCCATTCGTCGCCGGGCAATAATCCAGCCTTCGGTGGATTTGTTTTCTCTCGCGGAGCGGAAGAACCCCGTGAGGTACGCTCCGCAAGACGCCGCGCCATTACAGGCTATTCCGGCTGGCCAACGGCTCAGTTCCGATGCGCCCTTCAATCATCTATTGCCGTCCAATAGCTTCAGGCCACCGCACTGGAATGAGGGAACGGCATCTGCGCTACGATGAAATCGATTTCGTCATTGCGCATGAATGGCCGCTGAATCATCGGGCTAGCCTTGGCAACTTGAAGCTCTGCTCGCCTCAAACCGCCTGCAAAGCTTGAGTGGGCTAGTAACGCATCAATCCGCGCCAAGTTGGCGTTTCGATCACCTTCTTGGCCAATCGCCACCGTAACGCGGTCGAGCGTGTTTTCTAAATGCGATTCTGTCTGCCCCGTCGCCAGCAATTCATTGACGCTGAATGCGGCCATTTGCCGAAGTTCAAGGTTGCCCGCGAACTGCGGTTGGTTGACCACGTCCATGATGCTGGCAATCATTGCTCCACGAGCCTCCGGCGGCATATAGGCAAACCAACCCCACTTCTGACGCATCTGCTTTTCGACGTCACGTATGAAGCGCTCCCCCTTGGCGCGTACGGCACTCACAGCATCTTCATAGGCATCGCCAATCCGCTGTGCCGTTCCAAAAATTGTCGAATCCACAAAGTCCTTGATATGCGCCTCCCCAACTTGAACCATGTAGAGAACTTGGTTGTAGGCATTAAAGATTTGTTGATCCATCAGTGCTTCCAACTTCGAATAATCCGCCTGCTTCAACTGATGAGCCACACACATGAAGAACTGGCCGATGCTCGCCGCACCGACCTTGCAAGACACATTGCCGGAGCCGCCCAGACCGAGGCAGGCGTCGGCCTTGGCGGCGATCACGAAGTTTCCGTTCCTGTACCCCACCTCGAACCCAAGGCTCGCCGCAAGCCCTTCGATACCCGCCACGCCAGCGCCGATCGACGCCACGTCCGCGTATTCACCCCAGGTTTTGGTCGGGTCTTTGCGCTTCGGGCTCTTTTCGTCGATGAAGCCCTCGGGGTTGAGCCACTGCAGCGCTCCTGCAAGGTCGATCCCTTCTTTGAGCCCGGCAAAAATCTCCACCTTCGCGTCGGCGCTGGCTTTGGCTTTTGCTGCCTTTGCATTCTTCGGAACGCCTCGCAAACCCTGCTTGCTGGCCGTGAGCAGCAGCCCAGCGGAGGCTTCCAGCGCGATGCTCGCGCCGGCCACGGCGTACAAACTCATTTCGCCACGCGCTCTAAAGTGCCCCAGGTCGAGCGCGATGCCCGCACCTGCCGGCGTGAGATGCCAGCCTGCGTAATGCGGGTAGTAGGCGATCGTTTGAACCTTGGCCTCGCCCAACGCCATTGATGCCTCGGCGTTCGCCTTGACGTTGAACTGCGCAGCCTTTGACCCTCGTTTGAAGCGACTCTTCCAGTCCTTGTCTCGTTTGTCGAAAAAGTTGCCTTGAAACCCTTGCACATTGGCCTCCAGACCAGCGCCTGCGGCCCATCGCATGAGTTGTGCTTCTGACTTCAAGTCGATCATCCGGTGTGGATCGTTCTTGTCGGGGTTGACTTTGCCGAACACACCTTTGACGACTTCGTCCTGGCTGCGCTCCAGAAAATCCTTCATCTCGGCACCCATGGCTTTGGACCAGCTACTGAAGAACTGACCCGCGTACTCCTCGCCGTCTTTCGGCTTGAGCTTCCACTTCTTCTCGAACTTCGCCTTGTCTGCGACCTGCCCGAGCATGCGGCGCTTGATCTCGTTGGCATTGGGAGTGATGCCGTTGAACAGCTTTTCCTTCGGACCCTTCTCGCGCTCGGCCTTGCCCTCGACTAAATAGACGCGCTTGTCGGCCATCGCGCTCTTGAGCTTCTCGGCGGGCACGTAGAAGGTCTTGTGGCGCGCATCCCGAGCGGGGGTCAGCGGTAGAAGTTCGACGAGCTTCTTCTGATCGGCCTTGAGGTTGGCAATCTTCTCGATGCGGGTCTTTGCAGCTTCACTTTTGATGCTCAACGTCGCCAGGGCTTGGTCAAGTTCGTCTTGGGCTTTCTTGAGGTCGGCCTTGACCGGCGTAGGATTTCTCAGCAGTTCGGCAAGCTTGAGAGAGCTTTCGGTGACAGACTGATTCGCCTCTTGCAGTTCATGGATCGCCATGTTGTTGTCTTCGCCTTCCTTTCGAATAGCAAAGAACTCGTCCGGATACAAGGCGATGAAAGCGTTCTCGTCCGGGCGGTACAGCAAGTAGCCGTCGTCGGTGGTGTACGGCGCATCAACGAAGGTGCTTTTTGGCGTCGTCGTTTTCGTGGTTTTTGCGGGCTGGGCAACATCCATGGCAAAGACTTCCTCGTGGTTTTCGAATGGCCGGTCAGTGCGCTATTGATCAACTGTCGAGAACGAACAGCTTGATGACCTGGGATTTGCTGGTGTGCACACGCTGAGTCTTGCCTTCTGCGTCGGAGATCCCTTGCGCCATGAGGGTGCCAGCATCGTCTTCTATGCGATATCGCACGTGCGGCATGACAGCCCCGGTTTCTTCATTCTTCACGATGAAGGCTTCGTTGAAGCGTTCCAACGACATCGGTTTCTTGAGTTCCAAACTCTGGCTCGCCGTCCCCGGCCCCGTCAGATTCTTCATACTCGCCCTGAACTCGATCATCCCCGTGCCCTTGAGTGTGATGCTGCCGGCCTGGATGTCGAGTGCCGCTCCTGCGGCGGTAAGCAGGATGTGGTTCGGCGCGGTGATCTTGACCATGGTGTTCGTGCTCGCCACTTCGATGGCCTTGTCGGCGGTGACCTTGACCGCGTCGCTCTGCGCCTCGAACCGCACGTTGCCGCTGGCCGCGTGCAGCTTGATGCCCGTCTCCTGGTTCGGCTTGCTCGCGTCGGTAGCCTTGCCGTAGGTGAACAGGCTCAGCCCGTTCTTGACCGACGTGGCGTGGTTGGCTTGCGTGGCGTGCTGAAGGTCTTGGCCGGCGACCATCGTGATGGTGTTGCCGGCCGCGACGATGCTGGTGGCGGGCGTGAAGGCGGCGATGCCACCCGGCGCGGCGATGACCAGATCGGGTCGACTCCAGGCGATGACGTCGCCCGCGCCGCCGCCCGTCGCTTGTGTGCCGTCGCCCTCGCCTGCAGGCCCGCGCTTGTCGGTCGCGCCAAGGCTGTCGGTGGCCGTGTACATGGCCTGCTCGTTGGTCAGCTGCTTGCTCTTGTCTTCTTTCTTCGCGCCGATCACATCGGGCTCGTCCGCCCCCTTGGCTTTGTGCTGTTGCGCGCTATCGGCGAGCGTGTGCAGCAGTTGCTGACTCTGCTCGATCTGTGTCTGCGGCTCGCGGCTGTCGAGGCTGCGGGTGGCGCTCTGGCTGCCGGTCTTGCCGTGAGCGCTGAGCAGCATGCCTGAGCCCGCTCGCACGGCGCCCCACGCCGCCGTGCTCAGGTCCAGGCCGTGGCCGCGCGCTTGCAGGCGCTGGTTGTCGTTCTGGTTGAGCAGGTGCCCGAGCTGCAATCTCGTCTGCGCGCTGGTGCTGGCGAGTTCGATGCGGCCGGCGCCGGCCGTGTCGTCGAACACGATCTGGTTGTAGCCGCCGCTGCCACCCTGGCTGCTGGCGAGTTCCTGGCTCTTGTGACCAGCGAGCACCGCAGGATGGGCGTGGGCCTGGAGTTCGCCTTGCTTTTTCGTCCCCGGGAACCACGCCTGCGCATTGCCGGTGGCACTGGCAGCGCCGGCGGCGTTCTGGTTGCCTTGTGCGTCGGCACTGCCCTGGCCGTTGTAGGCCGCACCGATGACGACGGGGCGGTCTATGTCGCCGTTGATGAATTGCACCAGCACTTCTTGCCCGAGGCGCGGGGTGAACACGGCACCCCAGTTGGCGCCGGCCACGCTTTGCGCAACGCGCACCCAGGTGCCGCTGGCGTCGCTGGCAGGCGCGTTGTCGCCGGCCGGATGATCGAGCCGGTGGCTGGCGTTGGCGCCGCGCTGCCAATGGAACTGGATCTTGATGCGGTGGTCGCGGTCGGTGTGAACGGGCTGGCCGACCGTGCCGACGACGATGGCGGTTTGCACGCCGTGCACGCTCGGGCGGGCGTGCAGGCGCGGATCCGGCAGGCCATGCGCGTCGAGCGCGCTCAGGCGTACCGGAACGGCCGCACGCTGGGCGGTGAGGCGGCACTGGTACAGCGGCTCGTCGGTCGAATTGGTTGCGCCGTTGGCATTCCGTGCCGGCGCTCGGCCGAAGCGGTGGTGCGCGGTGTGCCCGGCTTCGCTGCGAGCATTGATCTGACGCATGACAGCACCGAGCCCGTCGACCTGCGCACGCTGGTCGGCGCTCAGGTTGTTGCGCGCGGTGTGGTGCACGCCGAGGATCACGAAGCGATCGCGTTCATCGTCGTAGCCGTCGTGCTCAGGGTGGTCGGTCAGCGTGACGGTGGTGCCAGGCGCGCCGCTGCGCAGCGTGCCGCGGGCCTGCACCTGCTCGCGCAGGGCGTCGATGGCCTGCATCTGGCGAAGGGCCAGACGCGCTCCTTGGGTGCTGTCTTCGTAGGCGTAGGCGCCGGGGATGTCGGTCAGGGCGAGTTCGGGGTGTGGCGCCGCGCCGGCCGCGCTCTGGCTTTGCGGACGCAGGCTCAGGCTGCGGTGGTCGGGGCTGGCGAGGTCGAGCGTGGCGGCGTGCGTGTTGTTGGTCTGGCGCCAACGGGTGAGGCTGTCTTCGGGTTGCACGGCCCCGGGTTGCGTGAAGCGCACCAGGGGCTGCGTGCCGGGCTTGAAGGCGTTGTTGTGGTCGGCGATCACCAGCGTGTGCGCACCGAGGCTGGCCACCTCGGGCTCGCCGGCGTGCTCGAACCAGAAGAAGAGGCCCTCTTCACGTAGCAGTCGCGTGACGAACTGCAGGTCGCTTTCCTGGTACTGGATGCTAAGCGAGCGCTGCGGGTACACCGCTACATCGGCCAGTTCCCAGCGCCACGCGAGGGCGAGTCGGCCCTGGCCTTGGTAATCGGCGAATACCTCTTCGATGATCTCGACAACGGTGCGCTGTTGAAACACCCACGCGTCTCGACGGTGCGCAAGGAAGGCGAGCCAGGGCTCGATGGTCAGCCGGTAGCGGGCGAGGCCGCCGTCACTGCCGAGCAGGGACGCATGGGTGACCTGCCCGTGGAACGGCCGCAATGCGGTGCGGCTCGCGCCGGTGAGCAGCTCCAGCAACGCGGGTTGGCCGATCAACTTCTTGAGTTCGAGGTGGGTGTCGGCGGCGAGCGCGTCGACGATGATCCTGAATCCGGTCATTGCACCCGCCGGATCTGTCTCGTCTGAGTGCGGGCCGATGGACTCGACGATCTCTGTGCGCTCGGCGACAAGAACATCACGGCCGAGCGGCGTATGCAGCACGAGCATGCGCTCGTTCTGCGTGGGCGCGCCCGAAAGGGCGGCGAGGATCATCTGGCTCATGCTCATGGTGCGTCGGCTGGTGCGTCAAGTGGGCGGCGCGCAGCAACGCGGGCATGCAGATTTTCGGGTATCACGCATCGATGCGATGGCGCTCCCCCTTGGGTTAGGGCCAGCAAGGTGGCTGAGGAAGTGTCATAGCTCACGGTGCACGGCTCCGAGCGAGTACAGCCACGAGTGCAATCTGCGCGAACAGTTTGGCCTGAGCGAACGCGGGCTCGCCGATCGAGTTGCCGGCCGCCGGCAGTTGCGCGCTGCCGTCTCGGACACTGCGCACGATGGATACGAGGTCTACCGGATCGAGCAGGAGATCCATCTCGACGCCGAGACGAATGACACTCTGCTCGAGCGCCACCACGCCGCCGCGCAAAGCCAACAACCTGTGCGCGAGGCGCGACGCGGCGAATCCCAGGCGCGCGCTCTCGTGCGAATCCACAGCCGCGCCGAATCCCCGCAACGCCCTGCGCGCGGTTCCGCCGACAGCGGCGAGTGCCGCGTCGGACACACGCTCCCCTTGCAGCAACGACGTCGCCAGTTGCGCGAAGCGGGCTTCGAGAACGATCGGGTGGAGTGGCGCGTTCATCGTGATGGCAAATCAGCTGACGACGTATTTGAAGTCGCCGCTCTTCGCTGCCGACACCTTGATGCGCTCGATCACTCCACCTTCTGCCATGCGGGTCAGCACGTTCTCGGCGATCTCGGGCAGCAAGGTGCCGTTGAGGATGTGATCGACGTTGCGCGCACCGGTGTCGACTTCGGTGCAGCGCGCGAGCACCGCCTCGACCAACTTGTTGTCGTAGTCGAACACCGCCTTGTGGTTCACGGCCACGCGCGCTTTGATGCGGTCGAGCTTCAGGCGGATGATCTGCGCGAGCACGTCGTCGCCGATCGCGTAGTACGGCACCACTTTCAGGCGGCCGAGGAAGGCGGGCTTGAAGGTCTTGTAGAGCACCGGCCGCAGCATCTCGGCGAGCGCATCGGCGCGCGGTATCTCGGCCGCCGCCTTGTTGATGCAGGCCTGCATGATCTGCTGCGAGCCGATGTTGCTGGTCAGGATGATGATGGTGTTGCGGAAGTCGATCTCACGGCCTTCGGCGTCATCCATCGTGCCCTTGTCGAACACCTGGAAGAAGAGTTCGAGCACGTCGGGGTGGGCCTTCTCCACCTCGTCGAGCAGCACCACGCTGTACGGGTTGCGACGCACGGCTTCGGTGAGTACGCCGCCTTCACCGTAGCCGACATAGCCCGGCGGCGAGCCCTTCAGGCCGCTGACGCTGTGGGCCTCCTGGTACTCGCTCATGTTGATGGTGACCATCTTGCGCTCGCCGCCGTAGAGCACGTCGGCCAGCGCCAGCGCGGTCTCGGTCTTGCCGACGCCGCTCGGGCCGACGAACATGAAAACGGCCTTCGGCTTGTTCGGGTCTTCGAGATTGGCGCGCGCGGTGCGCACGCTTTGCGCGACGGCTTCGAGCGCGTGCGACTGGCCGAGCACGCGTTCGTTCAGCAGCGGCTTCAGGTTGAGAACCGTCTTGATCTCGTCCTTGACCATCTTGCCAAGCGGGATGCCGGTCCAGGCGGCGACGATCTCGGCGACGACGAGCCCGTCGACCTGGATCGGGATCAGCGGCGACTCGCCCTGCAGCGCCGCCAGCTCGTCGAGCCTGGCCCGCAGCGCAGCTTGCGCCGGCGTGAGCGTGGCACCGGCGGCCCCCGCATTCGCTGATTTGCCGGCCTTCTTTGCGGCCGGCTTGACTTCTGCGGCCGGCGGCGCGGCAGGCGCCGCAACCGGGTGCGCTTCCAGTTCGCCACGCAGCCGATGAATCTCGTCGACCAGCAGCTTCTCGGCATCGAAGCGCTGCTGCAGCGAGGCCAGATCCTTTTGCGCCATGTCGCGCTGCACGCCGAGTTCGGTCAGGCGTGCGTGGTGCGGCGCACCGCTGGCCGACTCGCGCTCGAGCGCCATGATCTCGGCAGCGAGCCGATCGAGCAGCTTGACCTTGTCTTCCATCGCCGCCGGCGCCGCGCTCTGGCCGAGCGCGACCTTCGCGCAGGCCGTGTCGAGCACGCCGACCGCCTTGTCGGGCAACTGCCGGCCGCTGATGTAGCGCGCCGAAAGCCGCACCGCCTCGGTGATCGCCTCGTCGAGCAGGCGCACCTTGAAGTGTTTCTCCATCAGCGGTGCGATGCCGCGCAGCATCGCCGCGGCGATCGGTTCACTGGGCTCCTCTACCTTGACGACCTGGAAGCGGCGCGCGAGCGCGGCGTCCTTTTCGAAGTACTTTTTGTACTCGCTCCAGGTGGTCGCGGCGATGGTGCGCAGTTCGCCGCGCGCGAGTGCGGGCTTGAGCAAGTTGGCGGCGTCGCTCTGCCCGGCTTGGCCGCCGGCGCCGATCATCGTGTGGGCCTCGTCGATGAACAGGATGATCGGGTGCGGGCTCTTCTTGACCTCGTCGATCACGTTCTTCAAACGGTTCTCGAACTCGCCCTTCACGCTCGCACCGGCCTGCAGCAGGCCCATGTCGAGCACGTGCAATTCAACGCCCTGCAACGGCGGCGGCACATCACCTGCAGCGATGCGCAGTGCCAGGCCTTCGACCACAGCGGTCTTGCCTACGCCCGCCTCGCCGGTGAGGATCGGGTTGTTCTGGCGCCGACGCATCAGGATGTCGATGACCTGGCGTATCTCGGTGTCGCGCCCGATCACCGGGTCGAGATGCCCGGCCTTGGCGCGGCCGGTCAGGTGCGTGGTGAACTGGTCGAGTGCAGGCGTCTTGCCCGGCGCGCCGGGAGCTGCCTGCTGCTCGGCGGCATCGGCTTCGTTGCCGGGAGCGTCTGCGGCGCGCAAGTTGTCGGCGGCTTCCTGAGAGCCGTTCGTCAGCTCGGGCAGCTTGTGCTTGAGCTCGTCGAGCTTGAACTTGACGAACAGCTTGCTGCCACGGAAAGCGAGCTGTGACAGGCCCGGCTCGGTCAGCAGCGACAGCAGCAGGTGGCCGCTGCGGATGCGCGACTGGTGAGAATCGAGCGAGGCGATCAGCCACGCATGCTCGAGCAGCGTCGGCAAATGAGCGCTGAACACCGGCGTTCGCGTGTTGCCGTTCTTGAAGCGGCCGATCTCGCGCTCGAGGTCGGCTTGCAGGGCACTCACTGGCACTTCGAAACGCCGGCACAGCAGCGCGAAATCGCTCTGCGGCTGCTCCAGCAGTGCGAGGAACACGTGCTCGATCTCGACCTCGTAGTTGCCGCGCGCCATCGTCAAGCTGGCAGCGCGCTCGGCTGCGAGGCGGGTGGTGTCGTTAAGCTTGCCGATCAGGGTCTTGAGGTTCGTGCTCATCAGTGGGTGGGAAAGGTTTCTGAAGAAAGGTGATGCGCACGGTGGGTCAGTGCAGCGCGTGGATGTCGTAGCCAGCGTCGTCGCGGTCATGCGCCACCGGCTGCGTGACGAGATAGCTGTCCCATCCCAGGCTCGCGCCGGCAGGGCCGTCTTCGAGCGTCGTGCCTCGCACCTCGTCGGCGCGCAAGGCCAGACGCAATTCGTACTCAAGGGTGACGCCAGTCATCATCGACAGCAGATCCCGCAATGCAGGCGCTGCGGGGCCACCCGGCAGGAATCGGCGCAACTTGTCTCTTTGCATGGGGCCGAGCGTGAGGCGCATGCGCAGGTCGCGTTGCCACACCCGCTCGCCCATCACGGCATCGGCGCCGAGCGTCGCGTTCGCGGTGCCCAACGCGCTACCGCATTCCGGTGGCAGATTGAACCAACGGCCGACGAACTGCTCGATGTGCGCCGGCACCGCGAAATACTCCGACACCACTTGCTCGATCACACGCGCCGAGACCGGACGTTGCTGCAACAAGCCTGCGAAGTAGGCGATCGTGTCGTCCGACACACCGCCCTCCTCGCCATGCAGGCGATCGCGCAACGCGCTCTGGCCGACACCCGCAACCGCCAACACCAGCGGCAAAAATTGGTTGCGCTGGTTGCCTTCATATCGAATCGGCAGACGATGCTTGCGCCATGCCTCGTAGAACAACGACACCGCGCGGTGCTGGAAGATGTCGAGGAAAGCACGTGCAGCCGTGTCGCGGTGGTAAATCTCTCGCTCGGCGAGCAGTTCTGTGTAGAAAATCGGCAGCGCGCCGCTGGCGCCCAGCAGGCTCATGAAGGCAGGCGTCATTTCGATCGCATCGATCGCGGATCGTTCGCCGGCGGCGATCGCTACGCGTCTGCGATCGGGGTGCGGACCGAGCGGCTCGTCCGACGCAGGCACCGATCCGGCCGGCGTCAAACCGATGACCTTGAACTCCGCGATCTCGCTCGCCGGAAAACTCAGTGACAGCGTGTTACGAAACCTCAGCCGTGGTGTTAGGGCGGCCGAACCGATGCGTCGGTCGCGCTGCGCGAACCACCGGTTGAGCAAACGAACGGCCTGGAAGAAGCCGAAACGATGAGGCTCGGCCAGCAGCCGAGCGATCACACCAACGGGCTGTCGCCGCTTCGGCGTGGACATACGACGAGCTCTTCAAAGGTACGCGCGGACACGACCTTCAGTTGGGTGAAGCTGTTGGCGTGCACGTACAGGCCGAAAAAGTGGTCCATCACCTGCGCGAAAAGGCGCAGGCCGGAGCCGACGAATCCGCCCTCGTCGACCGTGAGCCGAACCTCGGTGCCACGCACGAAAGTCGGGAACGGGTTCCCTGGCAGCCAGGCATGCGCCGGCGCGAAATCGATCGCGGTCACGCCTTCGATCTGGCGCCTGTTGGTGGCGCTGCGCGGCAGGTTGTACAGGCGTAGCAACTCGCGCAGCGCATCGATGCCGCCTGCCGATAGCGACAGGTGGTTGAGCGAGAGGTGCGAGATAAGACGCCAAAGCGCACCGCGCCCGCGCTCTAAGCGATGCGCGAGCGTCGGCTTGCGCACCAGCCGGATCTCGCGGGCCACGCTACCGCCTTCGAGGAACAGGTCGCCGCCGGCGTTGCCGATCGACAGCAGGCTGGGCAGATCGCGGTTGGTCGCGCGCACGTCGATAGAAAGCGTGTCGGTCTGTGCCGCCGCGGGATCGAAGCGGATGTCGACAATGCCGATCTCGGTCTCGTAGCCAGGGCTCGATTCGGCCAGCGCGTCGTCGCGGTGCGAGTACCAGTAGCGGCCACCGGGTGCTTCGGTGCTGAGCAACTCCTCGTGCTGCAGCGAGTAGAACGGCTTGAACTCTGTCACGGATTCGCCTTGCGGCGTCTGTTGCACGCGATAGACACGATCGACGGCGACGACCTCGTAGGCAAAGGCACGACGGCTATCGGGCAGCACCGGGTAGCGTTCGCCAAGATGCGTGATGCGGATCGGGTCGGCCTTCTGCCGGAACTGGTTCGACACCGGCGTGCAGCCCAGCAACAAGTTGCGTTCGGTGACGGTCTCGAGCAGCCTTGCCTCGTCGGAGTCGGACCGAATGCCCTGCATGGTCAGGTGCAAAGTCAGCGTACGGGCGGCGCTGTCGCGCACCACCGCCGGCAACGGGATATCTACGAAATTGAACTTGTCCGGAAACGCGAAATATTCGGTCAGCAACCGGTAGGCGTGGTGCGAGCGCGCGTCGAAATCGATCAACGCCTCGTCGAGCGCGAAGCCTACCGGTGCGGGCAAGGCCGGACCGCATGCTTGCCACGGGCCCACAGGCGCGGTCTGCGCGAGGATACCGACAACGCGGCCGCACAGCGCTTCTCGCAAGGCGCTCACTTGCGAGCCTTCGCCGTCGATGTACAGCCGCAGCGCAGGTGTGCCGAGCGAGGCCCAGGTCGCCTGCGCAGAGACCAATTCGAGACGCAGCGACAGCAGCGTGGTCGCCCCGCGCGGCACCGGGCTGCCGTCGGGCGCGCCGATCGAACCGCGGAACCCGGCAGAAACGAGACGCACAGGCAGCAGCGACACCTCGTAGGCGGTCCTGAACCGGCAAGCGACGCCTTGCACCGGCCGCGAGTTCAGCATCGTGCCGCGTTCGATCGTGGCCGGCCCCGACATCTGCGCCGCCCCTGCGCCCACATCGAAACGCGCGATCGCGCACGACGGGAAGGGCCGCAAATAGTGCGGATAGAGAACGTCGAGGAAAGTCTCGGTGAACAGCGGGAAATCGTCGTCCAGTCGCTTGTGCACGCGCGAGGCGAGCAATGCGAAAGACTCGATCAAGCGTTCGACGTGAGGGTCGTCGCCGACATCCCCACTGAGCTGCAGGCGGCCGGCGATCTTCGGGTAGCGCTTGGCGAAATCGCCTGCGTGTGTGCGCAGGAAGGCGAGCTCGCGCTCGTAGTGGGGCAGCAGTTCGTCCATTCGCCGAGTACCCGTCAGCCCGCCCTGCGACCGTTCTGGACCGCGTAGTTCTGCGTCGTCGTCTGCAGGACGGCATCGAAGTTCACGGGCTCCTGCAGCGGGTGGGTCACGAGCACCGCGTGGATCGAGAAGCGCAGCTTTTGCGTCGCGACATCACGCCGATCGAGGTCGACGGCGACGTTGCGCAATCGCGGTTCGTGGTCGGTGATCGCGCGCGCGATCGACTTGCAGATGCTTGCACGATCGACGGTGCTCGACATCGACATCGCCGCGAAATCGTCGAGCCCGAATGCCGCGATCGACCCGCGTGCGTGCGGATAGCGATCGAGTGCGTCACGCGAGGAGCCATGGCGTGCGTTCAACAGCGACTCGACATCGCGGGCCACCGCGTCCTTGAGTTGCTCGATCGACAGCGACGGCCGGATCGGCTCGGCACGCGACTTTGGTGCTGTGTCGATGAGGCGATCGAGCAATGAAGGGACGAAGCGCTGCATATGAGCCAACCAGGCAAAAAATGGAAAGGGGCGGCAACACCGTGCCGCCCCGTTCAAAAACACCGATCCTGGGGCTTACGCCAGCTCAGGCTTGTTGGTGGTCAGGCTCCACATCTTTTCCATCTTCTTGCCCTTCGATCCGTCCATCTTGTGCTCCTCGTAGAGCCAGCTCATCGCGGCGGGTTTGAGCGTGAAGGTCTCGGCCGGCAGGCCATCGGCGCCGAGGGTGGTGGTCACCGACGACACGATCACGTTCTTCAGCTTCAGCGTGTAGTACTCGTGGCGCGACTGTTCGCCCTTCGCAGTGTTCCCACCGTAGGCGCGGTAGAAGTGCACCTCGATGTCCTTCAGCAGCGTGCCGGACGAACAGGCGATCATCAGAGCCGGTGTCGCGTAGTCGATGTCTTTCGTGAAGACGAGGTCACCGAACTCGACACGCTCGGAGGTGTGGCCGCCGGCGCTCGACGCCGTGGCCGACTTGGGTTGGTTGATCATGTGGCTGAAGCTGGTCACCTCGACGGTGTCCTTGTGCTTCGTATCACGGCTGTCGCCCTTGATCTCGCCACTCTTGAAGTCAACGTAAATGTCTTTCATTTGTTTCTCTCCACTGGGTTAGGTAAAACGCTCGCCAACACACACGCGAACACAGGTACTAAGCCTTCGCAGATTGCGGGAGTTCCGCCACCAAACGAAGCGAGACCGTCAGTTCGTCCAGCTGGAAGTGCGGACGAACGAAGGCTGTCGCTCTGAAATGGCCCGGTCGCCCGGGCACTTCTGACACGTCGACGCGCGCTTCGCGCAGGGGATACTTCGCCTTGATCTCCTGCGTGGCGTTGTCGTCGGTGGTCACGTACTGATAAATCCAGTTGTTCAGATACATCTCGACGCTGCCCGGTGAGGCGAAGCTGCCGACCTTGTCCCGCATCATCGACTTCAGGTAGTGCGCGATGCGACACACTGCGAACATGTACTGCAGTTGGGCCGACAACGAGGCGTTGGCGTTCGCCGAGTCGGTGTCGTACTTCTTTGCTTTCTGCGCAGACTGCGCGCCGAAGAACGCCGCGTAGTCGGTGTTCTTGCAGTGCACCAGCGGGATGAAGCCGAGGTCGCTCAGTTCCTTCTCGCGTCGATCGGTCACCGCTATCTCGGTCGGGCACTTCAGCGCGATCTCACCTTCGTCGGTCTTGAAAGTGTGGGTCGGCAGGTCTTCCACAAGACCGCCGCCTTCAACCCCGCGGATCGCGGCGCACCAGCCGTAGTTCTCGAACGCGGTCGTCAGGCGGGTCGCGAAAGCGTACGCCGCGTTGATCCACAGGTACTTCGCGTGGTCGCTGCCGTCGACATCCTCGACGTAACTGAAACCGTCGACCGTCGATCCGTCACGAGGGTTGAACGGCAGGCGGCCAAGAAAGCGCGGCACGGTCAGGCCCACATAGCGCGCGTCTTCGGATTCGCGGAACGACTTCCACTTTGCGTACTCGACGGTGTCGAACACCTTCGACATGTCGCGTGGCTTGCCGAGTTCGGTGAAACCGTCGAGGCCGAACATCTCCGGCGAAGCCGCCGAGATGAACGGCGCGTGGGCGGCCGCCGCCACGTGCGCCATCTGCTCGACGAAATACATGTCTTCGGGCTGACGCGAGAACTGGAAGTCGCCGATCAGCGTGCCGAACGGCGCGCCACCGAAAGTTCCGAACTCTTCTTCGTAGACCTTCTTGAAAAGCGCGCTCTGGTCGAAGTCGATCGCGGTCTTGAAGTCCTTGATCAGTTCCTGCTTGGTGGCGTTGAAGATCTGGATCTTCATCATCGACCCCGTGGAAGTGTGCTTGCACAGGTACTGCAGGCCCGTCCAGGTAGATTCGACCTTCTGGAAGTCGGCGTGGTGCATCACAGCGCTGAGCTGGCGCGAGATCAACTCGTCGATCTCGGCAATGCGTGCGTCGAGCGTTGCGCTGAGGTTCTCGGAGACGACCACCGTCCCGGAAAGTACCTCGCGCACGAGCTCGGAGATGATGTCCTTGGCACGGGTGCGCTCGACATCGGAGCGCGCCACCTTGCTCTGCGCGATGATGCTGTCGAGCAGCGAGCCTTCCTCGAGGACAGGCGCGCCCGAGTTTTTTGCGACTGATTCTTGTGCCATGCCGGGTTACTCCTCGTCCTTGCGCGCTTCGGCGCCAAGCGCCTTCAGCTTCTCGGTGTTCGACAGCACATCACCCAGGATGTCCTCGAGCTTCTCGTTACCGGCCATCTTGTTGCGCAGGTCCGCGAGCTTGGTGCGCGCGTCGAGCAGCTTGCGCAGGGGGTCGACCTGTTGCACGACGGACTCGGGTCGGAAGTCCTCGAACTTGTTGAACGCGAGGTTCACGGCAAACTCGCCGCCGTCGGCGCTCAACTCGTTCTTTACCCGGTAGCTCGCCTTTGGCGCCATGCCTTTCATCACCTCATCGAAATTGTCCATGTCGACGTTGACGAACTTGCGATCCTTGAGCTTGGGCAGCGGTTTGTCGGCATCACGCTGGCCGGTGAAATCGGCGAGCACGCCGGTCACAAAGGGAATCTCCTTTTGCTCGACGGCGTCGCCAATTTCGACGTCATAGGTCAATTGCACGCGCGGTGGCCTGACCTTTTCGAGTCGCTTCTGAATGCTGTCCTTCTTGGCCATGAAATCTCCCCAGAGTGATGGTCGAACCCGGATATTGCCTTAGTTCGCTGATCTACTTCTTCAAGGTGTCGAACGGGTTGTCAGCTGGTGCGTCAGCCTTCGGCGCGGCTGGCTTCGGCGGTTGAGGCTTCGGCGAAACCGGCGGGGCAGACGCGGGCGCGGCCATCGGCGCAGGCGTGTCTGATGCGGCCGCAGCACGGCCACTTGGCGGGCGCTTGGCCGGAGCGGCGGGCGCAGGCTTCGCCACCGTCGGCGCGGCACGCGGGACCAGCACCGGTTCACCGAGCAGTTCGCGCAGCACCTTCGCCAAGTCTTCGGCTTCGCTGCGTGTGCCGCCGTTGAGAGTGCGTTGCTGTTGGCGAAGCAACGAAAGCGCCGAGGCCGACACCCGTAAACCGCTCACCGCGAGGACGCTGGTCGCGACGCTGTCTGCGGGGTCGCGTTGCAGCACCTCTTGCGAAGCAAGAATCGCCTGTCCGTAGTTGTTCGCTTCGAAATAATCCTCGGCCAGTTTCAGCCAGGGATCCTTGCTTGTCGGGTAGGTCTTCGCGGCGGTGCGATAGACCTCGCGCGCGCGCTCTTTGCTGCCCTCTGCGGCGGCTTGACCGGCTTCCTGCATGTACTGCTGCAGCGGCTGTACTGCTGGCGCAGGAGCGGCGGTTGGAGGTGGCGGAGCAACGGCGCAACCCGACATGCCGATCACAACGGTCGTCGCCAAGAGGCGCCAGCGATTCATCGATTTATGGTGATTTCGAGCATCGGGGTACTGCATCGGAGGGGGGCCAGGAGACAAAGTAAAGATTCGAAGAAACTATAATCGAGTTGTATAGGGGCAAACGCGATGAAGGCGGCCCCACTTTGGGGGATGTGGCCTGACCGGGCCCCCGCAATTTGCTGTCAAGCGACGTGGTGAGATTCACGCCGCGCGCCCGGAGAACTCGCATGCCCATCCATTCATCCAGCCAAACCGCCGAGCGCTCTCGGTGGCTTGCGATCGTTGCGTTCAGTTGTGCCTGCGCAATCTCGCTGACAAGTTGCGCATCGGGTGGCATTGTTGACAAGAGCCTCGACCTCGTTGGCCTGATGAAGAAGCCTGATTCCCCGGCAATGCCGACCGAATTGCCCGCGGGCACTTCGGGCGATCTGCCGACACTCAACGGGCAGATGCCCAGCCTGGCGTCACAACGCCAGATCGCCTTGCGCATCCACGCTGGTCAGGTGCTGAACACAGACCCGAGCGGCCGTTCGCTCGCCCTGGTTGTGCGCATCTACAAGCTGCGGGGTACCGCGCAGTTCATCCAGACAACCTACCCGATGTTCGTTGCAAGCACGGCAGACAAGCCGCAGCAGGACGATGACGTGATCTCGTCGAAAGAAATCATTCTGGTGCCAGGGCAAAAGTACGAAATGGTCGAACCGATGCCGCGCGAGGCCACTCACGTCGCCGTGGTCGCCCTGTTCCGTTCACCCGACAACCAACGGTGGCGATTCGTGTTCGATGCACGCGCAGCAACGAAGACCGGCATCACCTTGGGCGCGCACGGCTGTGCGTTGAGCGTGGCCGTCGGTGACCCGATCGGTTCTCAGCCCGACGCGCTCAGATTGGCCGGGGTGCAGTGCACTTGACGCCTATCACCTTGATCTGCAGACGCGCGTTGCGTCGTTCCCCGATATGGGGGGACATTGCCGTCACGGCTTGCCGCTAAGCTCGCCTGGCGCATTTTTTTCACCGTTGCTGAAGTATCCAGAGGCCCCGCTTGATCCAATCGTCGAAGCCCTTGTGGGGCGAGGGCCTGTTTCTCAGGCCCCAACATTTTCAGCGTCAGGACGCTTATCACGAGTGGCGCCTGGCCGAGGTGTCGGCTGCGCTCCATCCTTACGCATGGGGTGTGCGGCAAAGCAAGGTCGACGTCGATGCCCTTGCGACTGGCGTGTTGCGTTTCGCAGAACTTCGGCTGATCTTCCCCGACGGCGAGTTATATGCGGCACCACAAGAAGACGAACTGCCCGCACCGGTCTCGCTGGAATCCATTCCGGCCGGTACGACCGAGATCGTGTTCCACGCGACGCTTGCACCAATGCGTGCCAACGGCAGCAACTTCAGCAGCAATGCGACAGAGCCCGATTCGTCTCTGCGCTTCACGCAACAGAACCTGCCGGCGCCGGACTGGTTCACCGGGGCGGCGCAAAGCGAGCTCGCCGTGCTGCGGCGTTGTGTGCGCGTGCTTGCGCACGGCGAGCCACGCGATCATCTCGTCAGCGTGCCGGTGTGCCGACTGCGCCGCTCGGCCACCGGTGCTTTCGAACTCGATGCGCGCTTCGTGCCGCCTTGTACCTCGATCGCCGCGGCACCCGCGCTGCACGCCATGCTGCGCAATCTGCTCGACATCCTCCACGCGAAGGTGGATGCGCTCTACGGCGTGCACCGCGAACCGTCGCGCCACGTGATCGAGTTCCGCTCCGGCGACATTGCCTCGTTCTGGCTGCTCCACACCGCAAGTTCTGCGTTCGCCAGTCTGTCTCACTATCTGCGCCACCCCGCCCTGCACCCGGAGCGCCTGTACGAGCGCCTTCTCGAACTTGCGGGTGCACTGATGACGTTCTCGCGATCGGTCCAGCTTGCCGACCTGCCACCGTACGAACACGGCTCGCCGGGTCAATGTTTCGGGCGGCTCGATCAGATCATCCGCGAGTTGCTCGAGACCGTGATCTCGACCAAGTACTTCACCGTCACGTTGGACGAGGTCAAGCCCTCCTTCCATCATGGCCGCCTCGATTCGGAGTTGATCAGCGCCGCCACGACCTTCTATGTCGGCGTCAAGGCAACACTACCGCCGAGCGAGGTCGTGGAGATCGTGCCGCTGCGTTTCAAGGTCGGTGCGCCGGATGACGTAGAAAAGCTGGTCCTTTCCGCGATGAGCGGTGTGCGGCTGAGCCATGCACCACAGGTCCCGGCCGCAATTCCGGTGCGGCCTGGCGCGTACTACTTCGCAATCGAGCCGCGCGGGCCGCTGTACGAGCGCATGCTCGCAGCCAAGACGATCACGATCTACACCCCTTCCGGCATCGCCGATCTGGCGCTCGAGCTCTTCGCGCTGAATCCGTAACCTCACGCGCCACTCGTACCTTCATCACCCGCCCATGGCCGATTCTCAAGCTCCTTCCTTGTTCGGCAACGCGCCACCCGCACCACGCCCAACGGTAAACACGCAGAATGCGTTCGGTGGCTCGGTTGTCGCGCCGCACGAAGCGCGTGGTCTGCTCGATCTGCTGTACGACGGCTTCTACATGGTCTTCCTGCTGCGCAATCGCTATTCGCCCAGCGACCCCGATGCGTTTCGCGAACGCATCAAGCAATTTCTCACCAACTTCGAGCGCGGCAGCCGACGCCTCGACGCCAGCGCCGAGGATGTGCACCTCGCCAAATTCGCCTACTGTGCCCTCATCGACGAGGTCGTGTTGATGAGCAAGCTGCGGCTTCGCGACGTGTGGGAGCGCCGGCCGCTGCAGCTCGAGTTCTTTGGCGAGCAACTCGCCGGCGAACGCTTCTTCGAGCACCTCGAAGCATTGCGGCAGCAAGGTGTAGCGAAGCTGCAGGTTCTCGAGGTCTTCCACATGTGCCTGTTGTTGGGGTTTCAGGGGCGCTACGTGCTCGAAGGCAGCGAAAAGCTCAACTACCTGACCAGCCGGCTCGGCGACGAGATCGCGCAATTGCGTGGCAAGCGCGCCGGCTTCGCACCGCACTGGGCCGCACCCGACCGCATCGCACACGCGCTCAAGCGCGACGTGCCGCTGTGGGTGATCGGCTCGGTATTCGGCTTGCTCGCGATGCTCGCCTTCATGGGCCTGCGCTGGACGCTCGAGCGCCAGACCCGCGCCGATCTCGGCGCGTATTCGCAATTGGTCAAGCTGGCACCGCAACCGGCCAACATCACCATCACACTGCCCTGACGGTCGCGACGCATCCGCCATCCGCTGGCCTCGTTCGAGGACGGCAAGTCGGCGCCAGAGTGGCCGAATCAGGTCGACCCGAAGAAGGACGGCAGGCGCGCGGGGGACGGTCGGCGGGCAGCAGGCAGCGGGCGTTGAAGGCCAGTGACCGGATGCTCGGTGAGCCCCTGAAGTACCGCTGACTGAATCAGAACCGGCCTCGGACGATCAACTTCGGCGCAAGGGAAACTGTCGACACCCCGAGGTCCGGATTCTTGATGCGCTTGATGGCCGCCAATGCCGCTTGGCGGCCCAACTCCTCAGGCGAGCGGTCGATGACACTGATCCCCAGGACATCGGCCAATTCGAAGTCGTCCATGCCGACGAAGGCGATCTTTTTCCCCGTTCGCAGCAAGGCATTCAGGATCCCGACGGACACGCCGTGATTCAACCCCAGAAAGGCCGTCGGCGGGTCTTGCGCGTTCAGCAGCGATTGCGCGGTATGCATCGCTGCTTGTGCGGTGACCTTGTCGCCGATGATGAACTCTGAAAACGGCTTCACGCCGGCCTGCAAGTGCGCCTCGAAGAAGCCCGCCAGACGCTCCTGGCTCGGGTAGGTGTTGCCGACGCCGTGGATCGCGGCGATCCGGCGATGGCCCGCTTCGAGCAGCGCGTTCGTTGCCTCCCGAACGCCGGCGCGGTCGTCGACGAGCACGCAGTCTGCATCCAGGTTTGCGGGCGGGCGGCCGACAAAGATGACCGGCGTGCCGAAGGCGAGTTCGCGCGCAAGATACTGATGATCGCGCGTGCCCGAGACGATCAGCAGCGCGCTGACCTGCCGCTGCAGCATCGCCGACGCCACTGCGGGCTCTTTCGCCGGATCTTCGTCGGTGGCACCCAGCACCAGGTAGTAGCCGGCGTGACGCAGCGCTCGCTCCGCGCCGAGTGCGACACGCGCGTAGTACGCGTTGTCGAATCCGTTGACGACGAGCCCCACGGCGGACGAGGGCGTGCCGCGCTTGAGGTCGCGCGCTCGTTCGTTGGTTCGAAAATGCAGTTGCTTGACGGCGTTCTTGACCCGCGCCCGCGTTTCGGGTTTGACGAGTGCCGACTCCGCCAACACGCGCGCGACGGTGGCCGTGCTCACGCCGCTCAGCCGAGCGACATCGTGCAAGGTGGCGCGGCTCGCCCTGACCTCAACGTTGTGGATTTCGTGCATGGCGTCTTTCATCGCGCGGATTCTACGAACGGGTGAGCAAGTGCCGCACATGCACCGTCGCCGACCTCTGGGGAGTCGAAGCAACTGCCTCGGAGCGCTTTACGCTCGAAGCCGCTGATCGGTGAAAACCCCTAACATGTCAACGTTGACATTATATCTTTCAACAACGACTATTCAGTAGCGGCTCTGCTCCACTCAATCACACGTTGTCAACGTTAACACTCTAGCACCATGCTCACCGACGCACGCCTCAAGAGCCCACCCTCGCCGGCCCTCGTTCAGCATGTCCACGCCGTCGAGCTGAGCGGCCAGCTCGACGCGGTGCAGGAGTTCATCCTGATCGACCTGGCACATGTCCTGATGTTGACCTCCGCCGGTGCCCTCGACCGCGCCGCCGGCGCCACGCTTTGCCAGTCGCTTCTCTCACTGCTGGGCCCACGCGCCGATGTGTTGCGCAACAGCGATCCAGCGCACGGCAGCATCACGCTGCAGATCGAAGCCCATCTGCAGGCAACTTGCGGCGACGTCGGCGGCAACATTCAACTCGCGCGCAGCCGCATCGACCAGAACGCCGAAGGCATGCGGCTGATCGACCGACGCGGGCTGCTGCAGGTCGTCGGTGCAGCGTTGAACCTGTCTGCTACACAGTTGCGTCGCGCCGCGAATGACGCCACCCGCATCCTGCCCGGCTACACGCACTTGCAGCACTCGCAGCCGACCACGTTCGGGCATTACCTCAACGCGCACTTCTGGGTGACCGCCAGGAACATCGATCGATTCCTGGAAGCCTATGAGCGAATCAACCTGTGCGCACTCGGCGGCGCCGCGCATTCGGGAACCAGCTGGCCGATCGACCGGGCGATGACGGCCCGCTACCTCGGGCATTCCGGCCCGGTGCCGAACGCCCGGGATGCAGGTATCTCGTCGCTGGACATCGGCGCAGAGATCACCTCCGGTCTGGCGCTGCTGCTGAGCGGGATGTCTCGCCTGGCTTCCGACCTGTATTTCTGGTCTGCCTCCGAGGTCAAGCTGGTGCGGCTCGGCGCGAGCTTGTGCGGTACCTCGAGCATGATGCCGCAGAAGCGCAATCCGATTTCGCTGGAGCGCATCCGTGCACTGGCCGGCGAGTCCGCGGGCTGGACCGCCGCGCAGATCGGCATGATGCACTACGCCTCCTCCACGGATGCGGAGCAGGCCTACGTCCACAACCGCGTGCCCGCCTATTGCGACGAAACCGCAGGAGCTGCCACGTTGCTGGCAGAAGCCTTGGACGGGATGGAGGTGGACTTCCCGCGCATGGCCGCATCGGCCGCGAGCGAGTGGTCCACAGCGACCGCGCTGGCCGACGAGATCGTTCGGCGCACCCGTTTGAGTTTCCGCGATGCCCATGACGTGGTCGCACGCATGGTGCGGCTCGCCGAGGAAACCCAACGCCACGACGCCCCGCAACTTCTGCGGGATGCCGCCGCCGAGGCTCGACTGGACGCGGACTTCAGCGCCATCGACGTGCATGCCTGCCTCGACGTCGAACGCTTCCTCGCCACGCGCACCAGCGCCGGCGGGACCGCACCGGCCGCGTTCGATGCGCTCACGGCGCAAGCCCGGCAGACGCACGCGCGTCAGCAGCGCGCGTTCGAGGCGATCCAGCTCTCGCTGCACTCGGCCACCGAAACGCTGCTCGGCGACGCCAAGGCACTCGCCGACTGGGCCTGAAACATCGTTCCTTCTTCGCCGCAGGCCCTCGCAGAAGGGCACGACAGCAACCACGCCGGAGACATCATGATCATCGTTCGCTCGTCATCGCCTCGACTCAGGCAACCCGATCAGGAGGTGAACGGCGTCTTCATCGCCTTGTTCATCCTCGCCTACGTCGGCATCTGGATCGCGCTGCTCACGCCCAACGCCATCACGCTGGCGCTTCGGGTGGCCGATCTGGCGCCGCACAACAAGACCGCCTCGCTTGCGATGGTGGCCCTCGCGGGCGCCATCTGCGCGGGCATATCCAACCCGATGTTCGGCCACCTGAGCGACATCAGCACCTCGCGATTCGGGCGGCGCCGCACGTTCATGGTGGGCGGGATGCTCGCGGGCATGGTCGCCTTGCTCATTCTCGCGACGGCGCCCAGCGTGTTCGTCGTCGGCATTGGCTGGTGCTTGACATCGATCGCATTGAACGCCGCGCTCGCGGCGGTCGTCTCGATCCTGCCGGAGCGGATTCCCGACCGGTTGCGGTCTGTCGCATCGGTGTTCATGGGAATGAGCACCCAGATCGGCATCGTCGCGGGCACGGGCCTGATCCAGCTGACCTCGACGACCGAACTCGGCATGTTCATGGTGCCCGGTGCGGTCGGTCTGATGTTCTTGATGGTCTTCGTCGTCTACCTGAAAGAGTTCCCGCGGACACGCGACGAGGTGCCTTCGTTCAGCTGGACCAACCTGGTCAAGAGCCTCTGGATCAATCCGTTCAAGTATCCCGACTTCGGCTTCGTGTGGAGCGGCCGCTTCCTGCTGTGGATCAGCACGAACAGCCTGTCGCTCTACAAGACCAACTACCTGATCGATCGCTTTGGGTACTCGACCCAGGGCGCGAAGCAGGTTTTGCTGCCGTCGATGGCCATCCTCGCCACCGCGATCATCTGCGGGAGCTCGATCGCAGGTTTCCTGTCGACACGAACCGGCAAGAGAAAGCCGTTCGTGATCGGGGCCGCGCTGTTGTTCGCGATCGGCATCTCCATCATTGCGTTCGCGTCTTCGGTGCAGACCTTCTTCTTCGGCATGGCGATCTGCGGCCTGGGCCAGGGCGCCTACATGGGCGTCGACTACGCACTGGTTGCGGCGGTGTTGCCGGACAAGGAAACACAGGCCGGTAAAGGCATGGGTGTCTTCAATCTGTCGAGCACCGTGGCTCAGTCCTTTGCACCCGTGCTCGCGCCGCTGCTGCTATCGATGGGTGGTCGCGATCCCGTGGGCGGCCCGCAGAACTACGCGACCTTCTTCCTTTGCGCCGGCGCCTTCGCGATCGTCGGTGCGGTGCTGATCCTGTTCGTCAAGCACGAGAACGAAGACGCCGTCGAATCGACGCCCGGCGCCATCGGCGCGGGCCCGCGAGGCACCGCCTTGCCGTCCGGCACCGGCGGGCCTACCTGAACACTGAATCCACGTGACTTCAACCCGACGCGCGAGACACGAACACCATGACCTACTTCAATGACATCGCCCCGATCCCGTTCGCTGGCCCAGACTCCGACAAGCCGTTGGCCTATCGGTGGTACGACAAGGACCGCGTGGTGCTCGGCAAGCGCATGGAGGATCAGTTGCGCTTTTCTGTCTGCTACTGGCACAGCTTCGCCTGGAACGGCTTCGATGTGTTCGGCTACGACGGCTCGTTCGAACGGCCCTGGCACCGCATGCCCGATCCGATGGCCGCTGCGCGCGCGAAAGCGGGCGCCGCCTTCGACCTCTTCTCGAAACTCGGCGTGCCGTTCTACGCCTTCCACGACCGCGACATCGCGCCCGAAGGCGCGACACCGCGCGAGAGCGTCGAGAACCTGCGCCGCATGGTCGACGTGCTCGGCGAGCACCAGCAGCGCACCGGCGTGCGCCTGCTTTGGGGCACGGCCAACCTGTTCAGCCATCGCCGGTTCATGAGCGGCGCCGCCACCAACCCGAACCCCGAGCTGTTCGCGATGGCCGCGCTGCAAGTTCGTGAGGCGATGGACGCGACCAAGCGTTTGGGCGGCGAGAACTATGTCATGTGGGGTGGCCGCGAGGGCTACGAGACCCTGCTCAACACCGACATGAAGCGCGAACTGGCGCAGCTGGGCCGCTTCCTGAACATGGCGGTCGAGTACAAGCACAAGATCGGTCTCGCGGGTCCGATCCTGATCGAGCCGAAGCCGCGCGAACCGACCAAGCGCCAGTACGACTTCGACACCGCGACGGTCTACGGCTTCCTCTCCGCGCACGGGTTGGAAAAGGAGGTCAAGGTCAATCTCGAAGGCAATCACGCGACGCTTGCCGGCCACAGCTTCGAGCACGAGATCGCAACTGCGCTCGCGCTCGACATCTTCGGTTCGATCGACATGAACCGCGGCGACATGCAGTGCGGATGGGACACCGACCAGTTCCCCAACAGCGTGCCGGACACGGCGCTTGCGCTGTACTACATCCTGCAAGGCGGCGGGTTCGAGACCGGCGGCGTCAACTTCGACGCGAAGGTCCGGCGCCAGTCGATCGATGCGGAAGACATATTCCATGGCCATGTCGGCGCGATCGACCTGTGTGCACGCGCGCTGCTCGCCGCAGAAGCCATGATCACCGACGGCCGCCATGCCGACGCCGTCCGCCAGAGGTATGCCGGTTGGGACACACAACTCGGCAAGGACATCCTGGGCAAGCGCTGTTCGCTGGATCAGCTCGCCGACAGCGTGTTCCAGCGCAACACCGATGTCGCACCGGTGTCGGGCCGCCAGGAGGTGTTCGAGAACATGTTCAACCGATTCTGAAGAGTCGACCTTCAGCCTAAAATCGGCGGCCGACCTGATCGCGAGATCAGGTCTTTTTTATTTTTTGGCGACGGAGGCACTCGCGACATGCCCATCCAGTGGTTCCCGGGTCACATGCACTCGACGAAGAAGGCGATCGCCGATCGCCTGCCCGACATCGACGTCGTGATCGAGCTGCTCGATGCGCGGTTGCCCGGCTCCAGCGCGAACCCCCTGCTGGCCGAACTGACCTGTGGCAAGCAGGCGCTGAAGGTACTGAACAAGCAGGACCTCGCGGAGCCGGAGCTGACCGCGTTGTGGCTGGCGCACTATCAGGCGCTGCCCGGAACGAACGCTCTGGCGCTGGACGCGAGCGTCACCGCCCCGGCCCGCCAACTGATCGCCGCGTGCCGCGCGCTCGCGCCTTTGCGTGGCGGGATGGTCAAGCCGATGCGGGTGCTGATCTGCGGCATCCCGAACGTCGGCAAGTCGACCCTGATCAACACGCTGATCGGCCAGCGCACCGCCAAGACCGGTGATGAACCGGGCATCACCAAGGTGGAGCAGAAGATCATGCTGGCAAGCGACTTCCAGCTGTTCGACACGCCGGGCATGCTTTGGCCGCGCATCGTCGTCGAGCAGACCGGTCTTCACCTCGCGGCGAGCGGCGGCATCGGGCGAAACGCCTACGACGAGGAAGAGGTGGCGTTGGCCTTGCTGGCGAATGTCCGCGCGCGCCATGGCGAGCGGCTGCAGAGTCGCTACAAGCTGGATGACTTCGCGGCCCTCTCCGACGAGGCACTGCTGGCACAGATCGGGCGCAAGCGCGGCGGGTTGCTGGCAGGCGGACAGGTAAATCTGCAAAAGGCGGCAGAAATCGCGATCAACGACTTCCGAACCGGCGCGTGGGGCCGCATCACGCTGGAAACACCACAGGCTTTCGCACAGTGGTCGGCGGATGGTCAGGCCCGTGATGCCGAACGTCGCGAGTCGAAACGTCAGCGACGGATGGCAGCGCCATGATCGTCACCATCGATCGTGGTGAACTGCTGCGACGCAGCCCACCACGACAAAAGCGCTTACTTGCCGATGTTGTCGCCAGCCGCCTTGGCAGCTGCGTCGTGCTTCATCGACTTGGCCTTGTGCGCCTTGGCCTTGGCCTTGTGCATGGCCTTCTTCTTCGGATCGGTAGTGGCGGCGCTTTGCACGTCTTCCTTGCCTTCCTTTGCCTTCTCTGCGACGGCCTTACCGGATTCCTTCATGGCAGTCCCGGTTTGGGCCTGGGCAGCACCAGCGGCGGCCAGAACGACGGCCAGGGCCAGAATCAGCTTCTTCATTGTCGAGACTCCTCAGTGTTGAATTGACTGCGCTCACGACCGAGTCGCAGTTCCATCGATGATATCCAAGCCCTTCAGATGACTCGCAAGGTGCACGGCGCCACTGCACAGCCAGCCCGGCGAACATTTAGTGGGCAAGCCCGCCAACTACCCCACGCTCGGGGGGCTGTGGAGCGTTTATGTCCTACACCGCATGCCCACGGACCGACTCATACTGCAGTGCAACACAAAGGGAGTGCGAAGATGCACCTTGAGCAGTTGATGGGCCGGTATTTCAGGCTCAAGCACGAGTTGGCTGTCGCGTACCGCGAGCAACCCTGGCACGGTGCCCGCATCGATCGCCTGGCCGATGACTTGACCGCGACCGAACGCGAAATCGCTGCGTTGCAGCCGGCAGACGAGCAATGCGGCGACCCGATGCTCGGATTCGCGGGTCGGTAACGCACTTTTCCCGCCCAGTCCGAGGCTCGCCGCCACAATGGCCGGCATGAGCCCGAAAGGGCGGCCCGCCGCCACCACCCCCACCGCGGTCTTCGCGCTCGCCCTAGCGGCCTTCGGCAGCGGACTCTCGCTGCGCCTGACCGACCCGCTCCTGCCACTCTTCGCCCGGGACTTTTCCATCTCTCCCGGCCATGCGGCCTCGGTCATCACATCGTTCTCGATCGCCTACGGACTGTCGCAGCTGTTCTTTGGCCCGGTCGGTGATCGCTTCGGGAAGTACCGGGTCGTGGCCTGGGCCTGCGCGGCTTGCGCGATCACCGCCTCCTTGTGCGGGCTGGCTCAGGACTTTACGCAACTGGTTGCCGCGCGGCTGCTCGCCGGCGCGACGGCGGCGGCGATCATCCCGCTGTCGATGGCCTGGATCGGCGACGTCGTACCGTATGAAAACCGTCAACCCGTGCTGGCGCGGTTTCTGATCGGCCAAATCATGGGCCTCTCGGCGGGTGTGTTCGTCGGCGGCTTCGCGGCAGATCATCTGAACTGGCGAGTGCCGTTCTTCGGCATCGGAGTGGGCTTCGTGGCGATCAGTCTGTGGCTGTTCGCGCTGAATGGCCGCCTGCCGGACCAAGCCCGTGCTCAGAAGCGAACCGAAGGCCACACGCTGCGCCGCGCGTTCGACGAGTTCGCGCAGGTGCTGGCCGTTCGCTGGGCGCGTGTCGTACTCGTCACGGTGTTCCTGGAGGGCGCTTTTCTCTACGGCGCATTCGCGTTCATCGCCACCCACCTGCACCAGAGCTTCGGCGTGGCCTTGTCGACCGCCGGTGCGGTGGTGATGCTGTTCGGCATCGGCGGCCTGCTGTTCGCGCTCGCGTCGGCCGCGCTGGTGCGCCGGCTCGGCGAGGTTGGCCTGACCCGCGTCGGTGGGGCGCTGCTCGCCGGGGCCTTGCTCTCGATCGGTCTGGCTCCGCGTTGGTGGTGGGCGATGCCGGCCTGTTTTATCGCCGGGCTCGGCTTCTACATGTTGCACAACACGCTGCAGACCAACGCGACGCAGATGGCACCGGAGCGCCGCGGCGCGGCCGTCTCGGCGTTCGCGTCGTGCTTCTTCCTCGGGCAGGCGGCTGGCGTGGGCAGCGCGGGGGCGGTGGTTGCGCAGTGGGGCACCGACGCGGCGATCACCATCGGCGCGTGCGGCGTGCTGGTCGTTTCGCTGGTGTTCAGCCGCCTGCGGTCGAGGCGCGCGCCGGCAAGGCCGCCGGCAGTCGCGACGAGCTGATCAGCGCGACCGACGCGGCGCACGATCGCCGCCCGCGCGAGCGCCATGCGATCCACGCGGCGTGTCTTGCGGGCCCGGGCGGCGGCCCCGATCGAAAGCGGCAGCCGGTGCCTGGCGCGCGCGCTCCGCTGCTTCGCCGCGGGCGATTTCGAGCAGGCCGTCGAGTTCGTCGACCGGCACGCCCTTCAATGCGCAGAAGTTGGCCTTCGTCAAGGTGGTCGTCTGGAAGTCGTGCAGCAGCCCTGCGCGGTTGCGACGTTGCTGCTCTTCGAGCTGGCGCCGTTCTTCCTGGTTGCCGCGGCGGCGCGCGAGTTCGTCGAGCGCGACCTTGCGGTGCTCTTCGGTGATCTCGCCGGCCGGCTGGCCATCGAGGTCGAAACGCGTCGGTGCCTTCGAGACGGCGATCAGGTACGAGGTGCTGCCCGTGTGCCTTCGGAAGTAGGCCGACAGCGCCTGCTTGGTGAACACGCCCGGCGCGCGCTCCTGGATGTCGACCTGGATGCGCAGTTTCAGCGGCTTCACGGCACCGCCGAACAAGGCAGGGAAGCGCTGCTTGAGTTGTTGCGCGCAGTCCGCCGGATTCATCGGCGCTGCGGCCGGGGCGACGACCGGTGCGTTCGGTGCGGCCGGTGCTTCATCGGTCGATGGCGGCGGCGGAGTGGTCTCGGACATGGAGCGGCAGGGAGGCGTGGAAGGGCTGGATTGTGCTTGCAAATTCGCTCGGCACCCCGACTTCGAAAGCTTGTGAGGAGATGACTCGTGGGTGCAACGGATGCTTTCCTGCTCGACGCGTATTCGCAGACCGTCAGCGACGTGGTCGAGCGCATCGGGCCGAGCGTGGCCGCGGTGCAGGTCGGTGAGGCGGGTGCGATCGGCGGCGGTGGCGGCTCGGGCTTTCTGTTCACGCCCGACGGCTATCTGCTGACCAACTCGCACGTGGTGCGAGCCGGCCAGGCTGCCTTCGCGCCAGGCGAGGCGAAGCCTGCATACCGCGTCTCGCTCGCCGATGCCCGCAATTACCGCGCACGATGGGTCGGCGACGACCCCGACACCGACCTCGCGCTGCTGCACATCGACGGCTTCTCGCAAGGCACGCTGACGCACGCGGCACTGGGCACATCCGTCGGCCTGAAGCGCGGCGAGATCGCGATCGCGATC
>Ga0075023_100000032_pt1 | contig 30152 bp, 27 predicted proteins | sample Str014_FD_71388 | JGI IMG/M metagenome (GOLD analysis project Ga0075023, IMG submission 71388) | Freshwater sediment microbial communities in response to fracking from Pennsylvania, USA - Straight Creek_MetaG_SC_2014 | ecosystem: Environmental > Aquatic > Freshwater > Creek > Sediment | place... | reverse complement strand
AAATACAACGCCACCGATCAGTTCAAGTCCACGCGCAGCAAGTGCCTCACCAAGAATTTCGGGATCTTCCGGCATGAAGCCGATGGGGCCAAGTTCGATGCCATCATAGCCAGCAGATTTGCATTCATCGAGCACGCGCTGCCAAGTTGGATTGCGCGGATCGTCTGCAAATTCAACACCCCAAGAACAGGGTGCATTTCCAATTCTGATGGTCATGTTTCGCAACTCTCTGACATTAAATTTGATCGACCTGAACCCAACGACCTTGCGCTTGTGACTGCCAGGCGGCTTCAATCACTTGGTTCACCAACATGCCATCGCGGAAAGTTGGCCATAGCGGTTTGCCACCGGCAATGGCTTCTAGGAAGTCTTTGGCTTCGATGATGATTTGATCCTGATAACCTGTTCCATGTCCCGGCCCAAGGCAGAAGGGCTCATAATCGGGATGTGCAGGGCCTGTCAGAATTTTGGTAAAGCCTTGGCGATCTGGTTTTGTATCGCCCCTGTAAAGCCACACAGCGTTCTGGTCTTCCTGATCAAAACGGATAGCGCCTTTGGTGCCATAAATATCATAGGCGTAACCCATCTTGCGTCCGGTTGCCACGCGACTGATATAGAGGGAACCGAGCGCGCCACTGGCAAAGCGGCAAATGAGAATGCTTTGATCATCATTACCCACTGCCACCGGGCCCTTTTCAGATGGCCGTGTTTTGTGAACGGTTTCAATCTCTGCCATCACCGACCGAATGGGCCCCGCCAAGGCGAAGGCGGCGTTAATAATGTGTGGAGAAAGATCGCCCATATTGCCATTGGCTTGGCCCTGGGTGCGCCAATTGGCTGGTTCATTCGGATTAGCTAGAAAATCTTCTGTATGTTCGCCACGGAAGAACGTAATGTCGCCAATTTCGCCCGCTGCAATGATCTGCCGCGCCAATTGCGATGCAGGTGTACGAATATAATTGAAACCCGTCATGTGAATACGTCCGCTAGCTTCAGCGGCCTTCAGCATCTCCTGGCTTTCGCACAAGTTTATGCCCAACGGCTTTTCACAGAAAACATGTTTGTCCAGCGCAAATGCTGCAAGCGCAATTTCTCTATGTGTGTGCTGCGGGCTGGCAATGACGATGGCTTCCACTTTAGGATCATGCACCAAGACCCGCCAATCCGCCGTTGAACGCGCAAAGTTAAATTGCTTTGCTTTGGCTGCGGCCCCGGCCTCAGTCGTCGTGCAAATAATCTCTAGGCGCGGGCGCAGCTTGGTGTTGAAGACAGCCGCCACGGCTGACATCGCCACCGCATGAGCCTTGCCCATGTAGCCACCACCAATGATGCCGATGCCGATCTCCGCCACGTTTCCTCACAAATCTAGTATCTTGCGATCAGACTAGACCGCAACTACAGTTCATGGTCAAGACGACTTAGGAAACAAAGGGTTTATGAAATTTACTTTGAAGGGAAGCAGGTTTCTGGTGCTCGGGCGGGCGGGGATGGATTTCTATGCTGATCCACCTGGAGTAAGGCTTGAGCAGGCTAGTCAATTTGTCTCTGCTTTGGGTGGTTCGGCTGCAAATATTGCTGTTGCCATCACGCGGTTGGGAGGCAATGCCAGTTTGATTTCTGCTGTGTCAGATGATGCTGTTGGGCGTTACATTCGAGGCCAACTCGCACATTACAAAGTTGGTACAGAATTCGTTGGGCATGTCTCTGGAGAAGCACGAAGCTCCCTCGCCGTTGTTGAGACACGAAATGAGAATTGCCAGAGTGTAATTTATCGCAATGGTGCAGCAGATTTTGAAATCAATGGAGCCTCAATAACTTCAATCCATTTCGAAAATTTCGATGCGCTGATTGTGACAGGCACCGCGCTTGCAAAGCAGCCTTCACGCGGAGGAACGCTTGAGGCCATGGCTTTGGCGAAGGCGAAAGGGCTGAGCAATATTTTGGATATCGATTATCGTTCCTATTCATGGGGATCAATGGCTGAAGTTTCTGCGACAAACATGCAGGCGGTAGAACTGAGCGATTTGATTATTGGCAATGATGTTGAGTTTGATGTTCTTGCCAATGGTCAACATGGTAAAGAACTGGCCCACCACCTTGCACAAAAAGACGGCAAGACTGTTGTGTATAAAATGGGTGAAAAGGGATCGATCACTTACCAAGGCGCAAATAGCCTAAAAACTCCAATCTTTAAAGTTCAGGCATTAAAACCAACCGGCGCAGGTGACAGTTTTATGGGTGCTTTGGTGATGGGTTTGGCCGCGGGAATGGATATTGAACAAGCGGTAAAACGCGGATCAGCCGCCGCCGCTATTGTTGTCACACGTGTTGGCTGTGCACCCGCGATGCCGACGAAGATAGAACTCGATGAATTTATGGTGACCTATGCACATTCCGCCCTATGACAATAAAAACCACCCAATCATCGGTGCCGGTGATGCGCGCGTGCCGCTTAACTATTTCAACATTGTGAAATTAAAATCTGGCCAGGTGTTTGAGTATCAGGTGCCCGGCTATGAAACAGCAATCGTGCCTGCTACGGGCACTGTTGATGTTGAAATTGAGGGAGAACTGTTCCCTAAAATTGGAAACCGTGGGGCTGATGTATGGGATGGAGAACCTGAGGGGGTCTATATTTCCTCTGGCGCCAGGGCGCGTATCACTTGTGTATCTGACGCTACGGAAGTGTTTATCGCAGGTGCAAAATTCGATGGTATCTTACCGCCCTTTGCTGTGCGATCAGATGAGATCGACAAAATTCAGTATGGTTCTGATGACACCAAAACACATCGTAAGATCAAGCACATTTTTGGTACCAAATATCGCGATCGCATCGGGCGCTTGTTGGTCTCTGAACTTTTCACTGTTGGCCAAGGTGGCTGGTCAGGTTTTCCACCGCATAAGCATGACACGGATCGCTTACCGCTCGAAACGCGGCATGACGAAACCTACAATTTCCGCTTTCGGCCCAATCATGGTTTTGGTATGCAATTAGTACAGCGTGAGGATGGAAAGATCGGTGAGGCCTATCATCTGGTTGATGGCTCAACCGTGATCCTTGAAAAAGGCTATCACCCTTGTGTGGCAGCTCCCGGCTATGAAATGTATTATTTTACTATTTTGGGCGGTCTCACACAGCGCCCCTTGGTGCAGTTCTTTCAGCCAACCCATGCCTATCAAGTTGAAACCATTCCGGGCATCAAGGACATGATCGCAAAATTCAAATGACTGTTGCCACACTCAAAGATGTCTTGGCTTGGGCCACACACAAAAACGTGGCTGTGGCTGGGCTTGTGGTGTTGGGCTGGGAAGATGCATTCGCATATGTTGATGCTGCCGAAGAAGTGGGATTGCCGATCATCTTGCAAGCAGGCCCTGGAGCCCGCGCCTATATGCCCATCGCTATCTGGGGCAAAATGTTTCGTATTTTGGCTGAACAAGCCAAGGTTCCCATCGTTTGCCATGTCGATCATGCCACAACTGTTGATGAGTGTCGGGCCGGTATCGATGCAGGGTTCAGTTCGGTGATGATCGACGGCTCACGTCTCGCACTTGCTGACAATATAGACTTGACCAATAAGGTCGTTGCCCTTGCTCGAAAGGCTGGCGTTTCAGTCGAAGGTGAGATTGGTTTTGTTGGTTATGATAAAGGTGAAGCTTCTGCAATGACGGTGCCCGAAGAAGCGGCGCGCTTTGACCGAGAGACCGGGGTTGATGCCATGGCAATTTCGGTGGGCAATCTGCATCTCAACACTGAGAAATCGACAATCATTGATTTCGAAAGACTGGGCGCCATTGAAAATGTGACTTATGCACCCTTGGTGCTGCACGGAGGAAGCGGCATTCCAGTTTCCACCCGCCTGAAACTAGCGCGTGAAACACGTGTGAAGAAATTCAATGTTGGCACGGAACTTCGCCAAACTTTTGGAGCATCCTTGCGGCAATCATTGTGCGATCAACCAAGTGAATTTGATCGCATCAAACTGCTCAAGCCAACAATTTCAGAAATGAAAAACGCGGCGAAGCGATTGATTGAATTGATGTCTAAACCTGAATAATAGACTTGTTCCCAATTAATTCCGCAACCTGTTCTCATTTAGACTCATAATTGTCCGAAATTGACGACAAACAGGCCTTCAAGCGCTGAGTGATTGTAACGCGTGTTATAGAAGCCGTTTTCATATTTAAAGTAGGCCTTGGCAACACGCAGGCAGGCCATCCAAGTGATGTGCCCAAGTAAAACAAATGCGTGCAATTACGAATCCACAGAGAGCAAAGGCATACAACGCATTACCCGCTATACTCTTCGGCTCTTTATGGCCACACGGGTTCGCGGATTGACTGAGTTCAACGCAGCCCGTAAACAACGTAGTTTGTGGCTGGGGCATGGGAGGCGGGACGCCACATCATGGCATGAAACCCACGACCCAGAGTTCCTGCACGGATGTGCCCAAGCGACAACCCGCGCAATCGAGTAACTCGATCAACTGGCAAAGCGAAATTTGGTAGTACCTTGTGCATATCAAATGAACGAACTAACCCGCGCCATTGATCGAAGCAGATCAGCGGCCTAACTGTTGTCTCAAGCGATGTAAAAAACTGCGCCCCGTTGCGAACGTCCACGTCAGTTTCTTCTGCCAAGTTTCCGCCAAGCCTTGGGAAATACTGCACTGCACAACAAATTTTCCGGATCAAGCCATTGAAAATACGAAAGAAAATGTGTCTGCGTGAAGGCTAGGCCGCCATCAATCGGTTCACTTCGTCCACCAAATCGCGCAAATGAAATGGTTTGGACAGAACTTTGGCATCCTTGGGCGCATTTGAATCAGGATTGAGCGCCACCGCCGCAAACCCTGTGATGAACATGATTTTCAAAGCCGGATCAAGCTCCGCCGCGCGTCGCGCCAGTTCAATACCGTCCATTTCCGGCATGACAATATCCGTCAGCAGCAAATCAAAATTATCTTGTTTGATTTCTTCATAAGCCGAAGCGCCTTCGGCAAAGGGCCGCACTTGATGGCCGGCGCGCTCAAGTGCTTTGACAAGGAAGCCACGAAGGTCATCGTCATCTTCGGCCAGTAAAATTTTCACCATGAGTCCCTTTTGTCCAACTTGGCAGCCAGCGTCAAGCCTGATGGCCTCCAGTCGCAGCGCGCCGAGGCACCATAGGCAACAGCGGTAAACAGGTGATGAAAGCCCGCGTAATGATGGACAAGACCGGACCAAAGCAGCATAATTAGTTGCAATGGCTTTAGTTGATCCGCTTTTTGAAATCTTAGCGCCCGAACGCTGGCACTTGCCGGTGGTGTTCAATTCGCCTCATTCTGGCCAATTCATGCCGCAAGGTCTGCTCAAACACACCAGGTTGAGTGGCACAGCGCTGCGCCAATCCGAAGATTGTTATGTCGACGAACTCTTTTCCGGTTGCGTGGATCATGGCGCACCAATGCTGCGGGCCCTCGCCTCGCGGGCCTATCTCGATCTGAACCGCGAACCTTATGAGCTTGACGCGCGCATGTTTGCAGAAAGTTTGCCGGGCTATATGAACCCAGGCTCGCCCCGCGTGGCCGCGGGTTTTGGAACCATCCCGCGCTTGGTGGGTGACAGTTCAGAGATCTATCGCGCCCATCTGCCGCTGGGCGAAGCGCATGAGCGCATTGACACGTTCTACAAACCCTACCATCGCGCACTCTCCGGCCTTCTCAATGAATCCCAGGCCGCAACCGGCTTTGTGCTGTTGCTGGATTGCCATTCAATGCCCTCCTCGGCCGCCAAACAAACCGCACCACATGTGAAGTCTGCCGATATCGTCCTCGGTGACCGGTTTGGCAGCGCTTGCGCAGGCGAACTTTCTGAAAGTGTTGAGTCATTTTTTGTGGATCAAGGCCTGCACGTGATCCGCAACAAGCCTTATGCGGGCGGGTTTATCACCGAGAGTTATGGTGCGCCGCATCAAAACCGCCATGCTGTGCAAATCGAGGTCAACCGAGCGCTTTATATGGATGAACGCAACTTCCGGCGTAGCCCGGGATTTGTCGGGTTGCAGGCCATGCTCAGCAAAATATCAGTCTATCTCAATGAAATAATTTCAGAATTTCACGAACCAACACTATATGTGCAGGCCGCAGAATAAAAAAAGGCCGATCGACTTTCGTGATCGGCCCAAGTTTAGGGAGGAAACGCCCAAGAAGGGCCGCGAGAGAGGGACAAGCCCGTCATCTCACTGAAGTCAATTTGGCGCTGCAACACAGAAAATTCAAGTCTTTTCAGCACTAATGGTTTCAAACTTATATCAAAAACCATCACATTTCATTTGTTGTCTTCATATTATTATTCAATAACAGAACCTTATGGTCGATATGCAAAAAACACAGGGCACCTCAGTTATGCTGCATCGCACAATTTATCAACGGAAAAGCCCGTCATGAGCAGCCAGAATGAAGCCGAAACGCTTCTGATCTTCGCGCAAAACCTTGCAGAAGCGTCAGGCAAGGCCATTTTACCCCACTTCCGCCAGACATTAGCGGTCGATAATAAATTGGCCGAGGGTTGGGATCCCGTCACCGAGGGCGACAGGGCCGCCGAGCGTGTCATCCGAGATTTGATTGAAACCGCTTTCCCCAGCCATGGCATCATCGGCGAAGAATACGGCACCAAACCGGGCAGTTCGCCCTACACTTGGGTGCTTGATCCGATCGATGGCACGAGAGCCTTTGTGATCGGCTTGCCGACCTGGGCCACACTGATTGGCCTCTACCGAGATGGGGCACCCTATCTTGGGGTCATGAATCAGCCTTTCGTGGGCGATATGTTTTATGGCGGCCCCCAAGGCGCATATCTCAACCACCGGGGCGATCTTCAGAAACTCAATTGCGCCAAGCCCAAACCCTTAGGCCAGGCGCGGGCAGGCACAACTTCGGCCAACCGCTTTCCCCACCCAATCCGATTTGAGACATTGCGCCAAAGCCTCCAACTTATGCGACAAGACGCGGACGCATATTTCTTCAGCTTAATGGCGGCGGGCCACCTCGACATCGCCATAGATGCAGGTTTGCAAATTTATGACATTGCCGCCCTCATCCCGATCATTCGCGGCGCTGGCGGAATTGTTGAAACATGGGATGGAACGGACGTGACCAAAGGTGGCAACATACTCGCTGCCTCTTGCCCTGCCCTGTTTGATGCGGCCAAATCAATCATGAATGGCAAGCTATGAGCGCACTGAAATCATGGGCCGAATGTGGCGCAGACCTCGTTGCAGTCGCCATGGGCCGCAAGAAAGCCCAAACTGTCATCCGCAACGCCAAATGGGTCAATGTCCATTCCGGCGAGATCATTGACAGGACAGACATCGCCATCATCCACGGCCGCTTTGCTTACGTCGGCCCCGATGCCAGCCACACGATTGGTCCTGAAACGAAGACCATCGATGCCCAAGGTCGCTACGCCTGCCCCGGCTTTTGCGATGGCCACATGCATGTTGAAAGCGGCATGGTCACCGTCACGCAATTTGCCCGCGCTGTCGCGCCTCACGGCACCACATCCATGTTCATCGATCCACATGAAATCGCCAATGTGCTGGGCCTTCCCGGCGTGCGCCTGATGCATGATGAAGCCATGGGCTTGCCACTGAATATTTATGTGCAGATGCCAAGCTGTGTGCCCTCAGCGCCGGGCCTTGAAACACCTGGGGCCACGATTTCGGTGGAAGATGTAACCGAAGCCATGAGGTGGCCCGGCATTATTGGCCTTGGTGAAATGATGAACTTTCCCGGCGTCATCAACGGTGATGCCAAAATGCTGGCCGAAATCGCGGCCACGCAACGCGCCGGAAAAACGGTGGGTGGCCACTATGCCTCGCCCGACTTAGGCCATCCGTTTCACGCCTATGTGGCGGGCGGCCCGGCCGATGATCACGAAGGAACCCGCGCAGAGGACGCGGTTGCGCGCGCGCGCCAAGGCATGCGCGCAATGTTGCGGCTGGGCTCTGCGTGGTATGATGTCGCCGCCCAGGTGAAAGCCATCACCGAGCAAGGACTAGACTCCAGAAATTTTATTCTGTGTACGGATGATTGTCATTCGGGAACGCTGGTGAGCGAAGGTCACATGAACCGTGTGATCCGCCATGCCATTGCCCAAGGGCTAAAGCCCATCACTGCCATCCAAATGGCCACACTGAACACGGCAACGCATTTTGGTTTGGAGCGCGAATTGGGATCGATCACACCCGGCCGCCGCGCTGATGTGGTTTTAACGTCAGATCTGATCAGCCTGCCCGTCGAACTGGTCATCGCCCAAGGCCAAGTGATCGCCGAAAATGGCAAGCTGCTGGCAGAATTCCCCAGCTTCACCTATCCGCCGCGCGCCAAAAACACCGTCAATATGCAGCGCGATCTTCAAAGTGCGGATTTTGACATCAAGGCCCCAACGGGCGCCAATCAGGTCAAAACCCGCGTCATCAAAGTCATCGAAAACCAGGCCCCGACCCGCCAGATATACGTTGATCTTGCGGTGCAATCGGGCCTCGTCGCAATCGATACAAAAGCCGATGTTTGTCAGATCGCCTTGGTCGAACGCCACGCTGCCACAGGCCATGTGACCAACGCCTTTGTCTCTGGCTTTGGCTATAACAGGCCCTGCGCCATCGCCTCAACCGTGGCCCATGACAGCCATCACATGATCGTCGTCGGCACCAACAAGGCAGATATGGCCCAAGCTGCAAATCGCCTGCGCCAAGTGGGCGGCGGTGTCGTCGTGATCAGCCAGGGCCAAGAACTTGCCCTCGTCCAACTTCCGATCGCCGGCTTGATGTCAGATGAAACCGCCGAAATCGTCGCCGCCAAGGCCGACAAAATGGTGGCGGCGATGCGGCAATGTGGCTGTCTGCTCAACAATGCCTATATGCAGCATTCGCTGCTGGCACTGGTGGTCATTCCCGAATTGCGCGTTTCAGACAAAGGGCTGATCGACGTGACCACGTTCAAACAAGTAGACCTGTTCGTTTAAAATTATTCGTCGCGGTAAACCCGCTCGCGCTTTTCGTGGCGCTCTTGCGCTTCAATCGAAAGCGTTGCGATGGGCCTTGCATCAAGGCGTTTCAGGCTGATCGGATCGCCCGTTTCTTCGCAATAGCCGTAAGACCCATCTTCAATGCGCTTCAATGCCGAATCGATCTTGGAAATCAATTTGCGTTGGCGGTCCCGGGTGCGCAGTTCCAGCGAACGATCCGTTTCCGATGAGGCCCGGTCCGCCACGTCCGGCAGAACATGATTTTCGTCTTGCAGGTGCGAAATCGTTTCCTTGCTCTCGCGCAGAATGTCGTCTTTCCAATGCGACAGCTTGGCTTTGAAATAGGAAAGCTGCTTGTCATTCATAAAAGGTTCCTTCTCGGAAGGAACGTAATCTTTTTCCATAACGTCAGACATCAATCACTCTCGTTTGGCCAGGTTCCCCCGTGCGCGACGCAAAAAAGCGGCCAGACCCTTTTTGAAACAACCGCGCGCGAGCCAATGGACGGGCTTATAGCGATGCACTTCTTGCGCTACAATAGTTGTAAATTTTACCGATCTGGTGACAACCAAGCCCTCCGATTCGGGCAACAGTCCAAAATGGACCAGAGGATGGTCTGCACGGGCAAAGCCGTTAACAAAGCCGAACCACCTGTACGATTTTGAAACAGCGTTGATTTTTCAAACTTAACTTAATCTTAGAACAAACCCGCCATTTTGATGCAATCTCTATTGAGTGGGTGGGTGAAATGCGTCTCATGTTTGGTCTTGCGTTGCTAGCAACAGGCACAGCCCTTTCGGGCTGTGTGAGCAATACGCTGAGCTCCCTGTCCAATCTCAGCACGGGCTGCTCAACCTCCAACACGAATGTAAATTGCGGGCAGACACCGACGTCAACGACGACAACGCCGACCACCACTGTGGTAAACACCAACACGGGCAACACGTCTTCGTTCACAACGGGCGATACGACTTTGGCATTGGAAAGCAATGCGGTCGTTTCGAGCCAGTCGAATCCAGCCATTTCGCAACTGACACTTGATCCGGTGTTGAATACAATGACCTATGCCATCAACACGAAAACCGCAAACAACGCGGCTTGGCCCATTCCTAAGAAGATGAGCTACTATGCGCCCGCTGGCACATCGTCGACATTCGCGGATATTCCAAACTATGCTGAGTACCGCTACTACCAAAAGGGACTTTACGACGAAGAATTACAGGTCTGGTCTTCGGCAAATTCTTATACCACGCAATATCGTGACGTGACTAACAGTGGCACAGCGCCAGTGCACCAAGCTTGGTCCTTTGGCGGCAACTATACGCCAGTGGCCAGCATGCCCACCGCAAATGCCGATGTTATTTATAACGGATCGTGGACCGCAACAGCGCAGACATCCCATTGGGCCGATAGCATAGATCCGCTACAAACAGTGTCCCACAACAACAATTGGCAGGTAAGCGGTACATCAAATCTCAAAGCGAATTTTGGGACTGGCGTTTTCAAAGGTGACCTGACCTCAACCGATTGGATTGGTATTGACAAAAACAACATCTATACAGACGTTAAGGTAACTTCAGGAGGACCAAACGTCTTCCAAGCGATGAAATCGCACATCATGCTCAATGGTAAAATTACAACCAGCACAGTTGCTGGAGCGAAGCCAAATCAAATCAATGGAACGGCTGACATCAATTTGGCTGATGGCTGGCTCACCACGGTTGGCAGCAATCCAATGTATGGCGGCTTCTTCGGTCCAAGTGCCAAGGAAGTCGCGGGCGTCTTTGCCGTCGATGCCGCACTTCCCGACCCTCCTCCTTCACAAGGTAGCCCTGTCGTGACCAACCCCGGCATCAACAATGACAGTCGGCATTTCCTCTCCATGAGTGGCATGTTCCACGGCACTGGACCCTAGGAATTGGAATTGGCTTCTGCGCAACCTTCGCAAAGAAAAAAGCTGCGCCATTTCATTGGCGCAGTTTTTGCACTTTCAATCGGCATTTTGGAAAGCGGCCAAGCCATCGCCGCCGAAGCACCACTCACACCCGATCAAATCGCTTATTACCAATCCGGCGATGAGAATGCCCGCGTCCGTCTCTTGATCGAGATGACCCACACAGGCCATCTGGACGCCGCTAAAACCTTGCTAAAGCGTTTTCCGCTGCAAGGAAAACTGGCAGAAAATCGAACGCTGTTTCTCGAAGGCTTGATCCTTGAAAACCGTGGCCAACTGAATGCGTCGACTGTGAAATTCCGCTCAGCTCTCGCCAATGACCCAAAGCTCACCATGGTGCGCGCTGAACTGGCCCAGGTGCTGGCCCGTCTTGACGAGACCGACAGCGCCAAGCATCATCTGGAACTTCTGGTAGCCGAAGCGCCATCCCCAGAGCAGGCGGCGGGCATCAGATCCTTCATGCAACAGCTGGATGCCAACCATCCACTAAAATTCTCAGGCTTTGTAGCGGTAGCGCCTTCAACCAACATCAATCTCGGCTCTTCGCATGATACGGTCTATGCGCCGGGCCTCGGCGGCGTCGGTGGCGCTGGTTCCAGTTGGCAAATTGCGCCCGCCAACCAAAAGCAAAGCGGAACAGGCATCACAGCGGGTGCAAACCTTGGCTTTGCCCATCATCTGGGCGATCATTTTCAGGGTGTCCTGGCGGCGGGTGCGGTGGGCACCTACTATCCAACCCTGTCAGCGGCCACCTTGGGCCTCAGTCAATCGGCTGAATTGCGCTATCTCACCACAACGGGCTACCTAGGCTTAGGCGGCATTTCTTCAGAGACGATCGATCCTGTCAACCGCGCTCTGGCCTATACAAGCTATGGCCTGCGCGGTTCATTTGAAACGATGTTGACCCAGCGCGACCAACTTGCCGGAAGTGCGACTTTTGAGTTCCGCAACTATCCCGGCGGCCCCGCATCCAATGGCACGGCGCTCATGCTCTCATCAGTTCTCACCCACGCCATCGATTCCAGTTCAAACGTCGCTTTGATCCTGGGCTATGAAAACGTGAACCAGCAAATTGACTTCAACTCCTACCATGACGGCACATTAGGCCTTGGCTTCTACAAAGAACTGCCCCACGGCATTACACTTGAGGGTCAGGCAACGGCGCGTTTTGCGGGCTTTGATGGCGTGAACCCGCTGGCTTTGGTCACCCGCACTGACGAAAACTATACAGGCTCCCTCACCCTCACCAAACGTGATTGGTATTTCCTCGGCCTCGCCCCATCTCTCAACTACACCTACACACGCAATGTTTCGAATATTGCCGTCTATGACTATGACAGCCACGCGGTTGACGTGCGCTTAACCAAAAAGTTCTGATCCTTGTGTCTGATGGTCTGACTAGCTAAACCCCTGCCATGCGCTTTAAATCTGGCAAAGACTTCAAATCCCTGCCCTCAAAATCCGTCACGGTTTTGGGCATGTCAGGTGTTGGCAAAACCACGCTGGCTGAGCTGTTGCAAAATCAAAACTGGTTTCAATACTCGGTCGATTACCGCATCGGCACACGCTATATGGACGAACATATCGTCGATAATTTCAAACGCGAAGCGATGCGCAATCCCTTTTTGAGCGAGCTGTTGCGCAGTGATTCAATTTACATTCGCTCCAACATCACCTTCGACAACCTCGCCCCGCTCTCGACCTATTTGGGCAAGCCCGGCAGCGTTGCCAAGCACGGCATATCTTTCGCTGAATATAAAAGGCGGCAGGCCCAACACCGCGACGCCGAAATCCACGCGCTGCAAGATGTCCCCGGTTTTATCACCCGCGCCAAAGACATCTATGGCTATAAGAATTTCATCTGCGATAGCGGCGGAAGCCTCTGCGAAGTTGTTGACCCTAACAACCCGGCCGATCCCGTTTTGAAATCCTTAGCCGACAACACCCTCCTCCTCTATATCGAAGGTACGCCCGAACATGCGCGCATGTTGGTTGATCGGTTCCGCAAAAATCCCAAGCCCATGTATTATCAACCCGCCTTTCTCGATCAGAAATGGGCGGAGTATAAGAAGCTGAACGCCATCACCAATGACGAAGAAGTTGATCCCGATGGTTTTGCCGTCTGGGGTTTTGAACAATTGTTACATCACCGCATTCCGCTCTACCGTCAAATCGCCCATAACTTTGGCTACACAATTCCCATGTCTGCTGTGCCGCTGGTCAGTAACGAAGCAGACTTCGTGGCGCTGATCGCCGACACGATCGATAAAGCATAATCAAATGCCCATTCGAATTCCCAACAGCCTGCCCGCACGTGAAATTCTCGAAAGAGAAGGCGTGAACGTGATGACGGAGTCGACCGCCAACCGGCAGGATATTCGCCCCTTGCGCATCGGCCTTCTCAACTTGATGCCCAACAAGATCAAGACTGAAACACAATTTGCCCGCCTGATCGGCGCATCGCCTTTGCAGGTTGATCTCACTCTGATCAAAACCGGCAGCCATACGCCCAAGAACACCTCGCAAGAACATATGCTGGCCTTTTATGAAAGCTGGCACGACATTCAAGATCAATATTTTGATGGGCTGATCATCACCGGCGCACCCGTCGAACTGTTGCCCTTTGAAGATGTGAACTATTGGCAGGAGCTCGCGGAAATTTTTGATTGGACGCAAACCCACGTTCATTCAACTTTCAACATCTGTTGGGCCGCCCAAGCGGCAATAAATCATTTCTATAAGGTTCCGAAATACGCGCTCGAAAATAAGGCCCTTGGCGTTTATAGCCATAAGAACCTCAACCCTTCTTCGCCCTATCTCAGGGGCTTCTCGGATGATTTTGCCATGCCCGTTTCGCGCTGGACAGAAGTGCGCAAGAGCGATCTTCCTGCGAATGCAAAACTTGAAGTCTTATTGGAGTCCGATGACATCGGCCTCTGCCTGATCAATGACGCCAAAAACCGCCAACTCTTGATGTTCAATCATATTGAATATGACAGCGATAGCTTAGGTGATGAATATCGCCGCGATATAGCCGCAGGCAAACCCATCGCCAAGCCGGCCCATTATTTTCCCGGCGATGACCCGTCACGCCCGCCTGAAAATCGCTGGCGCGCCCATGCCCACCTTCTCTTCGGCAATTGGATCAATGAGGTTTACCAATCAACACCCTATGATCTGACCAAGATTGGCAACCAGCCCTGATCCAGCGAACCCCTTGTTTTCCGGGGGCTTTCATCCCAACTATGGCAACATGGGAAAGCCAACCACGTGACCTGGGATTCAATTGTTGACACAAGCCGCATTGCGGCAGGCGGCCTGGCCGATTTTGCCACAGGCCTGACGGAACCTTCCATCCGCCTCGGAGTCACCGGCCTGTCGCGCGCAGGGAAAACCGTCTTTATCACGGCCCTTGTCCACGCGCTGCTGAAGCAAGCGCGTCTTCCCGTATTTGAAGCCCAGAACGAAGGGCGTATTCTAAAGGCTTACCTCGAACCACAACCCAACGACGATCTGCCGCGCTTTGCCTATGAGCAGCACCTCGCGAGTTTGACAGGTGATGAGCGCAAATGGCCGCAGAGCACGCGCCAGATCAGCCAGCTGCGCCTCACCATTGAATATGCGCCTGAAAGTTTCTTCGCCCGCACTTTCAGCAATGGCAAACTTCACATCGATATTATCGACTATCCCGGCGAGTGGCTCTTGGACTTGCCCTTGATGCAGCAGACCTATCAGCAATGGTCACATGCGATGTTGACCGCCAGCCGCACCGAACCCCGTGTCGCTTTGGCCAATGATTGGCATCAGTATCTCAGTTCACTTGATCCCACAGCGCCTGCCGATGAAAATGCGGCGGTGACGGCAGCCAAGCTCTTCACAGATTATCTCTCTGCCTGCCGCCAGCAGGAAGTCTCACTTTCCAGCCTACCGCCGGGACGCTTTCTCATGCCGGGAGATTTAGAAGGTTCGCCCCTGTTGTCTTTTGCACCGCTCGATGTGACGCCAGATGCCGTCTTTGCTTCCGGCAGCATGGGTGCCCTGATGGAGCGGCGCTATCAATCCTATGTGTCGCGCGTGGTGAAGCCTTTTTACTTTGGCCATTTCGCCAGACTGAACCGCCAGATCGTACTGGTTGATTTGATGAGTGCGCTCAACGCTGGGGTTCACGCCGTCAATGATTTGCGTGGCGCGCTCGTCGACGTCATGGGTTCATTTCGCTTGGGCGCCAACAATCTTGTTTCAACTGTTTTTGGCCGCCGCATCGACAAGGTTCTCTTTGCCGCGACCAAGGCCGATCTGTTGCACCATCAGAGCCATGACAAGCTCGAAGCCATTCTGCGTCTTCTTGTTTCAGAAGCCTCGCATAAGGCAGAATTTCAAGGGGCCAAAATTGATGCTTTGGCCCTCTCGGCGATCCGCGCCACGCAGGAAGCAACGGTCAAGCAGAAGTCCGGCGAATTTTCCTGCATTGCCGGAACGCCCGAAGCAGGTGAACATGTTGGCACTGAACTTTTCGACGGAAAATCTGAAGCGGCCATCTTCCCTGGCGATCTGCCCGGACATCCGCAAGCCGCACTTCAAGGCTTAGCGCAAGGCACTTTGCAATTTGTGAAATTCCGCCCGCCCGTTTTAACAGCCGAGACTTTCCCGCATATTCGGATGGACCGCGCCATTGAGTTTCTGCTGGGAGATGGCTTCCCATGAGCGAGAAAATGCGCAGCCCTCAGGCTTTCCGTCTCGCGCCGCCAAAGTCAGCGCCGCGCACCAAGCAGCCGCAAATTGAGTTTGCACCTCTGCCTGAACATAATGCCCTCGTCGAAGCCCCCATGGCCGAGGCCAATGCCAAGCCCCGCCACACGCCTTGGGGTTACCTTCTCCTCGTGAGTTTGCTCACGCTCATCACGCTGTGGTTCGGCCTCACGATCACCAAGATGATTGCCGATTTTTTTATATGGTCGCTGACACTCGGTTGGATTTCAGTCGCGTTGGCAGCAATCGCAGGCCTCGCTTTCGCAGCAATCTTCCTGCGCGAGCTTTTCGGCCTCTGGCGCTTGCGACAGATTGAGAAATTGCAGATCGCAAGTGCCCGCGCCATCAATCAGAATGATGCAACTGCGGCAGCAACAGCCACGCGCGAGTTAAAGCAACTCTACACAGGCCGCCCCGATATGGCTTGGGCTTTGCGCAGCTGGTCCGAACATGCAGGCGATATTATTGACCCACCCGCCGCCATCCGCCTGGCTGAACGCTTGTTGCTGGAACCACTAGATGAACAGGCCCACCGCATCATTGCCCGGCGCGCGCGTCGGGTCACACTGCTCACCACTGTCACGCCGACCGCTGCGTTGGACATGCTGCTGGTCGGTGGGCAGAATCTTTTCATGATCCGTGAGCTTGGCGAGCTTTACGGCGGCAGGCCTTCGTTCATCGCCACACTGCGCCTGACCCGCATGGTCCTCACCCATCTTGCCGTGGCCGCAGGTCTGGCGCTGACCGATAATTTCCTGCATCTTTTTGTTGGCAAGGGCTTGCTGGGCCGGCTCTCGGCCCGCTTCGGCGAGGGTGCCATCAATGGCATTCTGACAGCGCGGATAGGGCTGGCGGCCTGCGAAGTCTGCCGCCCGATCGCCAGAGAAGCGTCAAAGCGCGAAACTTTGGGCGCGCTGGCCAAAGAAATCGTCTCTTTCGCCAAGAACGCAGAAGACGAAGCTCCCGTGCTCTAAGCCCAGTTTAATATCCTGCTAACCATTGCTGGACTTCTTCTGGCGAAGTTCAGTCTTTGCATGATTATTACAACTAGAACAATTGCACGCCCTCTACGCTGCGGGCCTGTTTCAGTTTGCGCCAATTCAACAGGGAATCATGCTCAAAGTTTTGGAAGAACCTGCGATGATGACCATGGCTCCGGCGCAAGCTAAAGCCGTGCCTGCCCGTTTGCCGCCGCAAAGCTACCTCACCCTGATCACCACCACCAGATCATTGAACCGACTGGCAGAAGCTTGGGCGGATCTTGAAGCCCGCTGCCATGTTTCACCCACCGTGTTCCAAAGTTTTGACTGGGTGAAATGCTGGAACGACGTTTACGGCAAGCCCGACAGCGCCCGCGAACTTCATGTCGTGGCAGGTTTTGCAGAAAATAAGTTGGTGTTCCTGCTGCCGCTGATGTTGCAACAACGCTTTGGTTTCAAAATCTTGACTTGGCTCACCGAACCCGTCGGCCAATATGGTGATGCCCTCGTCGATCAAAACCACAATACTGATCTTTGGTTCAACCATGCTGTACAATATTTGCAACAGCATAAAGCAGCAGACATCCTCCATCTCCGCCACGTGCGTGATACCAGCAACTTTGCCCCCCATGCCAAAGCCAACTGGTTTGATGGCAAACTTAATGAACGCGCCGCAGCGATGGACCTGACGCAATTCAAAACCGAAGCAGATTATGACGCGCGATACGACGCCCGCCAACGCAAGCACCGCAGACGCGCCCGCCAGGCCTTGGAAGCCTTGGGCCCAGTTTCGTTTGAACAACTGACGGATAGTGCCGCCATTGATGAAGCTTTGACAGCGGCCACCAAAGAAAAGCTGACCTGGCTGCGCGAACGCGGCCGCTTCAACACCACCATGGCCTGCCCGCAACATCTCGACATGTTGAAACTTCTCGGACGCGTGAAAGACAAGCCCACGGCCTTGAGCGTTACGGTCATAAAAATTGCTGGAAAGCCCGTGTCATGGGAAGGCTGCTTTGCTTATCATGGTGTTCAATATTGTTATATGACGGCCCATGACAGCACGATGACCAATCTTTCGCCCGGTCGTTTGCATTTTGACATGGCACAGCGCCACTGGCTGGCCCAAGGGCAGAAATCATATGATCTCATGGTGCCTTATGATCCTTACAAGGAATCCTGGTCGTCGGCCTATGAGCCGGTGAATGACTACTATCTGCCCTTGTCGCTGCTCGGCCAAATCTATGGCCACCTCTATCTCGGCATCCTCAGGCCCAAGGCCCGCGCGATTTATATGAAACTGCCCACTTCCGTCTTGCGCACTTTAAAGCGCCTCTTGCGGCAATAGTTTCATTTCCAACCACAATCCCCTAAGCTCGGCCTCTCAATTGTTTTGCGAGGTTGAACGTGATCCTTCCCACTGAATTCACACCCATTGCAGCAGCCTCTGGCGGTGCATTGATTGGCCTTTCGGCCGTTATCTTGATGGCGGGCAACGGCCGCATCGCCGGCTGCTCCAGCATCTTCCGCCACCTGTTAACACTGAACTTCGACGCGGAATATATCTGGCGTGCGCTATTTATTCTCGGCCTCTTGGCGGGCACTTTCTTTGCGGCACCCTATGCCAGCAATGCCCAGAACCTCGCTTATCCGTCGATTAACATCACGATACTCGGCGGACTCTTGGTAGGCTTCGGCACGGCGCTCAGCCGCGGCTGCACCTCAGGCCATGGCATATGCGGCATCGCCAGGTTTTCCATGCGCTCGATCATCGCCACAGCAACTTTCATGGCCGTAGCCATCGCGACGGTTTTTATCACGCGTCATGTGCTGGGAATATGAATCATGTTGATGCAACGTCTCACAGCACTCGTCGCTGGCCTGCTCTTCGGTGTCGGCCTGACCTTTTCCGGCATGGTCAACCCCGCGAAGATTTTGAACTTCCTCGATCTCTTCGGGTCGTTTGATGCGAGCTTGATCTTGGTGATGGGGGCTGGCTTGATCGTGGCCATGCTTGGCTACCGTTTGGCCTTCGCGCAAGGCCGCCCGCTTTTTGCCGATGTCTTTCACCTTCCCACAGTTAAGGATATTGACGCGCAGCTTGTGGGAGGTGCCGTGATCTTCGGCCTTGGCTGGGGCCTCTCGGGATTCTGCCCCGGCCCCGCCATTGCATCACTCGTGCTCGGCCACGTCGAGAGCCTAATTTTCGTTGTGGCAATGGCTGTAGGAATGCTGGTGGCGAACTTGCTGCCAGCAAAACAGTAAAAACTAATCAGGCAGCGCTTGCAGGGGTGCCTTCGTTCATGCCGAGAAATGGCACATCAATCATCTCGTCAACTTTACGGCGGATGATGACGATACGGCTATGCGGAATTTCAACATCTTCGTGTTGATGCGTATCTGCCTGAAAGACCGGCGGTTCAATGCGCTGAGGGGGCTCATTTGGTTCAATGTGCACAGACGTTGGAAGTTCTGCGGCGGGTGCCGCTTGGGCAGGGGAAATCCGTTGGATCACCAATTTAGCACCCCGCGCCGGAAGATCGACGAGGGATTCCGACTTCTGGGCAACAACGACGGGCTTCGAAACCGGGGCTGGCTCAAACACCGCCTCATCCTGTTTGAAGAAATTTTGCGCATTGTTTTGGCTTGTTGCAAGTATTAACGGGGCCGAGAATTCGCGGTCTAAATCTTCAACCAGTTTCAGCGCGCGGTGCACGCCTTCAGACAAGCCGGACTCACTGGTGAAAGCTTCTTTCGACAGGCCCGCAAGCCTGGCAAAAAGCTGGCCTTCAACCGAAAGGCTGGCGGGTTTATCGGCAATGTTGGCGATATCGCGGCGCGTGGCGGAAATGGCGGCACGGGTGCGAGCAATCAAAGCGGCATCTGCAGGTGAGGAACCCTGGCTGGAAACATGGCTTTCCAACTTGGCGATGGCATCGAGAATGCGGGTGGTTTCGGCCTTTCGCAGGCGCGCCTCATAGCCTTCAAGGAACCAGCGGCCACGGGCCGTTTCATTCACGGCGGCCAGAAGGTCATCAAGTGACTCTGGAAAAGCTTTTTTCAACTCACTCATCGGGAACTCCACGCAACTGACATGCACCTGACACAGGTGACACTTGCAGCCTTTATCGTAGAAACTGGTGAATCTTTCGTTTAGTTTAACGTTTCAGCGGCAAATCAGCCGCTGATTTCTGTCATTCCGTGACGAATATCTGAAATGTTGCGCTTGAGCCTGCTCAATGCATGTCATGGCGCTGCCTGAGAGACCATGACGGCCCGCGCTTTTGGAATAAGATTTTCGCTGAGCTATGCCCTGCTGATGATCGGCGGCGGCATTCAGCTGCCGTTTTTGCCCCTGTGGCTGAAGGCGCAAGGGCTGTCGCTGCCTGAGATATCGTCAGTTGTCGCGGCCTTGATGCTGGTGCGGGTGGCGGGCGCACCTCTCTTTGCCACGCTGGCCGATTATACGGGCAAGCGCACGCACGTGATCCGCGGCTGTGCCATTGGGGCTTTTGTTGCCTATGGCCTGTTGTCCTTCATGGGGAGCTATCACCTTATTCTCGGCATTGGCATGATGGCAGCCTTTCTGTTTGCGCCGGTGTTTCCTTTGATTGAGGGCTATAGCGTGGAAAGCGCTTCACGGCTGGGGCTGGATTATGGGCGCTTGCGGCTCTGGGCCTCGCTCAGCTTTCTGGTGGGCAGTGTAGTCTCGGGTGCATTGCTCACGGTGATGTCGCCCAGCGACACGATGTTGCTGATTACAGCGGCGCAAGGCCTCACGGTGATTGGCACATTCATCTTGCCGGGGGAGACGCCACATGTGCCACACCCACACCATACCAGTTCGATGGATTTAGGCGATGCGCTCAAATTTCTGTTTGCCTCGCGCTTTACAATTTTTCTTATCGCCGCAAGCCTCGCCAATTGCAGCCACGGGATGCTCTATAGCGTCGGAACAGTGCATTGGACCAATCTGGGTTTCAGCACGTTTGATATTGGCCTTTTATGGGCATCTGCGGTTCTGGCCGAAGTGTGCTTGTTTTTCTTTTCCAACAAAATTGTGCACCAGGTGGGCGTGGAGCGCTTGTTGTGCATCGGACTTTTTGGCGCAACGATGCGCTGGGTTGGCATGAGTGTGGCGACAAATTTCTATATGATCGTCGCTTTACAAGCGCTGCATTGCATTTCCTTTGCGTCGGCCCATCTTGCGCTGATGCATTTCATCCGTATGAATGTGCCAATGAAATTGCGCAATACGGCCCAGGGGCTTTACACGGCCTTTGCGGGTGGGCTGCTGCTCTCATCCGTAAGCTTTGCGGCGGGTCCGCTCTATGCGCAGTTTGGTGGCTTGGCGTTTTTGTTTGCGGCAGCGCTGTCAGGCCTGGGGCTTGTCGTCGCGCTGTTTAATCTGGTGAAACTCAGCCCCAGAGTTCCCGTGGCGGCGGTTGCATCAGGCCATTTGCGTAGCTGATGGCAGGCGAACGATCTTTCGCTAAAAGAAGCGGCCCATCAAGATCCACATAGTCGGCAAGCTGCGCCACCAGAAAAGCCGGGGCCATGCCCAAGGACGTGGCCAACATGCAGCCCACCATGATCTTGAAGCCTTGCTGGCGCACGGCCTTGGCCATGGCCAGCGCTTCGGTGAGGCCGCCAGTCTTGTCGAGCTTGATATTGACCGCGCCATATTTGCCTTTGAGGCCCGCAAGAGATGATGTGTCATGTGCGGATTCATCGGCGCAGATCAACACGGGTGAAGTGATGCGCGAGAGAATGTCATCTTCGCCCTGTGGCAAGGGCTGCTCGACCAATTCAACGCCATGGGCTTGGCAACAGGCCAGCATCGCTTCGATGTTGCTTTCACGCCAACCTTCATTGGCATCCACAATCACGCGCGCATCGGGGACGGCGGCGCGAATGGCTGCGAGGCGTTGTTCATCGCCCTCACGGCCCAGCTTCAGTTTCAACAAAGGATAATGCGCGGCGTTCACCGCAGCCGCAGCCATGGCTTCGGGCGTGCCGAGGCTGAGCGTATAGGCGGTGATTTTTGCAACAGGTGCGGCAAGGCCCAGCAATTGCCACACAGGTTTTCCAGACTTCTTGGCCGCCAAATCCCAGAAGGCGCAATCCAGTGCATTGGCCGCTGCATGAGGCAGGCCCAAGTGCGGCACATCTTGATGTGTGATGCCCTGCGGCAAGTCCTCAAGTGCTGCCACACATTGCGCCACAGTTTCTCGATAACGCGCATAAGGCACACATTCAGCTTGGCCAGTTGCATCGCCATCGCGCAGTGAAACCAGGACAACATCAGCCGAAATCTTCGATCCCCGCGCGATGGTGAAAGTGCCTGCGATGGGGAAGGATTGGGCGGAGATGGTGAGTTGGAGCGACATAAGGCGGAGATAGCACTCCTCAGTCGGTCATTCCAGCCAAGCCGGAGCGGGGTGGGAGAACTTTAAGAGGGTCAATTTTTTGCACACTTCCTATCGACGCGGCACTTGTGACATGCGTGCAATTGACGATCTTATTTCCGCTTTCAGCCTTTCCATAAATACGGCAGAGAACTGTCCAATGATTGTATCGGGTTCGAGGTAATAGCTGTTGGCGGGATCATCAACATTCATTTCGGTTGGGATAACCCACAACCTTTTCGTAGTATCTAGGCCTGCACGCTGCTTTTCGATTTCTGGAATCTCAATACCACGTTCAGTTATGCGTGGTGCTTTTGAAGTGATTGGCACCAAACCGATTTTGTGACCAAGATTGAAGGCGACAGCCACTGGCCTGTCTTTGCGACCGCTCTCCTCACCTTGGCCATATTCACGTGACCAGAGAAAGGGTTAAAGCAAAACCGTTCCGGTTTTGAGATTGGCAGAGCTTGTCAAGGTTGAGGCTCATCATCAACATCAAGGGCGGTCAGAATTTCCGCCTTCACCTGATCAGGGGCATCGGGAAGGTAATAGGGCTTGCGCGGATCGGTGCGGATGAGACGGTCATAGTGGTCGGCGGCCATCACGACATATTTGCGCCGACCATGTTCTGTCAGCTCAACAGGCCTGCGGTAAGCGGCATCCAAGACTTCACCGGGCGTTTTGTCGAGTTTGGTGACTGTGAAACTATCCATGTTGAAGTCCTATATTACAGGAAATATAGGATATTCCGGAATTTAAGAAAAAACAAGTCAACAGATAGGCCCTTCGCCCTCTTTCAAAAAGTCAAAGGCGTTCCACGCGCCAAGTTCGAGCGAATGTCAGCCGAATTCCGAACAGGCTGCGGAATGAATTGGGAGCAAGTCCAGTTTGAATGCATCACAAAAAATGGCAGGGCCAACCCGCCGTTTTGCATTCGTATCGTAAGTGAACATCAGCTCTGGCTCGGCAACCGTCCGGCGACTTCGGCCAGCATGACATAGATGCGGCCTTGTTCGGAGGCGAGGACTTGTTCCATCACAGCCTCACCGCCGTCGGTTTCCGAAACAGTGTCGAGCAGTTTTTCGAACAGACGGTTGAAGGCTTGAACGCGGCTGCGCAGCAAACGTTCTTCAGCATAGCGATTCTCCAGCGCCTTCACCAGTTTGCGGCTGCGCGTTTCATAAAGCCGCTGGGTGTAGACTGATTTATCAGACGCGGCGTAACGCTTTTCCATATCGCGCGGCAATTGGCCTTCAATGGCTTCGACCACATCACGCGCCGAAACATTCAGTTTACTGTTATAGCTTTCCACTTCCTTGGCGAGGCCGGAGATTTTTGCGCTGACCACGGGTGGCGCTTCTACGCGGGCCAAGGCCTGCGGTGCCGAACGTTGTGGCGGGGCCTCATAGGCGGGCTCATAACGGCTGGCGGCAGGTGCCGGGCGTTGCGTCATATAGCCGGGGCCGGAATAGTCAAGGCTGCCTGTCTGCTTGCGCACCACATCGGCCAGCGCATTCAAAGCACTGATCTGGTCTGCCACCACGCGGCGCATATTGTCAGCGTTGCTGCGGGTCTCTTCGGGCAGATCAATCACCGCGCGTTTCAATTCACCGCGCGCCGCGTCAATATCCTTCACCACCTGTTGGGCGGTGATGCGCATGTCTTGTGCGGTCTGCTGGAAGTCGCTGGCGGTTGACGACAGCATCTCATTCATATTGGCCAGTGCGCGTTCGTGCTGTTCACGCAGCGCACGGGCGGCTTGCGCCACTTGGCCTGTCGAATTGGTTTCGAGTTTGCGCAGTTCTTCCTCCAGGCGCGCCAATGCGGCAGAGCTTTGATCAGATACCAAGCGGCCAATGTTGTGCGAGCGCTGCTCAGCAGCAGAGAGGCTGTCTTCGATGATGGCGATATAACCGTTCATGGTTTTGTCCACATCAGCGGCGCGGCGGTTGGCTTCAGACACAAGATTTTCCAATGCATCGCGGCGGCTTTGCAACATGTGTTCCATTTCAAGGTTGAACTTGTCGACGGATTTATCAACCAGCGTTGAAACATCATCCAAGCGTTCCGAGATGCGGCTGCCAGTCATTTCCAATTTTCCGGTGAGCTGCATCGAAACGCTTTCAAGCCGCGTATCGATATCGCCTGCGGCCGAAGCCAGTTGGTCCACAAGATAGACATTCGTGGTCGAGACATGCTTGGCGAATTTATCGGCGGCTTCATAGAGCTTGCTGCTAGATGTTGACGTGGCGCTGTCAAACTGTTCCACGGCCTTGTCGATGCGGCCAACCAACAGGCCCGTTTCTTGTTCGAAGCGGCCAGAGATTTGCAGCGTGGTTTCGCCCAAACCTTCCGAGAAGGCATCGCGCGCCTTGCCCAGGTCTGAGAAGATCTGGCCTGATGCTTGATCCAGGATTTCAACAAAGCGCTGGCCTTGGCCATCAAGCCGTTTCGAGATTTCCGTGGTGACCAGTTCAAGATGATCGGTGGCCACGTCAAAGCGCTTGCCCAATTCCTGCGTGGTGCCGTGCAGGCGGTTGAACATCATCTGGCTGGAATGATCAATCTTGGCGGTGACATCAGCACCCGAGGCATCAAGCTTCTGGGCCGCAAAGACGGCGGTTTCGGCAAAGCTTGAGGTGACGGTGTTGGAACTTTGTTCCAACTGTGCGGTCAACATCCGGGTGTTTTCATTGAACAAAGCATCCAGTTCCGTCGAAGCTTGTTCCAATTGATTGCCCAAGCGGCGCTCTGTGGCGGCCAGCAACGAGCCCAATTGCGTTGAGGTGACATCAAGTTTCGAGGTCAGGCCTTCGGTCACTTGCGCGATGCGGTCAGATGAAACGCCGACAGTGCCATCGAGCCGTTCGGTGATCTGGCTGTGCACGCTTTCAAGCTGTGCCACAACATCGTCGGTTGTGCGTTGCATCCGGCTGTAGATCGACGTCGAAGTATCTTGCAGGTTTGAAGTGAGATCGCCCGATGCCCCAAGGAAGGCGGTGAGCAAACCATCACGCGTTGTGGCAAATTTATGCATGAATTCGCCCGATACGCTGATCAGACGATCGGTGACATTGCCGCCGGAGTTTTCGATGTTCTGGGCCAAAGCAAGGCCTGAATCCTGCATCTGACGGCTGACGATTTCAGAGGTCTCTTTCAAATGCGCCGCAATCGTGCCGCTGGTGGCCACGAGCAAGTCGTTCACATTGCCGCCGACTGATTCCAGGTTTTGTGAAACCAGGTTCGAAGTGCGGCTGATGTTGGCGGTCAAAGCATCCGCCGTGCCGTTGAGGCGCGATGATGTTTCTGAAAGTGCCGCCAGCATTTCTTGTGCCATGGCCGAAGACGTACTGCTCACGTTAGCAGTCACAGATTCAGCGGTGCCGTTAAGGCGCGATGTCGTCTCGGAGAGTGCCGTTAACATCTCTTCAGCCATCGCAGCAGAGGTTCTGTTGACACTGGTTTTTACGGTTTCGGCCGTGCTGTGCAACCGTATTGACGATTCAGCAAGCGCCTTCATCATCTCTTCCGCCATGGCCGAAGAGGTGCGATTGACATTGGACGCCATGGTTTCGGCTGTGCCGTTCATATGCGTTGTCGCCTGTGAAATCGCTGCCAGCATTTCTTGAGAAACCGTCGTCGACGTGTGGTTGACATTGGCGGCCACGGCGTCTGCCGTTGCGCTGAGAAGATTTGAAGCTTCGGTCAAAGAGGTGGCGTATTGATCAGCCGAGGCTTTGATGGATCCCATCAGGCCAGAGCTTGATGCGCCAAGTTGCGCCACCAAATTGTTGCTGGATTGATCAAGGCTGGTGACAAGCTGGCCGCCGGTTTGCAAAAACCGCTCGTTGAAGCGCAAAGCAGAGGATTCAAAATCACTCATCATCTTGCTGGATGATTGATCGACATGCGTGGTCAACTCGCTACGCGCTATGTTCATCCGCTGGACATAGTCTGCGGCAACATTTTGCAGGCCGTTTGAAATGAGGCCGTGGGCCTGTTCAATGCGCCCTGCGGTATCAAGGCCCGTGCGCTCAATCAAAGCCGCAGCATCCGAAGAGCTGGTTTTCAATTGGTAAGAGATCGTGTCGCCGATCTGGCCGAATGTCTGCAGAAGATCATTGGCGGTTTGCTTGCTGCTGTTGCTCGCCTGCGTGGCGGCGCGTTCGACCGCTTGGGTAACTTCCGTGTGCGCACCCACCAGCTGTTCGGAACTCTGCTTGAGCAATTGCAGAAGATTGCTTTCCATGCCTTTCACTTCGGTGCCGAATTTGCGGGTTTCACCGCCCAGGTTATTGGCCGTGAAATTCAAGGTTTGGATATGTTCCTGCAATTGGCTGGAAAAGCCGCGGAAATCACCGACCAACATTGTCGACATGCGTTCAAATTGGGCCGAGTGACTGCCGATTTCCTGGCCAGTCTCTGCGGCGCGTTGTGAAACGGCTTCGATGGTCTGGGCAAGTTCAGCTGTTGAATTCTTCAGGCCGTCTTCAAGTCGGCCGAAGGTGGAAAGTGCAACATTGACGACATTGCCAAGGTTTTGCGTGTTGGTTTCCAAACGCAGCAACATGGGCTGTGCGTCGGATGCAACGAGGCTTGAAGTTTGTTGCAAAGCGGCGCGTTGGGTTTCAAGTCCGTTCACCAAGCTGCGGATGCGGTCTTCGTTCGAGCCGAAGGCGCGTTCCACGGCGGCAATTTCTTTATGGACAATTTCTTCCAATGCGGTGGCTCGCTGAAAGGCGTGTTCCACGCCGCCCACCAGAAGATCAACTTCCTGGCGCACGGCTTGGGCAATGGACGTCAGACCATCTGTGGCAATGTCCTGCGGGCGAATGAGGCGCATGGCCTGATGCATCAAAACTTCCGACACTTGCCGCAGCTGCTGAGTGCGCCATAGGAAGAAGGCGATCACCAACATGAAAAGCACAGGCAGAACCAGCAGAGCAAAGGACTGCAGCAAGCCAGCAGGCGTGCTCGATTGTGCTGCAAAGACATCCTTATAAACCCAGAACCAGCCGGCGGCCCAAATGGCTGAGAGAATTGCAGCAGCCCAGATCACATCATAAGATGGCGGGCGGCGCAGGCGTTGCAACATCATTGCCGTGCCGGGGTCATTCTCATTGGCGGGCTTGGCGCGCAAGGGGGCTGGGCCGGGTGCGGGCGCAACATCTGGGGCGGCGGCATCAAGGCTCGGAAGCCTGCTGCGGCGGCGGTTATCAATTGGTTGTTTTGCCATAGTCTACGCACCCTTCAGTTCTCGCCATCACAGCCGTTAGACCGTTCGCGGCCTTTGCCCCAAGCCAAACTTTCAGGTCGATAGATGCAATAATTTGCCCCGCCGCACCGAAAGGGCCTCATGGCCCCGGGAATTCCTTTACATCCATTAACCTATTTTTGCGCCGGCTTGAACCCGAAAGCATGGGTCATCCGCCGCTATTTGAAGATTTGGTTAAGATTATGGAGCAAATTGAACAGACTCGGGAAATTGGATTTTAGCGCTTGTCTGCCAAGTTGGCCCCGTCGGTCAAGGGGAAGCAGAACCCCGCCGCCCAGGGTCGTCACATATGAATAAACAGCTTAAGGTTGCTGAACTCCAAGATCTGGCGCAACCGGGGCAAGCGCAGGTCTTTGATCGCGCCGTGCTGGCCGAGCAGACAATGCAAGATACAGCCTTGGCCGAAGAGATTTTAGGCCTGTTCTTTGGGCAATTGGACAAGCTTGAAAAAGCCGATTGGGACAGCCTTGAGCTGGCTTTTGAAATGCATACATTACGCGGTGCTGCCGCCGTCATGGGTGCACGCCAGATTGAACAGCTTGCTGATCATTGGAAAAAACCGGGCACGGGCCTCGAACGGAAATTGAAACTGGCCTTTGCCCAATTCCGCGCGGCGGCCACCAACGCCTGATCCCCAACTGCGACCTTCCGGCCCAGGCGGTTGCGTTTGCGCGGGCCATGACCTAGATCAGGCCGACAATTCGGTTTGAGGACTTAATCAGCATGGCGAAGATCACCTTCATTCAACACAATGGCAGCGAAATCACCGCCAATGGCGTTGCCGGGATGACCGTGATGGAAACGGCTGTGAAGAACCAAGTGCCGGGCATTGACGCTGATTGCGGCGGAGCCTGCGCCTGCGCCACCTGCCATGTTTATATCTCGCCGGAATGGAAAGACAAGGTCGGTGCCCGCAATCCGATGGAAGAAGACATGCTGGATTTTGCCTTTGACGTGAGAGATAATTCCAGGCTTTCCTGCCAGATCAAAGTGTCTGATGCGCTCGATGGATTGCGCGTCACAGTGCCTGAGAAACAATTTTAAGGCTTTGTGGTTTGAGGGGCAATGCTCCATCCCTCAATCCGTCACCCCGGCGAAGGCCGGGGTCCAGCTTCGGGCTGGGTGCGGGGCTTAAGTAGAAAGCTGGATCCCGGCCTTCGCCGGGATGATGGCTGAATCGGTGGAGCTTAAATGTGAATAGTATAGTCAACGACACCATCACCACCGACGTTGTGATCATCGGTGCGGGCCCTTGTGGTCTGTTTGCGATTTTTGAACTGGGCCTTCTCGACATCAAGTGTCAGGTGATCGACATCTTGGATCGCCCCGGCGGCCAATGTGCCGAGCTCTATCCCGAAAAGCCGATCTATGACATTCCCGCTTTGCCATTGGTCACGGGTGCTGATCTCACCACGCGTCTGATGGAACAAGCCAAGCCCTTCAAGCCGGAATTTCATTTCAACCAGATGGTCACGAGCCTTGAAAAGCGCGGCGAAAGTGATTTTCATCTCACCACCGATGGCGGATTGAAATTCAATTGCAAGGTTGTGGTGATCGCGGCGGGCGGCGGTTCATTCCAGCCGAAAAAGCCACCGATCCCCGGCATTGAGGCCTATGAAGGCAGCGCTGTCTATTATTCCGTAAAGAAGATGGAAGCTTTGCGCGGCAAAGATATTCTCATCATCGGCGGTGGTGATTCCGCTTTAGATTGGACCAACAATCTCCAGCCCATCGCCAAATCGCTCACGCTGTTGCACAGGCGCGATGAATTCCGCGCCGCGCCCGACAGTGTGGGAAAGATGCGGAGCCTTGTTGCCGATGGAAAGATGCAGTTGAAGATCGGCCAGGTGACAGGCCTCAAAGGCGAGAGCGGCGTGCTCTCTGCGGCCACAATCAAAGGTGCCGATGGTGCAAGTTTAGATGTCACCTGCAATGCCATGTTGCCGTTCTTCGGCCTCACCATGAAGCTCGGCCCTGTAGCGGATTGGGGTTTGAACCTTCATGAAAACCTGATCAAAGTTGATACCGAAAAATTCGAAACCAATGTGCCCGGCATTTTCGCGGTGGGCGACATCAACACCTATGCCGGGAAGTTGAAGCTGATCCTGTCAGGCTTCCATGAGGCCGCCCTGATGTCGCAACAAGCTTTCCGCTACATCAATCCCGGCGAAAGGTTGATGTTCCAATACACCACAAGCAGCAGCAATTTGCAGAAAAAGCTGGGCGTGGCTTAAGGCAGCTCTGCTGTTCCAGATAATGTCCTAAAACAGAAGCTGCAACAACAAGGCAGCACCGGGGGAAATGCCCTTGCCCTTATCAGCTGCGGGTTTTTTGGTTTTGATTTTCGCGGCCTGCGTGGCGCAAGCTTGCGTTTTTGAAATGCCGGAACTGCCGCAGAGTTTGCGCTGATCTTTCGCCACCGCGCCGTCAGACAAAGCGCTGCCAAAGGTAAAAGCGCAGCCCACCAGAAACACCAAAATCGTCTGTGATGCCTTGAGCATTTTCAACTCTCTTTCAAAAGAGTTCAACAAAGCCCCCATGGTGTCTTTTGCGCCTGTTGCGAGCGCATGTCCAATGCAGAACTTCACCACGCTCTTCACAAATAGGGCGAAGAAAAACTTCTTGACTTTATTCCTATAACCTGCTATAGCTCTGCCCGCTCCCTTCCACCGGGGTCTTGCTCATGACGGTGATCAAGGCGGATGAGAGCGGCAGGTCCTGCGGGCGGCGTATCGTGCGTTGTCATCGGGTATGTCGGCTGTTTGCCTTGGCCACTA
>Ga0075023_100000031_pt1 | contig 30305 bp, 26 predicted proteins | sample Str014_FD_71388 | JGI IMG/M metagenome (GOLD analysis project Ga0075023, IMG submission 71388) | Freshwater sediment microbial communities in response to fracking from Pennsylvania, USA - Straight Creek_MetaG_SC_2014 | ecosystem: Environmental > Aquatic > Freshwater > Creek > Sediment | place... | reverse complement strand
GTCGTTGAAGCGCTCGGTCTCGGGGTCGTACTCGGGCTCGGCGACCTGCTTGCGTTCGCCGCTGGCGGGGTCGAAGTGCCACAGGCCGTCGCGCATCGCGAGCAGCAGCGTGCCGTCCAGGCGTGGCGCGAAACTCGCCACGTCGGTATCGAACTCCCAGTGTCGAAGGTCGCCGCTGGAAGGGTCGAAGCGCTGCAGCTTGTGACCGGGGATGTCGGCGTAGTACAGCACCTTCTCGCGCGGATGCCAGACCGGCGATTCGCCCAGCAGCGCGGCCGCCGGGACCGCCACGCGAACGTCGTCGAGGCCTTGCATCAGAGCACCGTGATGTCGAGCTTCATCGTCGCCTCCACGCTCTCGCCCGGCGCCACCGTGCGCAGCCCGTGCGCGGCCGGGTCGGCCATGTGGATCGCGTTCGAGACGTGGCTGACCGGCTCGACGCAGAAGTAGTCGCGGTCCTGCGGCGTGAAGACGACGAGGTGATCGAGCGACGAACTCAGTTGCAACGAGAACTTCTCGTCGCGGATGCGCGCCGGGCCCCTCCAGCCGTCGAAGCAGTTGTCGAAATCGAGGTGCGACACATCGCTGTCGATGCCGGGCTGCGCGACCTTGCGCACGGGCAGCTCGGCGGCATCCGAATCCCAGCGACTTTCGAGTTCGACGTGCAGGCGGCTGCGCGCGCGCTTGGTGAAATACGGGTGCCAGCCCAGGCCCACCGGCTGCGCGATCTCGGCGGTGTTGGTGAACACCAGCTCGACCGACATCGAATCGGGCGTGAGCGCGAAATACTGGGTCGCCTCGAACGGGAACGGCCAGTCGGCGTCGCCCGCATGAACCAGCCTGATCACGACCTCGAGCACGCTGCTGGAGACTATCTGCCAGGGCCGGATCCAGCCCACGCCATGGACCGAATGCGGACTGTCGTCGAAGTTCGGCCGAGTCGTGTACTCCTGCCCCTTCCAACGAAACTTTCGATACGCCAGGCGATTGGAATACGGCAACAGCGGGTAGCAGCCGGAGGGCCGCGAGGCGGTGAGCGCAGCGGGCTCGGTCGAGCGCAGGATCGGCGTGTCGCGGTGCCACAGGCCGGCGATGCAGCCGCCCAGGTCGGGTCGCAGCGCGAGGCGCAGCGCCGCCGCGTGGAGTTCGAAAGAAGGTGTGGCGGATCCAGTCATGGCGCTCCCGGCGGATTGATGTCGTGTCGCGGCCCATGGTACGCGCCGCGTACCGGGCCGGCGCGGGGGCGATCCCTCACCATCCGGTGGGCAAGACTTCGGCGAGCGCGACCGCACGGCCGCTGGCGATGCTCTGGTGCGCGGCGATGCCGGTCGCCACGCTGCGCAGCCCTTCTTCTAGCGAGACCTCGGCCGCTGTGCCGTTGCGGATCGCCGCGGCGAACTGGCGATGCTCGATGTACGACGCGCCGAAATGCTGGCCGGCGTACTTGATGTTCGTGTCCCACACACGCCGCACCGACACGCCCCGTTCGGTGCCGCTGGGCGCGCCCCAGGCGGCGCGCGTGCCCCAGTCTTCGCGACGGCCGAAGCGCAAGGTGAGCGAGGGCAGCAGCGACTCGAGCTTGCCTTCGTCGCCGACGACGGTGATGTGTTCGCTGTCGACGGAGTTCTCGGCGAACATGCACAGGTCGAGCATCGCGCGCGCGCCGCTCGGGTACTCGACGATCACGTAGGCGCTGTCGAGGATGTCGGGCGTGCGGCCGCCGTAGCTTTCATCGAGGTGGTTCACGCGCTGCGCGCCGGAGGCGAACACGCGCAGCGGCCGCTCGCGCAGCACCAGGTCCATCAGGTTGAAGTAGTGGCAGCACTTCTCGACCAGCGTGCCGCCGGTGTTGGCGCTGAAGCGGTTCCAGTCGCCGACCTTCGGGTAGAACGGCTCGCGGTGCTCGCGGATCGCCACCTGGTGCAGCCGGCCGACGCGCCCGGCATGCGCCATGCGGATCATCTCGGCCACCGGCGGCATGTAGCGGTACTCCTGCGCGACCCAGACCAGCTTCTCGCGGCCCTTCGCGCGCTCGAACACGTCCAGGCCGTCGGCGATGTCGGTGCACAGCGGCTTCTCGACCAGGATGTGCAGATCGGCCGCGAGCGCCGGTCGCAAAACTTCGGCATGCGTGAAGTTCGGCGTCGCGATCACGACCGCGTCGCTCAGGCCGCTGGCGTAGAGCGCTGCGGGCGTGTCGAACACCTTCGGCGGGTTCGGGCACAGCGCGATCGCCGCCGCGCGGCTGGCCTCGTCGGTGTCGACGATCGCCGTGACCTCGGTCGCGTCCAGCGCCTTGATGTTCTCGATGTGCTCGCGGCCCATGCTGCCGCAGCCGATGATTCCGTAGCGTATGCGTTTGCTCATGATGGTCGAAGCGTGCCGCGCGGGAGGCGGCACGCGAGTCATTGAAAGATCAGAAGGTCACCGCGATGCCGCCTGCCAGGCCGCGCACGCTCATTCCCGGCGCGGCCGGATTGAAACCGTTCAGCGAGTTCGCCGAATTGGCCTCGTTGCTGACCCTTGCGTACGACACGTACAGCTCGGTGCGCCGCGACAGGAAGTAGTGGTAGCCGACGCCGAAGCCCTTCGAATTGCACGAGACGCAGTCCTTCAGCGTCTTGGCCGCGTAGTTGACCCAGAGCTCGCCCTGCGGCACCCACCACGAGGCGCCGAGCATCCAGTCGTGGCCGCGAAAATCGGGCGCCGGCGACTCCAGCTTCCACGGGTGGTAGTTGCCCCAGAGGTGGATGTCGTTCGTGACCTTGTACAAGCCCGAGGCGAGCATCTCGGTGACGGTCTGGTAGCTGCCGCTGCCACCGGCCGGGACGGTGCCGCGCTTCTGGTTGTACGCGACCGCCGCATAGACCGGGCCGCCGTTGTATTCGACGTTGCCCGCCAGCACGCGCCCGCTGCCCGACGGCGCACCTTCGGCCGCGCCGGCCGCGAGCATCGCGGTCACGCCACCGAACACCGGCGTCTTGTAGACGACGAGGTTGTCCTCGAACGCCGAGGTGATGCTGAGCTGGTAGATGCCGGCCGAGATCGAATCGAGCGAGCCCGCGGCCTTCACCGGCGAGGCCGCCGCGCTGACGCGCGCGAACGCGCTGCGCTGCACCGACTGCAACGCGCTGTAGCCGTGAAGGCGCAGCGGGCCGGTGTCGTCGGCGAACAGGAAGGCCCAGAAAATCGGCACGTACTGGCGGCCCAGCGTGACAGTGCCCCAGGTCGGGCTGGACAGGTAGACCTGCGAGCCGGCGTTGAAGAACTTGCTCGCGCTCTGCGCCGCACCCAGGTCGGCGTTGAAGCGGTTCTCCAGGTAGAAGCCGGCCTTCAGCCCGTCGCCCAGGTCTTCGACCCCGCGGAAGATCAGGCGCGACGCGGTGTAGGTGCCGCTGTCGATGCGCTTTTGCTTGTCGACGCCGTTGTCGATGTACTGCGGGCCGACATCGACCCGGCCCGCGATCGTGACACCGCTCTGCGCCAGCGCCGAACCGGCGAACGTGGTCGCCGCGAGTGCGAGCGCCGTGAATCCAGCTGCCTTCTTCATGTTCTCTCCTCGGTTGGTGTTGAATGGGTCGCTTCGACGACCACGGATGACATGCCCGTTCGGGCCTGTTCTTGTGGGTGGCTCATCCTTTGAGCCTGCTGGCTCATCCCTTCAGCCCCCCTTGCGTGAGCCCGCCGACGACGCGCTCCTGGAAGATCGCGATCAGCACCGCGACCGGCACGATCGCGACGATCAGCGCGGCCGAGATGATCGGCCACGGAAACGTGAACTCGCCCTGGTAGAGCGTGATGCCGACCGGCAACGTGCGCATGGTCGCGCTCGAATTCAGCGACAGCGCGAGCAGGAACTCGTCCCACGAATTGACGAACGCGAGGATGCCGGCGGTGAACACACCCGGCGCCGCGAGCGGCAGCACGACGCGCACCAGCGCGCCCATGCGGGTGCAGCCGTCGATCATCGCGGCGTTCTCCAGATCCTTCGGAATGCTCTGGAAGAAGCTCACCAGCACCAGCGTGCACACCGGCAGGTTGAGCACCGTGTACGGCAGCACCAGCGCGATGTAGGTGTTGAGCAGGCCGAGCGAGCGCATGGTCTCGAAGATCGGCACCAGCAGGGTCACGAGCGGGAACATGCTGGAAGCGACGATCGCGGTCAGGATCAGCTGCCGATGTTTGAGATTGAGCCGCGCGATCGCATACGCAGCGAGTGCGGACACGATCAGCGAGCTCACGGTCGCGAGCAGCGCGACCCAGAAGCTGTTGCCGAGGTAGCGCAGCAGCGGCTGGTCGGTGAAGGCCTGGATGTAGTTGTGCAGCGTGGCGTTGGCGGGCCAATAGGTGATGGGCTTGCTGACGAGTTCGGCCTCGCCCTTGAGCGACGTGAGCAGGATCCACAGCGCCGGAAAGAAGCCGTTGAAGACGACCATCGCGGCGGCGATCAGCCGCAGCCCCGGGCCTTCGAACGGCGAGGCGAACAGGCTCTTGGCGGCGGGGAGGTCGAGTGTTCTCGTGCTCATCACTCGCGCCCGATTCGTCGCAGGTAGACCGCGGTCACGCACAGCGAGAGCGCGAACATGAACACCGCCAGTGTCGAGCCGTAGCCCACGTCGAGGTAGTCGATCGTGGTCGCGTGGATCAGCATCGCGAGCGTCTGCGTCGCGTTGCCGGGGCCGCCGTGGGTCATCGTCACCGGGATGTCGAAGGTCTGCAGCGCGGTGATGGTGCGGAAGATCAGCGCGACGATGATCGAGGGCATCAGCATCGGCACGGTGATCTGCCAGAACTGCTGCCATTTGCTCGCGCCGTCGACCTCGGCCGCTTCGTACAAGGTGCGCGGGATCATCTGCAGCCCGGCCAGCAGGATCAGCGCCATGAACGACGATGTCTTCCAGATGATCGCGAAGCAGATCGCCGCGAACGCATAGCCGGGGCTCAGCAGCCACATCGTCTGGTGCGCGTTGCCCAAGCGCCGTGCCACGTCGTTGACCACCCCGTATTCGGTGTGGAAGAACCACGCGAAGATCAGCCCGACGAACGACAGCGGCAGCGCCCACGGCAACAGCAGCGCCAGGCGCACCGGCCAACGCCGTTTGAACGGCAGGTTCGCGAGCATCGCCAGGCCCAGGCCGACGACGAGCGCGCCCGGCACCGTGATCACCGTGAACAGCAGCGTGTTCTTCGCGGCGTTCCAGAAGTCTTTGTCGTGCGCCACGTCGATGTAGTTCTGGATGCCGATGAACTTGACCGCGCCGGTGCCGCCGGACAGGCGCAGGTCGTGGAAGCTGTTCCAGATCAGCTTGCCGATCGGGTAGACGACGATCAGAGCGAGCAGCAGGAAGGCGGGCGCGAGCAGCAGCACCGCCAGGGTCTTCTCGCTCGGGTCGCGGATCCGATCCCAGGTGCTCGGCGCGTTCATGCCTGTGCCTCCCGTGTTCAGCGCATCACGCGCTTCAGGCGACCTTCGATCTCGTCGACGCCTTCCTCCGGCGTCTTCGTGCGCGCGAGGATCGCGCTGGTGGTGGTTCGGATCGCATCGCTGACCTCGCCGTAGCGTTCCGATTGCGGCCGGCTGCGGCCGGCGATCACGACGTTGGCTGCGTCCTTGAACCAGGGCGAGGCCTTCAGCACTTCAGGGTCGGTGTAGACGCTCTGGATCGTCGGCAGCAGCGAGCCCTGCGCGGCGAGGTACTTGCTCGCTTCCGGCGAGGCCATGAACTTGACCAGCTTCGCGGCCTCGGCCTTGCTCTTGCTGAACGCGCTGACCGCCCACTGCCAGCCGCCCACGCAAGTGGCGCTCTTGCCGCCGTCCATTGCCGGCAGAGGCATCACGCCGACCTTGCCGGCGACCTTGCTGTCCTTGTCCTGGCTGAAGCGGTCCCACGCGAAGCCCCAGTTGACCGCGAACACGACCTGGCCGGCCTTGAACTCGTTGACGGTGTCGGGTGTCTTGACCTCGGCGATGTTCTTCTTGACCACGCCGGCGTCCATCAACGTGAGCCACTCCTTCATGCCCTTCACGGCCGCGGGCTTGTCGAGCGTCATCTTGCCGGCGGCGTCGTTGAAATCCTTGCCCTGGCTCCAGTACGGCAGCAGGAAGGTGCAGACCGCGCCTTCGATCGGCGCACCCTGGATGCTCAGACCTTGCAGGTTCGGATCGCCCTCGCCCTTCTGAATCTTCTGTGCCGCAGCCGAGAGTTCGGCCCAGGTCTTGGGCTCGGCGAGCTTGTATTTTTCGAGCAGGTCTTTCCGGTAGTACATGAACATCGCGTCGGCGAAAGCCGGCATCGCGGCGATCTTGTCGCCGACGACGTCGGCGCTCGCATACACCGGCAGGTAGGGCTTGAGGGCGACCGCAGGCTCGCCGACATACGCGTTCAGCGGCTCGAGCCAGCCAGCACCGAAATATTGCGCGGGGTTGACGATGTCGATCATGTAGACGTCGATCGACGAATCCTTCGCGTTCAGCACCGTGCTCAGGTACTGGCGCTGCAGGTCGCTGGTGGCGCCGCCGGTCTCGATGTCGATCTTCACGCCGGGGTTCTTCGCCGTGTATTGGTCGAACAGCTTGCGCATCAGGTCGGGGCGCTGGTTCGCGCCGCCGGAGAAGACGCGCAACGTGGTGTCGGCCAGCGCGCTCACGCTGGCCGTCAAGGTGGCGGCGAGCGCGAGTGTGGCGAGCAAGAAGCGGCGGTTGGGCGCGAGGGTCGATCGGGTCATCTTGTTGTCTCCTGTGTGTGGTGTCGCTCTGCGTCGACGTTTTCGGTCAATGGATCACGGCTTGCCCGCTGGCGCCGTCGAACAGGCGCAATGCCGCAGGCGGCACGAACACGTCGAGCCGGTGGCCTGGCGGCTGCTTGAAGTTCGCGGCGCAGCGCGCGATCCACTCGGCGTTACCGACCTTCAACGTCACCAGCGTCTCGGCGCCGAGCGGCTCGAGCAGCAGCACTTCGGCGGGGATGCGGATGTCGTCGGCCCCGATCGGCGCGAGCGCGATGTTCTCGGGGCGCACGCCGAGCTTCGCGGATGCGACCGAGGCGCGCGAGAGCGGCGCCGGCAGCGCGACCAGCGTGCCGCCGAGGTCGGCGTTGCCGCCTTGCAGCCTGCAGTCCGACAGGTTCATCGGCGGCGCGCCGGTGAAGCCGGCGACGAAGAGCGCGGCGGGCCGGTTGTAGATCGCGTCCGGCGTGTCGTACTGCATCTTGTGGCCGGCCTGCAGCACGCAGATGCGGTCGGCCAGTGTCATCGCCTCGGTCTGGTCGTGCGTGACGTAGATGATCGTGGCGCCCAGCCGCTGGTGCAGCCGCTTGATCTCGGTGCGCATCTCGTTGCGCAGCTGCGCGTCGAGGTTCGACAGCGGCTCGTCGAACAGGAACACCTTCGGCTGCCGCACGATGGCGCGGCCGATCGCCACGCGCTGACGCTGCCCACCCGAGAGCTCGCGGGGCTTGCGCTGCAGCATGTGGTCGATGCGCAGAAGCGCGGCCGCATCGCCGACGCGCTTTTGAATCTCCGCCTCCGGCGTCTTGCGCAGCCGCAGGCCGAAGGCCATGTTGTCGAACAGGCTCTTGTGCGGGTAGAGCGCGTAATCCTGGAACACCATTGCGATGTCGCGGGCACGTGGCGGCAACTGGTTCACGACCGTGTCGCCGATGCGCACCTCGCCGCCGCTGATCGGCTCCAGGCCCGCGATCATCCGCAGCAAGGTGCTCTTGCCGCAACCCGAAGGGCCGACGAACACGACGAACTCGCCATGCTTGATGTCGAGGTCGATGCCGTGGATGACCTTGACCTTGTTGTCGTAGGACTTCGCGACCTGGCGCAGTTCGACGGCAGCCATGCTCAGTACCCCGACGAAGAAGCCGGCGCGCTCGTCGGCGCCGCCTTCAGCGCCGCCACCGCGCCTTGCGCCGCGCGCATCAGGAAGCCGAGGTCGGAGGCGATCGCCACGTAGTCGAAGCCCATCGTGCGGTACTGCTGCACCAGCTCGACCGTGCCGCCGACGATGCCCACCGGCTTGCCCGCCGCGTGGCAGCGCTGCACGGCGTTCTGCAACACGGCCATCACCTCGGGATGCGTCAGGTTGCCGACGTGGCCCATCGCACCCGAAAGATCCGCAGGCCCGAGGAAGATCGCGTCGACACCCGGCACCGCTGTGATCGCTTCGAGCTGCTCGACCGCGGCCGGCGTCTCGAGCTGCACGATCACGCCGATCTGTTCGTTGGCGACCTTGAAGTAGTTCGCGGTCGTGCCGAAGCGCGAGCCGCGGCTCATGCCGGCCATGCCGCGCACGCCTTCGGGCGGGTAGCGTGTCGCGGCGACCGCGCGCTGCGCCTCGGCGGCGTTCTGCACGAACGGGAACAACAGCGTTTTCGCGCCCGCATCGAGCACGCGCTTGACCATCACGGTGTCGTTCCAGGGCACGCGCAGCACCGGCAGCATCGGCGTGCCGGCGGTGGCCTGCAGCATGTGCACCACGTCCATCAGGTCGAGCGGTGTGTGCTCCATGTCGATCACGCCCCAGTCGAAGCCGGCGCAGCCGACGGCCTCGGCGACGATCGGGCTGGCGGCCATCACCCAGGTGCCGAGCGGCGGATGGCCGTTCGCCTGGGCGAGCAGGGTTCGGAAGGCGTTCATCGTGAGGGCATCCTTAGAAGATCGGCGGCTCGGGCGTGGGCGCCGTGCCTTCGAGAAAGTCGAAATCGCAGCCTTCGTGGGCCTGCGTGACGTGTTGCGTGTAGAGCCGCGCGAAGCCGCGCGCGAACTTCTGCGCCGGCGGCTTCCAGTGCGCGTGGCGCTCGATGAGTTCGGCGTCGTCGACGACCAGCGCGAGCAGCCGCGCCTGCACGTCGAGCACGATCTCGTCGCCGGTGCGCACCAGCGCGAGCGGGCCGCCGACCGCGGCTTCGGGCGAGATGTGCAGCACGCAGCTGCCGTAGTGCGTGCCGCTCATGCGCGCGTCCGACAGGCGCACCATGTCGCGCACGCCCTGGCGCAGCAGCTTCTTCGGGATCGGCAGGTTGCCCCACTCTGGCATGCCCGGGGCGCCGACCGGGCCGGCGTTGCGCAGCACGAGCACGGTGTTCTCGTCGACGTCGAGGTTCTCGTCGTTCATCGCCGCCTGCATCTCGGGCTGGCTGTCGAACACGAGCGCGCGGCCGCGGTGCTTCAGGAATTTCGGCGACGCGGCCGAGGGCTTCATCACCGCGCCGTCGGGTGCGAGGTTGCCGCGCAGCACGGCGAGCGCGCCGCCTTCGCTGACCGGGCGAGTCAGCGGGCGGATCACTTCGGCGTCGAGCACCTCGCGGCCTTCGATGTTGGCGCCGATCGTCTGGCCGGTGACGGTCATCTCGTCGAGCGAGAGTTCGCCGCGGATCACGTTCATCAACGCCGGCAGGCCGCCCGCGTAGTAGAAGTCTTCCATCAGCTTGTCGCCGCTCGGGAACAGGTTCGCGATCACCGGCAGGCGGCGGCCTACGGCATCGAGATCGGCCAACGTCAGGTCCACACCGGCGCGGCGCGCCAGCGCGATCACGTGCACCGCGGCGTTGGTCGAGCCGCCGAGCGCCATCTGCACCGCGACCGCGTTCAGGAACGCGCCGCGCGTGAGGATGCGCTGCGGCGTGAGGTCGTCCCAGATCATCCGGACGATGCGCGCGCCGGTGTCGGTCGCCATGCGCGGGTGCGCGGCGTCCATCGCCGGGATGCTGGTCGAGCCGGGGAGTGCCATGCCGAGCGCTTCGGTCATGCTGGTCATCGTGCTCGCCGTGCCCATCGTGTTGCAGGTGCCGGGCGAGCGCGTCATGCGCGATTCGAGCGTGATCCATTCGGCTTCGTCGACGCGGCCGGCCTGCTTCTCGTCCCAGAACACGCGGGTGTGCGTGCCGGCGCCGACGGTCTGCGCCTTGCCGTCTTTCACGTGGCGGTCGTTCAGCATCGGCCCGGCGGGGCAGAAGATCGCCGGCACGCCCATGCTGATCGCGCCCATCAGCATGCCGGGCGTCGTCTTGTCGCAGCCGCCGAGCAGCACCGCGCCGTCGATCGGCAGCGAGCGCAGCAGTTCCTCGGTCTCCATCGCGAGGAAGTTGCGATAGAGCATGGTGGTCGGCTTGACCAGCACTTCGCCGAGGCTCATCGCCGGCAACTCGAAAGGGTAGCCGCCGGCCATCAGCACGCCGCGCTTCACGCTCTCGGCGCGCTCGCGCAGGTGGGCGTGGCAGGGCGAGAGGTCGCTCCAGGTGTTGACGATCGCGACGATCGGCCGCTCGAGCACGTCTTCGCGGCGCACGCCCATCTGCTGCAGGCGCTGGCGGTGCGCGAAGCCGCGCATGCCGGTGTCGGCGAACCAGCGGCGGCTGCGCAATTCGGGCAGTGACTTGCTCATCGTGGGCGGCATGGAAGAATGTGCTGTTAGCGCTAACGAACGCGATTCACGCGTCGTGTTACCGCTAACATTACGACCAGATCGCCATGCAGACCATCAAGAAAAACCCTAGTCCGGCAGCTTCGATCGCGACCGCCCGCCAGCGCCGCGGTCATGGCCGGGCGACCCTGCAGGACGTGGCCGAACGGGCCGGGGTGACCGCGATCACGGTGTCGCGCTTCCTGCGCGCGCCGGCGGTCGTCGCCGCCGAGACGGCGCAGCGGATCGAGGCGGCGCTGCTCACCACGGGCTACGTGCCGAACAAGCAGGCCGGGCAGCTCGCGAGCGGGCATTCGAAGATGGTCGCGGCGATCATTCCGAGCATCGCGAACTCGATCTTCGCCGAGACCGTGCAGGGCCTGGCCGACGGCCTGCAGGAGGCCGGCTACGAACTGCTGCTCACCTCGACCGGCTATTCACGCGAGCGCGAGCAAGGCCAGCTCCGCGCGGTGCTCGGCTGGTTCCCGAGCGCGCTGGTCGTCACCGGGCGACATCACAGCGAAGGCGCGCTGGCGCTGCTTCGCGCTGCACAGGCCGCGCGCACGCCGGTGATCGAGATCTGGGATCAGCAGCCTGCCGAGCGCAGCAACGGTTTCGCGCAGGTCGGCTTCAACCACGCCGACGTGGGCCGCGCGATGGCCGAGCACCTGCTCGCGCAAGGGCACCGGCGGCTCGCGTATGTCGACAGCGGCGTCAGCGAAGACTTTCGAGCGCACGAGCGCGGCAAGGGCTTCGCGGCGACCGCCGAGGCGGCCGGTGCGGCGATGCGGCTGCTCAACGCACCGCCAGGCGATGCGTTCGACGGCGGCCGCCTGGCGCTGGCCGAGCTGCTCGCCGGCGAGCCGCCCAGCGCGGTCGCATTCGCGAACGACAACTTCGCCTGCGGCGCATTGCTGGAAGCGCAGCAGCGCGGCATCCCGGTGCCGGGCCAGCTCGCGCTGATCGGCTTCGGCGATTTCGCGATCGGCCGGCAGCTGCGGCCCGCGCTGACGACGATCCGCCCGCCGCGCTACGAGATCGGCCGCAGCGCGGCGGCGCTGCTGCTCGCCGCGCTTCAGCAGGGCGCGCCCCTGGCCGCACAGTCGCTGCCGTGGGAACTGCTGCTGCGCGACAGCACCTGACCGGCCCGTCAGTCGAGCACGGCCTTGAGGTAGTGCGCGCCCGGGATCGGGTTGAAGTAGTAGGGCGGCACCTCCTCGAAGCCGAGCGAGGCGTAGAGCTGGCGCGCCGACTCCATCTCGTCGAGCGTGTCCAGCAACATCGCCGAATAGCCGGCGCGGCGTGCCTCGTCGAGCAGCGCTTCGGCCAGCACCCGGCCCAGCCCGAAGCGACGGAACCTGGTCCGAACGAACAGGCGCTTCATCTCGCAGGCGTTGGCGTAGTCGCAGTCCGCCAACGCGCGCAGACCGCCGCAACCGGCCAGCTCGCCATCGACGAAGGCCAGCAACAACTGACCGGACGGCGCCGCGTATTCACCGGGCAGATTCGCCAGTTCGGCCTCGAAATTCTGGAAGCACAGGTCGACGTTCAGGCTCGCCGCGTACTCGCGCAGGATCTCGCGCGCCGGCTCGACCGAGGCCAGTCCCTCGACGCGCAGCAGCGTGATGTCGGCCACGTCAGCCCCCCAGGCTCACGACCCAGCCGACCAGCAACGCGCAGCCCGCCAGCAGCGCCGCAGCCATCAGGCGCGAGCGCGCGGTGTCGACGGCAGGCGGCGCCGGCACGACGAGTCGCTTGTCGCCGGTCAGCATCGGCCGGATCAGGTCGCGGCGCCGACCCAGCTGGTAATAGAAAACCGCCGTCATGTGCAACACGACGACGGCGACGATCAGCCATTGGCCATAGCCCTTGTGCCACTTCGTCAGCGCGAGGCTCGTCGCGCCCGAGACGAACTTCTGCAGCGGCCCGGTGTTGGCGATCTCGTCGTCGGCGAACAGCCCGGTGCCGACCTGAACCGAGAGCAGTGCCAGCACCGCGAGCACCGAGAACGCACCCAGCGGGTTGTGCCCGACCTCGTGGTGCTCGTCGGCCCGGCTCTGGCCACGCAGGTATCGCACGACGGTGGCCGGCGCGTGGACGAAGCTGGTGAAGCGCGACCAATGCCCGCCGACAAGCCCCCAGACGAGGCGGAACGCCAGCAGCGTGAACACCGCGTAGCCGAGCCTGAAGTGCCACACCATCGCGTTGCCACCGATCCAGGCACTCGCGATCGAAGCGAACACGCAAGCGGCGAGCAGCCAGTGGAAGGTTCGCGTCGGCAAATCCCAGACGCGCACCGTCGTCGGTCGTTCGTTCATCTGCTGGTGGCCGCAGGCGGCGGCGTGATGGCCCTGCACCGAAAGATACCCGGAAATCGAAGATCTTCGGCGCGGCATGCGGGCTTTCCGCCGGCGGGGAATTTCCAGTGTGGTCGCTGCGTACACTCGCCAGCGCCCACCGACGCTGCAAGGCAGCCACACTCAAATTTCCGGCCAGGAGAAACCCCATGAAACGCCTCGCCCCGACACTGCTGATGACCGCCGCGCTGTTCGGCGCCGCCATTGCCCTGCCCGCCGCGGCGCAGTTCGCCAAGCCCGAAGACGCGATCAAGTACCGCAAGGGCGCGTTCACGGTGATGGGCACCCATTTCGGCCGCCTCGCGGCGATGGCGAACGGCCGCATTCCGTTCGATGCCAAGGTGGCGGCCGAGAACGCCGAGATCGCGACCTTCATGTCGAAACTGCCCTACGCCGCCTTCGTCCCGGGCAGCGACAAGGGCGACACGAAGGCCGAGCCGAAGATCTGGACCGAGATGGACAAGTTCAACGCCGCGGCCGGCAAGATGCAGGACGAGATGGCGAAGCTCAACGTCGCAGCCAAGGGCGGCAACCTCGATGCGATCAAGGCCGCCGTCGGCGAGACCGGCAAGAGCTGCAAGGCCTGCCACGACAACTACCGCAAAGAGTAAAGAACCTCGCTGCGGCGTCGGTTCGTCGGGCCCTCGCCACCTCGAGGCGAGGCCCTTTTTTTGCGCTTTGGACGGGTATTCGAAGCTGCGCTCCCTGCACGCTAAACTCGCGCCCTGACCCCGCTGCAGTCAGGCACAGTGCCGCCGCCAGCCTGGGGTCGAAGCCCCGCCGGGGCGCCTCGCGCGAGCCGCACCGGCGGCCGCGCCCGACATGGAATTCGTGGCCGAGACCTCATGACAGCTTTCCGCACCCGCTACCGCCTTCTCTCGGCAAGCCGCTCCCTGATCGCCACGTGTCTGTCGGCCTGCCTGGGCCTCACCGGCGCGCTGGCCTTTGCTGCAGACGACCCGACGAACCCGAACAACACCTTCACGACACCCGGCTACCCGGCCAACACGCAGCAACGCAGCAACCTGCAGCCGGGGCAAAACGGCACCGCGAATCAGCAGGGCCTTCAGAACAACACCCGGCCGGGGCAATACCAGAACAACGCCGGCAACGGCACGCGGCAAGGCAACACGCAGAATCCCACCGACGCCTACCCCCGCCGGGCCGATCAACCGCCGCCCAAGCCGAGCGAGTTCCAGAAGTTCGTCGAGACCGCGACCGGGCGTTTGCTGCCGCTGTTCGGCAGCAGCTTCTTCGCCGAGACCTTCGAGAACTCGACGCCCGTCGACAACGTGCCGGTGTCGGCCGACTACACCGTCGGCCCCGGCGACGAGATCGTGTTGCGCGCCTGGGGTTCGATCGACGTCGACTACCGCAGCACGGTCGACCGCAACGGCCTGCTGAACCTTCCGAAGATCGGCAGCTTCAACGTCTCCGGCGTGAAGGCCTCCGAGCTGGAGAAAAGCCTGCGTGCGCAGATCGGGCGGCTGTTCACGAACTTCGACCTGAGCGTATCGCTCGGCCAGTTGCGCGGGCTGAAGGTCTTCGTCGTCGGTCCGGCGCAGCGCCCCGGCGTTTTCACGCTGGCGAGTCAGTCGACGTTGTTGTCGGCGGTCGTGATGGCCGGTGGCCCGGCACCGAACGGTTCGATGCGCAAGGTGCTGCTGCGCCGTGACGGCAAGGTCATTTCCGAACTCGACATCTACGAATTCCTGGTCGCCGGCGACAAGTCGAAGGACGTGCAGCTCGCCGCCGGCGACGTGATCGTGTTCCAGCCGGCCGGTGCGCGCGTGGCCCTGAACGGCGCGCTCGACACGCCCGCAATCTACGAACTGAAATCGCCCCAGGAGCCGCTGCGCGAGGTGCTGCGCTACGCGGGCGGCACGCCCTCGCTGGCGAACCCGAACCGGGCCCAGCTGGAGCGTGTCGACGTGGCGCAGCCGAAAGCCGCGCGTTTCGTCGAAGAGTTCAAGCTCGACGGCAACGGCCTTCAGAAGACCCTGCGCGACGGCGACGTGCTCACGCTGCTGGCGATCTCGCCGCAGTTCGCGAATGCGGTCACCTTGCGCGGCCCGGTCGCACAGCCGCTGCGCTACCCGTTCACGCCGGGCATGCGAATCCGCGACCTGATCCCGGACCGCGAAGCGCTGATCTCGCCCGATTTCTACCGCCGCAAGAACCTGCTGGTGCAGGTGCAGGACGACGACGAAGACATGCGGCAGGGCAACCGCAACCGCGACGGCTCGTCTGCCCCGAACGGCGTCGGCAACAACAATTTCGGCAACAACGGCAACTTCGGCAACAACGGCAGCAATCGCAACATCCTGAACAGCGGCAACGCCAACCCGAACAACATCAACGGCAACAACAACAATAACAACAACTACTACGACAACTTCGACGACGGCAGCGACGCGAACGGCAACGCCCGCAACAACAACGGCAATAACACCTCGAGCCAGCGCACGCGCGCCGAGCGGATGCGCCGCAGCGACGACCGCGCCATCGTCAATGCCTCGAAACGCGCGCCTACCCCGCTGTTCGACGAGCTGAACTGGGAGTACGCGGTGGTCGAGCGCCTGAACGCGCGCGACCTGACGACGCAGGTGATCCCGTTCAACCTCGGCAAGGCGGTGCTGCAGGGCGACGACGCCAACAACATCGAGCTGATGGCCGGCGACGTGGTCACGGTCTACAGCCAGAAGGACATCCGCGTGCCGGTTTCGCGCCAGACGCGACTGGTCTCGCTCGAGGGCGAAGTGGGCGCGCCGGGCGTGTACCAGTTGCTGCCCGGTGACACGCTGCAAAGCGTGATCGCACGCGCCGGCGGCTTCACGGCGCAGGCCTATGTCTACGGCCTCGAATTCAGCCGCGAAGAAACTCGTGCCCGCCAGCGCGAGAACCTCGCTGCGGCGATCACGCGGCTCGAGTCGCTGGCAACCGTCCAGGCGGCGCGCGATGTCGCGAACCGGCGCGACGACCCGACCGCCGCCGCCTCGACCGCGGCCGTCAGCAACGCCGCCACGCAGGCCCAGCTTTCGCGCCTGCGCAGCGTGCAGCCGAACGGCCGCATCGCGCTCGAACTGAGGCCCGAAGCGGTGAGCCTCGGCGCACTGCCCGAGGTGCCTCTCGAAGCCGGCGACCGCATCATCGTGCCGCCGCGTCCGGGCTTCGTGACGGTGGCCGGTGCGGTCGTCAACAGCAACGCCTTCCTCTGGAAGCCGGGCCGCACCGCGGGCGAATACCTGCGCCTCGCGGGCACCGACGAGGCCGCCGAGACGGCGAACATGTTCATCCTGCGCGCCGACGGCACCGTGACCCATGCGGGCGACAACCGCAGCTTCTTCGGCCGCAGCAGCCTCGAGTCGCAGATCATGCAGCCGGGCGACGCGCTGATCGTGCCGAACCAGCTCGACTTCGAGACCTGGGGCCGCGCCTTCGTGCGCAACCTGAAAGACTTCGCGCAGATCTTCACCGGGTTCGGCATCGGCATCGCCGCGATCCACTCGCTTTGATGCAGGCCGATGCCATGAAGAACGACGACTTGCAGCAGCGCCCGACCGCCTTGGCCGAAGAATTCGACGACGAAGGCCCCGCCGTCAGCCTGACGGAGTTGCTGACCTGGGTCGGGCAGAGCAAGCGGCTGATCGCCACGGCCACCGTCGTCGCCGCGGTGGTCGGCGCCGGCGTGGCGATGCTGCTGCCGAAGATGTACACCGCCCACGCCACGATGCTGGCACCCAACTCCCAATCGCAGAGCGGCTCGGCCGCGGCGCTGGCGGCGCTCGGCTCGCTCGGTGGGCTGGTCGGCGGTGCGGCCGCCAAGTCACCCGACGAGTTGTACGTGGCGCTGCTCAAGAGCGACAGCGTGCAGCGATCTCTCGGCGACCGCTTCGATTTGAAGACGCGCTACGACGTGAAGAACTTCGAGGGCCTGCGCAAGGCCATGCCCAAGTACATCCGGATCGCCTCCGACAAGAAGAGCGGGCTGATCACGGTGGACGTCGACGACGAGGAACCGAAGTTCGCCGCCGATCTCGCGAACGCCCACGTCGGCGAAGTCAGCAAGGTGCTGGGGCGGCTCGCGGTTTCCGAAGCCCAGTTGCGTCGCGTCTTCTTCCAGAAGCAGTTGGACGAGACGAAGGAAAGCCTGATCAAGGCCGAACAGAACCTGCGCAACGTGCAGGAGAAATCCGGCGTGATCGTGCTCGACAAGCAGGCCGAGGCCCTCATCACCGGCGCCGCTCAGCTGCGCGCGATGATCGCCGACCGTGAAGTGCAGCTGAAGGTGCTGCGCACCTCGGCCACCGGGCAGAACCCGGACGTGATCCGCCTCAACTCCGAGCTGGCCGGGATGCGTGCCGAGCTCGCTCGAATGGAGTCGCGCACGGGCGGCAGCGATGGCAGCGCGGTCGATATCCCGGTGGGCAAGTTGCCCGAGGCGGGCATCGAGTACGTACGCGCCCGCCGCGAACTGAAGCTGCAGGAGACGCTGCTCGAAGGCATGGTGCGCCAGCTCGAGGCGGCCAAGCTCGACGAAGCCAAGGAGGGCCAGGCGCTGCAGCAGGTCGACGTGGCGCTGCCGCCCGACCAGAAATCCAAGCCCTCCCGGATGCTGATCACGTTGGGGGCCGCGATCGGTGCGCTGCTGCTCACCACGCTGTTCGTCGTGGTGCGCCGTTACGGCGCCTGGTCGCGCGAGCAGTATCCAGAAGACGCCGCGGCCCGCGCGGCGCTCGCGCGGGCCTGGCGTCTGCGCAGCTGAGCGGCGGCCAGCGCCTCGTCAAACAGGCGCTGCCAGACTCACCCTTCCGAGCGGCCCGGCCAGCGAGACGCTGATCGACGGCCCGCCGGGTCGTTGCACACACCCGATCGACGCCGGCAGCAATCCGCGCACGGACTCCGGCCATTCGCCGACCTGCATCGCCTGCAGCACGACACCGCTCTCGGGCATCGAATCGGTCGGGTGCACATCGCCCCACGCGATCAATGCCGGAGCCGCGCCGCCGAGTGCGCGCCGGCCATCGGGCCGCACGCCGATGCGCCATCGAAGCAGGCCGTGCGGCGTCATCCTTTGCGCGTCGCGGATCTCGCCGATTTCGATGCTCGCAGCCTCCAAGACGGCTTGCGTCGAGACGATGTCGTCGCAGCGCGCGACCCAATGCACGAGCTGCGGCCCGTCGCGCGCAAGGGTGCGTTGCAGCGCGGCATCGTCGAGATCGAACCAGCGCGCGTGCTGCGTCGGTGCCGGCGCCTGCGGGTCGATCGCGATGAGCTCGGCGTAGGCACGCGGGAACGCCGCCGAGCCGATCGCGAACACACGATTGTGGGTTCCCATGAACGCATGCCGGCCACCGGCTTCGGGGCGCTGGCCGAGCGTGGCCTCGCACCAGTCCAGGCCTTCGGCCAGCGTGTGCGCGGCGATCACCAGATGGTCGAGCGCGAGCGTCACAGCCTGAGTTCGCCCCGCACGCAACTCACGCTGTCGCCGCCGACCCATACGGCACCCGCCTCGCGCGAGATGTGGACCCGGCCGGCGCGGCCCAGCCGCGCTCCCTGGGCCGCGACATAGCTGGCGGGCGCGAGGCCGGCCTCGATCAACCACTGCGCGAGGCCGGCATTCAGGCTGCCGGTCACCGGGTCTTCGGGGACACCGACGGCCGCAGCGAATCCGCGCACTTCGAAGCGGCACTCGGCCCCCGCATCATGCGGGCCGACCACGCCGACCTTGGGCAGCGTGCGCATCGCCGCGTGGTCGGGTTCAAGCGAGAGCGCGGTGGCTGCGCTGTCGAGCAGCAGCGCGAGCCACACGGGGCCGTTGTCCAACCATTGCGCGGCCTGGATCTGCGCGCTCGCCAGGCCGAGCGCCGCCAGCACCGGCGCGAGTTCGGCTTCGCCGACATCGCGGCGACGAAGCGTCGGCGCAGCGAACGCCGGTCGTGTTCCGTCGAGCCGTATGCGCACCAGCCCGACGCCGCACTGCTGCACGACCTCCGTCGCGCGGCGCGGCGACCCGCCCGCCTCGAGCCAGGCGTGGCAGCTGCCCAGCGTCGGATGGCCGGCGAACGGCAGCTCGGCGCCGGGGGTGAAGATGCGCACGCGGTAGTCGGCCGCCGGGTCGGTTGGCGGCAGCAGGAAGGTGGTTTCGCTCAGGTTCGTCCACTGCGCGACAGCCTGCATGCGTGCGTCGTCCAGACCTTCGGCGTCGTGCACAACGGCAAGTGGATTGCCGACCAACGGCCTGTCGGTGAACACGTCGACCTGCGTGAACCGATACGTGCTCACGGGAATCCCTTCGTGCATCGCACGCCGGTGTTCGCCCTCGGGTCGGCCCGCATCATCGGTCGCCCGTCAAGGCCGTCGCGAGCAACGCGACACCGCGTTCGATCACGTCGGGCGGCGCGGTCACGAACGACAACCGCAGCGTGTTCGCCTTCGGTTCGCCCGCGAAGAACGCCGCGCCGGGCACGTAGGCCATGCCGAGATCGACGGCCTTCGGCAGCAGTGCCGTCGCGTCGATGCCTTCGGGCAGTTCGACCCAGAAGAACATGCCGCCGACCGGCACGTTCCATCGGCAGCCGGGCGGCATGTGCGCTTCGAGCGCCGCGCGCATCGCATCGCGCTGGGTCTTGTAGCGGGCGCGGATCGTCGGCACGTGCTCGCTCAGGAAGCCGTCGCGGATGACCTCGTGAACGACGCGCTGGTTGAAGCCCGGTGTGTGCAGATCGGCCGCCTGCTTGGCCTGCAGCAGCTTCGGCATCATGGCTTCGGGTGCGATCACGTAGCCCAGCCGCAGGCCCGGCGCGAGCACCTTCGAGAACGAGCCGAGGTAGACCGTGCCTTCACGCCATCTCGCCGCGAGCGGCGGCGGTGGTGCGGCGTCGTACCACAAGTCGCCGTACGGGTTGTCCTCGACGATCGGCAGGCCGATCTCCTTCGCGGCGTCGATCAGCGCGGCGCGCCGTGCCTCGCTCATGCAGCGGCCGCTCGGATTCTGGAAGTTGGGTATGACGTAAAGAAAGCGTGCACCCTTGGCCACGCCGAGCGATTCGGGCAGCGGCCCGTCGTCGTCACACGGCACCGTGATCACTTCGGGCTCGTAAGGCGCGAAAGCCTGCAGCGCGCCGAGGTAGGTGGGCGACTCCACCGCGAGCGTGCTGCCGGCGTCGATCAGCACCTTGCCGACGAGATCGAGACCTTGCTGCGAGCCGGTCGTGATCAGCACCTGCGAGGCGGAGGTAGCCACGCCCTGCGTGCTCATCTGCGCCGCGACCCACTCGCGCAGCGGCGCGAACCCTTCGCTCGACGCGTACTGCAACGCCTCGCGCGGGTGATCGCGCAGCACGCGCGTGGTCGCCTCGCGCATCGCGTCGATCGGAAAGCTGTCGGGCGACGGCAACCCGCCGGCCAGCGAAATGATGCCGGGCTTTTCCGTGACCTTCAGGATCTCGCGGATCACCGACGGGTTCATGCGCTCGGCGCGGCGCGCCATCTGCCACAACGGGGCGTTCGGGTAGGAAGCGGTCATCGCGGGCTCACTGACTTTGGGTTTGAAGTTTGGGAACGCTCGCCGGCATCTTCTTGCCGACGAATACGACGGCGATCACCGCCAGCGAGAACAGCACGGTGACCGCATCGAGCGATTCACCCAGCACCGGCACCGCGAACAGCAGCGCGAGAAATGGCTGCACGAGTTGCACCTGGCTGACGCGCACGGCGCCGCCGAGCGCCAGGCCGCGGTACCAGGCGAAGAAGCCGAGCCACATCGAGAACAGCGTGACGTAGGCGAAGCCGCCCCAGGCGCTCGCACGCACCGGCGCCGAGGGCCAGGTCGCGATCATCAGCGGCAGCGTCAACGGCAAGCTCAGCACCAACACCCAGCAGATCACCTGCTCGGCGGGCAGTTCGGTCGCCACACGCGCGCCGGCCACGTAACCGACCGCCGTGAAGAACACCGCGAGCAGCAGGAACCCGTCGGCCGGCGACAGGTGACCGCTGCCGCGATAGGCCGCGAACGCCAGCACCATCGCACAGCCCAGCACCGCGCAAGCCCAGAAGCCGTTCGATGGCCGCTGGCGGAAGAAGAAGGCCGCGCCGATCGCGGTTGCCAGCGGCATCAGCCCGGTCACGACCGCGGCGTGCATCGCATCGACCTGCCGCAGCGCCAGGCTCAGGAACAGCGGAAAGCCGACGACCGTGCCGAGCGCCGACGTGTACAGCGCGGGCAGGTGTCGGCGCTGCACGCGCGGCGCGTGCGTGAACGCCAGGTACAGCACGCTCAGCAAGCCCGCGAACGCGGCGCGGCCGGCGGTCACGAACAGTGGCGGCAGTTGCGGGTCGGTCGCCGGGCCCACCGCCAGGCGGGTCATCGGCAAGGTCATCGAGAAGATCACGACGCCGAGCAGGCCGAGCCACAGACCGCGCGTCTCGTCGCTGGTGTGGCGCGTGTGCAGCTCTTCCATCTCCGCAGTCTACGTCCACAGACCAGCACAGAACCAGTACACTTTTCGGTACGATGTCTGCGTCTGTATTGGTCAACCCGGCGGCACAACCCGACATGCTCGATCCCCCGTCGCCACCGCAATCCGCCCCGCTCTCGCGCGAGGCCGACACCACGCTGACCGAGCAGCTCGCCGGCCGGTTCGAGGAGCGCATCCGCCAGCGGCTGCTCGCACCGGGCGCGCGGCTGCCTTCGGTGCGCGAATGTGCCCGACGCCATGAAGTGAGCCCGCACACGGTCGTCGCGGCCTATGACCAGCTGCTCGCGCTCGGCCTGGTCGAGGCGCGCAAGCAGCGCGGCTTCTTCGTTCGCGAGAGCGCCACGCCGCGACACGCCACCGGCCGCGAGCACATCGCGAACGCCACCGAACACGTGCCCACGCATCCCATGCCGGTGAGTGCGACGGCGCTGATCCGCGGCATGTTCCAGCCACCCGGCGCGCGGCCGATGCCCGGCCTGGGCACGCTGCCGGCCGACTGGCTCGACCTGCCGCTGCTCGCCGGCGCACTGCGCAAGGTGACGAGCGGCGCGCAGCTCGGCAGCGTCTCGCTCCAGTACGGCGACCCTGCCGGCGAGCCGCGGCTGCGCCAGGCGCTCGTGACCAAGCTCGCGGACTTCGGCGTCAGCGTCTCGGCCGGGCAGATCGTCACGACGGTCGGCGCGACGCAGGCGCTCGACATCGTCACACGCAGCCTGCTGCGGGCCGGCGACAGCGTGCTCGTCGACGAACCCGGCTGGTCGGTCGAGTACGCGCGGCTGGCGGCGCTCGGCATGCGCGTGCTGCCGGTGCCGCGCGGCGAAGACGGCCCAGACCTCGCGGCGATGCAGCACCTGATCGAAGCGCAGGAGCCGGGCCACCGGCCGCGCCTCTACGTCACCGTGTCGGTGCTCAACAACCCGACCGGCGCCTCGCTCTCGCTGCAGGCCGCGCACCGCGTGCTGCAGCTCGCACAGGTGCACGACTTGCACATCGTCGAGGACGACACCTACGCCCACCTCGCACCCGCCCACCTGCCGCGCATGGCCGCGCTCGACGCGCTGCAGCGCACGATCTACATCTCGGGCTTCTCGAAGATCCTGGTGCCGAACTGGCGCGTGGGTTTCGTCGCCGCGCCGGTGGCGCTGGTCGAGCGCTTCGTCGACACCAAGCTGCTGACCACGCTGACCACACCCGGGCTGACCGAGCAGGCGCTCGCGCATTGCCTGGAGCACGGCCTGCTGCGCCGCCATACCGAGCGCGTGATGAGCAAGCTCGCCGCGGCGCGGGCACGCACCGTCAAACTTGCCGAGGCGCACGGTTGCCGCTTCGCTGCGCCGCCGCGCGGGCTGTTCGGCTGGGTCGACGTGGGCGTCGACACCGAGCGCCTGGCCGAGCGCATGCTCGACGGGTGGCTGCTCGCGCCGGGCGCGCTTTTCCACGCCACGCCCCGCCCGACGACGCTGATGCGCATCAACTTCGCGACCTCGCAAGATCCGCGCTTCTGGCGCGCACTCGACCGCGCCCGCGCCGGCCTGCAGGCCTCGAGACCGGCCACGCATCAGGGATAGCGGCTCCAGATACTTCCCGTAAGCACTGGTTACAGGTGAAAATGCTGGTCTGATGAATGGCGAGCTCTTCGACTCCACCATCCCGTTCGGTGAACCCGAACTGCTGAAGGCGAGCTCGTACCAGCAATCCCTCGACGCGTTCGAGATCGACCCGGCTCGGGGCGGCGCAGGCAACCGGCTCTCGCTGCTCAGCCCCTCGCTCCAGGCAGACCTGGTGCGTTTCGAGGCGAGGGGCGGCAGTTCGGAAACGGTGGAGGTGGTCGCCGCGTGCATCCGGCACTCGTCCAGCGTGACCATCTACCTGCAATGCGCCGACCGTGCCGTGCCGCTGACCGTCTTTCCGCAGGAGCGGCTGGTGCACTGCCCGATGAGCATGGCCGAGCTGGTCGACCGCCACCTGCCCGAACTGCGCGTGATGCACATCGAGCCCGCCACCCTGCGCCCGCCGGGCGACGCGGCCCAAGCCCTGGTCGGCGAGAGCCGCCTGCACCACCCGTTGACGCCGCTGCTCTGGGCACTGGCACTGCGCGGCCCGCGCCGCGAGCTGCTGCCCGAGATCGCCGGACCGGCGGTCTATCGTGTCTCGCCGGCGCTCGAGATCCATGCCCTGCCGGTGACGGGCGCGATCCGTGCGGCGATTCAGCGCCTGCGCCAGCAGGCCACCTCGCTCGGCGGCATCGCCACCTGGCCGGCCTTCGACCGCGAACGCGCAGCGCGGCTGCTCAACGCGCTGTACCTGCAGGCCGGCCTGATCGTCAGCCGCTCGCACCCGGACGCGGTGCGCGACAGCTGGTTCGGCACGAAGTCGTAGGCGCAGGTCAGCGGGCGCCCAGAACTTCCCAGCGCTCCATCGCCGCGAGCAATTCGTCGTCGATCCTGGCGTGCCGGGTTTGCGCCTTCATCGCGCGATCGGCTTCCTTCGTGTACGACTCGGGTTGCGCGAGGAAGCTCGCGAGTTCCTTCTGCTCGGCTTCCAGCGCCTCGATCTTCTTTGGCAGCTCGTCGAGTTCGCGCTGCTCCTTGTAGCTGAGCTTGCGCGCCTTGGCGGCGACCGGCGCGGGCGCGGCGGCAGCGGGCTTCGTCAACGGCGGTGTGCTCTTGGCCTTCGCTGCACGCGCGGCCTGATCGCGGATCGACTGCGCGCGGTCGCGCTGCAGCTTCCAGTCCTCGTAGCCGCCTTCGTACTCGCGCCACTGGCCCTTTGATTCATCGCCTTCCCAGACGATCGTGCTGGTCACGACGTTGTCGAGAAAGCGCCGGTCGTGGCTGACGAGAAAGACCGTGCCCTTGTACGACTGCAGCAGTTCCTCGAGCAACTCGAGCGTGTCGATGTCCAGGTCGTTGGTCGGCTCGTCGAGCACCAGCACGTTGGCCGGCAGCGCGAAGAGCCTTGCCAGCAGAACGCGGTTGCGCTCGCCGCCGCTGAGCGTGCGCACCGGCGAGTTGGCGCGCTCGGGCGAGAACAGGAAGTCGTTCAGGTAGCTCATCACGTGCTTGCGCTGGCCGGCGAACTCGACCCACTCGCTGCCGGGGCTGATCGTGTCGGCAAGCGTCGCGTCGAGGTTCAGCGTACTGCGCATCTGGTCGAAGTACGCGACTTCCAGCTTGCTGCCCTGGCGCACCGCACCGGTGTCGGGCTGCAGTTCGCCGAGGATCAGCTTCAGCAGCGTCGTCTTGCCGGCGCCGTTGGGGCCGATCAGGCCGACCTTGTCGCCACGCAGGATGGTGGCGCTGAAGTCCTTGACGATCACCTTGGTTGCGTCGTCCCGGCCGAAGCGCAGCGACACTTCCTTCAGCTCCGCGACGATCTTGCCGCTCGGTGCTCCCGAATCGACCTCGAGCCGCACCTGGCCCAACGAATCGCGTCGCTTCTGGCGCTGGTCGCGCAGCACCTCGAGCCGCTGGATGCGCGCGACGCTGCGCGTGCGGCGCGCCTCGACGCCCTTGCGGATCCAGACCTCTTCCTGCGCGAGCAGCTTGTCGGCCCGCGCGTTGGCGAGCGCGTCGGAGGCGAGCTGTTCTTCCTTCATGCGCTCGTAGGCGCTGAAGTTGCCGGGGTAGCTGCGGATGATGCCGCGGTCGAGTTCGACGATGCGCGTTGCCACGCCATCGAGGAACGCGCGGTCGTGGGTGATCAGCATCACGGCACCCTTGAAGCCGCGGAGGAGTTCCTCCAACCAGGCGATGGAATCGAGGTCGAGGTGGTTGGTGGGCTCATCGAGCAACAGCACGTCGGGCACCGCGACCAGCGCCTGTGCGAGCGCCACGCGCTTCTTCATGCCACCGGAAAGCTGACCGATCTCGCGCGTGCCGTCGAGGTGCAACTGCGCGAGCGTGGTATCGACGCGCTGCTCCCAGTTCCACGCATCGAGCGCCTCGATGCGCGTCTGCAGGGCGTCGAGGTCGACGCCGTCGGCGTGCTCCTCGTACGCCTGGCGCACCGCGCGCGCTTCGGCCACGCCTTCGCTGACGGCCTCGAACACGCTGTGCCCGGGCTCGAACGACGGCTCCTGCGGCACATAGCAGATGCGCACACCCTGCGTCATCTGCAGCAGGCCGTCGTCGAGCTTCTCGAGGCCGGCGATGATCTTCAGCATCGACGACTTGCCGGCACCGTTGCGGCCGATCAGGCCGAGCCGCTCACCGATCTCGAGCGAGAAGGCGGCGTTGTCGAGCAGGGCCACGTGGCCGAAGGCAAGGTGGGCGTTGGAGAGCGAAAGGATGGCCATGGGGTCACACGTATGCCGTCGCGCATCACGCGCGACGCTCTAGGGGAAAACGCGGATTATCCCTGTGACTCAGTTCTTCAGCTTCGACTCCAGCGCATCGACAAACAACTTCGCCACATCGACCCCGCTCTGCTGCGTGATCTCCTGGAACCCGGTCGGGCTGGTCACGTTGATCTCGGTCAGGCAATCGCCGATCACGTCGAGGCCCACGAGCAACAGCCCGCGCTTCGCGAGGACCGGCCCGATCGCCTCGGCGATCTCGCGGTCACGTGCACTCAGCGGCTGCGCCACGCCCTTGCCGCCGACCGCGAGGTTGCCGCGGATCTCGCTGCCTTGCGGGATGCGCGCAAGCGAATGCGAGACAGGCACGCCGTCGATCACGAGAATGCGCTTGTCGCCTTTCGTGATCTCGGTCAGGTACTTCTGCACCATCACGGTCTCGGCGCCGCCCTTGTTCAGCATCTCGGTGATGCTGCCGAGGTTCAGGCCATCGGGCCCGACGCGGAAGATGCCCATGCCACCCATGCCGTCGAGCGGCTTCAGGATGATGTCTTCGTGCTCGGCGTGGAAGCGCTTGATGTCGGCCTCGCTGCGCGTCACGAGCGTGGGCCCGATGAAATGCGGGAACTCGAGGATCGCGAGCTTTTCGGGATGATCGCGAAGGGCACGCGGGCTGTTGAAGACCCGTGCGCCTTCGCGTTCGGCTTGTTCGAGCAAATGGGTGGCGTAGAAGTACTCGCTGTCGAAGGGCGGGTCCTTGCGCATCACGATCGCGTCGACCTCGGCGAGTGCGGTGAGCTGTGGCTCGCCCGCGAGCTTGAACCAGTCGTGCTTCCCTTTTGAATCCGCGCCCGTCAGCGTGAACGACCGCATCGGTGCGCTCACCTTGCCGCCGCGCTGCCACATCACGTCCTGCGGCTCGCAGGCGAGCAGTTCGTGGCCGCGCGCCGCGGCCTCGCGCATCATCGCGAAGGTCGAGTCCTTGTAGGTCTTGAAGCTGGTCAGCGGGTCGGCGACGAAGAGCAATTTCATGGTGAATCTCGGAGCCAGTCAGGCGGCGGCGCGGGGCCGCCACTGTTGCACAAAAAGCGCCAGCGCGCCGGCGACCACGCCCCAGAACGCCGAGCCGATGCCGGCCAGGCTCACGCCGCTGAGCGTGACGAGAAACGTGATCAGCGCGGCCTCGCGATGCGTCTCTTCCTTGAGCGCCACGGCGAGCCCGCCGCCGATGCTGCCGAGCAGCGCGAGGCCGGCGATCGCGACCACGAGCTCGCGCGGAAACGCGGTCAGCATGCCCGTCACCGCCGCACCGAACAGGCCGACGACGCAGTAGATCGCGCCGCACGAGACGGCGGCCATGTAGCGCTTGTCGGCGTCGGGATGCGCCTCGCGGCCCATGCAGATCGCCGCGGTGATCGCCGAGAGGTTCAGCGCGAACGCGCCGAAGGGTGCGAGCACCAGCGTGGCCAAGCCGGTCAGCGTGACGATCCTGGAGATCGGCATGTCGTAGCCGGCCGCGCGGATCGCTGCGACGCCAGGCAGGTTCTGCGACGCCATCGTCACGACGAACAGCGGCAGCGCCAAGCTCACCATCGCGCGCAGCGTGAATTCGGGCATCGTGAAAACCGGCGTCGTCAGCCCCCACTGAACGTCGCCAAGATGCAGTTGCCCGTTGACCGCCGCATAGGCGATGCCGGCCGCCAGCACGCCCGGCACCGCGTAACGCGCCCAGAAGCGACGGCCGACGAGGTAGGTCACGAGCATCAGCAGCACCAGACCCAACGCCGACTTCATCGCGACGAACGCGTCGAGCCCGAAGCGCGTGAGCACGCCCGCGAGCAGCGCGCTCGCGATCGGCATCGGGATGCGGCCGAGCAGCTTCTCGAACCATCCGGTCATGCCGAACAGCGCGATCAGCGCGGCGCAGGCGATGAATGCACCGGTGGCCTCGGCCATGCCGAAGCCGCCGGCCACGCCTGCCGTCGCGAGCACGGCCGCGCCGGGCGTGCTCCACGCCACCATGACGGGTTGGCGCAACCACAGCGACGGCAGCAGCGTGCACAGGCCCATGCCGAGGCCCAGCGCCCACATCCACGAGCTGATCTGCGCCGGCGTGGCGCCGAGCGCGATGGCGGCCGAGAACACGATCGCAACCGAGCTGGTGAAGCCGACGAGCACGGCGACGAAACCAGCCGTCGCGGCGGAAAGGGACAAGTCTCGGAGGAGCGAACGCATCGGCCGGAGCATAGCGGCGGCTTCGCCAGCGACGACCTTGATGCTATGATGTTTGAACATCAACGCATCGTTTGAAACGTGTCATGCGCACCACTCTCGATCTCAGCCCGACCGCCCTCGAAGCCGCCCGTCAGCTCGCGACGCACCGTGCGCAATCGCTGGGCGTGGTCGTCTCGGAGCTGATCCTCAAGGGCTTGCGCGCCGAGACACCGGTGGCGCGCAAAGGTGGCTTCCCGGTGTTCGCCGGTGTCGCCGGCAAGACGATCACCCTCGACGACGTGAAGGCGGCCGAGGACGAGTCTTGACGCGCAACACGGTCTGGCTGCTCGATGCCAATCTGCTGATCGCGCTGACCCATTCGGCGCACGTTCACCACGCCGAAGCGCACAACTGGTTCGCCGCGCAGCCCAAGCGCCGCTGGGCGACCTGCGCACTGACGCAACTCGCGTTCGTGCGGCTGAGCAGCAACCCGAAGGTCGTGGGAAGCGAGATCTCGCCCGCCGAAGCGATGCAGGCCTTGGCAACGATGGCCGCGCAGCCCACGCATGCGTACTGGCCCGATGCGCCCGAGCCGCTGCAACTCGCCACGCTGCAGAGCGCGGCGTTGGTCGGCCATCGTCAGGTGACCGACGCCTACCTGCTCGGCCTCGCGGCAGTGCGCCATCAATGCCTCGCCACGCTCGATCGCGGCCTCGTCTCGTTCGCGACCGCCGCGGGCTTGGCGGCGCATGTCGAACTGGTCAGCGCGCAGCCGATGGTGCAGCAGGGCGTGACGCCCTACCGCGTCAAACGGGTCAGATCTCGACCTTAGATCCGAGCTCGACCACCCGGTTCGTCGGCAGGCTCAAGAAGTCGGCAGCCGCGGCCGCGTTGCGGTGCATGCTCGCGAACAGCTTCTCGCGCCAGTCGGCCATGCCGCCACCCATCGTGGGCATCACGATGTCGCGCGAGAGAAAGTAGGACGTGTCCATCTCGTCGATCACGCAGCCGCGCGGCTCGAGCAGCGCGAGCGCCTCGGGCACGTCGGGTTCGTTCTTGAAGCCGAAGTTCAGCGTGATCTGCCAGCAATCGTGGCCCAGGTCTTCCATCTCGCTGCGCTGGTCGGGCGCGACCCAGGGCACCTCGTGCAGCTTGACCGTGACGAACAGATTGGTCTCGTGCAGCACCTTGTTGTGCTTCATGTTGTGCAGCAGCGCGTTCGGCGTCATGCCCTGCTCGCTGACCAGGAACACCGCCGTGCCCTGCACTCGCGTGGGCGGATTCACGAACACGGATTCGAGAAAGCTCTTCAGGTCGATCGCCTCTTCGCGCAGCCGGGTAGACATCAGCCGGCGGCCCTGCTTCCAGGTCATCATCAGCGTGAACATCACGATGCCGATCGCCACCGGGAACCAGCCGCCGTCGAACACCTTGATCACGTTGGCGCTGAAATAGACGAAGTCGACGATGAAGAAGAAGAAGGTCGCGCCGAAGCACAGCGACCACGGGTACTTCCAGCCGTAGCGGATCACGAAGAAGGTCATCGTGGTCGTGATCAGCATGTCGATGGTCACCGCGATGCCGTAGGCGGCGGCGAGCTTGGTGGTCGAGCCGAACACGAGCACCGCGATCACGATGCAGGCATACAGGCTCCAGTTGACGCCCGGCACGTAGATCTGCCCGGCCTCGCGGACGGAGGTGTGCATGATGCGCAGCCGCGGCAGGTAGCCGAGCTGGATCGCCTGCTTGGTGACCGAGAACGCGGCGGTGATCAGCGCCTGCGAGGCGATCACGGTGGCGCAGGTGGCCAGCACGATCAGCGGGTACAGCGCCCATTCGGGCGCCATCTCGAAGAACGGGTTCTTCACGCGGCCGGGGTGTTCGAGCAGCATCGCGCCCTGGCCGAAGTAGTTCAGCACCAGCGCCGGCATCGCGAGGCTGAACCATGCGAGGCGAATCGGCTTCTTGCCGAAGTGGCCCATGTCGGCATAGAGCGCCTCGGCGCCGGTCACGCACAGCACGACCGAACCGAGCGCGATGAAGGCGACCCCCGGGTTGCCGACCATGAACACGAGCGCGTAGTGCGGGCTCAGCGCCCACAGGATGGCCGGGTTCTCGGCGATGTGCACGAGGCCGAGCACGGCGAGCACGATGAACCACAGCACCATCACCGGCCCGAACATCTTGCCGACGCTCGCGGTGCCGTGGCGCTGCACCATGAACAGCGCGGTGAGCACGACCAGCGTGAGCGGAATCACGTAGCGGTTCAGCGCCGGCGCCGCGACCTCCAGCCCCTCGACGGCCGAGAGCACCGAAATCGCCGGCGTGATCACGCCGTCGCCGAAGAAGATCGCGGTGCCGAAGATGCCTAGCAGGAGCAGGCGCCGGCGCAACGCGGGCTTGCCGCGCACGGCCGTCGAGGCCAGCGCCAGCATCGCGATCAGGCCGCCCTCACCGTTGTTGTCGGCGCGCAGGATCAGCACCACGTATTTCACCGAGACGACGACGGTGAGCGTCCAGAAGACCAGCGACAGCACGCCGTGGATGTT
>Ga0075023_100000030_pt1 | contig 30663 bp, 32 predicted proteins | sample Str014_FD_71388 | JGI IMG/M metagenome (GOLD analysis project Ga0075023, IMG submission 71388) | Freshwater sediment microbial communities in response to fracking from Pennsylvania, USA - Straight Creek_MetaG_SC_2014 | ecosystem: Environmental > Aquatic > Freshwater > Creek > Sediment | place... | reverse complement strand
GCCTGGTGACGCGGGTGAGATCGTCCGCGACCTCAGCCAGATCATGCGCGCCGACGTCGATGAGGCCGACGGCGAGGAAGCCAATGAAAGCGCGCTGGCCGAACTGATCGAGTTCGTGCGCGTCGGTGTGCAGGTCATTTACGAAGACCTGAGCGAATTGCGCGCGCCGGCCGCGGCGCGCGAGGTTGCGGGCCAGCAGGCCGGCAGCGCCGGCGAGGCCCCTGGCCGGTTACACTGAACCGCTACCCAACCAGCAAGCCGCCACCCGGCGCGGAGTCAGCACGATGAAGAAACCCATGGACGAGGAGTTCGCGCGTCGCCGCCGCCAGCTCATGCGGCTGATGGGGCGCGAGGCGATCGCGATACTGCCGGCCGCACCGCTCCGTACGCGTAACAATGACGTGCACTACAGCTACCGGCAGGACAGTGACTTCCACTACCTGAGCGGATTTCCCGAGCCCGAAGCGGTCGCGGTGCTGATTCCCGGACGCCCGCAGGGCGAATTCGTGATGTTCGTGCGCGAGCGCAATGCCGAGCGTGAGATCTGGGATGGCAAGCGGGCCGGTCCCGAGGGTGCGCGCCGCGACTACAGTGCCGACGATGCCTTTCCGATCAGCGATATCGACGAGATCCTGCCGGGCCTTATTGAGAGCCGCTCGCGCGTCTATCACACCATGGGCGTGTACCACGATTTCGACCAGCGCATTGTCGGCTGGGTGAATACCCTGCGTGCGCAGGCGCGCTCCGGCGCGCATCCGCCCCAGGAGTTCGTTGCCCTCGACCATGTGCTGCACGACATGCGCCTGTTCAAGAGCCGGCGCGAACTGGCGCTGATGCGCCGCTCGGGGCAGATCGCCGCCGGTGCCCACATCCGCGCGATGCAGTACTGCCGGCCGGGCCGCACCGAGTTCGAGGTGATGGCCGAGCTGGTGCACGAATTCGGGCGCCACGGCGCTGACACCTCCTACTATCCGATCGTCGGCGGCGGCGCCAATTCCTGCGTACTGCATTACAACGACAACGACCAGCTGCTCAAGGCCGGTGACCTGGTGCTGATCGACGCCGGTTGCGAGCATGAGTTCTATGCTTCGGACATCACCCGTACCTTCCCGGTCAGCGGCCGCTTCAGCAGCGAACAGCGGGCGGTCTACAACGTGGTGCTGGCGGCGCAGCACGCCGCCTTCGCCAAGGTGAAACCCGGCAATCACTGGAACGAGCCGCACGATGCGGCGGTGCGCGCCATCACCCAGGGGCTGGTGCGCATCGGCCTGTTGAAAGGGCCGGTCAACAGCCTGATACGCGACGGCGCCTACAAGCGTTTCTTCATGCATCGCACCGGCCATTGGCTGGGCATCGACGTGCACGATGTCGGGGATTACAAGGTGGGCGACGAGTGGCGGATCTTCGAGCCCGGCATGGTGCTGACGGTCGAGCCCGGTATCTATATTCCGGCTGGCAGCCGGGGCGTGCCCAGGGGCTTCTGGAATATCGGTATTCGCATCGAGGACGATGTGGCGGTGACCCGGACCGGTTACGAAGTACTCACCGACAGCGTTCCCACCGACGCCGACGCCATCGAGAAGTTGATGGCGGCGGCATGAACGGTGCGGTGCCGACCGGTGTGGACGTCGCCATTGTGGGCGGCGGCATGGTCGGCGCCAGCCTGGCCCTGGCACTGTCCGGCACGCGCCTGCGGGTGGCGCTGATCGAGGCCGTGCGCGCCGATGCCCCCGGGCAGAGCAGCTTTGACGATCGCACCACGGCGCTTGGCAATGGCAGCCGGCGCATTCTCCAAGCGCTCGGAGCCTGGTCGCTGCTGGCGACGCACGTGGGGCCGGTGCGCGAGATCCAGGTATCGGAGGCCGGAGCGTTTGGCGCGGCGCGGCTGCGCGCCGCCGACCAGGGGCTCGAGGCACTCGGCTACGTGGTGTCAAACCGGCAGATCGGCGCTGCCCTGTGGCAGCTGCTCGCGACCCACAGCGCGCTGCAGCTGCGGGTGCCCGCACGTGTGCACGCGGTGCGGTTTGCCGCCAGCGAGGTGCGACTGGACCTCGCCGCGCCGGACAGCGTAGGCGCCGAGACCATCGCCGCGCGTGTCGTGGTTGCGGCCGATGGTGCGCAGTCGCTGTTGGCCCGCAGCGCCGGCATAGGCAGCGTGATCGAGGACTATCATCAGGTGGCCCTGGTCGTGCATGTGAGCACCGATCGCGCTGCGGCAGGCGTGGCTTACGAGCGCTTCACGCCGAGCGGCCCGCTCGCGGTGCTGCCGCTGCGCGATGGCCGCTACACCGTGGTCTGGACGCTCAGGCCCGAACGCGCGAATGAAGTGCTGGCGCTTGACGATGCGGTCTTCACCGGCCAGTTGCAGCAATGCTTTGGCTGGCGCATCGGCCGCATCGTCGGGGTCGGTGCACGCGCCGCCTATCCGCTGCGCCTGTCGCGCGCCGCCAGCATGCAGGGGCCGCGTCTGGCGCTGGTGGGCAATGCCGCGCAGTCACTGCATCCGGTGGCCGGGCAGGGCTTCAATCTGGGCTTGCGTGACGCGGCACTGCTGGCCGAGATCCTGGCCGCGGCGCCGGATCCGGGCGATCCGGCCGTGCTCGAGGACTACGAGCGCCGCCGTGCCGCCGACCGCCGCGGCATGATCGGCTTTACCGACGGCCTGGTGCACCTGTTCGCCAACGATCGTCCCGCGGTCGCCGCGGCGCGCAGCCTGGGGCTGCAGCTGTTCGATCTGCTGCCGGGCGCCAAGCGCGCCATGGCGCGAGTGAGCTGGGGATTCGGCGCGCAGACGCCACGCCTGATGCGCGGCCTGCGCGCGGATGGAGGCAGCCCGCGGTGACCACTGATTTTGATGTGATCGTAGTCGGTGGCGGTCCGGTCGGTGCGACCACCGCAGCGCTGCTGGCCCGCCATGGCGGCATGCCGCCTGCGCGCATAGCGCTGCTGGCGCCGGAGCTGGCGACATTCAGCGCGGAGCCGGCGCGGGATGCCGCACCGGAGCTGCGCGTGTCGGCGCTCTCGCGGGCCAGCGAGCAGATCCTGGCGCACGCCGGCGCCTGGGTCTTGCTGGCACCGGAGCGGCTGTGCGCCTACCAGCGCATGCACGTGTGGCATGCATCGGTGCCGGCCGACGGTGCGGCGGTGCTGCGCTTCGATGCTGCGGAGCTTGCCGAGCCGGATCTCGGGCACATCGGCGAAAACCGTGCGCTTAGCCGAGCGGCGCTGAGCGCGTTTCGCACCGCCGGCGGTACGCTGCTGCCAATGAACGCCTCGGGCCTCGTCAGCGACGCCGAGTGCATAACGCTGCGGTGCGAGCGCGGCGCACTGACGGCCAGCCTGGTGGTGGGCGCCGACGGCGCGCACTCGCAGGTGCGCGAGTGGCTGGGAATCACGCACAGCGCGCATGACTACCGGCAGACGGCCATCGTCGCCACCGTTGCCACCGAGCGGCCGCACCAGCACACGGCCTGGCAGCGGTTTCTGCCGAGCGGGCCGCTGGCGCTGCTGCCGCTGTTTGACGGGTCCTGCTCGATCGTCTGGTCTGCCGACGCGGAACTGGCGCGCGAGCTGATGGCGCTGCCGGCGCACGCGTTCGCGGCGCGGCTGGACCAGGCCTCGGATCGCGTGCTGGGCGGCACCCGGCTGTGCAGCCAGCGGCTCGCCGTGCCGCTGCAGCGACGCGTGGCGCATGACCTGATCGCCCCACGCGGCGCGCTGCTGGGCGATGCCGCGCATGTGGTGCACCCATTGGCCGGCCAGGGCGTGAACCTCGGACTGCTCGATGCCGCGGCGCTGGTCGAAGCGCTGGCGGCCGCGGTGGCTGACGGGGAGGATCCGGGTGCAACGCGCATCCTGCGCCGCTACGAGCAGGCGCGCCTGACGCACAACGCGCTGATGAGCGCGGCGATGAGCGCCTTCAACGAATTGTTCTCACGCAGCGCGGGGCCGGCCGGCTGGCTGGCCGGGCAGCTGCTGGGTCTGGCAGGCGCGCGCGCCGCGACGCGACGCTGGTTCGCACGCCGCGCCCTGGGCCTGGCCGGCGAACTGCCGGCCCTGGCACGCGCCGAGTTTTTGCCGAGGAGTGCCGCATGATCAAACTGTTGCTGTGGCTGTTGCTGCTGGTGGTGTGCTGGCCACTGGCCTTGCTCGCGCTGCTGATCTGGCCGATAGTCTGGCTGATATCGCTGCCCCTGCGGGTGGTGGGTATTGCGCTTGAGGGGGTTTTCGAACTGCTGCGTGCGATTATCATGCTGCCGGCGCGCCTGCTCGGCGGTGGCCGCACAGCGCGCTGAAGTTTCAATGAGGTACACCATGCTGCGTATCGATCGACTGGCTATAACTTGCGTGTTCCTGCTGCTGCTTGCCGTGGCGGCGCCGGGACTGGCATCGGCGGCTGGCAACAGCTCCTCGTCCGGCGGTTCACAGGCTGCATACAGTGACGATGAGGTCGTCAAGGCGGCCAACGACTTCTTCAAGAATGGCGCTGCCGATCTCGGCAAGGTGCTCTCCAAGGTATTGCGCGACAAAGGCCAGCCCGTGGCCATCATCCGCGGCGAGGAAGCCGGCGGCGCGATCGGTGTCGGCCTGCGCTATGGGCACGGCGATCTGGTCTATAAGGGTGGCGCCGGCCGCAAGGTGTACTGGCAGGGGCCGTCGATCGGCTTTGATCTGGGCGCCAATGCCGTGAAGGTGTTTGCCCTGGTTTATGACCTGCCGACGGCTGAGCGCCTGTTCCGGCGCTTCCCGGGCGTCGAGGGCAGTCTGTATTTCGTCGGCGGCTTCGGCGTGAACTACGTGCAGGCCGACAAGACCGTGGTGGCGCCGGTGCGCTTCGGTGTCGGCTGGCGCCAGGGGATCGCCATCAGCTACATGCACTTCTCGCCGAACAAGCGCATCAATCCGTTCTGAGATCCGGGAGTTCGCATGAACAGCACGCCAGCCGCGGCCCCGGATGCGCGGCAGCTCGATCAGAGCATGCCGCCGGGCATTCCGTTCATCGTCGCCAATGAATTTGCCGAGCGCTTCTGCTTCTATGGCATCAACGCGATCCTGTCGATCTACATGGTGCAGTTCCTGCACTATGGCGATGCCCAGGCGACCAGCTGGCAGAGTCTGTTCAAGTTCGGCGCCTATTTTTTCCCCCTGGTAGGAGCGATCGTCTCCGATGTCTTCTGGGGAAAATTCCGCACCATCATCACGTTTTCGATGGCCTACGTGCTGGGCTGTTCGATCCTGGCGCTCGGACCACCGAGTCCGGTTACCCTGGCTACGGGCCTGGCATTCATGGCCTTTGGCACCGGCGGCATCAAGCCGTGCGTGTCGACCAACGTGGGCGATCAGTTCACCAGCAAGAACCAGCATCTGATCGAGCGCGCCTTCAGCTATTTCTATTTTTCTATCAACGCGGGTTCATCAATCTCGATCTGGTACTGCCCGGTACTGCTGAACAAATATGGGCCCAAGGCGGCGTTCGGACTGCCGGCGGCCATGATGGCGGTGGCGACGCTGGTATTCTGGCTGGGGCGCAAGCGCTTCACGGTGGTGCCGCCGGCGGGCAAGCAATGGCTGCGTGAAATCATGTCTCCCGAGGGCCGGCGCCTGATGCTGCGCCTGCTCAGCCTGCTGATCTTCATCGCCGGGTTCTGGGCGCTGTGGGAGCAGAGCAACGGCCAGACCTGGACCCTGCAGGCGACCTCCGACCTGATGGACAAGACCCTTTGGCCCGGCTTCACGATGCTGGCGGCGCAGATCCAGGTGGTCAACGGACCCATGATTCTGGTCATGATCCCGATCTTCACCTTCCTGGTTTATCCGGTCGCCGGCAAATTCGTGAAAGTCACGCCGTTGCGCAAGATGTGCGTCGGCATGTTCGTGGCGGCGCTGTCGTTCCTGATCATTGCCGGCATCGAGAAAAAAATCCAGAACGGCATAAGCGTCTCAATGTGGTGGCAGATCCTTGCCTACGTGGTGCTGTCGGCCTCCGAAGTGCTGCTGTCGATCACCGCGCTGGAGTTTTTCTACAAGCAGGCGCCGCTGCGCATGAAGAGCTTTGTGATGGCGCTGTACCTGTGCGCGATTGCGGTCGGTGACCTGACCACGGCCGTTGTCAACAAAGCCATGGTCAGGGAATTGCCGGGCAGCACGGCTGTGGCCGGCAGCGAAACCTGGGTGAGCGTGCCGCTCGCGCCGCATCTGGTCACCGGCCAGAAGATCGATTTCGAGGACACCGGCCTGACGGTGCATACCACCGACGGCAAATCCGCGCCGCTGGCCGGCACCTTCCTGGTGGCGCAGATTCAGGGCAAGCGCGTGCGCCTGATGGACAATGACCATCGCCAGCCGGTCCAGACCACCGGCGCCTGGAATGCGCCGGGCGCTGTCGTTTCCACCTATCGCCTGGTCGGGCCGGAGTACTTCAATTTCTTTGCGTACATGATGGCGGCGATGGGCGTGATATTCATCGGCGTGGCCAGGGTCTTTCGCGAGCAGACCTATGTGCGCGTCGATGAGGCGCCCGCCCGCTAGGGCAAGCGCGCGGTGGCGGTCAGCGCACAGTTCAACGCCTACGTGCTGGAGCTGTTCGGCGCGGTCGCGCCCGTGAGTTCGCGGCGCATGTTCGGTGGCGTCGGTTACTACGCTGACGGGCATTTCTTCGCGCTCGCGGATGACGACGAGCTGTATTTCCGGGTCGATGCCCAGACGCGCCTGCAGTTCGAGCGCGAAGGCATGAAGGCCTTCAGTCCCATGGGCCCGGGCAGCAAATCAATGAATTATTTCACCGTGCCGCCACGGCTGTTCGACGATCAGGAGGAATGGGCGCTGTGGACGCGCCGCGCCATCACTGTCGCTCGGGCGGCGCCTCGGAAGACCAGACCAGGGACAGTGGGCGCGCGGCCGCGGGCTCGGCGCCGCGCACGCTAGCCACGGCGCGCTGCAGCTGCGCTTCCCCGGCCGTCACCAGGTCGACGCCCAGGCGATCGGCGTGCTGCATGAGGCACAGTACCAGTTCACCCAGCTCCAGGGCCGCCGCCTCCGGCGCCCAGCCCTGCCGTTCGCTGGTGAAGCGTCGCAGCAGCGCCTTGATCTCGGCCAGGGCGATGGCAGGTGGCTTGCTCACGGGGCGGGTTCTGGTTTCGAGGTCGGTCACGGCTGCTGCATCCTGGTTGCTGGCCCGATAGCTCCGGGCAGCCCAATTCCCTTTGGGGTGCGGCATTAAGCCTCAATGCGCGCCCGCCAACAGCGCCACTTGCACGGAATGCGAACTGCGTCGCATGCTTGCGGTTCGCGGCGTCGCACGCTACGCCGATAGCGGATCCATGGAATCACCGATCATGACTGCGGAAAAGCATGATTTCTTAGAGCGCCTGGGGCGCCGCGGCATCCAGCTGCTGGTGCTGGCCTCAGGCATGGCCTTCATGGTGCTGGTGGCGGGCTGGACCGTGGTCAAGGTCACGACGCTGCTGCGCAGTGGCCTGGGCCTGCGCGCCACGCTGCTGGGCCTGGCCTTGCTGCTGGTGTTCTTCGCCTGGCTGCGGATCATGAGCCTCAACTGGAGCGCCGTGCAGGAAGACGAGAGCGGGGACGATGCGCCGGTGACGCCGGCGGATGCCGATGAAGGCACCGGAATCTGGGGAGTGGGCGGGCCGGCGATGCGCGAGCCCGGCCATACCGGAACCTGGCCGCGCCGGGTGATTGACCGGCGCTACGACGACAACGATCTCTAGGACCCTAGTAGCGCGCGTCGATGCGCTTGGCCAGGAACGGTCCGAGATCGAGGTTCATGCCGTGCTCGTCGGCTTCCTGCCCCAGATACTCGGAAACAATCATGTATTTGACGACGTCGCGAAAGCTCGGGCCGCGATCGCTGACCCAGTCTTCGAGGCTGGCGTGGGTACGCCAGACGATGGCGCGTGCGCCAGCGGCATCAAGGTTGATGCGCCGCGCGATCACCGCTTCGTACAGATCATCGCCCCGCAATTCAGGGTTGAGCTTGCGCACCGCGTGGTAGGCAGCGAGCGATTCCGAGCAGACGCGGCCGGCGAACAATCGCTCCTCGACACGCTTGAATTTATCAATCAGCAGCGCCCGCAGGCGTTGCGCGGGCGATTCGACTTTTTCAGCACTATCCACGGCGGCTCCCGGGCAAGGTGCAATGATGATAGCAATTGCCCGCTACTGAAACACAGCCAGTCGCGGTCGCGGAAGGTGAAAAATCATATGCTTGCGACCGCGGTCGGGCTTTTGGCCTAAAGTCCGGCGGGACCCAGAACCGCACCGGCGGGTGCGGGTACTTACGCACTCCAGCGCCAGGCGCAGCGGGCGCCGTGGTCGGCAGCGCGGCCCGGATTTTGAGCGCTTTGCGCTTGCCATAACCTCAGAATTGCGCGGCGCGCGCTGAAAATTGCGCATTTTGCGAGCAAGTTCGCAACGCTGTGTCAAATCAGGGCAGCGGCGCTCTGGCCTCGCGCACATAGTGGAATCCGGAGCCTTCAAGGTTCAGGAGTCCGACCATGGCTGCAGTTCGCGTCCCGCGATTGCCCGGCGCCGCCTTGCTGGTGGCGGCGGTGTTGGCCGCCAGCGTGGCAACGGCCGCCGACCGGTTTGGGCCGATATCCCCGCCCGGAGCGCAGTTCATGTTCTACATCTCGCGCTCGCTCGGTGGCGCGGGGCACGCTACCCATGTCTTTGGGCTGAGGTTCGAGCACACTGCATCGGCGACGATCGATGCCAGCACGCGCTTTGCCGCACCGCTCCGGCATCGCACGCTGCTCGATCTGCAATTCTCGCGGCTCAATGCCGCGCGGCTGCAGCTGGGAACACGAGCCACCTGGGACATGGGGCGCCGTCAGCTCGGTCCGACCGTCGATCTGGTCGAATCACCCTGGCAGCCAGGGGCGCTGCGTGTGTTCGGCAAGCCGGAAACGCAACTGCCTTAAGACGCATGTACACTGCGACCCACCCGGCAATCATGCGTTGCCGGTCTGGAGGTCGCGCACGCCATGGAGCCATCCGCAGAGCCACCTTACCTCGACCGGCCAGAGGTTGGTGAGACCTATGCCGACCAGGTGCGGCTGATCCATTTCGATGGCCAGACGGTGCGTATCGAATTCACTGTCGCCCGACCCACGTTCGCGGGCCGCGATCGGGCTGGCATCGAAATGCGTCCGGCGGCACGTCTGGTGCTGGCCCCGCTTGCTGCAGTGGCCCTGCATGAGCAGCTTACGCGCCTGATTGCCGCGCTCGAGCAGAGCGGCGTGATCAAGCGTCTGGCGCCGGTATCGGTGACCAGGCAGTAGCCGTGCGCTGGTAAGGGATTCATGGAGCGCCGCAATGAGCTGATCAGTGGCACGCTGCTGCTGCTGACCATTGCCGCGCTGCTGCTCGGCACCTACGCGGTGCTGCGGCCGTTCCTGCCGGCGATCGTCTGGGCGGCGATCGTGGTGGTGGCGACCTGGCCGATCCTGCTGCGGGTGCAGGATTTCTTTGGCGGTCGCCGCTCGCTGGCCGTCACGGCGATGAGCTGCAGTCTGTTCATCGTGGTGGTGGCGCCGGTAACGCTGCTGCTCGGCACGCTGGTGATGCGCATTCCGGAACTGCGTGAACTGAGCACGCGAGTGCTGGCCGGCCCGTGGCCGGGACCGCCGGCCTGGGTGCTGCGCCTGCCCTATGGTGCGGCGCTCAGCGCGCAGTGGCAGCGTCTAGCGGCGCAGAACGGCGCGGACTGGGCCGAGTATTTCAAACCCTACGTGACCAAGGCTGCACTGTGGGTCAGCCAGCATATCGGCACGCTGGGCGGCCTAACGCTGGAGTTCCTGCTGACGCTGGTGCTGGTCGTGGTGTTCTACATCCACGGCGAGGCGATCGCGCTGCTGGTCAAGCGCATCGCGCGGCGCATCGGCGGTACGCGCGGCGAGGAGAGCGTGCTGCTGGCCGCGCAGGCCATGCGGGCCATTGCCGCCGGCGTGGTACTCACGGCGCTGGTCGAGGCGGTACTCAGCGGTCTCGGGCTGTGGGTCGTGGGCGCGCCCGCGGTGGGCGTGCTGACCTCGCTGATGTTCATGCTGTGCGTGATGCAGTTCGGCCCCATGCCGGTGCTGGTCCCCGCGATCCTATGGCTGTGTTTCAGCGGTGAGGTCGGCTGGGGCGTGGCGCTGGCTGTGTGGGCGGTGGCCATGTCGGTGGGTGAAGGACTGCTGCGTCCCTGGCTGATCCAGCGCGGCGCACACCTGTCGTTCATCCTGATACTCGGCGGCGTGATCGGCGGCCTGCTGGCGTTCGGCGTCGCCGGTATTTTCATCGGCCCGATACTGCTCGCGGTGGTCAAGCGGCTGCTCGAGCGCTGGGTGACGGACCATGGTTGAAACGACGGACCTGCCGGCGGCACGCCACGCGGCACGCACGCTGGCGTGGTTCGCCGCGGCCTTGCTGGCCGTGGCCTTCATCTGGTTCGCCTACGTGGATGCGCCGCTAGCGCAGTTCGCGCTGCTGCTGTTTGCGGCCGGCACCACCAGTGCGGCGCTGGCGATCATCGCCGCGCTATACAGCATCGAAGCGACTCTTGGCAGCGCGCCGGAGCGGCGCGGCGCGCGCAGTCGACGACTGGCGCTGTTGTGTCTGGCGCTGGCATTGGTGCTGCTGCTGGGCTCGGCCACCCTTACGCTCGCCCTGCAGGGCCAGGGTGGCGATCAACAGGATGACACCACGGTCAGCACCTGAGCGTGGTCACCGACATAGCAGCGTGGGAGTGAACATGAAACCATTTGTACTGTTGGGAATCAGTGCCTGGGCAGTGGGGCTCGCGCTGGCCGCTGCACCCGCGACCCAGCAAGCGGTGGTGATGCACACCAACGGCGGGCCGGAGGTGCTGAAGCTCCAGTCGGTACCGGTGCTCGCACCGGGCGCCGGACAGGTGCTGATACGCGTGTACGCCGCGGGCGTGAATCCGGTCGACTGGAAGCTACGCAGCCACCCGGGATTATTCGGACGCCCGGTGGGCAAGCCAATGATCTTGGGCTTCGATATCGCAGGCATCGTCGCGGGCGTGGGTGCCGGAGTCGGCGCCTTCCGAGGCGGCGAGCCGGTGTTTGCGACCCTCAATCTGGGCGCGGATACCCGATTGAACGGTGCCTATGCGCAGTTCGCCGTGGTTGCTGCCGACCGTGTGGTAGCTAAGCCGGCGACCCTGACCTTTGCCGAGGCGGCGGGCATTGGCGTGGCGGGACTGACCGGCATGCGTGCCGTGCTGGAGACGCATATTGCGGCGGGCCAGCAGGTGCTGATCACTGGAGTAGCCGGGGGCGTCGGCAGCGCGGCGGCGCAAATAGCCAGGTCGCGCGGCGCGCACGTGCTGGGCACAGCATCGCCACGCCATCGCGCCTACCTGCAGGCGCTTGGCGTAGAGCAGGTGATTGACTACACGGCCGGCCGTTTTGAGGACCAGGTGCACGATGTCGATGTGGTGATCGATACCGTCGGTGGCGACACCAGCACCCGTGCCCTGAAGACCCTGAAGAAAGGTGGCACATACATCACAGTGGCCGGAGCGGTATCTGCACAGCAATGCGCACTGGCCGCAGTGGTCTGCGTCGAGGATCGTGCGCCGGGCGCCGGCGTGCCGAGTGATGGCGAAATGCTGCGCGCGGTGGCCGCGCTGGCGGCCGCGGGCAAATACACGGTGAATGTCGACAAGACCTTTGCATTGGCCCAGGCCGGGGCGGCGCAAGCCTACGGGGAGCAGGGACACACTCAGGGCAAGATCATCCTGATCATTGATAGCGCGCAGGCCCTCAGGAAGTAGCCTGCTGCCAGGCGCTCACCGCCGCCAGCAGCGCTTCGATGTCGGTCGGGCCCATGTCATAGGCCGTGACCAGCCGCACTACCGGCAGCGACCGGCCGGGCGGCGCCGGCCACTGATAGAACTCGAAGCCCTGCTGATGCAGGGCCGCGATCAGCTTAGGTGACATCGCCACGAAGACCTCATTGGCCTGCACCAACTGCAGCAGCGCCAGCCCTCGCGCCCGCAGCCCATCAGCCAGTCGCGCCGCCAGCGCGTTGGCGTTGCGCGCATGGCGTAACCACAACCCGTTTTCCAGGCAGGCCACGAGCTGTGCGCTCAGATAGCGCTGCTTCGACCACAGGTGTCCGGCGCGCTTGCGGCGCAACTCGAACTCACGTGCCAGTGCGGGCCGGAAGAAAATCACCGCTTCGGCTGCCAGCGCGCCGTTCTTGGTCGCGCCGAAGGACAGCACGTCGACGCCGCTGCGCCAGCTGCCCGCGGCCGGACTGCAGCCCAGGTGTGCGACCGCATTGGCGAAGCGTGCGCCATCCATGTGCACGCTGAGGCCCAGGTCATGAGCGGCGTGCGTCAGTTCCGCCAGCTCCGCACAGGAGTACACCGTGCCCCACTCGGTGGCCTGCGACAGGCTCAGGGAGGCAGGCAGCACGTGATGCACGCCCATCTCGCGGGCGTGAGCAATGGGTGCTGCCAGTTGCTCAGGCTTAAGTTTGCCATCCAGCGAGGGTAGACCGATGAGCTTGGCGCCGCCGGAATAGAACTCCGGAGCGCCACACTCGTCGCTGTTGACGTGCGACTCGGCGTGGCAATATATGGCGCCAAAGGGCGGCGTCAGCGAGGCCAGCGCCAGCGAGTTGGCACTGGTGCCGGTGGCCACCGGATAGATCGCCAGCTCACATTCGAAGACCGAGGCGGCCAGGGCCTGCAGGCGTGCGGTCCAGGGGTCATCGCCGTAGGAGTGCACCGCGCCGGTGTTAGCCTCTGCCAGGGCCGCCATGACCTCGGGCGCCACCGGCGCGACGTTGTCACTGGCGAATGAGCGTCGGGACTGAGACATGCATCCTCCGGGAGTCGGTGCGGCAGTTGCGATAATCTAGCCGATACCGCCGGCACTCATGTGGCGGGGCACAGGGGGTACAGGGGGCACAGGGGGCACAAGTGTACTGGTGGGTCAATCTTTCGCAGGCACGACGCCACGAACTCGACGCCGGATACCTGTGGTCGACGGCGCCCGCCATGCGCCGGGCGCGCTCGGGCGACATCGTGTTCGTGCACGCTGCCGGCCAGGTGGCGCAGCTGGGCCTGGTGACCGGGAGGCCGTTCGCGGCACGGCGCAGCGCCACGGCCGGTCGCCGCGGCGTGCGCCGCAGCACCGAGGGGCTGCGCCTGCCGGTACATTTCGAGGAACTGCTGCAGCCGCTGCAGCCGAAGAAGAGCCTCGCGGCCCTCAAGAAGGTGCTGCCCGCGCGCCTGTCACCGCTGCGGGCCGCCGGGGATGCCAATCCAGCCGTCTATTTCTGCGCCGTGAGCGATGGGCTGGCCGCGCAGCTGTGCGAGCTGCTCGGCGGCCAGGTCGAGGAGCTGCAACGTGCCGCACCGGCGCTGGAAAATTCGGAGCGCGCCGATGAGGTGGCCGAACAGGCGCTGCTGGCGCGGGCCGATCTCGACGCTGGGACCCGCAAGCGCCTGCTCAGCGCGCGGCGCGGACTCGGCGTCTATCGCGAACATGTCGAACGCCATGAACAGTCGTGCCGTCTCACCGGTCTGCTCGATCGCCGTCACCTGCGTGCCCGGCACATCAAGCCCTGGCGCGACTGCAACGATCGTGAAAAGCTCGATGGTGCCAATGGCCTGCTGCTCTCGCCGCACATCGACCAGCTGTTCGAGCGTGGCCTGATTTCCTTTAGCGACGCCGGCGAACTGCTGGTGGCACGGCAGCTGAATCCGGCCGTGCTGCAGGCCTGGGGCATCACGTTGCCGCGCCAGGTCGGGGCTTTCCAGACCGGCCAGTGCAGCTATCTCGAGTGGCACCGGCTACAGGTCTTCGAACAGGGTGAGGGCGGACGGCGGATCGCCTGAGCGGCGGCGGGCCCGGGCTTTATACTGCCGCCGATGCCTACGCGAGCGCTGTTTCCGACGTTGATCTATGCGAGCCGTTTGCAGCCGCGCGGCGCTGCGGCGCTGAACCGCCAGCTGCTGCGCGAGTGCGTACAGCTGCGCCACGACGATCGCGCCGGCCGCCTGTGGTCACGCCGCCATTACCCCGGTGGCTACACCTCGTACCAGACCCGCTGTCGCCTGCAGAGTGTCTCGCCGACCTTCGCGCGGCTGGAAGCGCTGTTGGGCCGCCACGTGCAGCGCTTTGCGCGCGCACTTGACTTCGACCTGCGCTGCCGGACGCTGGTCATGACCGACTGCTGGGCGAACATCATGCGCCGCGGAGTGGTGCACGGCCTGCACCTGCATCCGCTCAGCAGCATCAGCGGCACCTACTACGTGCGCACGCCGCGTGGCTGCGCCGGGCTCAAGTTCGAGGACCCGCGGCTCGAGCGCTTCATGGCCGCACCGCCGCGCCGGGCCGGCGCCCGCGCGCGCAGCCAGGCCTGGGTGAGCTACCCGGCGCTGGCCGGATCGCTGGTGCTGTTCGAAAGCTGGCTGCGCCACGAGGTGCCGCCCAATCCTGTGAACGACGAGCGAGTCAGCGTCAGCTTCAACTACAGCTGGTTCTGATGAGCGCCACCAACCTGATCCTGGCGCTGATGGCGCTCGCCAGCCTGATCGGCCTGTATGGCAATCCGGCGCTGATCGAACGCAGCCTGTTCCGGCCCTACTGGCTGCTGCCGCGCCGCCAGTACTCGACGCTGCTGAGCAGTGGCTTCGTGCACGCCAACATCCCGCACCTGCTGTTCAACGCATTGACGCTCTGGTCGTTCGGCGGGTCGCTCGAGGATGCCATGGGCACGGCACAGTTCGTCGCCCTGTACCTGGTGTCGCTGTTCGTCAGCGACTGGGGCACCTGGATCAAGCATCGCAATGATCCGAACTACGCATCGCTCGGCGCCTCGGGCGCGATCCTCGGCGTGCTGTTCGCCTCAATCGTCTATTTTCCGACCCGCTCGCTGTACATGATGTTCCTGCCGGTGCCGATCCCCGGACCGCTGTTCGCGGTCGGGTACCTGGCCTACACCTGGTACGCCTCGCGTCAGCAACGTGGGCGCATCAACCACGATGCCCACTTCAGCGGCGCGCTGGCGGGCTTAGGCTTCGTGGCGCTGTTCGACCCTGAAGCCTGGCGCCGTGCTCTGGATCTGGTGTTGCGCTAGCATCCACCGATGAAAGATCTCACGCAGGGTCCGATACGCGGACATCTGGTCACCATGGCCGTACCGATTGCGGTGGGCATGCTGTTCCAGACGCTCTATCTGCTCATTGACCTGTATTTTGTCGCGCGCCTTGGCAATGCCGCCATTGCCGGCGTGGCCTCGGTGGGCAACTTAAGCTTTCTGGTGCTGGCCTGCACCCAGGTGCTGGGTGTGGGCACGGTATCGCTGATCGCCCAGGCCGTGGGGCGCAAGGACCAGCCGGGCGCGACGCTGGCTTTCAATCAGGCGCTGGGCATCGGGCTGGGCTGCGCCCTGGCCTGCCTGATCCTGGGTTACGCGGGCGTGCGCGGCTTTGCCGCCACGATTGGTTCTGATGAGGCCACACGGGTCGCTGGCATCACCTACCTGCACTGGTACCTGCCGGCGCTGGCCCTGCAATTTGTGCTGGTGGCCATGGGTTCGGCGCTGCGCGGTACCGGCATCGTCAAACCCACGATGCTGGTGCAGATGCTTTCGGTGCTGCTCAATATCGTGCTGGCGCCGGTGTTGATCGGCGGCTGGTTCACCGGCCACCCATTGGGCGTGGCCGGCGCCGGGCTGGCGAGCTCCATCGCCGTGTTCGCGGGCGTGGCCCTGATGGCGGTGTATTTCTACCGGCTCGAGCACTACGTCGCGGTCGATCGCCGGCTGATCCCGCCGCGCTGGTCGAGCTGGCGGCAGATACTGGCCATCGGCCTGCCGGCGGGCGGCGAGTTCGTGATGATGTTCGTGATCCTGTCGTTCCTGTTCTGGGTCATCAAGCCCTTCGGAGCCCCGGCCCAGGCGGGATTCGGCGTAGGTTCGCGCGTGATGCAGGCCATCTTTCTGCCGGCGATGGCCGTGGCGTTCGCGGTGGCGCCGGTAGTCGGGCAGAACTTCGGCGCCCAGCACTACGCACGCGTACGCGGTACTTTCGCCAGCGCCACCTGGATGAGCGCCGTGCTGATGCTGTTGGCCATGCTGCTGTGCCTGTGGCGCGCGCCGGCACTGATCGGTTTCTTCACCAGCGACACCGCCGCGGTGCAGGTCGGCGCCGACTACCTGCGCTACATCGCCTGGAACTTCATCTGCAGCGGTTTTGTCTTTACCTGTTCGGGCACGCTGCAGGGCCTGGGCAACACTTGGCCCTCGCTGTGGAGTTCCGCCTCGCGCATCATCACCTTCATGCTGCCGGTGCTGTGGCTGTCGGCGCAGCCCGGTTTTGCCATCACCCGGGTGTGGATCGTCTCGATCGTTTCAGTGACGCTGCAGGCGCTGCTGATCGGGACCCTGCTGCTGCGGCAGCTGGCACGCCTGCCGGCCGGGCGCGCTCATTTGAGCAGCAGCTGATCGATCCTGGCGGCGCAGATGAAATCGTTCTGCGACAGCCCGCCTACCGCATGGGTGTTGTAGCGCACGCGGCAATAGTTGTAGCCGACTTCCAGGTCCGGATGGTGGTCCTCGACGTTGGCAATATGCGCCAGCGCATTGACGAAACTCATGGTGCGGTAAAAATCTAGGAATTTGAACTCGCGCCTGATGCTGCGTGCATCGCTGGCGAGCGTCCATTCCGCGCTCAGCGCCGCCATCTGCGTGCGCGCCTCGGCCGCCGTCAGTGCGGGAATGCCGCCCTCGCAGGGCACACAGCGTTTGGAAGCCAGATCGTTCATGGGGCAACCTCCGTGACGGTAGGGGTACTGGCGGCACGCCTGGGATAGCGCCGCGCGACATAGTGCTCGACCAGCTGCTGGAATTCCTCGGCAATGCGCTTGCCCTTGAGCGTCACGGTCTTGGCGCCGTCCTCATAAACCGGTGCCACCGGCCGCTCGCCGGTGCCAGGCAGGCTGATGCCGATGTTCGCGTGCTTGCTCTCGCCCGGACCGTTCACGACGCAGCCCATGACCGCCACCGACAGGTCCTCGACGCCCACATGGCTGCGGCGCCACTCGGGCATGCGCCGGCGCAGGTGCTCCTGGATGCTCTGCGCCAGGGTCTGGAAGAAGGTGCTGGTGGTGCGCCCGCAGCCGGGGCAGGCCGTGACCAGCGGCGTGAAAGAGCGCAGCCGCATGGTCTGCAGCAGTTCCTGCGCGACGTAGACCTCGCGGCGCCGGTCGCCATCGGGTTCCGGCGTCAGCGAGATGCGGATCGTGTCACCGATGCCTTCCTGCAGCAGGATGGCCAGTGCGGCGCTGGAGGCGACGATGCCCTTCGAACCCATGCCGGCCTCGGTGAGTCCCAGGTGCAGCGGCTGGCGGGTGCGTCGCGCGAGTTCGCGGTACACGCTGATCAGATCCTGAACACCTGAGACCTTGGCCGAGAGCACGATTCGCTGCGCGGGCAGCCCGAGTTCGATGGCGCGCGCGGTGCTGTCGACGCAGGAGCGCACCAGCGCCTCGCGCATCACCTCCTGCGCCGAGCGCGGTTCGGGCAGCAGGCTGTTCGCATCCATCAGGCGCGCCAGCAGTTCCTGGTCCAGGCTCCCCCAGTTCACGCCGATGCGCACCGGCTTGCCATAGCGGCAGGCGAACTCGATCAGCGCCGCGAACTGCGGATCGCGCTTGCTGCCGCGGCCGACATTGCCGGGATTGATGCGGTACTTGGCCAACGCTTCGGCGCAGGCCGGATGATCGGCCAGCAGCTTGTGGCCGTTGTAATGAAAATCGCCGATCAACGGCACGGTGCAACCGGCGGCGTGCAGCGCATCGCGGATCGGTGCCACGGCGGCGGCCGCGGCATCGCTGTTGACGGTGATGCGCACCAGCTCCGAGCCCGCCTCGGCGAGCAGCAGTACCTGGCGCACCGTGGCGGCGATGTCCGCAGTATCGGTGTTGGTCATCGACTGCACGGCGATCGGCGCGCCGCCGCCGAGCACAATTCCCGCGATATCCACCGGCACGGTGGTGCTGCGATGCGAGCTGGGGTCAGGGGCGGTCATGACGGGTAATTGTAGTGGGGTGGGAAGCCTTGCTGCTATGATTCGCGCCTCGTTGAAAGATCTGTCCGAAGAGTTTCGCTGCCAGGCCTGAACCCTGGCGGCGGACGCCGAAGGCGCAATTCCGCCCGGAAACGCTCAGGCACCCGAAACGGCAGATGCAGACGAGCTCTGGAGAGCGGTGGCCTTAAAGTTCAGGGCCGCCCACCGAAGGGGTGCGGCAGCCGGCGCCAAGCCGGATTGCCCGATCTCTCAGGTACGAAGGACAGAGGGGCGGCCGGTGCCTTGCGCGTCAGGGCAGCGGCCGCCCTTTTTTTGGTCCGTTGTGCGCAGCTGGAGTACTGAATTGGGATTGCATACGCCATTGTTTGATCTGCATGTCGCGCTCGGCGGGCAGATGGTCGATTTTGGCGGCTGGGACCTGCCGGTGCACTACGGTTCGCAGCTCGAGGAGCACCATGCCGTGCGCCGCAGCGCGGGCCTGTTCGATGTCTCGCACATGGGTGTCATCGACCTGCGTGGTGCCCGGGTGCGCGATTTCCTGCGCCAGCTGCTGGCCAACGACGTAGCGCGGCTGACGACGCCGGGCAAGGCCCTGTACAGCTGCATGCTGCGTGAGGACGGCGGCATACTGGACGACCTGATCGTGTATTTCCTGGACCCGCAGTGGTTCCGCGTGGTGGTCAACGCCGGCACGCGCACGCGCGACCTGGCCTGGATACGTCAGCAGGCGCAGGTCTTTGAAGTCAGCGTGAGCGCGCGCGATGATCTGGCGATGCTGGCGGTACAGGGACCCGAGGCGCGCGCGCGGCTGGCCGCGCTGCTGCCGTCGGCTGGGTCGGCGGCCGCACTGGGTCTGGATGTCTTTGTCGGCGCCGCGATCGGCGAGCTGTTCGTCGCGCGCACCGGCTACACGGGCGAGGACGGCTTCGAAATCATGCTGCCCGCCGCGGCCGCCGCGCCGCTGTGGACGCGCCTGAACGAGCGCGGCGTGCAGTCCTGCGGCCTCGGTGCCCGCGATACGCTCAGGCTCGAGGCCGGAATGAATCTCTACGGCGGCGACATGGATGAGAGCCGGCAGCCGCTCGAGTCGGGTCTGGCCTGGACCGTGGCCTTCGAGCCGCGCGAGCGCGCGTTCACCGGCCGCGCGGCACTCGAGGCGGTGCGTGAACGGGGCAGCGCTCGCGCACTGACCGGTCTGCTGCTCGAGGACCGCGCCATCATGCGCTCGCACCAGCGCGTCATCACGGCCGCCGGTGACGGCGAGATCACCAGCGGCAGCTTCGCGCCGACACTGGGACGTTCCGTGGCGCTGGCGCGCCTGCCGGCTGCGGCTGCGGTGGCGGGCACTGCCGTGCAGGTCGAAGTGCGTGGCAAACTACTGCCGGCGCGGGTGGTGCGCCCACCGTTCGTGCGCCACGGCAAGGTGCTGGTATGAGCGTGCACAACCTTAGGAGACAGTGGCGATGAGTAATGTTCCCGGCGATCTGCACTATGCACGTAGCCATGAGTGGGTGCGGGAGCTGCCCGATGGCAGCGTGGAGATCGGCATCAGCGATCACGCCCAGCACGCGCTTGGCGATCTGGTGTTTGTCGAGGCCCCGGCCGTCGGCCGCACGCTTGAGCCCGGCGAAGCCTGCGCCGTGGTCGAGTCGGTCAAGGCGGCCTCCGATGTCTACAGCCCGGTCGGCGGCGTGGTGCTGGCGATCAATGAGGCGCTGGTCAAGGCCCCCGAGCTGATCAACCAGGATCCCTACGGCGCCGGCTGGATCTGGCGGCTGCGTCCGGCCGCGGCGCTGGCCGGTGCCGGACTGCTGGACGCCAGTACTTACGCGGCAGTCGCAGCTGCCGGCTGACGCCGGCGCGACAGGAGCGCACCATGCCCTTTATTCCACATACCGCGGCCGATGTGCAGGAGATGCTGGCGGCCATCGGTGTCAGCGAGGTCGAGGCGTTATTCGATGAGATTCCGGCGGCGCTGCGCGTGCGTTCACTCGAGCGCATACCGGAAGGCATGAACGAGCAGCAGGTGCTGCAGCTGATGCAGCAGCGTGCGAGCCAGGACGGGCGGCCGCTCAATTTCATCGGCGCCGGCGCCTATGAACATCACATTCCGGCAGCGGTCTGGGCGATCATCACACGCGGCGAGTTTTACAGCGCCTATACGCCTTACCAGGCCGAGGCCAGCCAGGGCACGCTGCAGTCGATCTATGAATTCCAGTCGATGATCACGGCGCTCACCGGCATGGAGGTGGCCAACGCCTCGATGTACGACGGCGCCACCGCGGTAGCCGAGGCCTGCCTGATGGCGGTGCGCGCCAATCGTCGCTCGCAATCGGCGCGCATCCTGATGCCGCGCAGCGTGCACCCCAACTATCGCGCTGTGACGCAGGCCATGACCGGTAACCAGGGCCTGAAGCTCGAGGAACAGGCGTACGTGCGTGAACGCGGCCAGACCAGCCTGACCGCACTCGCACCCCTGGCGGGCCAGGATCTCACCGCACTGGTGATTCAGCAGCCGAATTTCTTCGGCGTGCTCGAGGATGTCGATGCACTGTGCGACTGGGCGCATGCGCAAGGGGCCGTGGTGATCGCGGTGGTGAATCCGACCTCGCTGGCGCTGCTGAAGCCCCCGGGGCAGTGGGGCCAGCGCGGCGCCGATATCGTGGTCGGCGAGGGCCAACCACTCGGCTGTCCGCTGTCCTCGGGCGGTCCGTATTTCGGCTTCATGGCTACGCGCCAGGAGTATGTGCGGCAGATGCCGGGGCGCATCGTCGGCCGCACCGTCGATCTCGACGGCCGGCCCGGTTTCACGCTCACGCTGCAGGCGCGCGAGCAGCACATACGCCGTGGCAAGGCCACTTCCAATATCTGCACCAACCAGGGTCTGCTGATGATGGCAGGCACGATCTACTTAGGCCTGATGGGCGCTGGCGGACTCGAGCGCGTGGCCACCGCCTGCATGGCGCGCACCGCCGAGCTGGTGGCGGCACTGACGCGCCTGCCCGGCGTACGTCCAGGATTCAGCAGTGCGCGCTTTCACGAGGCGGTGCTGCTGCTGGAGCGGCCGGTCGCGCCGATACTCGAAACGCTGTCGGCCGCGGGCATCGAAGGCGGGCTGGATCTGGCGCCCTGGTATCCGGAACTCGGCCCGGCGCTGCTGGTGTGTGCCACCGAAATGCGCAGTAGCGCCGACATTGCTACCTACGCCGCCGCCCTGGGCAAGGCGCTGGCCGGAGTGCGCGCGGCATGAGTGCCAAGCCGGCCCCCTGTGAACCGCTGATCTACGACTACGGCCGCCCGGGGCGTGGCGCGCAGAGCCAATGGCCGGCCGCCGAGGCTGCGCCGCCCGCCATCCCGGCAGCACTGCGCCGCGCGCAGCCGCCCTGCCTTCCGGAAGTGAGTGAGCTCGACGCCGTGCGTCACTACACGCGCCTCTCGCAGCTGAATTTTTCCATCGATACACATTTCTACCCGCTCGGCTCCTGCACGATGAAATACAACCCGCGCGCCTGCAATGCCGCGGCATTGCTGCCCGAGTTCCTCGGCCGGCATCCGCTCGCCAGCGCGCGCCACAGCCAGGGGTTCCTGACCTGCATGTACGAGTTGCAGGAGCTGCTCAAGGAAGTAACCGGCATGCAGGGCGTAGCGCTCACGCCGATGGCTGGTGCCCACGGTGAATTCGCCGGCGTGGCGATGATCCGCGCCTACCACCGCTCGCGCGGCGACTTGGCGCGCAACGAAATCATCGTGCCGGCGGCGGCGCACGGCACCAATCCGGCCACCGCCACCATGTGTGGCTGCGTGGCGCGCGAAGTGGCCGTGGGCGCCGACGGCGATGTCGATCTGGAGGCGCTGCGCACCGCGCTCGGTCCGCAGACCGCCGGCATCATGCTGACCAATCCCTCGACGCTCGGCGTATTCGAGCGCCGCATCGAGGAGGTCGCGCGGCTGGTGCACGAGGCCGGCGGACTGCTGTACTACGACGGCGCCAATCTCAACGCGATCCTCGGCAAGGTGCGCCCCGGGGACATGGGCTTCGACGTCATACACATGAACCTGCACAAGACCTTCTCCACGCCGCACGGCGGCGGCGGACCGGGTGCCGGCGCCGTGGGCGTGGGGCCGCGGCTGCTGCCATTCATGCCGCAACCGGTGGTAGGGCGCAGCATCGAAGAGGGCGCGGCGCATTTTCATTGGCTCGGGACCCAGGAGCTGCCGCAGTCGATCGGCCGGCTGGCGGGCTTCATGGGCAATGCTGGTGTGCTGCTGCGCGCTTATGTCTATATGCGCATGCTGGGCCGCGCCGGCATGAGCCGCGTGGGCGAATTCGCCACGCTCAATTCCAACTACCTGCTCAAGCGCCTGCAGCAGGCGGGCTTCACGGCCGCCTATCCCCAGCGCCGCGCCAGTCATGAGTTCATCATTACGCTCAAGCCGCAGCTGCAGGAGCAGGGGGTGAGCGCCATGGACGTCGCCAAGCGCCTGCTCGATTTCGGTTTTCATGCGCCAACTACTTATTTTCCGCAGCTGGTGCCAGAATGCCTGTTGATCGAACCCACCGAGACCGAGAGCAAAGAGACGCTTGATGCCTTCGTTGCCGCCATGAGCGAAGTGTTGCGCGAGGCGGCCACTACGCCGGAAACACTGCGCACCGCACCGCACCGCATGCCGGTGCGACGCCTGGACGATGTGCGCGCCGCCCGTGAGTTGGACCTGGCGCATCGCCCCGCGTCCTGAAGGAAACCTATGATCATCGATCGTGCCAAGCCGCGCGGCTTTACGCGCCTGTTCCGGGCCTTTGGCGCCAGCTGGCAGGGCCTGACGGGCGCCTTTCGCGAAGAGGCAGCGTTTCGCCAGGAGCTCGGTTTTGCAGTGCTGGCGGTACCACTGGGATTGTGGCTGGGGCACAGTGGCGTCGAGCGCGCGCTGCTGATCGGGCCGGTATTCGTAGTACTGATCGTCGAATTGCTCAACAGCGCCATCGAAGCGACGGTCGATCGTATCGGCCTGGAGCGCCACGCGCTGGCCGGGCTCGCCAAGGATATCGGTTCGGCCGCGGTGCTGATGTCATTCGTACTGCTGGCCAGCGTCTGGGCGCTGGTGCTGCTGCAACGCTAAAGAGACCTGCTATGACGGCACTGATCTGCGGTTCGCTGGCCTATGACACGGTGATGGTGTTCGAGGGGCGCTTTCGCGAGCACATTCTGGCCGACCGCCTGCATATGCTGAATGTGTCGTTTCTGGCCCCGCAGATGCGCCGCAATTTCGGCGGCTGTGCGGGCAACATCGCCTACAACCTGAAGCTGCTGGGTGGCGAAGGCCTGATCATGGCCACCGTGGGCCATGATTTCGCGCCCTACGAGAGCTGGCTGCGCGAGCGCGGCATTGCGCTGCAGCGAGTGCGCTGGATCGACGCCGAGTTCACGGCGCAGGCCTATATCACTACCGATCTCGACGATAACCAGATCACGGCGTTCCATCCGGGAGCCATGAATCACGCGCATCTCAATCGCGTTGCCGATGCCACCGGCATCAGGCTCGGCGTGGTCGCACCCGACGGCCGCCAGGGCATGATCGAGCATGCGGCGCAGTTCGCCGCGGCGGGCATCCCGTTTCTGTTTGATCCCGGCCAGGGACTGCCGATGTTCGACGGCGAGGCGCTGCGCGCCTTCATCGGGCAGGCGACCTGGGTCGCGGTCAATGACTACGAGGCCAGCCTGCTGGGTGAGCGCACCGGCTGGACGCCCGAGGAGATCGCCGGGCGTGTGGAGGCGCTGATTGTCACGCGCGGCGGCGACGGCTCATGGATTTACGCGCAGGGCATGCGGCACGAGATTCCTCCCGCCCGGCCGGCGCGGGTCGCCGATCCCACCGGTTGCGGCGACGCCTACCGCGCCGGGCTGCTGTTTGGATTGCAGCGCGGGCTCGACTGGCCGAACACCGGGCGCATCGCTTCGCTGGCCGGCGCCATCAAGATCGAACATCACGGCACGCAGCAACATGGCTACGATTGGGCTACCTTTGCGGCGCGCTTTCGCGACAACTTCGGATACGCACCATGATTGCTGATCGCTTACCCCCAGCCTGGGCGCTGGTTCCTGCCGCGCTGTGGGCTGCGGCCGGCCTGGCTGCCGCCACCGGCGCCAGCGGTGCCGCGAGCAGCAAGGCGTCGCCGGCGACGTTGGTGTTCGCCACGCCGCCAGGCGATGCGGCGCCGCCGGCCGACTGGGCACGCACGCTGGAGCGCATCGCAACCAGCGTGGTCACGATTCAGATTGACCAGACGCGCTCCTTCGACACCGAGCGCAACACCAGCGCGCAGGCCACGGGTTTCGTGGTCGATGCACAGCGCGGCCTGATACTCACCAATCGTCACGTGGTGACGCCCGGTCCGGTAACGGCCGAGGCCACCTTCCTCAATCGCGAGGAGGTGCAGCTCTATCCCGTGTATCGCGATCCGGTGCATGACTTTGGCATCTATCACTACGATCCGGCGAAGCTGCGCTTCATTGCGCCGGCGGCACTGCCGCTGGCGCCCGAGGCGGCGCAGGTGGGGCGCGAGATCCGCGTGGTCGGCAACAACGCCGGCGAGCAGCTGTCGATCCTCGCCGGCACGCTGGCGCGCCTGGATCGCGAGGCGCCCGAATACGGTGTGGGTCGCTACAACGATTTCAACACCTTCTATATCCAGGCGGCCTCGGGCACTTCCGGCGGCTCCTCGGGCTCGCCGGTGATCGACGTGCAGGGCCGGGTCGTGGCACTGAATGCGGGCGGCGCCAACGGTGCCGCCTCGAGTTTCTACCTGCCGCTGGGCCGCGTGCAGCGTGCGCTGCGCCTTATCCAGCAGGGCCAGCCGGTGGCGCGCGGCACGCTCGAGACCGAGTTCCGCTATCGCCCCTACGATGAACTGCGGCGCCTGGGCCTGCGCCCGGCAACCGAGGCGGCGGCGCGCGCGGCCAAGCCCGACAACACCGGGATGCTGGTGGTGGAGAACGTGCAGCCAGGCTCGGCGAGCGATGCGCAGCTGTCGCCCGGCGACGTGCTGGTGCGGCTCAATGGCGTGGCGCTGACCGGATTCGAGCCGCTCGAAACGGTGCTCGACGAGTCGGTGGGCAAGAACGTGACGCTCGAGCTCGAACGCGGCGGCCAGCCCTACAGCGCGCACCTCACAGTGGAGGACCTGCATGCCATTACCCCGGCGAGCTTCCTCGAGACCGGCGACGCGGTGCTGCACACGCTCTCCTACCAGGAGGCGCGCCACTTCCACCTGCCGATCCGCGGCGTGTTCGTGGCCGCGCCCGGCTACAGTTTCGATGCCGCCGGGGTGCCGCGCGGCGCGGTGATCACCGAACTGAATTCGCATGTCGTGAACACACTGGCCAATTTCGAGGCCGGCATTGCCGAGCTGGGCGACGGCGCGCGCTTCAGCGTGCGCTACGTGACGATCGACGATCCGAACCGCAGCGAGTTGCGCTCGGTGCACCTGGATCGGCGCTGGTTCCCGTCGCGCCACTGCCGACGCAATGATGCCGCGGGCCTCTGGGATTGCCAGGATCTGCCGGCGGTGGCGGGAGTGGCCGCGCCGCAGGGCGGCTCGGCGCGCTATCCGCAGGGGCGCGATCGCATCCTCGACCAATTGATGCCGGCGCTGGTCGGTATCACTTTCGACATGCCCTATTCGGTTTCCGGTGTCACCGAGCGCAACTATCATGGCACCGGCCTGATCCTCGACACGGCCCGTGGCCTGGTGATCACCGATCGCAACACGGTGCCGGTGTCGATCGGCGACGTGCGCCTGACCTTTGCCGGCACTCTGGAGATTCCGGCCCAGGTGGTCTACGTGCACCCGTTGCACAACCTGGCAGTCATTCGCTACGACCCGGCGCTGATCGATGCCACGCCGGTGCGCGCCGCGACGCTGGCGACCGCGCCGCTGCAGGCCGGTGAGGCAGTCAGCGTGGTCGGGCTCGACGCCAGCGGCGATGTGAAGGAGCGTGCGACCTCGATCGCCGAGGTCGATCCGCTGCTGCTGCCGCTGTCACGCTCGGTGGCGTTTCGCGACAGCAATATCGAGGTGGCGACGGTGCTGAATCCGCCGGAAGACGTAGTGGGCGTGCTGGCCGACAAGGGCGGACGGGTGCGCGGCCTGTGGGCCAGCTTCGCCACTGACAATGGCCGCGAGCTGGTGCAGGAGAGCCGCGGCGTGCCGGCCGAGCTGGTGGCCGAGACGCTCGATATCGTGCGCCGCCAGGCACCGCTCCATTCACTCGAGGTCGAACTGGTCACGCAGACGCTGGCCAGCGCGCGCGGCCTGGGTCTCAGCGACGCCTGGGTGGCACGCATCCAGCGCAGCACGCCGGCGCTGCGCCAGGTATTGAGCGTGGCACGGCTGATTGGCGGCTCGGACGCGGCCCGTGTGCTGCAGACCGGCGATATCGTGCTGGCGATCGATGGCCGCGCGGTCACGCAGTTTCGCGATGTCGAACGCGCCACGCAGGATCGCGACACGGTTGCGGTCACTGTGTGGCGCAACGATGGTGAGCATACGCTCAACGTCAGGACCGCGGCGCTGACCGGCAACGACATTGACCGCGTGGTGCAGTGGGCGGGCGCCACGCTGCAGGCACCGCATCGTGCGATCAGCGCGCAGCGCGGCATCGAGCCGAGTGGCGTGTACGTGGCCTGGTTCGCCTACGGTTCGCCGGCCAGCCGCTTCGGGCTGCTGCCTGGCAGGCGCATCGTCGAGGTGGACGGACAGCCGACACCGGATCTCGACGCCTTCCTGAAGCAGGCCGGTGGCCACCCCGATCGTTCCTCGCTGCGCATCAAGACCCTGGCATGGAATGGCGCCGCCGAGATGATCACGCTGAAGCTCGATCGTCATTACTGGCCGGCCTACGAGCTGCGGCGTACGTCCGCCGGATGGGTGCGCCTGCCGCTCGAGTAGCGGCGGGCTCGCGACATTTGCGCGCATGGTCAAGGCAACCCGCGCCACTCAGCTCGAACTGGATACCGCGGTGCAGGCGCTGCGCGACGGCGACGTGGTGGCGTTTCCCACTGAGACCGTCTATGGCTTGGGCGCCAACGCCCAGCATGCGCCCGCACTGCAAAAGATCTTTACACTCAAGGGCCGCCCGACCACGCATCCGCTGATCGTGCATCTGGACAATCGCCGCTTCCTGCACCGCTGGGCGCGCGAGGTGCCGCCCGCTGCGCAGCGCCTGGCCGAGCGTTTCTGGCCGGGGCCGCTGACGCTGGTGCTGCCGAAGGCCGACAGGGTGCTGGACCTGGTGACCGGCGGCCAGGACAGCGTCGCGGTGCGCGTGCCCGCGCATCCGATGGCGCAACAATTGCTCACTGCCTTCGGCGGAGGGGTCGCGGCGCCCTCCGCCAACCGCTATGGCCATGTCAGTCCGACGCGCGCCGAGCATGTGCGCGAGGAATTCGGCGAGGCAGTGCGCGTGGTACTCGATGGGGGCGAGTGTCGGCTCGGACTCGAATCCACGATCGTGGCTTGCCTGGGCGGCAGCGTGCGGCTGCTGCGGCCGGGGCTGATCACGCTCTCGCAGCTGCGTAGCGCGGTGGGCGAGGTGCAAGCCGGACCGGCCGCGGATGCGCCGCGCACGCCCGGGTCGGCGCGCGCCCACTACGCGCCGCTTACGCCGCTGCGCCTGGTGGCGGGCGGGCTGATCGAGCGCCAAGCCGCCGAGCTGGCCGCCAGTGGCCAGCGCATCGGCGTGCTGGCGCAGCGCCCGCCGCTGGGCAGCTACCGGCACGTCACCTGGATCAACGCCGGCACCCGTCCCGACGCCTACGGCCACGACCTGTACACGCATCTGCGCACCCTGGACCACGCCGGCGCCAGCTGCCTGCTGGTGCAGGAAGTGCCCGCCGACGAGCGCTGGGACGCGGTGCGCGACCGCCTGGCACGCGCCGCGGCCGCGGCGCACGCCACCGACGGAGAAATGCCCTGATGGCGCACCCACCGATTGATCCGTTCCAGAGCGCGCACATACGGCGCCTGGTAGCGGAATTTGGCTCGCCGCTGTTGATCCTGGACTGCGCCCGGGTGCGCGCGCAGTACCGCAAGCTCCGCAAGGCGCTGCCGGGCGTCGATCTGCACTACGCGCTCAAGCCCCTGCCGCATCCGGCGATCGTGCGCACGATCAGCGCCGAAGGCGGCTGGCTGGACCTGGCCACCAGCGGCGAGGTGCAGCTGGTCGCGGCGCTGCAGCTCGATCCAGAGCGCTGCATCCATACGCACCCGATCAAGCGCGACAGCGACATCCGCAATGCCCTGGCCTTCGGCGTAGGCACTTTTGTCGCCGACAATCCCGACGAAGTGCGCAAGTTCAGCGCCTACGCCGGCAAGGCCGAGCTGCTGCTGCGCGTGTCGTTCCGTTCGCCGGGTGCGGTCTGCGACCTGTCGCGCAAGTTCGGCTGCGACCCCGAGGACGCGCTGGTGCTGGCGCGGCAGGCTGCCGGACTGGGCATCGGTGTGCGCGGCTTTTCCTTCCACGTCGGCTCGCAGGCGGCCGACGCACTCAAGCATGTCGAGGCCATCGAGGCCTGCGTGCGGCTGCTGGCCGGGGCGCGCCGCGAAAGGCTCGGGGCTTTCGACACGCTGGATATAGGCGGCGGTTTTCCGATCGACTACGCACAGCGGGCGCCGGATATCGGCCGCTTCTGCGCGCCGATCCGCAAGGCGCTCGCGCGGCTCCCAGCACGCGTACGGGTGATCGCCGAACCCGGCCGCTACATCGCCGGCCCCGCGGCGATCAACGTCGCCACCGTGATGGGGCGGGCGCGCCGCGAGGGGCACTGGTGGTACTACCTGGACGACGGGCTGTATGGATCCTACAGCGGCCAGCTCTACGATCACGCCCGCTATCCGGTCGAGGCGCTGCGCAGCGGGCCGCTGCTGCCAGCAGTGCTCGCCGGTCCCACCTGCGACAGCATCGATGTGATCGCCGAGAACCTGATGCTGCCCGAGCTGCGCGCCGGCGACCTGATCGTCGGCCGCGCGATGGGCGCCTACACCGTGGCCAGCGCCTCAGAGTTCAATTTCTTCCCCAAGGCGACCGTGGTCGCGGTGAATCGCCATGCGGGCGACGCCGGCGGAGTCGAATAGCGGCGCGCCGGCTGCGGCTACGCCGGCGGCCGCGTTGGTGCGGCTACCGTGGCGAACAACTCCCGGAGCCGGCGCGTCGCGCCGGCCACATCGCGCGTCCGGAGCCTCGCGAGCAGCGACTTGTGCAAGTTCAGCAGCGGCTTCAGGCCGTGGCGTTGCGAGGCGATGCGCCGCAACGCGATGCGGCCGCGCACCTCCCAGTGCAGCGAGTCCCACAGCCTGAGGAAGGTGCGGTTGCCGCTGCCCTGCACCAGGCCGCGGTGGAAGCGCAGTGCCTCATCGATGTAGCGTTCGCGATCGCCGCGTGCCACCGCCGTGGCCATCTCGCGCAGGCAGCGGCCGAACTCCTCGAGCGCCGTCGCGGCGTAGGGCACCGAAAGTTCCACCGAGCGTATCTCCATGATGGCGCGCAGCTCGTAGGATTCCAGCAGTTCCTCGATATCGGCGCCGCGCACCCGCGTGCCGCGATAGCGCTCGCAGCTGACCAGGCCCGAACCCTCCAGCTCGCGCAGTGCCTCGCGGATTGGCGCCTGGCTGACATTGAACTCACGCGCCAGCGGCAGTTCCTTCAGCTTGGTGCCGGTCGGGTAGGTGCCGTCCAGAATGCGCGTCACCAGCGTCTCGCGGATACGATCGCGCATGCACACGCGCAGTGGTGTGGCCAATGCGGGGCCGGCAGCGCTCATCATCGCGGCGCCGCCCGGTCGCCCGCCGGCCTGGCGACGCGCACCGCAATATGATCGGTCAGCGCATCCTGGGGATTGAGGATCACATTGTCGCCAGGCTGCAGGCCGTCGACGACTTCCACTTCGGAGCCGTAGTCGCGTCCGACCGTGACCGAGCGCATTTCCACCTGCTCATGGGCATCGACCAGGGCGACCTGCGCGCCCGCGCCGCGAAACACCAGTGTATTGCCCGGCACCAACAGGCGGTGGCCCGCCGTGGAGGGTGGCAGCCTGAAATCAACCTCCGCATAGGCGCCGGGCAGCAGTTCGCGCCGGGAATTGTCGATGATCAGCTGCGCCAGCATGGTGCGCGAGCCGGGGTCGAGCGACTTCGAAGTGCTCTCGAGTCGCGCCGGATAGCTGACGCCGGGCCGGTCCGGAAAGCGCACCGCGGCGGCCTGGTCAGGCTGCAGCAGCGCGGCGTAGCTCTGTGGCACGTGCACGTACACCCGCAGCCGCTGCAGGTCGGCGACTCGGAACAGTTCGGGGCCGGAACCGCTGCCGGCAGTGATGAGCTGGCCAACATCGGCGTTGCGTGCGGTAACAATGCCGGTGAACGGCGCCACGATCCGCTTGAAGCCCGACAGTTCGTGCAGGCGTTGCAGGTTCGCCTCGGCGGAGTGCAGCTGGGCGTCGGCGCTGGCGGCCAGGCTGATCTTCTCGTCGGCATCCTGCCGGGCTACCGAGCCGTTGTCGCGTAAACCGCGCCAGCGCTCGGCCGTGACGTTGGCGAT
>Ga0075023_100000029_pt1 | contig 31288 bp, 33 predicted proteins | sample Str014_FD_71388 | JGI IMG/M metagenome (GOLD analysis project Ga0075023, IMG submission 71388) | Freshwater sediment microbial communities in response to fracking from Pennsylvania, USA - Straight Creek_MetaG_SC_2014 | ecosystem: Environmental > Aquatic > Freshwater > Creek > Sediment | place... | reverse complement strand
CAGCCCGGCGACAAGATGGCCGGACGTCACGGCAACAAGGGCGTGATCTCGACCATCGTTCCGGTGGAAGACATGCCTTACCTCGAGGACGGCACCCCGGTTGATGTGGTGCTCAATCCGCTGGGCGTACCCTCGCGTATGAACGTCGGCCAGGTGCTCGAGACGCACCTGGGCTGGGCGGCGAAAGGGCTGGGCCTGAAGATCGGGCGCATGCTCGATGCACAGGCCTCGGACGCCGAGCTGCGCGGCTTTCTGGGTCAGATCTACAACGAAACCAGCGGTCAGAAAGAGCGACTGGATGAGTTCAACGGCAAGGAACTGCTGGAATTGGCAGGCAACCTGCGCCGCGGCGTGCCGATGGCGACCCCGGTGTTCGATGGCGCGGCCGAGAGCGACATCAAGGCGCTGCTGAAGCTCGCCGACGTACCGCTGTCTGGTCAGACCTGGCTGTACGACGGCCGCACCGGCGAACGCTTCGATCGGCAGGTGACGGTGGGCTACATGTACATGCTTAAGCTCAACCATCTGGTCGACGACAAGATGCACGCGCGCTCGACCGGGCCGTACAGCCTGGTGACCCAGCAGCCGTTGGGCGGCAAGGCGCAGTTCGGCGGCCAGCGCTTCGGCGAAATGGAAGTCTGGGCGCTCGAAGCCTACGGCGCGGCCTACACGCTGCAGGAAATGCTGACGGTCAAGTCAGACGACACCATCGGCCGCACGCAGATGTACAAGAGCATCGTCGATGGCAATCACGAAATGAAGGCGGGCATGCCCGAATCCTTCAACGTGCTGGTCAAGGAAATTCGTTCGCTTTGCATCAACATCGAACTCGAGCAGGATTGAACATGAAAGACCTACTCAAGCTATTCAAGCAGCAGGCGCCCCTCGAGCAGTTCGACTCGATCAAGATCGGCCTGGCCTCGCCGGAGATGGTGCGCGCCTGGTCGTATGGCGAAGTGCGCAAGCCCGAGACCATCAACTACCGCACCTTCAAGCCGGAACGCGACGGCCTGTTCTGCGCCAAGATCTTCGGCCCGGTGAAGGACTACGAGTGCCTGTGCGGCAAGTACAAGCGTCTCAAGCATCGCGGCGTGGTGTGCGAGAAGTGCGGCGTCGAGGTCACGCAGTCGAAGGTGCGCCGCGAGCGCATGGGCCACATCGAGCTGGCCAGCCCGACCGCGCACATCTGGTTCCTGAAGTCGCTCCCCTCGCGCATCGGCCTGATGCTCGACATGACCTTGCGCGAGATCGAGCGCGTGCTGTACTTCGAGGCCTTCGTGGTCATCGATCCAGGCATGACGCCGATGCAGCGCGGCCAGCTGCTGACCGACGAAATGTACCTCGAGTCGATCGAGGAGCATGGCGATGAATTCGATGCCCGCATGGGCGCCGAGGCCGTGCACGAGCTGCTGCAGTCGCTGGACCTGAAGGCCGAGATGGTCAAGATCCGCGAGGACATGACCAACACCGCCTCCGAAACCAAGCTCAAGCGCCTGTCCAAGCGCCTCAAGCTGGTGGAATCCTTCATCGAGTCGGGCAACAAGCCCGAGTGGATGGTGATGACGGTGCTGCCGGTGCTGCCCCCGGACCTGCGGCCGCTGGTGCCGCTTGATGGCGGCCGCTTCGCGACCTCCGATCTCAACGACCTGTATCGTCGCGTCATCAACCGCAACAACCGCCTGCGCCGGCTGCTGGAACTGTCGGCGCCCGACATCATCGTGCGCAACGAAAAGCGCATGCTGCAGGAAGCGGTCGATGCGCTGCTCGACAACGGCCGCCGCGGCCGGGCGATCACCGGCACCAACCGGCGGCCGCTGAAGTCGCTGGCCGATATGATCAAGGGCAAGCAGGGGCGCTTCCGCCAGAACCTGCTCGGCAAGCGCGTCGACTACTCGGGCCGCTCGGTGATCGTGGTCGGTCCGACACTGCGCCTGCACCAGTGCGGCCTGCCGAAGAAGATGGCGCTCGAGCTGTTCAAGCCCTTCATCTTCCACAAGCTGCAGATCCGCGGCGATGCCTCGACCATCAAGGCCGCCAAGCGCCTGGTGGAGCGCGAGGGTCCGGAAGTCTGGGACATTCTCGAAGAGGTGATCCGCGAACATCCGGTGCTGCTGAACCGCGCGCCGACACTGCATCGCTTGGGGATCCAGGCCTTCGAGCCGGTGCTGGTCGAGGGCAAGGCCATCCAGCTGCATCCGCTGGTGTGCACGGCCTTCAATGCCGACTTCGACGGCGACCAGATGGCGGTCCACGTACCTCTCTCGCTCGAGGCGCAGCTCGAGGCGCGCGCGTTGATGATGAGTTCCAACAACATTCTTTCGCCCGCCAACGGCGACCCGATCATCGTGCCCTCGCAGGACGTGGTGCTGGGTCTGTACTACCTGACGCGCGAAATGGTCGGGGCACGCGGCGAAGGCATGTTCTTCAGCGACGTGCACGAGGCGCATCGCGCCTACGAAGGCCGCAACATCGACCTGCAGGCCCGGGTGCAGGTGCGCATCCGGGAATACGTGCGCGGCGCTGGTGATGCGCTCGAACCGCGCCGCCGGCTGGTGAAGACCACGGTCGGCCGCGCGCTGCTGTCGGAGATCCTGCCGCATGGCATGTCCTTTGACCTCGTCAACCAGGACATGACCAAGAAGGCGATCTCGGCGATTATCAATGCCTGCTATCGCATCCTGGGCCTGAAGGAAACGGTCGTATTCGCCGACCAGCTCATGTACATGGGCTTCCACTATGCGACCCGCTCGGCAGTCTCGTTCGGTATCGATGACATCGTCATCCCCGAGCAGAAGGTCAAGCTGGTCAGTGCCGCCGAGCGCGAGGTCAAGGAGATCCAGGACCAGTATTCATCGGGCCTGGTGACCAACGGCGAGCGCTACAACAAGGTGGTCGACATCTGGTCGCGAGCCAATGACCAGGTCGCCAAGGCGATGATGGAAAAGCTCGGCACCGAAGATGCCGTCGATTCCAAGGGCGTCAAGCAGCGCCAGAAATCCTTCAACTCGATCTTCATGATGGCCGACTCCGGCGCGCGCGGCAGCGCGGCGCAGATCCGCCAGCTCGCCGGCATGCGCGGCCTGATGGCCAAGCCCGACGGCTCGATCATCGAGACGCCGATCACGGCCAACTTCCGTGAAGGCCTGAACGTGCTGCAGTACTTCATCTCGACGCACGGCGCGCGCAAGGGTCTGGCCGACACCGCGCTCAAGACTGCGAACTCCGGTTACCTGACCCGCCGCCTGGTCGATGTCGCCCAGGACCTGGTGGTTACGGAGGTCGATTGCGGCACCAGCAACGGACTGTCGATGTCGCCGCTGGTGGAAGGCGGCGACGTGGTCGAGGCCCTGGGCGAGCGAGCCCTGGGCCGCGTCACGGCCGCCGATATCAACAAGCCCGGCACCGAACAGGTGCTGGTGCCGGCCAACACGCTGCTCGATGAGGGTCTGGTGCGCCTGATCGAACAGGAAGGCGTCGATCAGATCAGCGTGCGCTCGCCGATCACCTGCCAGGTGCGTTACGGCGTGTGCAGCAACTGCTACGGCCGCGACCTGGGTCGCGGACGGTTGATCAACATCGGCGAGGCGGTGGGCGTGATCGCCGCGCAGTCGATCGGTGAGCCGGGCACGCAGCTGACCATGCGCACCTTCCACATCGGCGGCGCGGCCTCGCGGGCCGCGGCGGCCTCGAGTGTCGAAATCCGCAACAAGGGCACGCTGCGCTTCCATCACCTGAAGACCGTGCAACACGAGAAGGGTCACCTGGTCGCGGTGTCGCGCTCCGGTGAAATCGGCGTGGTTGACGAGTTCGGCCGCGAGCGCGAGCGCTACAAGATCCCGTTCGGCGCGACGATTACGGCGCGCGAGGGCAACAAGGTAGCGGGCGGCCAGGTCGTGGCGACCTGGGATCCGCACACCCACCCGGTGGTCACGGAAGTGGCCGGCAACATCCGCTTCACCGACTTCGTCGATGGCCTCACCGTCACGACCCAGGTCGATGAGGTCACAGGCCTGTCGAGCACCGTGGTGATGGATTCCAAGCAACGCGGCGGCAAGGACCTGCGCCCGACGATCCGGCTGCTGTCGGCGAAGGGCAAGGAAATCACTTTCGCCAACACCATCATCCCGGCGGTCTACAACCTGCCGCCGGGCGCATTGGTGAACCTCACCGACGGCGCCAAGGTGTCGGTGGGCGATATCATCGCGCGCATCCCGCAAGAATCCTCGAAGACCCGCGACATCACCGGCGGCCTGCCGCGGGTTGCGGATCTGTTCGAGGCGCGCAAGCCCAAGGACCAGGCGATCCTCGCCGAGAAGACCGGCACGGTCAGCTTCGGCAAGGAAACCAAGGGCAAGCGCCGCCTGGTGATCACCGATGAACACACCGAGAAGTACGAGGAGCTGATCCCGAAGTGGCGCCAGCTCAACGTCTTTGAGGGCGAGCAGGTCGAGCGTGGCGAGGTCATCGCCGATGGCGAGCCGAACCCGCACGATATCCTGCGCCTGCAGGGTGTTGAGGCGCTGGCCAACTACCTGGTGCGTGAAATCCAGGACGTCTATCGCCTGCAGGGCGTGAAGATCAACGACAAGCACATTGAAGTGATCATCCGCCAGATGCTGCGCAAGACCGAAGTCATGGCAATCGGCGACACCACGCTGCTGCGCGGCGAGCAACTGGATCGTTCGCGCGCGATGGCGATTAACGACCGCGCGGTTAAGGCCGGCAAGGAGGCGGCGCGCCTGCAACCGGTGCTGCTGGGCATCACCAAGGCCTCGCTGGCCACCGAGTCGTTTATCTCGGCCGCTTCGTTCCAGGAAACCACGCGCGTGCTGACTGAAGCCTCGGTGCGTGGCCTCAAGGATGACCTGCGCGGCCTGAAGGAAAACGTCATCGTCGGCCGGCTGATTCCGGCGGGTACGGGCTTCGCGGCCCACGCCCATCGGCGCCGCAAGAACGACGGCACGGAGCCACGCGGCTTCATGGATGTCGGCGCGGCGGTGGCCGATGCCGATGAGCCGGGGCCGGTGGTTGAGGAAGAAAGCGCGGCGAGCTGATGCGGAGGCGAGAGGCGGGCTCGCCAGCCGGCGCACGGAGAAGTATGACGGTCGTCAGGGGCTCCTACGAAGAGGCCGATCAGGACGCGTGCCTGGCGCTGTTAGATGCCAATTGCCCGGACTATTTTGATCCGGGTGAACGGGCCGAGTACGTTAGCGATTGAAAACGGTCGCCGGCCAGTGAGTGCCCCGCGTGCTTAAATACTTCGAAAACCTGATTGATCCGTACCCGCCGGCCGCACCGGCCGTGCCGCCGCGCGGCTTCCTGGCCTTCCTGTGGGCCGGCACCGAGGGACTGCGCAAGTACCTGCTGGCCATGACGCTGCTCAGCGCGCTGATCGGCGTCTTCGAGGCGGCGCTGTTCGGCATGCTCGGTCGCATCGTCGATACGCTCGCAACGCTGGCTCCCGATCGCCTGTGGATGACAGGGCGCTGGCCGATCATGATCATTGTGATAGTGCTGATCGCCAGCATTGGCCTCGTGGCGCTGCAGACCGTGGTCAAGCACCAGACGCTGGCGGGTAACTTTCCGATGCGCCTGCGCTGGAATTTCCATCGCCTGATGCTGGGGCAGAGCCTGGCGTTCTACCAGGACGAATTCGCCGGGCGCATCGCCGCCAAGGTGATGCAGACCGCGCTTGCGGTACGCGATTTCTGGTTTGCACTGGCTGACATCCTGGTATTCGTCGTGATCTACTTCATCACCATTGGCCTGGTGGTGGGTAGTTTCCATCCCTGGCTGCTGGCACCGCTGCTGGGCTGGCTGGCGCTGTACACCGGCGCCATCGTCTGGTTCGTGCCGCGCCTCAGCGCGGTGGGCAAGCAGCAGGCCGACGCCCGCTCGCTGATGACCGGGCGTATTGCTGATGCCTATACCAACATCACCACGGTCAAGCTGTTTTCGCATTCGGCGCGCGAGGCCGGCTTTGCACGCCGTGCGATGCAGGATTTTATTGCCACAGTGCACGGGCAGATGCGCCTGGTCACGGGTTTCGAGATCGTGAACCAGACCTTGAGCATCCTGCTGATCATCGGCATCACCGGCGCGGCGCTGGTGCTATGGACGCAGGGCGCGGTCCGGGTCGGCGCGGTGGCGGCCGCGGCCGCGATGGCGCTGCGGCTCAATGGTCTGTCGCATTGGGTGCTGTGGGAGATGACCGGCCTGTTCGAAAATGTTGGCACCGTGCAGGATGGCATCAATACGCTCACACGCCCGCAGCTGGTGCTCGATCGCGCCGCTGCGCGCCCACTCAGGGTCACCTGCGGCGCGGTACGCTTCGAGGCCGTGACCTTCTCCTACCAGCAGCGCGATCCCGCCTCGCGCCCGGTGATCGAAGGGCTTACGCTCGACATCCGACCCGGTGAGAAGATCGGCCTGGTGGGCCGTTCGGGTGCCGGCAAGTCCACGCTGGTCAATCTGCTGCTGCGCTTTTATGACGTGCAGAGCGGGCGCATCCTGATCGATGGCGAGGATATCTCGGCCGTCACGCAGGATTCACTACGTGCGCAGATCGGCATGGTGACCCAGGATACCTCGCTCCTGCATCGCTCGGTGCGCGACAATATTCTCTACGGCCGGCCCGATGCGATCGAGGACGATCTGCTGCAGGCGGCGCGCGATGCACAGGCCTCGGAATTCATCAGCGAGCTCGCCGATGCGCGTGGCCGGCGCGGGTTCGATGCGCATGTCGGCGAACGTGGCGTCAAGCTCTCGGGTGGTCAGCGCCAGCGCATTGCGCTGGCGCGCGTGATGCTAAAGGACGCGCCGATCCTGCTGCTCGATGAGGCCACCAGCGCGCTGGACTCCGAGGTCGAAGCCGTCATCCAGGGGAGTCTCGCGCGGCTGATGCGCGGCAAGACCGTGATCGCGATTGCCCACCGGCTGTCGACGATTGCGGCGATGGACCGGCTGGTGGTGCTCGATCGCGGCGCGATCGTCGAGATGGGCGATCACGCTACGCTGCTGGCGCACGGTGGCGTCTACGCGCGCCTGTGGGCGCATCAGAGCGGCGGATTCATCGGCGACGACGACGAGCCGATCGTGCAGAAGGTAGCGGCGACGGTCTAGCGCTTCTACCACACCTGCTCGCCGCTGTCGTCGCCGCGCAGCAGCGCCTGCGCGCTGAGCATGGCCTGGCGGTTCAGGTGGCCGAGATAGATCGCGTCAATGACCAGCGTGGTGGCGCGGTCGGGCTGGGCGAGTGGTATGCGACGCGTCGGCCGGCGGCGCAGCGCTAATTTCGGAGCCGGAGCGGTGCGGCGAGGCTGCTGCGGGGCAATGTGGAATGTGTCCATGGTCGGTACCTCGTCTGATCGCCTGCAGTGCGCGAGTCGCAACGCAGCGACAGAGCCCCTAAAATAGCAGTGCGGTGTGTAAAGTTCATGACAGCACCGGTGAGCCTTAAGTTCCAGCTGATTGTGAGTATCTGAAATATGCTGCTCCCTCTGGATCAGGTCGAGAAATATCTGGTCGGCATTGCACGTGGACGCTACGGCTTCGTGGGCGCCGGGCAGGCATGACAGAGTGTGCCAGTGGATCAAAAGGGAGGGAGTTAGATGAGGTCGCTGGGCAGCAGATCGCAGGGCGCGCGACTCGAACGCATCAAGGCGTCAGCGCGGTGGGCGGGGGACGGATTCCGGAACCTGCACCCCATCATTCCGGGTCTGCGTGATCCGACTGTGCCGATGCCAACGATCAAGGAGTTTATCTGCGGTGGCGAACGACGCGTGCCGCGCGGGCCTTTGCCATCGATGAACCCGCTTGATACCTGGTCGCGGCCGTCGGCGACAGGCTTGCGTGCCACCTGGATGGGTCACTCCACTGTGCTGCTCGAGATGGACGGCCTGCGCGTGCTGACCGATCCGGTTTGGGGCAAGCGCGCGTCGCCATCCAGCATCGTCGGCCCCCGCCGCTTCCAGCCGGTGCCGGTGCCCCTGAGCAGGATGCCCGAGCCGGATCTGGTCGTGATCTCGCACGATCACTACGACCATCTCGACTATCCGACCATCCGCGAACTCGCCAGGCTCGCAGTGCCGTTTGTGACCTCGCTCGGTGTCGGCGCTCACCTCGAAGCCTGGGGCGTGCAGCCTGAACGCATTACTGAACTCGACTGGTGGGAGACCTATCAGCTGCCAAACGCGAGCTTAAGCGTGACGGCCGCGCCCTCGCAGCATTTTTCCGGCCGCGGTCTGAAGGACCGCAACGCTACGTTGTGGTCTTCAATGATCATCCGCTCCGACCGGCATGCGGTGTTTTTCAGTGGCGATACCGGCCTGACTACCGAATATCAGCGGATCCGCGCGCGGCTGGGTCCCTTCGATCTCGTGATGCTGGAAGTCGGCGCGTTTCATCCGGCGTGGGGCGACATACACCTGGGTCCCGCCAACGCACTCGAGGCGCTGGCACTGCTCGGCGGCGGACCTTTCCTGCCTGTGCACTGGGGCACCTTCAGTCTCGCGATGCATGCCTGGGATCAGCCCGCCGAGGCGCTGCTGGAGTGGGGGCCGAAGGCGGGCGCGCAGCTCATGATGCCGCGCCTGGGTGAACCTATCGAACCTGCACGCCCCGCGCGTGTGGAGCCGTGGTGGCGTGTGGTTGATCAGGGCGCGAAAGTGCCGGAACCCACACCGCCCGCAGAGAACCCGTTGCCGGATGCCATGCCCTGGCCGATCGACTAGCGCCTGGTCAGTTCACTCGTGGAACAGATGATCGCCGATCGCGATGTAATGCACCGGGTTGCCGCGCGTCACGGTCAGCTCGTCGATAGCCGGACAACGCTCGATGATCATCGCGCGGGCGTCGGCGGCATGGCAGCACACGATGCAGAAGCTCTGGCGACGCCTGCCGAGCACGCCGCTGACGGTGTAGACATAGAAATGCAGATGCGGCGAGGGAGTACGCCCGGGCCGCGCTCGGGCACCCGTTCTTTTTGTTCTGGCTGTCATGACCGGGATACTCCGCATCCTTTTACACCGTTTAGGTAGCGGGTGAAAGACGGCCAGCCACTTGACATCGGAAAACTTAGGCGTAAAGTGCGCGCCCCTATGAAAACGCCACATCACCAATCCAATTCAACAGACACGCAGGTGCATTGCGCCCTTGCGTCGCCCGGATCGTGCGTCGGTCTTGCGTGCGAACGTCTGGAAGGTGAGATGAGCTAGCCCTTTGCAATGTCGAAGGGCTGGCATGACAGCCGCCCTTCGGCAAGTCTCCCCATGAGGCCCCGACTGGCAGCTGCCACTCGGGGCCTCGTCATTTTCGGGGCCTGTTAGGGGAACGTAGGAGTGCGGTGAAATCCCGGCCAGTCAATCGGGGCCGGCCGGGTGACGATTCAACAACACAGGCACCGGCGGCCTACACGGATATCGATGCGGTCATGGCCGCGCAGCGCCGCCTGAGGAAGGATTTACAGCGTGGCAGTGCCGAGGCATAGCGGGTACATCGTGGTCACCAGGCGTCTCTTAAGGGTAACTGAATTTCGGCGACCAGCCGGCAGCGCCCTCGGGCAGCAGGTCAAAGAAGTGCCAGAGCGTGCAGAAGTCATCGCCGGGGCTCCACACGGCATCCGACACGCGTTGAATGGTGGCGCCTTGGCGTCGGAATACCGAAATTCCGGGGCGCCAGCGGCCGCTCTCAGTGGCATAGCCCATATCGGCCGCGAAGGTGCTGCCCTGGTGGCTCACCATCGGAAACTTCCAGCCGCGGCTGGCCGCAAAAGCCTGCTGCACCTCTGTTGGGTCGGGACTGGAGACCACGAACGCGGCGCGCGAAGTGACGTGCGAATGAATGCCATTGTAGCCGTCGGCCCACAGTGTGCAGGCCGGGCAGGAGCGGCCCATGTTGTGAACTACCATCAGATCATCGTGCTTGCCAAACAGATTGGACAGGCGAACCGGCCCGGTCGTCGATGCGAATGCGTAGTCCGCGACTTTCTGCGGTTCGATCTCGGTCTGCGCCTTGCGGATTTTTTGCCTGATTTCGGCGATCTCGCGGCGGTAGCCACTGATCACTTCACTGCCGGTGGTGTATTGCATCGGATTCTCCGGGGCTGAATTGTTCAGGCGGCGTAGAGGTCGTGGAGCTTGACCCAGGCCATGGGATTGGGCAGTTCGGCTTCATCGCGGCCCTTGGGGACGAGATCGAGCAGCTGATAGGCCGCGTTGATCGGATCCAGGCCGCGCGCGTAGGTCGAATAGGTGTGGAAAAGTGCGCCGTCGGAGTCCTTGAAGAACACACTGAGACCGGGCAGGTCCGTCATGGCGCCGGCATAGGGTGCGTCGTTGTATCGCGTCGTGCCGGCCTTCACGTCATCAGGGCGGAACGACACGTGATAGTCGTAGTTGAAGTCGGAATCCGCCGAGGATACCCATTTGAAGTGCCAGTCCAGGCGCTTCGCGAAGGCCTTGAGCTTCGGGTACGGCGCGCGTGAGATGGCGGCAAAGGCTACGTCGCGCTGCCCCAGGTGGGCCGTGACACCATTGAAGTTGTCGGCCCAGAACGAGCAGCTCTTACAGCCCGCTTCCCAGTCGGGAGCAAACATGAAGTGGTAAACGATCAGCTGGCTGTGATGGCCAAACAGGTCCGCGAGGGTCTCGCGGCCGGCGGCGCCCTCGAATACATAAGAACCGGTGACGCGTTCCCAGGGCAGGTCGCGCCGCGCCTGGCTGAGCTGGTCACGCATTTTCAGAAATTCCTTTTCTCTGGCCAACAGGGCGCGGCGGGCGAGAGTCCATTGCTCGGTGCTAACAACGGGGTGCGTGGTCATGGCGTGCTCCTTTACGGTGACCATTATCGAGACTTGGGGCCGGGCTGGCGCCGGCGGGGACGCGCAGGCGCCGCGTCGCGGCGCGCATCGATCTGCGCAAGCGTGGCGGCCAGCACCTCGAATTGTTGCTGCCAGTAGCCGGTGTAGTGATTGAGCCAGAGCGCGGCGTCAAACAGCGGCCCGGTAGTCAGGCTGCAGCGGCTGATGCGCCCGGTGCGCTCCTGCTGGATCAGTCCGGCGCGCACCAGCACCTGGATATGCCGCGAGACACCCTGCAGCGAGATGTCGAAGTGGGCGGCGAGCTCGCAGACCAGCAGCGCCTGGCCGTCGAGGCGCCGCAGAATCTCGCGCCGCGTGGGGTCGCTCAGAGCCTGGAAAACCATATCGAGCCGTTCCTCGTCGGTGTCGATGCCATCCTGGGGGACGACCTTCAGTGCCGGGCTACGGGTGATCATGGGCGCTAGATTATCAACTAGTCGGGTGATTGTCAACAGACTTGATGATTAACAGCCGGGCCCGATACTCAATAGAATCCCCACCCATGAAAAACGTGATTTTCGATGTTGGCGGCGTGCTGCTCGACTGGAATCCGGGCCGAATCCTGGAGGGCTACTACGCGGATCCTGGTGAGCGCGCACGGATGAAACAGCACATCTTCCTGCATGCCGATTGGCTGGAGCTGGATCGCGGCACCCTCACGGAGTCCGCGCTGCTCGAGCGCATCGCAGGACGGGCGGGGCGGCCGGTGCCGGAGCTGGGCAACCTGTTCGAGGTGGTGCGCGATTCGCTGCGGCCTAAAATCGACACGATCGCGCTGCTGGGCTCGCTCGCCGCGCGTCGGGTGCCTCTCTATTGCCTGTCCAACATGCCTGCCAATGTATTCAGCAACTTGCGCAAGCGCTTTGAGTTCTGGAGCCTGTTTGACGGCATCGTGATATCGGGCGAGGTCAAGCTGGTGAAGCCGGAGCCGGCGATCTTCGAGCACTTGCTGAACCACTATGAGCTCGCCGCTGGGGAAAGCGTGTTCGTCGATGACCTGCCGACCAATATCCAGGCGGCGCAGGCACTGGGCCTGCATGGCGTGCTGTTTGAAAGTGCACGGCAGGTTGAGTTAGCGTTGCAGGCGATGGGCAGGGCCTGAGAGGAAACGCATCATGGCAAACACTATTTCGCTGGCCGTCGACCTGCCGGCAACGCCGGCGCGGCTGTACCGGATGTATCTGGATCCCAAGCAGCACGCGGCCTTCACCGGATTTCCGGTGCGGATCGCGGCGCGGCCGGGCGCGCCGTTCAAGGCCTTCGGCGGTGCGCTGAGCGGCACCATTCTGCAGGTGGTACCCAATCGCCTGATCGTGCAGTCCTGGCGTTCCACGCACTTTGGCGCGCGGGATGTCGATTCGACCTTGGTGCTGTCGTTCCTGCCGCGCCGCCGGGGCGGCCGCATAGAGCTGACGCACGTCAACGTCGCCGAGCGCGATTTCGGCGGCGTGTCCGACGGCTGGGCCAAGTATTACTTCGTGCCCTGGCGGGCATATCTGACCAAGTAGTCGACGCCTCAGCCATCGCGCGCTCCGGCGGCGCTAAGATAGGCGCACTGCACAATCATTGGAGCGCATGCAATGTGGAATCTGGCCATTCCCTGGTGGGAGTTCATAGTCCGGGCACTGCTGGTCTATCTCTTCCTGGTGGTGTTGCTGCGTATCACCGGACGCCGTCAGGTCGGGCAGCTCGCGCCCTTTGACCTGGTGCTGCTGCTGGTCTTAAGCAACGCGGTGCAGAACTCGATGAACGGCGGTGACAACTCCGTGCTGGGTGGCGTGCTGTCCGCCGTGACGCTGGTCGGCGCGAACTGGGTCATCGGTTACCTGAGCTTTCGCAGTAAGCGGCTGGCCCGGGTCATTGAAGGTCGGCCGCAGGTGCTGATCCACAATGGCCACGTGTATCGCGATGTGATGGATCGCGAGCGGCTGACGCAGTCCGAGCTTGACGCCGCACTGCGCCAGTCGGGCTGTGCCAGCGTTGATGATGTGCACTTTGCCGTGCTGGAGAACAACGGCCAGATCAGCGTGCGAATAAAAACCGCGGCCAGCCCACCCAACGCGGCCGCGACCTGAAGCCCATGCGGGTCCCGCGCCGGGGAACCGTTGCGATCTGCATAGTGCTGCTGATTGCCACCACTTCGAGCCGGAGCGAGGAGCCGGGGGCGGATCTTCCCAGCGTCACGCCCTATCGACCGAGTGTGTCGACGCCGGCGACGTTGTCGGCACCAGGGTGGCTGGAAGTAGAAGCCGGCCTGCTGCAGGCAGGCATTGCGGACGCTGACCCACGCGAGAGTCTGCCGTATTCGCTGAAGCTGGCGTTTTCAGCCGACTGGGGCATCCGCGTGGGCGGCGAGGCCCTGGTTCGAAGCACCGGCGCACAGGGCGAGGCGGTGAGCGGATTCGGCGATACATCGGTGGTATTGAAGCGGCGCTTCGCGGTCAACGATCACTCGGCCTTCGGTCTGGAACTCGGCGCCAGTTTTCCGACGGCGCGCGCGGAGCTCGCCAGCGGCAGCGGGGGCACCGAACTCAGCATCAACGGCATCTACAGCGCCGACCTTCGTGCACTGCATGCGGATCTCAATCTGCTGGTCACTCACGTGGCGCGCGCCGCGGCCGACGCGAGCCGGGAGCAGGTGCTGTACGCCGCCGCACTGTCGGGCAACCTCAACAGGCACTGGGGTATCGTCGCTGAGCTGTCGGGCACACACCAAGGCGGCATCGATCCGACCGCCCAACTGCTGTGCGCGGCAAGTTACAGTCCTGCGCGCCGCATCACCTGGGATGGAGGGCTGGCCAAGGGCTTCCTGCGGGGCGCGTCCTCGTGGTCGCTGTTCCTGGGCGCTACCGCACTGCTCGGGCGGGTATTCTAAATCTATCCAGCGGGGGCCTGAACCCATCCCACCAATGAGGCGTGATCGATGGCCTGCCGCGAGAGCTGAGCCGTTACCTCAGACGCCTTTTGATCTGGCAGCAGATCCGGAGTCGCGGTCGACAAGGCCCAGATCGTGAATTGATAGTGATGAACGCCGGTTCCTTTTGGCGGGCAAGGGCCCGCATAGGCCGCATCGCCGAAATTGCTGGTCAGGGCCCTGGCGCCACCGGGCAAGGACCCAGTGCCTCGCGGCAGCGTGGACGCAGTCGTGGGCAAGCCCACGACGATCCAGTGCGACCACTGGGACGGCGCCACGTCGACGTCAATCATCGTGAGCACCAGGCTTTTTGCAGCGCGCGGGGCACCGCTCCAGGCCAGTTGCGGGGAGATATTGTGTCCGCCACAGCGTGGATAGATCTGAGCCGCGGGAATTGCGCCCCCCGCAGTGATGTCCGTGCTGGTCAGGGTCATCGCGGCGGCATTCGAGCTGGCGAGCAGGGCAGAGACGATGAAAACCAATGCAGGGACCGGAGTCATCTGAAACCTCCTGGTGGGCATGTCACTTGCGGTATTGCTTCATACCGGGGATTCATAGCCTACTACGCCGGTTACCGGGCGCCCATGCTGACTCAGCTGCGCCGCTGCATGGCAGGGGGTAGGATGAGCCCTCGACCTGACCAAACGATCACTCGAGGAGTAACGATCATGGGAATGCGGGAAGAGTATCAGGCACTGATGGAAAAGCAGTTGGCCGAATGGAAGGCCCAGGCGGAGCGCTTCAAGGCGGGTGCTCAGGAGCTGGAAGTGCAGGCCAGGGCGCAATTCGACAAGAACCTGGAACTGCTGCGCAGCAAGCAGGCCGAAGCGTGGGATCACTTCCAGAAGATGAAGGCCGCGCATGAAGGCAGCTGGGCGCAGGCCAGGACTCATCTCGAGAAGGCTGGAGGAGAGGTCAGGGCCGCCGTAGAGCAGATGACGAAGAACTTCAAACCCTAGGCAGGCAGGCCGCATGCAGGGGAACGCGGTGTGGGTGCTGCTGGCATGACGGTCGATAGTATTCAGCGCGCACCTACGACGCGCAAGCGACTGGCCTTGTTCTTCGATGGCACCTGGAACGAGCCGCCGGATCACACCAACGTGCGGCGGCTCCGGCTGATGCTGGCCGAGCGCGACCAGGCAGGCGTTGAGCAGCGCGCCTTATACAACGCGGGCGTCGGTACGCGATGGTACGACCGCTTAAGCGGTGGACTGATTGGCACCGGACTGTCCGAGAATGTACGCGACGGGTATCGCTGGCTGGTCGAGAACTATGACGAGGGCGATGAGATCTACCTGTTCGGCTTCAGCCGCGGCGCCTACACGGCGCGCAGCCTCGCCGGCATCATTGCGCGCTGCGGCTTGCTCAAGGCCGATGCGCCGATTTCCTTCGCGCAGCTGTTCGAACGCTACAAGTTGGGCGACACGGTGCGCACCCTTCACGATCTGACCCGCGACAAAGCCAACAGCGAGTCCATGGATTTCGAGGAGCAGGCCTTGCTGCGGCACGCCTACTACCGCAGGAATCTGATCAAGTTGGTCGGCGTGTGGGATACGGTCGGTTCGATCGGTCTGCCATTCGGGCGCCGTACTGGGCCGTGCTGTGGACGGAGTTCAGGCCGGATGTGCCCGACCCGGAGGAGGCGGGGCGTCCGGATCAGCGCTGGATCGAGCAGCGGTGGTTTCCCGGGGCGCACGCCAATGTCGGTGGCGGCTATCGCGACGATCCGCTGCCCAATCGACCGCTCATCTGGCTGCAGCAGCAGGCCTCGGCCTGCGGGCTCGCCTTCCGGCAAGTGGCAAGCCCGGTGGACAGCCAATTCCTCGAAACGCCACGCGACTCTTACGATGAGTTTCTCGGCGGCCTGTGGCCGCTGGGAAAGCTCGAGTGGGCCGGGCGCACGGGTCGGAATCTGGAGGCGCTGATCGTGGATCCCGCGGCCCAGGCGCCGTACACCGGTCCGGTCGTGGCCGCGGGAATTGAGCGGCGAGAGCCCGGTGGGTGAGGCGGGCGTGACGGTCGGCGGCATTCCTGGCGATGGCACTTGGTTTACCGCACTGGGTGGAGCACGGGACCGCCCAGCGATGATCCGGGCCCGAGAAGATATCCTGGGGCTGCTGCCGGCTCCGTCGTTGACGACACGGGTAATGGTCAGCTGGACCTGTCGCACGCCGCTGGAGAGCGGCCTGCCTTCCCCCGATGACTATGACGAGATCGGTGATTTTGAGGGGACGCTCGTCAACTTTGTGGAGGAGGGTGCGATACTCGCCTTCGTGTACACGGCGGAAGGCGTTGTAGAGTACAACTTCTACACCAGCGATAGTGAGTGGTTTCTGGAGCGGCTCAATGAAGCGCTCGACGACAAAGCTGGGGTGCCGATAGAGATCACAGCTGAAGAAGATGCCGACTGGGGAGAGTATCGGACGCTGATGCAAGCGGTGAATCGAGCAGATCCTGCGGACTGACATCGCATCGGCACAGTGGCGTGGATTCAGGGCGACTGAATAGCTGGAGCGATGGTGCGTATACCACTTGTCATTTGGGGGTGTGGCGTGAAAGTTCTTGTGACCGGGCTGATGCTGGTTGGCTGTATTTCTCCGACTCTGGCCGATGAACCTCAATGGCTGGTCGATGCGCGATCCAGGGAAGGCAAGTTGGGAGAGCTGCACGCGGTGACCAGTGCCGACAATCAGATCAGTTTCAAGGTGCCGGTGCCCTTGTCGGCAGCCCTTGCCGATGAGCAGACCTTATATGCGGCCACGCTCCAGTTGGGACCGAACGCCATTGCCGCCTGCGACATCTTCAAAGACGACATTGATGTGGCGGCAACGCTGCGCGCAACGGCGGCCACGACGTTCTCCACTATCATAGAGCCCGCCCAGGGAAAGATCGAAAAAAAGGCGGTCGAGCGCGTTGATGCGGGTGCGGTCGGTGCGACGCCATTCCTGTCCGTATCCTGGGTGTATCGCGTCAACGATGGTAAAGGCGCCAAGCTCGGGGCATTGCGCCAATACGCGGCAAGTGAGGCGGGGCACGGAGTGTATTGCGCAATGAACGATCTGGGGTATACCAAGACTTTCGATCGGGTTGTGTGCGCGGTGCTCGAAACGCTCAAGGCGAATGGCGACTATGTGGCGCCGTACTATCGAGAGGTCAGCGTGGCAAGTGTGCGGGGCATGCGGCTTGGCTATGCTTCGCTCGGGTTGCGACGCGACAAAGATGGCGATACGGAAATCAAGGAAACCACGGTGCTGCTCGTCGTGGCGGAAGCTGACGTACTGCGAGCCGAAGACATGTATCACCTTGAGTGGGTGCATCCCGACGGCAGCCTGATCAGTGGCAATCACATCAACAGCAGCAACGGCGAGGTGGAGGAAAACCTGAGCCTCAAGGCCGGGGAGAACGGGACCTGGCAAGTCGAGGGTCGGTTCAAAGGAAAAGACGTCAAAGAGGATATCAGCGGTGCGACGCCCAGCAGCTGGCTGACGCAGACCAAGCTGTTGCGCACCCTGCTGGCCAGGCAGAGGCCAATTGGCGCGGAGGCTTCCTTTGCGCAGTGGCTTTCGGTGGACCCCGGGCACTTCACCGAATCCGCGGCAAAAGTGCTGACTGCCATCGATGCCAAGACCTACAGTGTTCGAGAAACGGCGGGTGGCACGTCGGCCGATCTGGTGGTGGATCAGGGCACTGGACTGGTCACTTCCGGTATTATGCAGGTCGGTCCCGTCGGCATGAAAATTGAGCGCATCTATGTACAGGGGGCGCCCTAGCCCTCATGACCGCGGGCGTACATCGCTGGCCGCAAGCGCTCCTGGCAGGCGGGCTCGCGGTATGGGGTCTCGTGTCCTCAGAGTCCAGGGCACAAAGCCTTTACGTCGTGCCCACCAAGTCACCTGCCGCACCGGTGGACGAGGCGCTGCCGCTGCGCGTCCTTCTGCACACCCGTAACCCGGACGAACTGGCCAAGGTATTGGGTGTTGAGGCGCCCGGGGCGGGTACAGATGCGCTTCCATATGTGCTGGATGGCTATACCGTCATCCACGGCATTCCGGAGCGCGGTTGGCTGGACTCGACCTTCGTGCTCGACTACAAGGACGGCAAGGTGGCGCAGCTCAGCGCTGAGTTTGAAAAGAGTCTGGGCAGGAAGCCCGCAGCGGATGCCGCGACGCGCACGGCACTGGTGGAATTTGTCGCCGCCACGGTGAAGGCTAGTCTTGATCGTGAATTTGATATCGCCTCGGAGGTGGCTACCCGTCGCGAGGGCGACTGTACCGAACATGCAGTGCTCACTGCGGCGCTGGCGCGGGCTGCCGGTATTCCCGCTCGCGTCGTGCTGGGATTGGCGTTGATACACGACGCAAAGCACTACGGGTCCTATGGACATGCGTGGGCTGAACTCAGGATTGACGGACAATGGGTGGTCGCCGATGCGGTACTGCGGAATCAAAAATATCCGGTGCGCTATCTGCCCTTTGGTGTACTGGAAAATGAAGGCATGGGATTCATGCTGGATGTCGCGCGGCTGACGCCCGTCTGGGTGCAGCGGGTTGAGGTACTAGGCGGAGTGGCGGCGCAGTCGAAGTAACGGCGAACGTGGGCGTGGAGAACGATGATGACCCTTATACGTGTTGAATGCTTCTCTGTCTCGTTGGACGGGTTCGCCGCAGGGCCAAACCAAAGTCTTGAAAATCCACTGGGTGCCGGTGGCATTGCGTTGCACAACTGGGCATTCCCCACACGAACGTTCCAGGCCATGTTTGGCGGCGAGGGCGGGACGACGGGCCCGGACGATGACTTTGCCGCCCACGGATTTGCTAACGTTGGTGCCTGGATCCTCGGTCGCAATATGTTCGGACCTATCCGCGGTGAATGGTCAGACTCTGACTGGAAGGGATGGTGGGGCGATAGCCCGCCGTACCACACTCCGGTGTTTGTTCTCACCCACCACCCGCGAGAGTCGATAGCCATGAATGGTGGGACGACGTTCCACTTCGTGACGGAGGGGATAGTCAGCGCCCTGGATCGCGCCAGGGAGGCTGCGAAGGGACAGGATGTACGTATAGGCGGTGGGGTCGCGACCATCAAACAATATTTGCAGGCCCGACTAATCGACCGGATGCACCTTGCAATCTCCCCAATCATTCTAGGCACAGGGGAGCGCCTGTTCTCGGACATCGATCTACTGAACCTGGGTTACAAATGTACCGGGCATGTGGCTACGGCCAACGCCGCCCATGTGGTATTGGAAAGAGAGATATAAAGTGTCGACTGCGTTCCTGGGATTCTTTAGTGCCCCGCTCTTGGCGGAAGACCTGTCAGCCAGTGCCTGGCATCGGCGATTGCCGGATTGCGAGGGCGTCGGGGGCGAGTTCAGGGCGGGCATGTCCCTATGAGTTTGCAGACCTGGTGGTTGTTTGTCGCAATGACCTTTGTCGTATCGGCGACGCCGGGTCCCAATATGCTGCTGGTGATGAGCAGCAGTGCGCGCTTCGGCTTTCGTGCTGCGGCGGCGACAATGGCCGGTTGCATGGCGGCTCTCTTGGCGATGATGAGTCTGTCGGCCGCCGGTTTGGGGGTACTGCTGCAGGCCTTTCCGTCCGTGTTTAACGTGCTGCGCTGGGCGGGCGCCGCGTACCTGGTGGTTCTGGGGATCAAGAGTTGGCGTTCACCGGTGCACGAGGGCGCCGGGGACACTTCCCGATCACTTGGGCTGCCGCGCAAGGCTGGTGCCCTGTTCCGCCAGGGTGTGCTGGTGGCTGCCAGCAATCCAAAGGCGATCCTGTTTGCCGCGGCCTTTTTGCCTCAGTTTATCCATCCGCAACTGCCCAAGCTGCCGCAATTTGCGATTCTCCTGGCCACCTTTGCGGTCATCGAAATCAGCTGGTACGTGGTGTACGCCGCGAGCGGTCAACGGCTGGCCGGGTATCTGCGCCGTAGCGCGGTGCTAAAGGCTTTCAACCGGATTACAGGTGGCGTGTTCATTGGTTTTGCCGTGGCCATGGCCGCCGTGCGCGATTGATGGTGCACAGGGAATCCGCGGTGGCTCGCGCAGCTCGCGGTGATTGTGGTTGGGGAGGGCGGCGAGCTCGGGTCAAGAATCCAAGTCGAAGTGGGGATCGGAACGGGTGAGTACCAAGGCCAGAGTGTCAGTTGACGCTTCGAGCAGGTGGTGGTGTAGTGGAATCACGGGTCCAGGGGTTGCTGGGAGATGTCATGCGGCGGGATTCGCGTGCTGTGCTGCGTCGCCTCGGGCGCCAAATTCGTAGTTAACCCCAACACACGATGTCGACTTCCGGCAGTTGGTTCTTCTGGGCGGCGCTGTCAGCGTGCTTCGCTGCGCTCACTGCAATCTTTGCTAAAATTGGCATTCAGGGCGTGGACTCGGACCTTGCCACACTGGTACGGACTGTCATCATTGTGTTTGTGCTGGGCGCATTCGTCTGGTTTGCGGACAAGTGGAGCAATCCGCTTGAACTGCCGGGTAAAACGTGGTTGTTTCTTGGGCTCTCCGCGCTGGCAACAGGCGCGTCGTGGACCTGCTATTTTCGCGCGCTTCAGTTGGGTCATGCGTCGCAGGTGGCACCCGTTGACAAGTTCAGCCTGGTGCTCGTCGCCCTGTTCGCCTATATGTTTCTGGGTGAGCGTCCTGCTCCGCGTGAATGGCTGGGCATCGCTATGGTGGCAGGCGGTGTTCTAATGCTTGCGTTCAAGCGCTAGCCACAATGCTCGCCATGTTGGCATTAGACGAGGCTATGCCACTTGCTGGATTGCAACTCATCGTTAGCCCGGGCAAAGCCGCCCTGTTCAGCGAACGGAGATCGCGGTGGGGATGCGGACGGGGACGCTGGAGAAGGTGGAAGTAGGAGCGCTGAAGTAACTTATGAACTGTGCGGCGATGGGTTAAGCGTTGATTCTGAAAATCTGCGGCGGCCTGCTTGCTCTGTACGCCTTGCTGTGCGTAATTGTCTACCTGCGACAGCGATCGTTTATCTACTACCCCACTCCCGTCGTCGACAGCGCGGTCGGGCAGGCCGTCTCCTTTACTTCGGCGGGAATGCGGAGCCCGTGGCGAGCAGCGCCGAGTCGCTGAGTGCAGCGGCACCTGATCGGACCTGGGTGTTTGTGAATTATCGCGGGTACGCGGGGAGCACCGGGGTGCCGAGCGAGGCGGCGCTGGTGGCGGATGCGCGGGCGGTTTTCGACTGGTTGAAGCCGAATCATGCCGACATAGCGGTCATTGGGCGAAGTTTGGGGAGTGGGGTGGCCGTGCAGCTCGCGGTTTCGCGCCCCGTCAGTCGCCTGCTGCTGGTGACTCCCTTCGATAGTATTGTGAGCGTGGGGCGCGATGCCTTGCCGTGGTTGCCCGTGTCGTGGCTGTTGAAGGATCGGTTTGAATCGGAAACGTACGCTCCGAGGGTATCGTGTCCAACGCGGGTGCTGATTGCGCAGCAGGATGAGGTGGTGGCGCCGGCACATGCGCGGCTATTGGTAAAGGCGTTCGCAGCGGGTGTAGCGGAGGCCATTGAGGTGCCGGGTGCGGGGCACAACACGATGCAATTGTGGCCCGAATATGTTGAGTTTATTGGACGTAGCGTGGGCGATGGGAGCCCGCGACGCTAGTGCCTGTCAGTGAATGATGGGTAGTTGAAGCCAGGATTTGAGCCGAAAGTGAGGGCCGTTGTGCCTAGCACATGATCGGGTACCGACTGTTGACGGAATTCACCGTGGTGGGGCACCTGCTGTTCATCGCGTATGTCGTCGTCGGTGGTTTCTTGGCGCGGCGCCGCCGCTGGCTCACGGCGGTGCACCTAGCCGCTGTCGCGTGGGCGGTTTATGCGGAGATGGCGTCTGGCGTAGTATGCCCGCTCACGTCTCTAGAGAACCTATTCGCGCAGCGGGCGGGGCTGGCGAGCTACGAGGGGGATTTCATCACGCGCTATCTCATACCGGTCATCTATCCGGAAGGACTGACTCGGTTGGCTCAATACGTCCTGGTGGTGGTGGTGCTCGCCGTTAATGGCGTGGCTTATGCAGGAGCGGCAAAACGCGTGGGGCGCGGCCAGAGCTAGTTGTTCATCACGGTCACCTCGTAGCTGTCGTGCTCGGCTGTCCGATCGCCTGCGGTGACCAGCCGATCGGAGCCGTCGTCAGTGCGCGGGCGGTGTGGCCGGTGTCGCCGTGGCGGGTTGCTCATCGCGGGGCTGGTCGGCGCTCGGCGCGACTTCGTTGCGTTCATTGTTGTCGCGGGGGCCTTCATGCCAGGGGCCGTGCATGCGCTCGTGCATGGCGCGCCAGTCGCCCATGCCGTTGTGGTGATGAGCGGCAGCAAAGAGGGCGCCTATAATCACGAGAGCCGCGAGAGTGAACACCCAGAAGCTTAAGTATTTGCCAAAGCTGCGGAAGGTGCCTTCGGAGCGGTTGGAAAGATAGTGAACGACATATCCAGCAACAGTGAGCATCGTTGCTGGGAGAAGGGCGAGGAGGAAGATCATTGGCGACTCCTTAAGTTCATTCCATGTAGTGGCAAGGCGCGGAGTGTACTCCGGTTGGGGTTGACATCGCGTGCCTTGAAGAGCTGTACGGCAGCGGGGCCGCTTCCGCACTTTCTGAGTGTCATGAGCGCCGCCGGGCGTCGTGCCTATCGGGCTCGTCTACGTTCTGGAGTTCGTGCTCACGATCAGGCTCACCACAATAAAGTAGCTTAATCGGCGCGGAGAGAAGCACGGTGGCCGAGAGTCAAAGGACCGAAAGCGCGCGGATCGGTAAATGTACCTATGGTGAGCGAAATAGGGCGGACGATGAAGAGTCGGGCCGCGACGTTGCGCTTTCTGCTCCGCTGCGGACTTGTCTTCCGGTCACTCGCATCACTGCGGGCCGCCTACTGAACTTTCAAGACAATCTTGCCGAGCAAGTGCCCAGCGTCGAGCCGCCTGTGAGCGTCGGCCGCCGCGGCAAGGGGATATTCCGCGCCGATCGGCACCCGCAGTCTCGCGGCTTCCACGGCCTTGTTCAGGCGTTCGAACTCAGGGACGCCGGCAATAAAGGTGTAGAGGGTCATGCGGGTCGCGAAGCGCGGTTGCGGGAGGGGTCGCGTTCCGTACAGATAGGCGATGCGCCCTCTGCCATCGGTCCGCAGCGCATCGATACAGCGCTCGAGCGAATCACCTCCGACAAGGGCGAGTATGGCATCGAGGCCGTCGGGCGCCCATTGCCGAACCGCGGCAGTGATATTGCCGGTGCGACCGTTGACCGCCGCGTCGGCGCCTAAGCGTTTTACGAGCGCCAGGCCGGAATCGTCGGTTGCCGTGGCGATGACTCGCGCACCGCGAAGCTTGGCGAACTGGACCGCCAGAGTGCCGACAGCGCCGGCGGCCCCGTGAATGAGCACCGTGTCGCCGGCCTTCAGCTGCAGTACGTCATCAATCCCCTGCAAGGCCGATAGGCCGCTGATCGCAAGGACGCCGGCTTCGGTCAGGCCGATGCCCTTGGGGATTAGAGCGACGTGGTCGGCTCGCGCCGTCACGTACTCGGCATAGAAGGCTTCGCTCGTGCCATATACCTTATCGCCCACTTTGAGGTGGCTTACACCGGCTCCCACTGCAACGACGATGCCCGCGCCATCGGAGCCGAGAATTAGGGGGAAATGAGTGTCTTCATCCGGGGATTGCCGGGATCCTTGCTCCCAGACCCCGACACCTGCCGCGTGTACTTCAATCAGCACTTCGCCCGGCGCGGGCTTGGGCACCGGAAGGCGATGAATCGTGATGACTTCCGGGCCACCTCCGTGGTCGATGGCGGCGGCCGACATGGTGTCGGGTACGGTAGCGGGTGTGTTGCCCGCAGCGATGAACGCGGCTACGGCAAACGGGAGCAGCCGCAACCGCCGCTTCACGGCGCGGCCTTGGATTCGGTAGGTGGCACGATTGACGCGCCTTTGGTGTAGTCGATGATCCGCTGAGCCTCACCGGCTGGTGCCCAGATAATCAGTACCCTGGCGTCCCCCAGTTTGGGCACCAGATGCCGTACCTGATCGCCAGGCCTGACAATGCCGACCATGCCGGGCTGCAACAGGGTGTAGTGGCCGTTCACTTCGTGGCCGAATTGTCCGGATAGCACGTAGATGATCTCCAGGGCGCCGTGGGTGTGTCCCTGCACCTGGGTTCCGGCGGCGAGGGTCAGTTCAGCCATCTCGAGCTCACCGCCGCCCAGATTGGAACGATCCACCAGGAGTTTCCAGATCGCTCCCGGGTTGCGTACGTTCAACACGCCATTGGTAGCGTAGGCATAGGCCGGTTTAGGGTCCGGCGCGGCGGTCATGCTGTCGGCCGCGACCGCGACCGAGGCTATTGAGCCCGCCCACGCGGTTGCAATCAGCAAGGCTGGGGCGATACGTTTTGTCATGGTTGAATACTCCATTCAGCTGACCGATACCGATCGTTGTGGAAGTGCTGGCGCGCTGTGCACTTGTAACTCCGGAACAGCCGCATGGAGAGTCGCGCCTTTGGAACCGGGCAATCGTAGCCCAATTGGTCATAGGGCGCATCAAGGCGGGAGGGTGATGCTTGAGGCTGCCAATCAATCCGGTGTGGGCGCGCCTATCACTCCCGCCGCTTGTCCTTCAGTCGTTTGATTTCCTCTAACTGGAAGTGCAGGGCGTCGAGAGCGCGCTGGTCTTCTGGCGGGATATTCTGTGGGTTGACATAGCGGATCAGGACGGCCATCGCGTCGCCGAGCTGTCCAAGCTGTCGGCCGTAAGAGCCGACGTCCTCGAGGATTCTGGCCTCGAGCTCCGGGTCAGAGGACTTTCCGAGATTGATATTGATCAGGCCGAACTGGTTGCCGACGGTGCGGAATAGCCAGGTCCAGGGGTTGATCGTCTGGGTCACATCGCCTGAGAGGGGCAATCTGAATGTAGGCATGGGGGCTCCGGGGGTCGAATCCAAACGTTAGGCCAAGGTACCAGCGCCGACGGGCGTAACGCAGAGTACAACTTGCGAGCGGGCGTAAGGGCGAAATGGGCTGCCGGACGGCAGACCGTGTACTTGGCCGCTACGGGCTCCAGGTGGAGCGCCAATAGCTGGAACACGTCGAACAAACCTAAGATCTGGCCACGATCTTTCCTGCACCGACATCATGCCGCTGCTGCATCGAGAGATCGACGCTGTAGTTCAGTTCCGCGTGACCGGAAGCCACTGTCGTGTGAACGAAACCGGGTATCGCACGGGAAATCGCCCGCTAGATTGCGGGCGATTACGCTTCTGCGTCGCTGAATGCTGGTAGGTGTCTCATGGCCCGGCACAGTTGGTTCGGTTAGCCGCGACGCCCGCGTTCGCCAATCCGCCTGCCGCTGCGAATGAGGGGTTACAAGCGACATCGAGCGGGCCTTGATTGGTGGCGACGATATTATCACTGCTACCACCGCCAAATGACACATTGGCAAGATTGGCGAGGCTCACGCCGGCGCCCCCGTTTTGCGTCACTCGATAAGGGGTCGCAGTCGGCACGGCAAAAGCCGTTTGAAATCGCACGGTAGAACCTTGTTCAGCGTGCACTCCGTCCCCAGCGTTGTCGTGGACTGAACACCCGCCGCACAGGAAGGTTGCACCTTGCGCCACCCACACGCCGACATCAGGATTGGTGTGAATTGCGGCGCTCAGGAATTGCAGAAACCCGCTATTGTTGACGATCACGCCTCGCCAATTCCCCTGCACGGTCACTCCGATTGCGCGCGCCCTCGCGCCATTTGCGACTTGTAGACCGGCAAAGCCGTTGCCGAGTAGCGTTCCCCCGGTGATGTCCGCTTGAGAAAACGCCCAGACGCCAATGCCGTCGCTCGGAGAGTTCTCAACCGTATTGCCAGTCAGTCGGCATAGCGATGCGTTGAGGCAGTCAATGCCGTCGGCGCCGCCGTTGATAGTAAACCCACTGACCGTGACATCCCGGGAGTCGTCAATGGTCACAGTTGTTAGGTTGCCGCCGGAGGTATCGTTAATTGACGCTCCGAGCAGGGAGTTCAACGTGACCCGGTCCATACTCTGAATAACTACGTTCTCGTTGCAGGCCCCTGACACATTGATGGTGGCCGGCCCGCGAGACTCCAAGCTTTGCAGCGCTTTGAGCGCAGCATTGATGCTGGTCAAGCCACTTTTCGCACCGCAGTTGACCCAGAGCGTGGCGGCGTTCGCTGTCGATCCCATCAACAGCAGCAAGGCTGACAGGTTGGTGTACTACGTGAAGGTGCTTGCTGGCATAATTACGCCCTCGTTGGTTAGGTTGAGGTCTCCACTGTTGGTCATTGTTGTCGCGGGTGCCTCGCCACGCCATTCGGTGGCGCTTTCCCCTCAGAGAGCGGCTTATTAGCGGCCAAAGTCGCTCAAATTGCGCCACTGAATGATTGACTGGTTGAAGTTCCGAGTCTCGTCGGGACGTATACGCCTGCGTTGCGGGCATGGCAAGAGCCGGGGCGATGTCCTGTGTGCGTTGCCGCAAAGCGGCCCACGCGCAGGCCATCCTACGCAGGTGTCGTGGGGAGTTCCGGAATATGATCACCGCTGAGATTGCACTTTGTGCATATCTTTGAGCCGCCCGGGACGAATCCTCGGTTGGCGCGCACTGTTGGGCCGGCGGGGCGTAGGTCGTGCCATCGGAATCGGTAGCAGGCCAGTTGAAACCCCGCGGGTGGGTTGCGCTCGGCGGTACCGCGGGACGTGCATGCTGAGGGGTGAAGTTGTTGGGGCGGCTCATGGTGCGCACTGCTAGCGTGGAAGTCCGGTCGTCCGTCGGACTTCAAGCAGGACCTGGATATTGAATAATCACTCATCAATATCAAGGTGTTGCGCGCAGGCGGGCAGGAGAGGCGTTAGCAAGCCGGAACTATCGCTACGTGAATGCCAAATCTAGCGTGTCCAATCGTGGTGTGCCCCGCGAGCATCGTGCCGATGCCTTGGTTCATGATTGGGGTAGGTGTTTGACGACTGAGATCTGGCCTCGTAAATTGAAGAATCAAGACAGCACGGCACCGACGCAATACGGCGGGAGAACAAGCGTGTACCAAGTTAATAGCCGCATGCCATGGCAGTTGTCCGCGTTGTTGTGTCTGTCTCTCGTGGGCGGACATCGAGCATTCAGTCGGGACTTGAACGTGCCAATTGCGGCAGAGCAGAACATCATTGATATCTATCACGGAGTGAGCGTCAAGGATCCGTACCAATGGCTGGAGAAAGCCGATGACGCTGGCGTTCAGGCCTGGAGTCGAGCGCAGGACGTGCGGACGCGCCGATACCTGGATGGTCTGAAGGGACGCAAACCGATCTATGCACAGCTCATGACGCAGATATCCGCCGCGTCGAGCCGGTTCTACGCGTTGCACGCAGTGGGCGGCAAACTTTTTGCAATGCTCAATCAACCCCCGAAGCAACAGCCCATGATCGCCGTCATGGAAGGGGACGCCGATCCCACCAGAGCACGTACTGTCGTCAACCCCAATGAATTAAACCCCAAAGGCACGACCGCAATTGATTGGTTTGAGCCTTCTCCGGATGGCCGGTGGGTTGCGGTATCGCTGTCGGATAATGGGAGTGAGGATGGATCCGTACATCTCTTTGAGGTTGACACCGGAAAGCAAGTCGGAGAGGTGATCCCCAGAGTGCAGTATCCGACGGGTGGCGGGAGTCTGGCATGGCGGGATGACAGTTCAGGTTTCTGGTACACGCGTTATCCGGGGCCCGATCGACCAGCCGAGGAACAGCACTTCTACCAGCGGATCTTCTATCACCGTCTGGGCGACGATCCGGCGAACGATGTCTACGTCCTGGGTAAGAACTTCCCGAAGATCGCGGAAATCTATCTGAGCAATCGCTACTATCACAAGCAGGTGCTTGCTACGGTGGCCAACGGCGATGGTGGAGAGTTCGAGCACTTTGTCATCTCACCTGACGGTCGGAGCCAGCAACTGACCCACCTTGAAGATGGAGTGGTGGCGGCGACAATTGCCGCCGATCAAAAGGTGTATCTGATTTCGCATCGGGGAGCGCCGCGCGGAAAGCTGTTGGCGATGTCGCTCAGCGATCCGATCCTCGAACACGCGCAGCTGCTGGTCCCGGAGTCCGACGCGGTTATGCAACCGGGCGGTGAATTCGGCGGTGAGCCGATCGTGGTGACCGACCGAGCTGTGTACTTACGCCAGCTCGTGGGCGGCCCCTCGCGCGTTGAGATATTCGATCATGCCGGGAATCGGCAGGGCGTACTGCCGCTGCCGGAACTCGCTGCAGTGGCGGAAGTCGAGCCTGTGGCCGGGGGCGAGTTGCTGTACTCGGTCGACACTTATCTTCGGCCGACCTATTTTTCGCGCTACCATGAAGGCAGCGGCAAAGCGGTCGAGACCGCGCTGGCGCAGCACAGTCCGGTGTCGTTTGCAGATGCGGAAGTGGTGCGGGAGTTCGCAACGTCAAAGGATGGCACTCGCATTCCCCTCAATATTGTCCGTCGCCGCGGCGTTGCCCAGGACGACTCCAGCCGCGTACTGCTGACCGGTTACGGCGGCTACGGGGTCAGTCTGACTCCGTTCTTCCTTGGTCCGGCGACGCGACTGTGGCTGGACGCGGGGGGCGTGTACGTCATCGCCAATCTGCGAGGCGGCGGGGAGTTTGGTGAGGCGTGGCATCAAGGCGGAGCTCTGACCCATAAGCAGAATGTGTTCGACGACTTTCTCGGCGTGGCGCAATATCTGATCGACAAGCACTACACGAAACCGGAGCATCTGGCTATCCTGGGCGGCAGCAACGGCGGCCTGTTGATGGGCGCAGTCGTTACGCAGCGCCCGGAGCTGTTTCGTGCCGTGGTGTCGCAGGTGGGCATCTACGACATGCTGCGGGTGGAGCGCGACCCTAACGGCGCCTTCAACACCACTGAATTCGGTAGCGTGACAGATCCGCAGCAATTCACGGCGCTCTATGCGTATTCGCCTTATCACCACGTTACGGATAAGACGAAATATCCGGCAATCTTCATGGCCACCGGGGAGACCGATGGTCGTGTCAACCCGGCGCACTCGCGCAAAATGATAGCGCGATTGCAGGCGGCCACTACGTCCGGGCGCCCCGTCTACCTGAGTATCAACTCGCACGCGGGTCACGGCATCGGGAGCGCGCTGTCCATTCGCGTCAATCAACTGGCGGATCTGTACAGCTTTCTACTTGATCAGCTGGGTATGCACCTGCCTGCCGCGCCTGCCATAAAACAATAGGCGTAACATTGCCGGCGGCCGAGTAAGTTGTCCAGGTACCGCTGCGCATCGAGCCGGCTCGCGCGCCGCTCGATTGAGCGACGATGACCCAACGGCCCCGGAACGTTGCGCGAAGGCGATAAACCGTGAATGAGAACGCCAACTAACTATCGAGGAACTGAAAGGGCAGTTATTGAGAGGGATAGGCGACGGACGGGTGTGAGGTACGGCAGTGGTAGACTGCCGTTGACCGTTCTGGACAGGTTGAGGTGTGCCCATGACTGAGGCTGTAGACGTTCTTCATGCCATTGAGCGGTTGGTCACGCTGGCGAATGCCGGCCCGGGGGCAGACGCCGGAGCACTGAGGCAGGCCAATGCCGTCCTGTTACGGATGGGCCTGGGGAACGGGGCCTCGGGGTACAAGGCGGAGAAACTCACTGTCGTCCGGGACAGCTTTGAAACGTGGTTCAGTGACCGGAAGTGGGTGGACTTCGGGGACTGTCCGAAAGCGTTCAGGGGACGCTTACTTGCGGACATTGAGCATCTGCGCAAAGCGCTGGCCAGAGGCAGTGGCGGGCAGGACTAGCGAGCAGGCCACGACAGCTCGAATAGCGACCCACGGGCCTTGAAGGCGTGCCGGACCCCGACGAATACAAGGCGCTCCCGTGCCTTATGGTAGCTCGCGACAAAAGGGACCGACACAACCAAGATGAGTGTGTCGTTCGCGTACGATAAGTGTCCGAGTGGGAGTCGGCGGGATCCGGGGCGTGGGCGCGTTGAGAGTAGGACCGGCGGTCGCGGTTGAAGTTCTGCGGACGCTGGCGCGCCCTGTAGGTGCACGCACGGCACCGCGGAGGGCAGTGAAGGCGTTGCGCCTTGTGCCCGAGGGGGCTTGCAATTGCTTGTGAGCGCTGCAACGCGAGTTATGCCCGCCCTGCCCGGAAGCGGCGACTTCGATGGCGTCGAATCCTGGGCAGCCGGGCGTAGTACCCTGTGGACAGCATATCCGCTCAAGCCAACCGAGTATCAGCATGACCAGCCCGATGTATACCCACTCCGTTCCGGTGTTCAGGCAGATGCTGACTGCCCTGAAATCCATCCTGCGGCAGGCCGATGCGCATGTGGCCGCCCACGGTATTGAGCCCGACGCGTACTTGCAGGCACGGCTGTACCCGGACATGTTTCCGCTTACCATGCAGGTGCAGATTGCGGCCGATTTTGCGCGCGGCGTGTCGGCGCGGCTGGCGGGTGTGGAGGTGCCGGCGTATGAAGGGAAGGAGCGGAGCTTTGCCGATCTGGAAGGCCTGTTGACCCGGACACTAGAGTTTCTGGATGGCGTGCCGCAGGCTGGGTTTGCGGGGAGCGAGACAAAAGCCATAGTACTGCGGCCTGGTACGCCGAAAGAGAGGACGCTGAGCGGGGAGGCGTATCTCGCGCACTATGGGTTGCCGCAGTTCTTCTTTCATGTCGCGACGGCGTACGGGATATTGCGGCACAACGGGCTGGCGATCGGAAAGAAAGAGTATATGGGCCCGAACCCTTAGCGTCGGCCAGCTTCCAACGGCGTTCGCTTCACTGCAAGAACTGAAGGTCTTGGGGTAGCACGCTGAATTTGCAGCTTACGTACTTGCTGACTGTAAAGGCACCACTTGAATCACGCTTAGCGCCGCGCCGCGCGGACCTCGCGCGGTGCCGGGGCCAGAGCTGGGGTCGCGGGCTGCTCTTCGTTGGCTTCCGCGGGGAAGGCGATGAGCTTGCGGTCGACGGGCAGGGCTTTCAGCTGGATGTTGAAGCCGGTGCCATCCCTGTGCGGGAAGGTCACGCCGACTGTGGTCCAGCTGCGGGCCTTGTGGCCCTGGTCCTCCTTGGTCGGGGCGTCGTACTCCTCGACGGTGAAGACGTTGAAGTGAGGGGCGGTATTGGAAGTATTCATGACAGAACTCCTGGTACTTGATGTTGACGTCGCACATTGCGAGGGGACGTAGGCAGTCCGCGGTGGTCGTAGGCGGCAAGGTCGCTGCCCCCAACAGGGTCAGGCAGCGCTCGTACCAACCTTGCGGCCTTAAGACAGCGGACAAGACTTAAGGACCGCATAGCAAAGGGAGATCGACAACGTTCAAAGTTCTGGCAGGAGGGCTGGCGGGAAGACGCTCTGGCTGCTTTGCTGCCGGTCACGTGCGTGCGTTGAGGGGTACGGCGCTGCGGCCTCTCTGAAAGGCGGCTGGGTTGAAGTGTGGGCGGCGTGGGGGTACTGGGGCAAGGCGGGAATCTGGCGGAAATGGCTAGAAATGGG
>Ga0075023_100000028_pt1 | contig 31429 bp, 21 predicted proteins | sample Str014_FD_71388 | JGI IMG/M metagenome (GOLD analysis project Ga0075023, IMG submission 71388) | Freshwater sediment microbial communities in response to fracking from Pennsylvania, USA - Straight Creek_MetaG_SC_2014 | ecosystem: Environmental > Aquatic > Freshwater > Creek > Sediment | place... | reverse complement strand
GGAATGCTGGCGATGATCTCGGCCTTGTACTGCTCGCCGATGCCGCGAAAGTACTCGACCGCCGCATCGCGCACCAGTTCGCGCCGCTCCACCGGCAGGTCGGACTTGGCGAGTTCGCGCATGCGTGCTTCGATCGCCGTCAGATCTTCGGTCGTGAAGGGGCGCGAATAGGCGAAGTCGTAATAGAAGCCGTCTTCGATCACCGGGCCGATCGTCACCTGCGCCTCGGGGTAGAGCTGCTTGACGGCCTGCGCCAGCAGATGCGCGGTCGAATGGCGGATGATCTCCAGGCCCTCGACATCGCGCTCGGTGATGATGCTAAGCGCGGCATCCGCAGTGATGCGAAACGAGGTGTCGACCAGCTTGCCGTCCACGCGTCCGGCGAGCGCCGCCCGCGCCAATCCGGCGCCGATGCTTATGGCCACCTCGGCAACGGTCACGGGCTGATCGAAGCTGCGCTGCGAGCCGTCCGGCAGTGTGATAATCGGCACTTGTTTTTAGGGCCTGTAACGAAAATTGGTAGGCGCGACTGGGATCGAACCAGCGACCACCACCATGTCAAGGTGATGCTCTACCACTGAGCTACGCGCCTGTTTCAGCGGGGCGAAAGATACCGGAGGCGTGCCGCACTGGCAAGCTAAAGCGCGGATTCATAAGCGTTTTCAGCCCTTCGCGGCCACGGTCGCCGGGGGCGCGTCGAATCCCAGTTCCAGCTCGAACTTGCGCAGCGCATCGAGCTGGTCGCGCACCGTCGCGGCCTGCTCGAACTCCAGATTCCGGGCGTGGGCATACATCAGCTCCTCGAGCCGGCGGATCTCGCGGCCTGCCTCGGCGAGATTGCGGGGTACGGCGATCGGCGCCACGCGTGCGGTGCCCCGTCCGCGACCGCGCGCCAGTGGTGCCGGTGCACTGCGTGCGCCCTCCATCACATCGGTGACCGGTTTGACGATGCTGCGCGCCTCGATGCCATGCTCGAAATTGTAAGCGGCCTGTTTTGCCCGGCGGCGCCCGGTCTCGTCAATAGCCCGCCGCATTGAGTCCGTCACCCGATCGCCATAGAGAATGGCGCGGCCACGAAGATTGCGCGCCGCGCGGCCAATGGTCTGGATCAGCGACCCGGTGGAGCGCAGGAAGCCTTCCTTGTCGGCATCGAGTATCGCCACCAGCGCGACCTCCGGCATGTCCAGTCCCTCACGCAGCAGGTTGATGCCCACCAGCACGTCGAATTTGCCGAGCCGCAGATCGCGGATGATCTCTACGCGCTCGACCGTCTCGATATCGGCGTGCAGGTAGCGCACCCGCACCCGATGCTCGGCCAGGTACTCGCTCAGGTCCTCGGCCATGCGCTTGGTGAGCGTCGTGACCAGCACGCGTTCGTTGGCGGCCACGCACAGCCGGATTTCTCCGAGCACATCATCGATCTGGGTGCCGGCCGGCCGTACCTCTAGCTCCGGATCGAGCAGCCCCGTGGGTCGCACCACCTGCTCGACGCGCTGACCTTCGTGGCTGGCTTCATAGGCACCGGGTGTTGCCGAGACAAAAATCATCTGCGGCGCCAGTCGCTCCCACTCGGCGAACTGCAGCGGCCGGTTATCCAGCGCCGAGGGCAGCCGGAAGCCGTACTCCACCAGCGTTTCCTTGCGTGAGCGATCGCCCTTGAACATGGCGCCGAGCTGCGGGATGGTCTGGTGGCTCTCATCCACCACCAGCAGCGCATTGGGCGGCAGGTAATCGAACAGGCAGGGCGGCGGTTCACCCTGCTCCCGTCCCGAGAGATAGCGTGAATAATTTTCAATGCCCGAGCAATAGCCCACCTCGCGGATCATCTCCAGATCGAACTGCGTGCGCTGCTCGAGCCGCTGCGCCTCGACCAGCTTGCCGGCCGCGTGCAATACCAGCAGGCGTTCGCGCAATTCCTCGCGGATCAATTCCAGCGCACTGACCAGCCGGTCGCGCGGCGTCACGTAGTGGGTGCCGGGATAGACCGTGAAACGCGGAATGCGCTGCAGTACCTTGCCCAGCAGCGGGTCGAGCAGCGCGAGATTTTCGATCGTGTCGTCGTTCAGCTCGACTCGCACGGCATCGCGCCCCGACTCGGCCGGGAAAATATCGATGATATCGCCGCGGACCCGAAAGGTTCCGGGCTGCAGCTCCAGGTCGTTGCGGGTGTATTGCATCTCGGCCAGGCGCCGCAGCAGCTTGCGCTGATCAATGCGCTCGCCGCGTACCAGGTGCAGCACCATGGCGAGGTAGGCCTGCGGATCCCCCAGACCATAGATGCAGGACACGGTCGCGACAATGATGGCGTCGCTCCGCTCGAGCATGGCCTTGGTGGCCGAGAGGCGCATCTGCTCGATGTGCTCATTCGTCGAGGCGTCCTTCTCTATATAGGTGTCGCTCGAGGGTACGTAGGCCTCGGGCTGATAGTAGTCGTAGTACGACACAAAATACTCAACCGCATTGCGCGGAAAGTAGCTCTTGAACTCGCCGTACAGCTGCGCCGCCAGGGTCTTGTTGTGCGCCATCACCAGCGTGGGGCGTTGCACGCGGTTGATAACCTCGGACACTGAAAATGTTTTTCCCGAACCCGTGACCCCCAGCAGTGTCTGGTGCGCGAGACCGGCCTCCAGACCCTCGACCAGGCGCTCGATCGCCTGCGGCTGATCGCCCGCGGGCTGGTAGCTGGAGACGAGTTCAAAGGGTCGAGTTTCCATGGCGCGTCCGCTAATATAACGGGGTTCCCCGCACCCATCGCAACTGAGAGGAATCTCGTGACCTTAGCCGTGTCCCGGCGCGCACAGCGCGTCAAGCCCTCGCCCACCCTGGCCGTCACCGCGCTGGCCGCTAGGCTCAAGGCCGAGGGCAAGGATGTCATTGGCCTGGGTGCCGGCGAGCCCGATTTCGATACTCCGGCGCACATTGCCGCCGCCGGCGTGCAGGCGATCAACAGCGGCTTCACCCGCTACACGAATGTCGATGGCATCCCGGAACTCAAGGACGCCATTATCGCCAAGTTCAAGCGCGACAACCAGATCAACTACGAGCGCAAGCAGGTGCTGGTGTCCACGGGTGGCAAGCAGACGATCTTTAATCTTTGCATGGCGCTGCTGAACGAAGGCGACGAGGCGATTATTCCGGCGCCCTACTGGGTATCCTATCCCGACATGGTGATACTGGCGGATGGTGTGCCGGTTACGCCCTATGCCGGCCCCGAGCAGGGTTACAAGATCACGCCGGCGCAGCTGGCGGCGGCGATCACGCCGAAGACGCGCCTGCTGCTGATCAACAGCCCGAGCAACCCGACCGGCGCGGCCTATACGGCCGCCGAGTGGCGCGCACTGGGTGAAGTACTGCTGCGCCATCCGCGCGTGGTCGTCGGTACCGATGACATGTATGAAAAGATCTACTGGGGCAGCGAGCCCTTCACCAGCCTGCTCACCGTCGTGCCGCAACTGTACGATCGCACGGTGACTGTCAACGGCTGCTCAAAGGCCTACGCCATGACCGGGTGGCGGATTGGCTATTGCGGCGGGCCGGCCGAAATCGTTGCCGCGATGTCGACGATCCAGGGCCAGTCGACCTCGAACCCCGCGAGCATGTGCCAGAAGGCGGCGCTGGCGGCGCTGAGCGGCGATCAGAGCTGCGTGGCGACCATGAACAAGGCCTTCAAGGAGCGACACGATTACTTCATAGCGGCGCTCAACACGCTGCCGGGCGTCGCCTGTCACCCAGCCAGCGGCGCGTTCTATGCCTTTGCCGATGTGCGTCAGGCCATCGGCAACCTGGGGCTGAAGGACGACAACGCCTTCGCTGAATATCTGATCCACAAGGCCGGCGTGGCCGTGGTCGCCGGTTCCGGATTCGGCGCTCCAGGGCACGTGCGCATGTCATTCGCCTGCAGCCGCGAGACGTTGGAAAAGGCCATTGCCAGAATGCGCACCGCGCTGATCGTGTAGCCGTCTGACGCGTCAGCTAGGCGCGGTACTCAACTCCGGGCAGCACGCACAGCATTTCAAACAACAGGTTTGCCGCCAGCAGCGCCGTATTGCCCGTCGTATCGTAGGGCGGGCTCACTTCCACGAGGTCGCCGCCAACCAGCTCGAGTCCGCGACAACCGCGGATGATCTCCAGTACCTGCGGGACCGTGAGTCCACCAATCTCCACCGTACCGGTACCGGGGGCGTAGGCCGGGTCGACGCCATCGATATCGAAACTGAGATACACGGGTCCTGAGCCGACCTGGGCCCGGACTTCCTGCATCAGCGGCTCCAGGGATTTGTACCAGCACTCCTCGGCTTGCACTACCCGGAATCCCTGCGCACGCGACCAGTCGAAATCATCGGCCGCATAGCCCGTGCCGCGCAGTCCGATCTGCACCACGCGGCGCGCGTCGAGCAGTCCTTCTTCGACGGCGCGCCGGAATGGCGTGCCGTGCGCAATCTTCTCGCCGAACATCTCGTCGTTGATGTCGGCATGGGCATCAACGTGAACGAGCCCGACCGGCCCATGCTGGCGCCGCATAGCGCGCAATATCGGCAGCACGATCGTGTGATCGCCGCCCATCGTCAGCGGGATCGCGCCCGTGGCGAGCAGCGCCTGGAAGTGGCGGTCGATGATGTCGATGCTCTTCAGCAGGTTGAAGGTATTGATGGCGACATCGCCCACATCGGCGACCCGCAGCGAGTCAAAGGGCGCGGCGCGCGTCGCCATGTTGTAGGGCCGGAGCATGCGCGACTCGTCACGGATCTGGCGCGGTGCCAGGCGCGCTCCGGGCCGGTTGGAGGTGCCGATGTCGAAGGGCACGCCGATAAAGGCGGCGTCGAGTTTGTCGTCGAGGGTGCATGCCGGCAACCGCATGAAGGTGGCCGGCCCGCCGAAGCGCGGCATCTCGTTGCCGGACAATGGCTGGAAGAGTTCTTTTTTCATAGCGGGCCTCTGAAGACCCCGGCGACGATACCCGAGCCCACAGGTCCGCGGCCACAACTAAAGTGCCCGGTTTCCTTGACGTTCGCGGCCCCTGCCCTGAGAATTCACGCCGCTCGCCGGAGGGCGCCCTGTCGCCGCGGGCAAAACGGCAGCTTTCATTTCCGGTTCCCCGGTAGCTCAGTTGGTAGAGCGTCGGACTGTTAATCCGTTGGTCGTTGGTTCGAGTCCAACCCGGGGAGCCAACTTTATCAATGAGTTACGTCAGATTTCCCGGCCTCACCTGAATCGTATGTTAGGTTTCGGCTCGACTGCGTCGGCCACGTGCCCGTGGCGCGCCGCGCGTGTACTGCCGGCGCACATGGATCTGCTGGCCCTCGATCTCCATGTCGTGTCACGGCAGCGCGAAAATTTCCCCTTCCCTCATGCCGATGGCAGCGCCGATCCACACCCCGATTTGCTTCCGGCCCATCACCTTGCCGAACGGCGTGACGAGCTGTTCAGTGGTGAGGCGCTAGTCCTCGGTCTTGCGCACGGATGTGGGCCCGGTGCCCGCCCCGAGCCGTTGCGCCAGGTCCCGAGCATTCCCACGCGAATGGCGATCATCTTGACCGTGCCGCACTGTTTGGCCATCCCGCCGACGGTCATCTTGTGGGAGTCCTGCGAGTACGTGCCGGTCGCCAGGCGGATTGGGATGTCGGTGAGCGCCCGCTCGGCGTGCCTGCTGCCGCGGAAATAACGAAGCTTTTCCTTGCCCGTCCCCGGGTCCGCGAGCCAAATTGCGAAGCTTCGGGGCTTCGTACTCCGATCGCTGGCGGTCTCAGAGTGTTGGCGAACGGCATTATGGCATTGCCGGCGCCGATTGGCGGCAGGAAGTATTCTCGTAGAACGGGTTCCAGAAATGGATAAGTATTGGCTCGAAGTCATCGATTATCTGCGATCAGTCTCGGTCCAGGGTTCCCGCATCGCGGCGCACGAAGACTTCAAAGCGGAGCTACCGTCCGTTGTGCCCTATCGTGACATCGGTTCACACGAGCCGGGGTTTTTAAATGGGCTGGTAATTCATAAGTCCCTGTTCGAGCAGATCGACCCGCTGTTCCTCCATGAATTTCTGTCGCGCGCGAGACCAACATTCGCGAACGAAGTGTTTGTGGTGCTGCGTACAGAGGGCGCGGCGCTCAAGTCGCGTAGCATCCATCTCGGGAGCTTGCGAGAGATTGCGCACTGGGCAGCCCATCAGGTTGATCCCGAGCACGCGTCAAAGGAGCTGCGTTTCTCTGACGACGCGGCTCTAACGGGCCTGGCCGAGTTTATTGTCCAGAACTTGGCGAAGCCGCTCGACCCAACCCGACCAGGGTCTCCTGTCGCCATCGCGGAGACTGCCGAGCGCATCAACGATACCGCCTGGTTCTGGGCAGATGACTCTGGCAAGACCGCTGAGCTTTTCGCGTTACCGCAGTTGCGTGACGTATTTCCGGAACTGGCCGACGCTACGCTCGCTCATTTTATGCGCCTCTCTCCCGAGCGTATCATCCAACGCCGGTGGGCGATACCGGAACTGAAACTCATCGATGCGCGACCAGACTCATTCAGCGCCTACAACAGCTTCTTCAATTTGACCGGTAATCTGAAAACTGGCCGTGTCTGTCCCTCGATCCGATTCAACGACGACCGGACCCGCTTCCTAGCCGACTACAGCGGGAACACGCTGCGCTTCCGCTATCGCGGGCGCCGGCAGGTAGTGGATATTGAGGGCGCGATCACTGACTGGTCGATCGAAGAACAACCCGAGCGCATCGTTTTCAGTCACACCAGCACGATCGAGGCGCGCCCACTAATCGGACGGCGCCAGCGCGTCTGCAAGTTGACGTACCGCTACAGTTTGTGGAAGGCACGGGCAGCAATAGAACTTGAGGCTGAGATCACTACGCTCCCGGGCTGTACATTGCACGACGTGCAGCTTTCCACAGCATTCGACCAATTGAGTAGCGGCGGGGATTTCGGCAACGTCTGTATCGCGGTTGATGGCAAATATGAATGGCATACTCCGCTAGACCAGCCGGTTACAAAAGTGCACCTGGGACCCGCCGACTATCTTGGCATCGCCGAGATGAAGGCCGTACCTGGCTTCGCGAATGGATTTCATGTGCGCTTTCACAACGGCAGCCAATTAGGCGACATCATCGCTGAGGGTTCGCGATCAGGCCGGTTTCACTGGATCTACCCGCGCTACTTCTTGGGTCGGCTAGAGCCGGAGGACACGCAAGTGATTTCTGAGGACCGACTGCTTACTGCAGGCGGGTATTACGCCGAGCCGGATATTTATCGACGCGTGCTGAATGGCATGATGACCGCAGCCGGCGATATCGATCCGAGCATCTCCTATGACATCGGGGCGGAACTGAATGCTGTTGCTCTCACCCTGCTATTGTCCAAGGAAGGCCGCTACCGATGCCCCCCAACGGTGGAACGACTAGCGGCGATGAAGGAATGGTACGACCGGCACCTCAGTATCTATCTTGAAACACATCGCCCCGATAATCCTGGTGTTGGCGCGCCCGTCTTTATACGCGGACTGAGCTTCGTCGTTCTGTCGCTGGATTGCATGACCCGAGCTTTCGACTTGGATCAGTACCGCGCTCCACTCGCTTCATGTGTGGCGCTCTTGCTCCGGCTCGAACTTCCGGTTCAAGGTGGACGCGGCGAAACGGTCTTCTCGGTGGCCAATGCCCCGGAACTCGACTGTCATTGCTCCGCGCTTCTGGCGCTGGCACGCGCCGCCGTGTACGGCGACCCGGGAAATCGCATATCGCAGGCGGTTCACCGCGCCCTCCGGGGTACGCTCATTCTGCACGGCTCCGCCGAACAATACGGACAATCGGCTCTAAGATTTCAGTCTATATGGATTCGGAGTCATGCGGGTGTGCCTCCGCAGGACGGCGGATTCTGGCTGTTCAAGCTAGGACTCGCTCTGCGTGCCTTCAACGCGATTCGGCAGGTTCACGCGGCCGGCTTCCTGCCGATCGACGGCGAAACACTGTCGTACACAAACGAGCTGACTACTGTCGCGCGCGATGGCTTATTCGCTGCGCTGCGCCGCGACGGCGACACGATCGAGGTACTGACCTCGGCTTGTTCTAGCGAGACTAACTCGGAAACTCAGCCCTGGGCGGCGCTCGGCTTGGTCCCGGCCGTCGAGTGGGAGCTCTACGGGCGTCCACTGGAACCTCATTGATACGCCAATCGAGGTATGGCTCCACAGGATGAAGGCATGGCTTACAGATCCAATCTGGTCATGGGCGACAACTACTGCGCCGGGCTTGCTCGGGGTCCAATTCGGCTGCTGGACCCAGGCTGATGAGGCACAGGAACGTGAGAGGCACGCCGACGAACGTGAATGAGCACACCTCCCCCGATTGGTGCCCACTACGGGCGCCTGGTGAAGCAGGATGCAGCGACACTGACCAGGGCGAGGATCGCCGAAAGGACGAGCACGCGGCGCGACGCATTCCAGTAGGCGCACCGAGGTGGAGGATTTCGCCACGCCGCATGTGCCTTAAGCCGGCCCGAGTCCCCAGTGGGACCACAGCTGTGGACCACAGAGGTTTGCCGATTCGTTTTGATTGGTCTGGGCGCCTAGAGTTGAACTCGGAACCCCTTATGGGCTGGCGTTCGCAGCCCCTAAAAATTTGGGGTATCTAGTCGGGTAGGCACCTCCATTGCTTCGTCGGAATCAAGGTAATTCACACCTAATGCTCGGCTCTTCGAGTCCAACCCGGGGAACTATTATTCTTATATGTCAATTGATTACAGTATTTATTTACTGTAATTTATAACATAGTACAACTCAATAGAGACATTTCACACCGGCGCCTTTGCCAGCGGTCGAGCAAATGCCCTCCTCCGTCAGTCATTCGTCATCCTGCCTTCTTGATTGGCAGCCGCTCCGAACCGAAATAGTCGGTATCCATTGTAAAGGGATTGAATGCTGTGGGGCCCGCCGCCTGCTGCCACGACGGTTGGTAAATCCCGAGATGGACTTGATACCACTGCGTCAATGTTTTTGGTTCGTGGCTCCGGAAGAATAGTCCGCCGATGCCGACTACGCGTTCAGTTGGCTTATTCATCTGCACCTCCACTGTGTCAAGCGTGGCGCTCTCAACAGTTCTGACGGCGGCCAAGGTGGCCGCGCCGATGATCACGGTTCTACAGTCGAATAGTATGTCTTGGTATTTGCACAATGGTGCCGCGACTGACTTGCGGAATATGTCAGCGAAGGCAATGAGTGACAGCTATGAGGGGGCGGCCTTCGCTGACAGAGCGCCCGATCAATGCCCTGCGACCTTTACGAGGCCCGGTGCGGCTCTGGCAAGGGCCTTGTCGCCACCCGTAGCAGTCAGCGCGCCGGCCGCGTCGTTCCAGTGCAGGGTCGTCGTCACGGCGCCCTTGCCACTTTCGTAGTCGTACGACACACCGTCATCGTCGTACAGGGCGAAGTCGCCGTCCGCGCCGGGGTACACGCGGATAACGGCGATCGCCTGTTTCGTCGCCGTCGAGGGAATGTCGGCGCCCAGAGGAACGATCGCGCCGGCGCGGACGAACACCGGAATCCGATCGATCGGCGCAGCCACCTTTATCCACTGCCCGCCTGCATGTTTTTCGTTGGTCCAGAAGTTGTACCAGTCGCTGCCGGCCGGCAGGTAAACCGACTTTTCGGTTTGTGCCTGCAGGGTCACCGGCGCCACTAGGAAAGCGGGGCCGAACAGGTACTCGGTGCCAAGGTTGGCGACGTTCGGGTCAGCGGGAAAGTCCATCCACAGCGGCCGCATGAACGGCGCGCCCGAGTCGTGCGTCGCCTTGGCCTGGCTGTAGAGGTAGGGAATCAGCTGGTAGCGCAGTCGGTCATAGCGCGCCAGGATCGCCTCGGCTTCGTGGCCGAATTCCCAGAGCTCGGTGTGCTTGCGATCACCGTGGATGCGCAGCGTCGGCAGGAAAGTGCCGTACTCGAACCAGCGCGTGAACAGCTCCGGATAGTCGTTGTACTGGCCGACCGTTGCGCGGGCATCCGAGGGGTCGAGCAGTGGCGCGCCGGTGGCGCTGGTCACCTGCGGCAGGCTCTGCCAGCCGCCGATGTCATTGCCCCAGTAGGCGATCCCCGAGGCCGTCATGTTCAGGCCCGTCGGCACCTGGCGCGTCAGCGCTTCCCACGAGGGATTGATATCCGAAGACCAGAACAGAGCCCCGGTGCGCTGGGAACCCAGGTACGCGGCGCGGCTGAGGATCAGCACGCGCTTGTTCGGTTTCCACGCGCGCATGCCGGCGGCGACGCCCTCGACGTGCAGCAGCGGGAACAGGTTGCGGTAGCGATCCCCGGAGCCTATGGAATAGAAGTCACCGTCAGGCACGAGATCGGGTTCGGTCTCGTCCAGCCACGGGTAGTCGAAACCGTGACCGAGGATGTTGTCGCGGGCGTGCACCCAGAACCAGGTGCGCGCCGCGGGGTTAGTCGCGTCGAGCAGCGCGCCGGCGCGGTCGGAGCGGAACGGCAGACCGTCGATGCTCTTGCCATCCTTGTCCTTGAGCAGATAACCCTTCGCGTCCAGCTCGTCGAAATATCGGCTCGAGGTCTCGTAGCGCGGCCAGATCGAGATGATCGACTGCAGCCCCATGTCGTGCAGCTGCCTGTTCATGCCATCGGGATCCGGGAACTGCGCCGGGTCGATATCCATCTGGCCCATGCGCGTCCAGTAGAACCAGTCGACCACCATGACATCAAGCGGATACTGCTTCTGGCGATAAGTGTTGGCGACGCGCAGCACCTCTGCCTGGCTCTCGTAGCGCGCCTTGGACTGGATCAGGCCGAACGCGGCTTTCGGCGGGATCGGCGTCCTGCCGGTGACGCGGGCGTAGCCCGAGTAGATCGCCTCAGGCGTATCGCCCGTGATCACGAAGAACGCGACGCGCTCGCCGACTTTCGACTGGAAGGCCGTGCGGCCGTTGACCGCTGCCACGAAGCGCGTGGCGGAAGGGTTGTCCCAGACGATGCCGTAACCCTTCGAGGAGACCATGAACGGCACGCACACCGTCTCGCCCGCAGGCGCGTCGTACCAGTGCTGGCAGTCGATGACGCGGCCGCGCAGGTCGAGGATGCCCTCCTGGTTCTGGCCCAGGCCGTAGTAATGCTCATCTGCCGGGGCCACGAACGAGGCGCCGACCTGCCAGGTTTTCTCACCCGCCACCTCGTGTGGCGACATCTCCCAGCCGCTCATGGCGAGCAGGATCTCTCCGCGCGAGTTGCGGACCTGCAGGGCAACGGGCGCGAGCGAAGGGGCGAAGTACTTCTCACCCTGGCTGGGTACGTGAGGCGGCGGGGCGGCATTGACGTGCAGACTGAGTGCGCTGCTTGAGAAAGTATCGCCGTGTGCGTCGCTGGCCTGCTTGAAGGCGGAGCCGTCAGCGCCCTGCGCCAGGATGCCGTAGCCCGGACCCTTGTGGATCTCGTCCTTGTCGGCGGCGATGGTGACATGCACGACATTGGGGCCATAGCCCTCGACGCTGACCCAGGCGCCCTCGCGATCCAGCGTGGAAATCGGCGCCGCCTGTGCCGCTGCAGTGAAGGCGAGCAACGAAGTGGCCGCTAGCCATTTCGTGCGCAGTGAGCTGGAATTCATGGATGCCACCTGCTGACTGGTTTGTAGTGTCGCCACGATTCCTGGGCCGCTTGCAGGGCGGGCGCTACAAAATATAGTATCCGCGCTTGCACACGCAAATCACACGCGCGATAGCGCGATCGTCCCAGACCGAGCTGACCAGCCGCCGCGACCTGCTTAGGAGCGGCGTGGCGCTCGCTGGTGCGTCGCTCCTGCCGGAGTTTGCCGCGGCCGCGAGCACGGCCCGTAAAACCAGTGCGGGGGAATTCCCGCCTGGGTTTCTCTGGGGGGCAGCCACCGCGGCCTATCAGGTTGAAGGTGCCTATAACGAGGACGGCAAGGGCGAATCCGTCTGGGATCGTTTTGTGCTCGCGCCTGGCAAGATCACGAACGGTGACACCGGCAAAGTCGCCTGCGACAGCTATCATCGGTACCAGGACGATATTGCCCTGCTGCGGACCCTCAATCTGAAATCCTATCGCTACTCGATCGCCTGGACGCGCATTCAGCCGCGCGGCGCGGGTCCGGTGTACAGTTACGGACTCCGCGCCAAATGTGACTTCGAAGCGAGTATCCGCCAGGCTATTGGGCGAAGTAGCAGTTAACCTGCAAAAGCCTCGGCACGAATGCTTCGATACCAGTCCTGCGCCGCTTCGGCCTGCTGCGCGTCGGGGTCGGCTACAGTTCCCCCAGCGACGATGTGTCGATCCTCCAGCTTATAGCGAGCGCTGAAAGTCATGACGCGCCCGGGCGCTACCAGGCTGTAGCACACGCTGCTCAGCTCTGTCGTCGGCGCCTCGCGGTCCGCCAGCACGGCGACGATGGCGCGCGCGCATTGCGCAGCCTGGCTGCAGGCGGCCGAGGCGGCCTTGGGCATGGCATCGGCGATACAGGCATCGCCGATGACATAGACGCCACGCTGCAGCGTGGATTCGAACGTCAGCGGATCGATCGGGCACCAACCGTGATCGGACGCCAGCGCGCTCTCGACGGCCAGCAACGACGGCGCCTGCGGCGGGATGATGTTAGCGAGCGCCACCCGGTGCGCGCCCGAGCTCGTGTACAGCGTCATGCTCGAAGCGTCGACCCGCGTCACCTCGCCGCCCTCACCCGCCGGAATCCACTCGATGATGCCCGGATACAGCTCATGCCACGCCGCGGTATACAGATCCTGGCGCGGAAAGCGATTGTTGGCGTCGAATATCAATACCTTGCTGCGCGGCCGGTGTTCCTTTAGCCAATGGGCCATCAGGCTGGCACGCTCATAGGGGGCCGGTGGGCAGCGATACAGACCGGAGGGCACGCTGATGGCGGCCGCGCCGCCATCCTCGAGCGCTCGAAGTAGCTGGGCGAGCCGTTGTGTCTGTTCACCGGCTTGCCAGGCATGCGGCATGCTTTGCGTCGCGCGCGCATCGTACCCTGCGATCCGGTCGGTCAGAAAACGGATGCCCGGGGCGAGTACCAGTCGATCGAAGTGCAGCGATCCACCCGCTTCGAAATGCACGCGGCGTGCGGTGAAGTCACAGCGCACCACGCGCTCAAGCAACATCTTGACGCCAGCGTCGCGCACGCCGCGGCGCGTCACGGTGATCGAACCCGCTGCGCGCAAGCCAACGACCACCTCATTGCTCATCGGACAGGTCACATAGCGCTCGATCGGATCAATGAGCGCCACATCGAGGCGCGGCTCGAGCTCGAGCAGATGCAAGGCGCACGCCGAACCGGCGAAGCCGCCGCCCACGATGACGATGCGGGGCCTGGCTTGGATGCGTGAGTGGCGATCGCGCGCCGCACTCCCCGACAATGGAGCGACCGCCAATAGGGCACGTCGCAGAAACTGGCGACGCTTCATGGCTGCGGCCCCACACTGCAGCTCAGGCCGGTGAGCGGCGCGCTCATTGCCACTGCATCTGCTGATAAACCCGGGCCACATTGCGCGGGTGGGTGACGGACCACAGCGACCATCGCGACGCCTGCTCCGCGGCAACCTGATCGATGGCCTGTTGCAGCGAGCTGCCGTTGGCCAGCGCGGCGCGCACGCCGCTATCGAGGGCGCGCAGGTAGCCACGCTCGGGCTCCAGCGCCGCCGCCAGGCGCACCGTGAGCGGGCCATGCCCGGGCACGGTACGCCGCACCCGCCAACGCGCCAGCTCGTCCAGCGCGGCCAGCCAGCCCCTCACGCTGCCATCCACAGCCGGCAGTCGGCCGCGAAACAGCAGGTCGCCGGCCCATAATGTGCCGGTCTTGAGGTCCAGCATCGTCAGATCGCAATCGCTGTGCGCCAGCGGCCAGGCATGCAGCGCAAGGTGCCGCCTGCCAAGGTCCAGGTCGTAATCCTCCTGCACCTTGATCCCGGGTTCGATGATCTGCCCGGGTGTCGGCGGTTGATCAAGATCACCGGCATACTGCTGCACTAAGAACCGGCGGCTACGATTCAGCGCCGCGGCGAGCTGGCTGTGGCCAACGAACTGCGCGCCGTCCGGCCGGAAAGCGCTATTGCCGAGTACATGATCCACGTGCCCGTGCGTGTTGATCACGTAACAGATGGGCAGGCGACTGCGCGCTCTCACGGCCGCGCGCAGCGCCCGGCCGATACGTGTCGAGCCGCCGGTATCAATGACTGCCACGCAACGCTCACCGACGATGAAGCCAATGTTGGCAATGTCGTCGTGACCGGGCGCGTCGAGCGCCAGCGGCTGGCCAAAATGCACATACACGCCAGGGGCCACTTCGCGCACGGCCAGCGCCGCATCGACGGCCGCCACCCCGCGCAGCTCCCGCGCCTGCGCAGGGCCATTCGCAGTCGGTGCCGCTGAGGTCAGCAACGCGGCCGACACCAGCAACGCACCGGCATCGCAGCGGCGCACGCTCAAGGCGAGCCGGCCACCCCGCCCGCCCATGCCGCGCGGTAGTGAACCGCCCTGGAGTCCGTGGCCTCAACCATGACATTTGCTGGCAGTGGCATATCGGAGGCGATGCGCAACGTGGGGTTCTCGCTGATGGAAATACCGGTATCGGCATCGACCAGCAGCCGGCCGCCGGCACTGACCGAAAGGTGCGTGATGTAGTGCGCGGGAATCGGATCGCCACTGACCGGATCGATCTGGAATCCGGAATTGTTCGGATGGCGGATGCCGACCTGCAGTGATTTTGCGTCAGGCGAAGCCCAGAACCGCAGCTCGCCGAGTGTTCCGGTGCCGCCGATCGCCGGCCCCGCCGAGCAACCGCCGCTGGCGTTGACCCAGCTGCTGCGCATCTCCAGGGTGCCGTCGGCGGTCTCGGCGATCGCGCGTATCGAGGTCAGGCGATCGACTCGCACCCGCAGGTCGATCTGCGCCACGCGCGCACCGTCCGGGAAATCGAGGGTCGCTGCCAGCGGCGAGGGGTTGTTGTCGATGATCACCCGCAACTGCCGGATGCGCCCGATTGCGGCCTCACCGAAACGCACGCTCAGCGGAGTTGCAGCCGGATCGGCCGTAGTAGACGGCACGTCCAGGCTCATCAGCGCCTTGTCGAGCAGCCCAAGATCGCGCCCGCCGTAGTACTGCTTCTGCAACATCGCCCAGGCGCCGGTAGCGGGCGTCTGCGCGCCTTCGGCTGCAGGGCCCGGTGTGCCGGGCGCAGCCATCAACCCAGCCCACAGGACGGCGGCTACAAGCGCGTGCCTTTCAGGGTACGACGTGCGAGCTGCCAAGATCCTTCCATTCGTAGCGCGGTACCTGCACCCACTGCCCACCTTTGAATTCCGGAACTTTGTGCACCCTGACCTGATCGACGCTCATCTTGCCGTCCTTGTCATTGACCCAGAAGTCGACGTCGTAGATCTGATCCTTGGTGCCAACCACGCGGAAGTCGGTGCAGGCGAAAAAATGACCGTCGTTGTCGAGCTGCCGGATCGGCTGGTGAGTACTGATGAACTCCAGCTGCAACTCCCTGCCGGTCTTGTCGTCCTTGAGCACATAGATGCCGTCATGTTTGGCGCGATCCTGCACTGCGGACTGCTCCACTGCGGACATCACCTCCCAACTGCGCTTGGCGGCCGAGTGCCCCGGGTGTTCGGAGGCGGGAATCCACCACCAGGGAATCGGCTGACGGGCCATCAGGGTCCACTTGCCTTCCACCTGCAGCGGCTCCTTGTACACGCGCGTATCCTGGATCTGCAGCTGGCCCTGCGCCGGCAGCACCCAGAAGTCGATGAGATAGCGCTTGTCGGCGTCCTTCCCGTCATGAAACTTGACGTCCGGGAAGAACCCATAGCCATCGATCGTGCGCGTAAAATCGATGCCGTCGTAAGCCAGCAGCAGATGATCGCCGTTGAGCGGATCGTCAAAAGGGAACAGCCCATCGTGGGCCTTGAGCTGTTCTCCTATTCGCCCGCTCACCAGCGCCTCGGCATCACTACCGGTGAAATACTGCATGACCTTTTCCGTCGACTCGATGCTGCTGGCGGCGATGAAATCGCGCGCGCGCTGCAGCGATTCCGCGGGGTTTTCGAGGAACGACTTGCGGGAATCCGCGTTGGCGAAGCAATAGCGCTTGCCATCCTTGTCGGTCCAGAAGATCGAACAGTCGGTCATCAAGTGCTGACCCTGCGCCAGGCCTTCGGTGCACTGTCCGCCAAACTGCGCGTCGGCAGCACCCACCTCGCCGCCCTGTGCTCGTGCCAAGGCCAGCATGCCCAGCAGCGCCAAAGTGAGTGCCGCACCGCGCTGCATCGTCAGCCGCCCAGGAGTGCCGCCAGGCCCGACTCGTAAACGCCGTCGATGGCCTTCTTGGAGTCGGCATCGCTGGTGCCCTTGGCACTGCCGTAGTGACCGTGCCAGCTCACCACGCAGCCACCGCCTTTCTTGTCCGCCGCGACGTGGAGCGTGGAGGAGTAGTGGACCACCGGCAGCGGCCCGCTGACGATTCGATAGGTATAGGAGCGGCCCTTATTGTTCCAGCGAACCAGGCGTTCGACGATGGTGCCACCGCCCTTGAGACTCAGGGTTCGCTGCTGCTTGTCCGCCGACAGATCGCACTTCGCAATCGCCGGATGCCAGGCGGCAATACCACAGAAATCGCCGATCTTCTGCCACACGGCATCAGCCGACATGCTCGAGGCCTTGCTGGCCGATGATTCCACAGCTTGAGCGGCCGACACCGCCAGCAGCAGTGACAGTGCAAACAATGCACGGGACGATGATCGCATACACGAACTCCTGTATTGCAAGATTGGCCAATGCCGGCAACCGTACTGATGATAGTCCTCGTTCTCGCGTCCGGCGACCTCAATTGTGCGTTGTTCAGGTGCGCTGCCGGACTGTGTCATTTCTGACCATCACGCAGCTGCTGCCGTTACTGGAATAGCGCCGAGGCCTTGTGCAGCGCAGTCCACAGTCCCCAGGCAAAGGGCAGGCCGACCGCCATCCAGGCCAGCACGGCGCGCACGCCGAATGCGCCTCGCGCCGCGGTCGCGGCGCGCGGATCCGACAGCACTTCGTGTGCGAGCAGGCGTTCTGCCCGGAGCTCCTGGTCGGTCATGTGATAGGCGCTGGCCACTGGTCTGACAAGAAAATTGCAGACCAGCCCGCCCACCAGCAGTACGGCGAGTAGGTACAGCGTGACGTCGTACACCAGATTGGCAGGCACGCCCTGCCCCGTCTCGTACTCACGAAAGTTCGCAATCAGCAGCGGCCCGACGACCCCCGCGACCGACCAGGCGGTGAGCAATCGACCGTGTATGGCGCCGACCATCTGCGTGCCGAACAGATCGGCGAGGTAGGCGGGAATGGTGGCAAAGCCCCCGCCATACATCGACATGATCAGGCAGGCGGCGATCACGAATATGGCGACCGCGCCTATATGACCGAAGCTCGGCAGCCCGCAGTACGCCAGGATGCCGGCCATGAAAAAGATGTAATAGACGTTCTTGCGGCCCAGGCGGTCGGACAACGATGCCCAGAAGATCCTGCCCAGACTGTTGAACAGGCTGAGCAGGCCCACCAGGCCCGCAGCTACCACCGCAATCTGTGCTTTTTGTTCGGGCGCCATGCTGCCGGCGGCCGCGCTGGCGCCCAATAGGCGTGCGCCGAACACTTCCTGGAACATGGGCGAGGCCATCGCCAGCACGCCAATGCCGGCGCTGACATTGAGGCACAGGACCCCCCAAAGCGCCCAGAATTGCGGCGTCCGCCAGGCCTTGTGCAGATGCACCTGGTACTGCGTAATCATGCCGGAGGCGCGTCCCGGCGGCGGCGCCCAACCCGCGGGCGTCCAGCCGTTAGGCGGCACGCGATAGCCGAACGCGCCGCCGAGCATGAACACCAGGTAGAGAGCCGCCAGCGCCAGGAAGGTCTGCCACACGCCGTTGGCGCCACCGGGCGCGAATTGCTTCATCAGCAGGGCCGCCAGCGGCGCGCCGATCATCGCGCCACCGCCGAAACCCATGATCGCGAAACCCGTCGCCATGCCGCGCCGATCCGGAAACCACTTGATCAGGGTCGAGACCGGGGAGATATAGCCCAGCCCCAGGCCGATGCCGCCGATGACGCCCGTGCCCAGCCAGACGATCCATAGCTGGTGCAGGTAGACCCCCAACGCGCCGAGCACGAGCCCTCCACACCAGCACAGGGCGGATACGACCCCTGCCCTGCGCGGTCCCGCGCGCTCAAGCCAGCCGCCCCACACGGCCGCCGAGAGACCCAGGAAGACGATGAACAGCGTGAAGGTGAAGGTCGCCGAGGCGACCGACCAATTGCAGCGTGTGGTGAACAGATCGCGCAGCCAGCTGCGCGCTTGCGCGCAGCTGGCGTCAGGAGTTCCCAGCAGCCTGGACATGGGCAGCCAGAACACCGAGAAGCCGTAGGCCATGCCGATGCTCAGGTGAATGGCGAGCGCAGCCGGCGGCACCAGCCAACGGTTGAAATTCCCTCCGGCAACGGTGCGCTCTTTGGCCAGTGCTCCTACCTTTCCCGAATCATTGGCCATGGTGTCCTCGAAGCTATGGCTATGTGGCAGCACCAGAAACTACACTGTCGGCGGGGATCCCTTCAACAGCGTCGCGCTGTGTCGGAAATGACACGCGCAAGAACGAGGCTCAGCTCTACGCAGGTTTGAATGTGCGAGCTGGAATGACAGGTAATACCACCCGCTCCATCACGGGTCGCAGGGCCGTATTAGTCCTGTGCTGCTGCGCGTTTGCTGCCTGCGCCGCGCGCCCGCCGGCGGCACCGCTGGACGCTGCCGCCACCGAGCACAGCTTTGCGGCTCGCCGTCTCGAGGCGCCCACGTCGCCCGAGGGCGCGTGGACGCGCGCGCAATGGCTGCGCGCGGCGCTGCGACTCAATCCCGAGCTGACCGAAGCACGCGCTCGCGCGACAGCCACGGCCGCGGCCAGTCGCACTGCCGGTGAGCGGCCGAATCCGACCTTGAGTCTCTATGACCAGTACGTTACCGCGGCAGCGGGCGGTACGGCCTGGCTGTACGGCCTGTCGCTGGAGTTCCTGCTACAGCGCCCGGGGGAGCGTGCGCGCGCGCAGCGCGACGCAAATCTGCAGACATTGGCGGCGCAGGCCGATGTGGCCGAAGCGATCTGGCAGCTGCGCTCCGACCTGCGCGGGGCGCTGCTGGATGTGGCCGCCGCGCGCGATGAACTTGCATTGCTCAACGACTTGCTCGCCGCGCGCCAGACCCTGCTGAGTTCGATACGTGCGCAAGCCCAGGCGGGCGAGCGCGCGATGAGCGAGCTGCAGCCGGCCCTGCAGGCCCTGGCCGCGACGCAGCAGCGGTTGGTGGAAGCGCAGGCTCGTGGCGGCGATGCAAGAGCGCGGCTCGCGGCGGCGGTCGGCGTGCCGCTCGCGGCACTCGACGGCGTGGCGCTGGAGTGGCCGGGCTGGTCGGACCTCAAGGGCCACGCGTTGTCGTTCGATGCGACGCTGCGCGAGCAGGCGCTGATCGCCCGGCCCGAGTTGGTGCGCGCACTGCGTGAATACGATCTCGCAGAAAACACCTTGCAGCGAGCGTTCGCGCACCGCTGGCCGGAATTCCGGCTGAGCCCGGGGGTTGCCTGGGATCGAAGCGGCGTGCACGACAACCAGATGAATGAAAATCTCCGTGACAACGAGCTGGGAGTGGCCATGGAGTTACCCCTGTTCAATCGCCACCAGGGGCCGATCGGCGAAGCCTGGGCGCGGCGCACGCTGGCCGCAGCGCATATCGAGACGGTGCAGTCACATTTGCGCGAACAGCTCGACCGGGCTGAGCGCGCCTGGCCCCTGGCGCACGAGGGCTGGCTGCAGGCCGTCTATGCCGCAGCCGCGGCCGGGCGCCAGATGCAGGCAGCGCAGCGGGCTCTGAATGCAGGGGATGCTGATCGGGCTACGCTGCTGCTGGCGCAGACCGGCGCCCTCGAGGCGCAGCTATCGGCGCTTCAATCCGCTTACGATGCGCAACAAAGTTTTGCGGCGCTGGAAGCGGCATACCGCCGCCCACTGGAGGGACCCGAATGCGATCTACCGCTTACCTGGCGCAGCGAACCTGGCGGATGAGACGCGCCCAACTGCTGTTGTCCGTGCTGGCCTGTCCGCTGCTCGCGGCTGCGGCAGCCGACGACCCCGCCGCAACCTTGAGCACGCAGCAGGAACAGGCCGTGGGCCTGGAATTGACTCATCCCGTCCAGGCGAACGCCGGCGAACCCGTCGTGGGCTATGGCCAGGTGCTCGATCCCGTGGGTCTGATCACCGACGCGGGCCGGCTCGCGAGCACCGGTGCCGCTGCGCGCGCCGCGCAGGCACAGACACAACGCCTGCAGCAGCTCTATCGGGATCAGGCCGATGCTTCGCTCAAATCCGTGCAAACCGCCGAGATCGCGCAGATTGAAGCCGAAGCGCAGGCCCAGGCGGCAAACGCCAATTTCGCCATGCAGTGGGGAGTCCTGGCGCGCATGTCTGTCGAGCCACGCCGCCAGCTGATCAGCGCCATTGCGGCGGGCCGTACACTGCTGGTGCGCGCGGAGGTCGCCGGACGGTTCAGCCTGGCCTTGGCACCTCAACAGGCGGTGCTGGATGTCGACGGCGTGGCGGTGCCAGCGCGGATCCTGGGTCTGCTGCGACGTAGCGCCTCCGAGGTGCCCAGCGTCAGCGTGCTGCTGCGTGTCGATCATGCGCCCTCAGGGCTGGGACCCGGAGCCCGCATGCCGGTCAGCCTGCGCGGCGAGGCGCACGGCGGCATGCTCGTGCCCGCGGGCTCGCTGATCTACGGCGAGCATGGTGCCTATCTTTACCGGCAGGTGGCCGCGCAGCCGGCGGCCGGGCGGCACGGCTATGTTCCGGTCAACGTCAAGGTGCTGCAGAACATGGGCGGGAACTGGCTGGTCGAGGGCGTCGACGCTGACGATGTAATCGTCGCCAACGGCGCCGGCGTCTTGTGGTCGCTGCAGGGTATCGGCAGTTTTTCGGCTGCCGAAGCGGATCACGACTAGCCATGTTGGCGCTCATCGTACGCGCCTCACTCGCGCATCCGCGCGTCATCACCGCACTCTCGGTATTGATCGCCGCGCTCGGTGGCGCCGCACTGCTGAACGCGCAGTTCGATGTGTTTCCGGATTTCGCGCCGCCGCACGTGCTGGTGCAGGCCGAAGCACCGGGCCTCGATGCCACGCAGGTCGAAGCGCTCGTCACGCGACCCCTCGAGGGCCTGCTGGCCGGCACGGAAAATGTGGCGGCGGTTCGTTCCACCTCCAACCAGGGGCTGGCCGCGATCCAAGTGGTGTTCACACGCAGTGGCGATCCCTATCGCCAGCGCCAGCTGGTCACGGAGCGGCTCACCGAGGCCGCCGGCCTGCTGCCAGCAGGAGTTGGCGCCCCGCTGCTCTCGCCGCTGAGTTCCTCCATGGAGTACCTGCTGCATTTTGGTTACACCAGCGAGCGGCTCACGCCTATCGAACTGCGCGACCTGGTGCGCTGGACCCTCAAGCCGCAGATCATGGCGGTACCCGGCGTGGCGCAGGCGCAGATCTTTGGCGGCGCGTCGCGCGAGCGTCAGGTACTCATCGATCCCTTCAAGCTCGCCGCCGCTGATTTGACGCTCGACGACGTCTACAGCGCCACTCGGCGCGGCACCGAGCTGATCGGTGGCGGTTATCTCGAGACACCGACGCAGCGTATCGTCTTGCAGGCGCAGCCCAGCGCCACGACACCGGACTCCCTGGCGCAGGCATTGCTGGCCACACGTCACGGCCTGCCGCTTCACCTGGGCGATGTCGCCACCATCGGCGACGGCGCCGAACCGCGCTTCGGCGACGCCATGATCGGCGGGCGGCCGGGCATTCTGGTCGAGACTTCCACTCAATATGGCGCCAACACGCTGGAGGTGACGCGGGCGCTGGAGCAGCGCCTCGCCGCTCTCGCCCCCGCGCTCGAGAAGCAGGGCGTGCACTATCATCCGGCGCTGCTGCGCCCGGCAAGCTTCATCGAAAGTGCCATCGCCAAGCTGCGCAATTCGCTGCTGATCGGCGCCCTGCTGGTGGTCGCGCTGCTGCTGGTGACGCTGCGCGACTGGCGCGGCGCGCTGGTGTCCTTCAGTGCGATCCCCCTATCGCTCCTGGCCACGGTATGGATACTGGTTGGTCTTGGATTCTCGCTCAACACCATGAGCCTCGGCGGCCTGGTGGTCGCGCTCGGTGTAGTGGTGGACGATGCGGTGATCGACGTGGAGAACATTACCCGCCGCCGTCGCGGCGCGGCCGCGGGCTTCGATATACGCAGCCTGTTCGTCAGTGCCTCGCTCGAAGTGCGCCAGCCGGTGTTCTACGCCACCGCTGCGGTGGCAGTGGCGTTCCTGCCGATCCTGATGCTCTCCGGCATCCAGGGTTCGTTCTTCCGGCCGCTGTCGATCGCCTTTCTGCTCGCGGTCGGCGTCTCCTTGCTGGTAGCCATGAGCGCCACGCCTGCGCTGTGCGCGCTGCTGATGGGCCGGCATACGCCCAATGCCGAGGCGTCGCTCCTGCGCGTCTGCAAACGGCTGCAGCAACGCGCGATCAAGGCGTTGCACACGCGCCCGCGTTTCGTCGTAGCGTTGCTCATCGTGACGGGTCTCGCCGGTATCGTGCTGCTGCCGATGCTTGGCGCACGCCTGCTGCCGGACTTTCGCGAGGACTACCTGATCGCGCACGCCTCGCTCCGTCCCGGTATTGCGCTCACTGAAACGGCACGCGTCGGGGCGCGTATTGCCGAGCGCCTATCGGCCTTACCCGGCGTGAAGAGTGTCGCCGAACAGATCGGCCGCGCGGAAAACGGCCAGGACCCGGACGCGCCGAACAAGAGTGAATTCGAGGTGCAGATCGATCGCGTCCAGGGCCAATCCGCGGCGCAGATCGAGGCGCACATCCGCCAGGTGTTCGAGGATTTTCCCAACCAGCTGGTCGAGATCTACTCGGTACTGGTCGAGCGCATAGGCGAAACGCTCTCGGGTGAGACCGCACCCTTCTTTGTCAGCGTCTACGGCTCGGATCTGGACATGGACGATGCGGTGGCCAGCCGCATCGCAGAGGTTCTGCAGCACATGCCGCAGAGTGGCCCGGTGCGCCTGAAGGTGCCGCCCCGCCAGACGGAACTAAGCCTGCGGCTGCGCGCGCCGCAACTGGCGCAGTATGGAATGCAGGCCGCCGACGTGCTGCAGACGGTGAACGCCGCCTATCACGGCACGGTCGTGGCCCAGATCAATCAGGCGGATCGGAACGTGCCGGTAACGGTACGCATTGCCGGCAACGGCATGGCGCCGCAGTCGGTGGGCGCACTGCTGCTGCGCGGCCGCGACGGCGCCAACGTACCGCTGTCCGCTGTCGCCGATCTGGAGCTGGTCGCGGCACGCAGCGTGATCGATCATGAGAATGGCTTGCGCCGACAGGTGGTGGAGGCCAACCCGCACACCGCTGATCAGCGGGGCTACGCCGCACAGGCGCAACGGCTGATCGCGGCGCAGGTGTCGCTGCCGGCAGGCGTGTACCTGCGCTACGGCGGCGCCGCCGAGGCACAGGCCGCAGCGGCCCGTGAAATACTGCTGCACTCCATCGCCGCTTGCGTGCTGATCGTGCTGCTGCTGGCGCTGGCCTTCGGGCGCGCGCGCCAGGTACTGCTGGCGCTAGCGGCCCTGCCCAGCACCCTGATCGGCGGCGTCGCCGCCGTGGTGCTCACCGGCGGCACGCTGACGCTCGGCGCCATGGTGGGCTTTGTCGCCCTGTTCGGCATGGCGGCACGCAATACCATACTGCTGATCTCACACTACGATCACCTGGTGCACAGCGAACAGTGCGAGTGGAGCCTCGCCACGGCGCTGCGCGGTGCCGAGGAGCGCTTGACGCCGGTGCTGCTCACTGCGCTGCTGACTGCTCTGGCGCTGTTGCCGGTCGCGGTACAGTTGCGTCAGCCGGGCCACGAAATCGAAGGCCCCATGGCGGTGGTCATACTCGGTGGTCTGGTTTCCTCCACGCTCGTGAGCCTGCTGCTGATTCCGCCGCTCGCCGCTCGGTTGCTGCGACCGACCTGAGAGCGGACACGCTCGCGGGTCGCACACAAAAAATGCCGGTGCCCAGGCACCGGCAAATTTCTGATCACCTGTCGACAACGGTTTAGAAAGCGAGGAACACCCCGATATTGAAGTTGTTGCTCTTGTTCTTGTCACCATCGTGCGCCTTGGCCTCGACACTGCTGATTTCACCCAGCACCGTCAGATTCTTCGTCAGCGAGTAATACACACCACCGGTGATCTTGCTGTTGCTCTTGACCAGCGTCGGGGCAACTTCTCCGCTCGCCAGGTCCAGATTGCTCACGCCGTAGTTGACGCCAAACTTCACATCGCCGGTTTTGTATGTGACCTGCGCGAGATAACCATCCGAGTCGCGCTTATTGCCCGCGGCGTCCACATCCAGGAGAAACAGCGCAGTCGTACCCAAACCGCTGCCATGGTAGTAGGAGCCCAGCAACGACAGGCCGCCCACATCGAACTTCGCCGTGGCATCAAATCCCGTACTGGTGTAGCTCGCGCTGGTGCCTGGCCCAGTGCTGTAGGCGTTCTTCTGTGTCAGGAAGGTGGCGGAAAGGTAGAGTTTGTTGGCATCACTGAGCGAGGTGCTGTAGGCCACCTTGCCGTGGACGCCCGGAGCGCCCTTGTTCAGCGCGGTGCCTGGCTCGGAAAGCGAATTGAGCGGATTGAAGATGCCGAACGTGAAATTCAGGCCGCTGTAATCAGGCGTCGTATAGTTCATCTGCGCATAGGTATCGGTGTAGATGTAGCCAAGACCGATTGAACCCAGCGAGGTGTTGGCCGGATTTGGACCCGACATGCTGCCGGCGACGCCGACGCCCGGAATCGTCATGTCATTGATGATCGCGTCGAAGCCGAACAGGCCGAAATTTCGGCCGAGGGTAAAGGTGCCCATCGTCTTGCTGCCGAACGTCATGTACACCTGACGGACGTCCAAACCAGTGGTGCCGAGACCTGAATTGGTGGCGCCACTATTCTGCTGCAGATTGGGACTGCCGCCGTCATTGGTATCAATGCCCGGGTAGAGTCCGAAGTGCGCCGCCATATCGATGCCGGCCTGGGTAGTCGAAATGCCAAACGTGATCGCTGCGGGCAGCAGGCCATTGCCTACACTCGAAGTGCTTTTGCTGCTCGCTGAACCCACGCAGGCCAGGCCGCCGGCGACCCTACTCACCGAACTCGCTGACTCGCAACTTGAATAGATGTAGTGCACATTGACGTTGCCGTTGACGGAAAACTTCCAGTCACCGTTCGTCAGGTCTATTGCGCCCGCCGGCATAGCGCTCACCAGCAATCCTATCGCCAGCGCCATCGACACGATTGGATATAGCCGTCTATAGCTCGGGTTCATCAGCTGCTCCTTAAATACATTGGCGTGGATTGACGATCCCACTGCCCAGGAACTAGGCAAGCGCTATGCCAACCATCTGAAAGACTCAGCTCTTCAGCAAATCCTTCGTTAACAAAGGGTTGCGATATAGTTGAGGCGCTACAGAGTCGGCCATTGACACGGGCGAACCAGCGAACGGGGCAGAGTGTAACCAAAACGCTACAGACGGGAATCGCGGCATCCGCACGCACCGGCGCCCAGCGCCGCGCGAAGCATCAGAAGTTCAGGTTCACCCCGGCATAGGCGGTACGTCCCGGAGACGGGCCAAAGGTGCGCGGATCGGTCAATGAAATGCCCGGCGGCAGGCCGTCGAGCCGCGTGAATGCGCCATAGGTGTAATAGGTGCGCGCGAACACGTTGTTGACGGCCGCAAACACGCGCAGCCTTTTGCTCCACTGGTACGAGCCGTTCAGATTCACGACCGTGTAGCCGGGCAGCTGTGGCTCGAGGTTCGCTTCATCGCCGACGAGAAATTGCCCGCCGACATAGCGCCACTCGCTGCTGAGCTTCCAGCGTGCAGTGAGCGTGCACTCGGCCAGGAAAGTAAGGCGATTCCTGGGGGTCAGCGGAATCACGCTGCCCGGGCGCACGACCACTTCACCCTGCGCATTGGCCGCGGGACTGTTGGAGGTGAGCAGCAACGGGTCGCGAAACGTGGCATCCACGAGGCTGTAGCTGGCGCTGAGCTCCCACTTCGGTGAGCGGTAGGACACACTGGCTTCGATGCCCTGGCGGCGCGTAGCGCCGGCATTGCTGAAGTAGCCGAAGCCGTTGACGCGGGTGGCCAGCAGAATGATGTCGTTCTGGTTCCCGGTGCGAAATACCCCGGCGTTCCAGGTGAAGCGCCCCGGCAAGGATGCGCTGGTGACGCGCCCGCGCAGCCCCGCTTCGTAGGTGCGTGAGACCACCTGCAGCAGCTCCGGGTCCGAGACCAGGAAGGAATCCAGGGGACACGGGGACTGCGAATCCGAGCAGCTCAATTCTGCGGGAGTCGGGGTCCGATTGGCCTCGGAGTAGCTGGCATAAGCAGTCACTGCAACGTTCACCTTATAGGTGACACCGGCGCCAGGATTGAAGCGCATGTACGTGTGATGAGCGTTGAGGCTGTCGCCGATCAGATCGCGCAGCGCCACACGTGCGCGGTTGTAGCGTCCGCTCCAGGTCCAGGCCAGCGCCGGCGTGAGGTTCAGCGTGTCGGTAAAATAGATACCCTGGTAGAGATTCGAGGCCTGCACGCGCACCGGCTGCAGGAACGGCGGCTGCGCGGTGCTGCTGTTGCCCTGGTCGATGATGATGCCCGCCCCGATCACTTCCAGGCTGGGCAGCAATGTACCCAGCTCGCCACTGGCGTTATAGCCGGTGCTGCCGCGATCGAGCGAGACCCCGATCACCAGCGCATTCTCGCGCTTGCGCAGTGCCTGCTGGCTCGACCATTGCACCGTGGCGCCCGAACCCGTGGTGTTCGTCGCCGTGTGCACGATCTCGCCGGGCGTGGCGGCGGCCGGCAAGGCGCTTGCAGCCACCGGGTTGCCGTCGGTGTCGTAGAGCAGATCGTTCGGATACAGGTAGTCACCCTCCAGGCAGTAGAAGGTGGCATTGTTCGCGCACCGCGCGACATCGGTGGTATTGCCGTCGATCAGCCGCTGCCTGAAGCGGCGCGCATAGGCATTGGCGCTGATCTGCCGGTGTTCACCGGCCTGGTAAGAGCCGCTCAACTCGATGAGCCCCACGGTGTTGTGCATCGACTGCGGATAGGTGAAGACCGCCTGCGGATCCCGCTGCAGCATCTGCACCGGCGTGGGACCTACCGCGCCGATGGTGTTGTCCGCCGCGCTGAAGGCCAGGTGTACTTTGCCCGGAGCGCGCTCGTATCCCAGGTCGACATAGGCCTGACGCAGCAAAGTCCGGGAGTGGTAGCGAAAGCCGTGGTCCTGCAAGCCACCCACGGCGGCATAGACGCCGAAGTTCCCGCCGCGCGCAGCGGTCTCGGCGTAACCAGTCAGGTTGCCAAATGAACCCGATGACAGCCGCAGGTCCGAATCGTAGCTGTTGAAGCCGTTCTTCATGTCGAGCGTCACCGCGCCGCCGAGCGCATTGAGGCCGAAGACCGGGTTGTTGCTCTGGACCGTGAGGCGCTCGACCGCGAACTGCGGTACCAGATCCCAATTGACGGTATCGCCGAACGCTTCGTTCATGCGCACGCCGCTCTGGTACACCGCCAGGCCCTGCGCGATGCCGGAAATCGGCGAAGCTTCAAATCCCCGAAAGACGAAATCGGGCTGGAACTCGCTGCTCTGTTCGTTGTTCAGGTTGACGCTGGCCATGCGGCGCGCCGCGGCGCCCGGCAACAAGGCCGGCTGACCGTCGCGGCTCAGGTCATGTGCCGAGAGCGACTGTACGTGGCTGGGCACCTTGTCGATGTCGATGCCGATACCCGGTATGGGCGTGGTGCCGATGATCACAATCTGGTCCACGTCCGTTGCGGCGTCGGCAACGGCAGCCAGGGCTGGCGCCGACGCCGACGCGGACGCCAGGAGTATCCAGGCCAGCCCCATTTGGGGCAGCCAGGCGTCGCCAAAGTATTGCACAGGATTGTTCACGGCACGATCACTTGGGCGGCGCGCTCACGCTCGCCGCTCAGGCTATGCGCTGACACTGCGGCTTCGAACAATCCGGTGTCGTGCTGCTCCGGTCTAGCTCTTCAGCGCACCCGAGGCTTTTGCCGAGTGGGTTGCGATGGCGTCCATCAGCGCCGGACTCAGGCAATCATAGGGCTCGAGACCAAGGGATTTGAGCCGGGCGCGAACTTCACCCATGCGGGCTGGATCAAAGCCGGATTCAATGATGGACGACACGAAGGCGGCAAAGCCGGGTGCGGCCCAACCACTCTCCGACGACAGCTCGGTGTGGACAAAATCCAGGCCATAGAACGGATGGCCCTTGTTTTCGATACGGCCATACAGGTGCACGCCACAGCCCTTGCAGGCATGGCGTTGAATGGTTGCCTTCGGATCAACCACCGCCAGTTTGTCGGCGCCCTGGGTCACGCTGAGCTTGTCGCGCGATACCACGGCGACCACCGAGAACAGCGCCCCCTTGGGTTTCCAGCACTTGGTGCAGCCGCAAGCGTGATTGTGGGCCGTCTGCGCCGTGATCGACACCTTTACAGGTTGCTGCGGGCACTTGCATACCAGCGTCCCACCGGAGAAATTCGCGGCGGCGGGCTTGATGCCATTGTCGACCGAGGGATGAATTGAAATACTCATTGATCGGAACTCCTCCGTTAGATTAGATCATTGGGCGCTGGAGGCGCCGCCGCGTCCCGCCCCGGCGCAACCGGCAACGGGTCGTCGGCGTTGTGCTCCAGGCGCACCAGGCCATGGCGATGCATTTTTCGATAAATCGTCTTGCGGCTCAGATGCAGGCGCGCGGCGGCGGCACTCACGCTCCAGTGGCAGGCTTCGAGCGTCCGGCGCAACGCCTCGCACTCGGCCTTGCCGAGCAGATTGTCGTCGGCGTCATGCGCATCGGCACTATCCGCCTCGGCATGCGCGTGCGGCTTGGCGCCTTCGGTGCCGCCGAGCCAGCTGGAATCGAAATCATCCATCGTCAGGCGATCGGATGCCCGCAGCGCCACCATCATGCGCAGCACGTTGCGTAGCTGGCGCAGGTTGCCAGGCCAGGCAAGGTGCGCTAGGAATTGCACCAGTGTTTCATCAATCTGGATCGGTGCCTGCCCGCCCGCCTCGAGGCGCAACAGGTGGCGCACCACGTCGACGGAGTCGGTGCGCTGACGGAGCGGTGGCATCGTCAGGGAAATGCCATTGAGACGGTAGTAGAGATCGTCGCGGAATTGCCCCTTGGCGATCATGTCGGTCGGATCACGGTGGGTGGCGCTGATGATGCGGATGTCGACCGACACCGCCTTGCCACCACCCAGCGGCGCCACCTCGCGCTCCTCGATGACCGCCAGCAGACGCGCCTGCAGCGGCAGCGGCATGTCGCCAATCTCATCGAGAAACAGCGTCCCTCCGTTGGCCTGGAGCACTCGCCCGACATTGCCCTCGCGCGACGCGCCGGTAAAGGCGCCCGGGCGGTAGCCAAACAGTTCGCTTTCGATCAGCAGTTCCGGAATAGCAGCGCAGTTGACCACCACGAAGGGCTTGTCGGCACGACGGCTGGCCTGGTGGATCGCCTTGGCGAAATAGCCCTTGCCGGTGCCGGTTTCACCGAGCAGCAGCACCGAGATATCCCGATTTAATACGCGTTGCAAGATCTGCACGTTGCGCGCCATGACCGGATCGGTGGTCTGCATGACATCGAGGATGCTGTGGACCGGCGCCGGTTCGGCCACTGCCGGCTTGGCGCCGGGCCGGGCCGCGCTGACCGGCGGCTGCACTACGGCGAACAGCTTGCGATGACCAACGCGGGTGGCCAGCACTTCCGGCCAGCACCCACCCCGCAGGGCCATCTGCTCCAGGGTCGCCAGTGGGGCATCCAGCACGGTGCCGATAACCTGGCCACACAGGCTCTTGTGATCGGAGTAACCCAGCAGTTCGAGGGCGCTGCGGTTGGCCCCCACGATGACACCCGCGTCATCGAAAGCCAGCACCCCTTCGCCGGCCGTGCTGACGAACTCGGCGCAGCGATGGAAGCGCAGCACGCGGTGTTGCCTGCAGGCCTGCAAAATGGCGCGATTCTCGATGCTTTGCGCAGCGAGATCGACCAGGGTCAGGGTGTGGTTCTGCGCCCCGGTAGCACTCCCCGATATGTCGAGCGCCGCGATCAGTTTGCCCTGCTGGTCAAAGATCGGCGCCGCCGAGCAGGTCAGACCGGTGTTCTGCGTCAGGAAATGTTCGGTGCGATGGATGATCACGGGCTCGCGCGTCATCAGGCAGGTGCCCATGCCATTGGTGCCCAGTTCGCGCTCGCTCCAGATCGCACCTTCGTGAAATCCGCTGCGCCGCGCAGTAACCGCGAACACCGGATCACCCACATAGCTGAGTATCACACCGTCGTGATCGGTGAGCATGATGCCGTACTGGGTGTGATGCATCAGTTTGGCCAGCGCCTGCATCTCAATACGCGCGATCCGCACCACGGCGCCGATGCGCTCGCGCCTGGCATCAAGATCGCTGCGTTCGACGACCAGCGGTTTCTTGATCTGCGAGGGATTCAGTGAATAGGTGGACAGACAACGGTCCCAGGAACGGCGCACCATCTGCCCGATCTCGCTGCTGCCAGACCGGCCTCTGACGGCCATCTCAACCAGCCGTGCATGGTTCTCGCTTTCCGCAGACGACCGCATCTCCCCCTCCCATGCCAATTCGGGCGTCACGAACCTGCACATGACACTGGAGCGACGGCGCAACGCTTGGCGACAGGCGGAAAATCCGCGATCTTTTATTCTGGCAAAATCTTCCAGCCCGTATGGCACTGCAGCGCCAACCCCACTGGCCGAGACTACTCTTTTCGTCGCCGCAGGCAAAGGGTGCAGCGGCGATAGTTGCCCCGCCGCAACCGCGGCGGGTGCAAACACGCGACACCGGCTGGGCGCCGTTGGCGGGCTATGCCGCTGGCGCGCCTTCAGGCACGGCACCAGACGCCTGCCCGGGGCAACTGCTCGTTCCCAGGTCGTGGTCGCAGCCATCAGAACCGGATTACCGAGCGGATGACTTTGCCCTCGTGCATGAGATCAAAGGCCCGGTTGATGCTGTCCAGCGGCAGCACTTCGCTGATCATCTCGTCGATCTTGATCTCGCCCTGCAGGTAGCGTTCGACGAAGCCGGGCAGCTGTGAGCGGCCCTTGACCCCACCGAAGGCCGAGCCGCGCCAGACGCGCCCGGTGACCAGTTGGAACGGGCGCGTGCAGATCTCCTCGCCCGCCCCGGCGACACCGATGATGATCGATTCGCCCCAGCCCTTGTGACAGCACTCGAGCGCC
>Ga0075023_100000026_pt1 | contig 31559 bp, 32 predicted proteins | sample Str014_FD_71388 | JGI IMG/M metagenome (GOLD analysis project Ga0075023, IMG submission 71388) | Freshwater sediment microbial communities in response to fracking from Pennsylvania, USA - Straight Creek_MetaG_SC_2014 | ecosystem: Environmental > Aquatic > Freshwater > Creek > Sediment | place... | reverse complement strand
AATGCTTTTTGCAGGCTCGACGCGGGCGAGGCTTTGAGGCCTTGAGCAACTGCAACCATCGCCAAGTCTTCGGCTGAAATCGCATTCGCTTCATCGGGAATGGCAATCGCGATCACCTCGACCGCCAGCCCCTTGAAGTTGGCGATGAAGGCGCCAGGGTCTTTCGTGTTGAGCATGCCCCAGACCAACACCAAGGGCTTAGGTGCCCGTGCATTCATGTCGCGCAAGGCCTGCGCCACCACCGGGCCAGCCGGGCCATTGTGGCCGCCGTCGAGCCACAGCTCACTTCCCTCCGAAACAAATGCGCGCAAATGGCCAGCGCCAAGGTTCTGCATCCGCGCGGGCCATGTCACCTGGCGCAAACCTGCAGCAATCGCATCTTCGGTGATGCGCGTATCATTCACTGCGCGAAGGGCAGCTATGGCATTGCCGGCATTGTCAATCTGGTGCGGGCCTAGAAGCGCGGGCAATGGCAAGTCCAGCAGGCCATTCTCATCCTGAAACACCAAGCGGCCATGTTGCGTAAAGCTTTGCCAATCTTGGTTGGCAATCTTGAGCGGCGCGCCCACACGCAGCGCCACCTGCTCAATCTCCTCACGCACCTCCGGGGCATTGGCACCGACAACACCAACACAACCGCGCTTTAAAATGCCGGCCTTTTCGCGAGTAATTTCTTCCACCGTCTCGCCGAGATAGTGCTGGTGATCAAGCCCGATCGAAGTGATCACGCTGACGGCGGGCTTGGCGATCACATTGGTGGCATCCAGCCTTCCGCCGAGGCCGACTTCCAGTAAAAGATAATCCGCAGGCGTGCGCGAGAATGCAAGAAACGCCGCCGCCGTCGTGATCTCGAAAAACGTGATGGGCGCGGTGCCATTTGCCATTTCACATTCTTCCAGCAGCGCCACAAGTTCCGCTTCCGAAATGAGTTCGCCCGCCAAGCAAATACGCTCATGAAAGCGCACCAGATGCGGCGAGACATAGGCATGAACTTTGAGGCCCGCCGCTTCGATCATGGCCCGCGCCATGGCCAGCGTTGATCCCTTGCCATTGGTGCCCGCAATATGAATGACTTTAGGCAACTTGCGCTCCGGGTTCCCCAGCCGCGCCAAAAGCCGTTCCATGCGCACCAAAGAGAGATCAATGATCTTGGGATGCAAAGCGAGAAGCCGCATCAAAATGGCGTCAGAGCGCATTACTCCGCCGCAACCAGTGCCCCCGCGGTGGCGCGGCGATCTTGCTTGGTGAGCAACAGTGCAATGCGGCTCACCATGTCTTTCATCTCATGGCGGTGCACCACCATATCGACCATGCCGTGGTCTTTCAGATATTCCGAACGTTGAAAACCTTGCGGCAGTTTCTCGCGGATGGTCTGTTCAATCACCCGTTGGCCGGCAAAGCCGATGATGGCATTGGGTTCTGCAAGGTGCACATCGCCCAGCATCGCATAAGACGCGGTCACACCACCCGTCGTCGGGTTGGTCAACACCACGATGTAAGGCAGCTTGGCTGCGCGCAGTTCCTGAACCGCAATCGTCGTGCGCGGCAATTGCATGAGCGAGAGAATGCCCTCCTGCATCCGCGCCCCACCAGAAGCCACAAACATCACAAAGGGGCAGCGCTTTGAAACCGCAAAGCGCATGGCCGCGATGATCGCATCGCCCGCCGCCATGCCAAGAGAGCCGCCGATAAAGCCCATGTCCTGCACGGCGACCACCATCTGCTGATCATTGACTTTGCCAAAGCCAGCCTGAACCGAATCTTCCACGCCCGATTTGGCCTTGGCATCTTTCAGTTGATCGACATAGCGCTTCTCGGCGCGAAATTTCAGCGGATCAACGGTGGCCACGGGGGCGGGCAAAATTTCAAAGGCACCGCTGTCAAACATCATGCCGAAACGCAAGGCCGAGGGCATGCGGTGATGATGATTGGAGCCCGGAAACACAAATTGATTGGCTTCCAGATCCTTATAAAAAACCATCTCGCCCGAGTCAGGATCCTTGATCCACATATTCTCCGGCACTTCGCGCTTGGTTGTCGCAGCACCCAGAATGGAGCGAATGCGCGGGCGAACAAAATTCTTGATCCAATTCATCTTTTAACTCCGCAGCCCTTGGGCAATTTCTGCCACCAGCTTGTGAACCGCTTTAGGTGTTTGTGCCGTGGCCTTGCCACTTTTTGTCAATGACTTCTCCACTGCTGAAACCAAGGCCGAACCCACCACCACGCCATCGGCGTTCTTGGCAATGGCGCGGGCTTGTTCAGCGGTCTTAACCCCGAACCCCACACAGATGGGCAAAGCTGTATGTTTCTTCAAGCGCTTGACATTGCTGGCCACGGATTTGAGATCGGGCGCCTTGGTGCCGGTGATGCCCAGAACCGAAACGTAATAGACAAAGCCAGAAGTGTGTTTGAACACGGCAGGTGCGCGGTTGTCATCCGTGGTGGGCGTGGTCAGGCGGATGAAATTCAAACCCGCCGCCAGCGCCGGAATACACAGTTCATCATCTTCTTCGGGCGGCAGATCAACCACGATCAAACCATCAACACCACAAGCCTTGGCGTCGACGAGAAACTTCTCAACGCCATAAACATAGATCGGATTATAATAGCCCATCAGAACCACTGGCGTGTCTTTGTCGTCCGCACGAAAAGCTTTTACCAGTTTCAACGTCTTCTTCATCGTCTGGCCCGAAGCCAAAGCCCGAAGACCTCCGGCCTGAATCGCAGGACCGTCCGCCATAGGATCCGTGAACGGCATACCGAGCTCAAGAATATCAGCACCAGCCTTGGGCAGGCCCTGAATGATTTTCAGCGAGGTATCATAATCAGGATCACCCGCCGTGACGAAGGTGACCAGAGCGGCGCGGCTTTGGTGTTTGAGTGCAGAAAATTTATCGGATATGCGTGTTGTCATGATCTTTCAAACAAATCTTTGAGATAGGATTCAGAACGTTGGTCCAGGATACGAAGTATTTCAATCACATCGCCTTTATCACGATAGACGATTGTGAAGGGAATGTTTGGAATAGAAAATTGTCGACGCGGCGATTTTCCAGCTGGCCGACCCATCTTGGGGTAGGACGCGAGAAGGCGGAGGATTTTATCAATTTGTGCGTTTGCGCGGGAAAGGCCTTCTGGAAAAATATCGTCATAATAAACTCTGAACCACCGCAAATTGACGATGGCTCGTTGAACTATAACAACTGGCCGAGCCATCAAGCCACTTTCTTCTTTGCTTTCACTTCAGGAAATATTTCTGGCCTGGGAGGGGGAAGTTCCTCGTCCGTGCCCCAAGATGCCATCCAAGCATGAACAGCATCTCCTGAAACAAAAATCCCTGCATCTGCTTCGCGTTCTGCGGCTTGCAACTCTTGCTCGAGACGATCCAGCTCATCAAAATAATGCTTGATGGCCCGGTTGGCGAGAAAGCCAGCTGTGCGATCGCGCCGCTTAGCTTCTTTCTCTAAACGCGTTTTTAATTTCGCATCAAGCCGCATTGAAAATGGAACTGTGCTCATACCAAGTCTCCTCACTTACATTGTAATACAATGTAAGCCACCCGTCAAACCTACAGCTTCACCCCCAGAATATCGGCCACCGTAAAAATATCCTTGTCGCCGCGGCCACACATATTCATCACCATCAGATGATCACGCGGCAGCTTGGGTGCGATCTTCATTACATGGGCCAGCGCGTGCGAAGGTTCGAGTGCGGGAATGATGCCTTCCAACTTGCAGCACAGCTGAAACGCTTCCAAAGCCTCTTTGTCCGTGGCCGAAACATATTGAACCCGCTTCATATCGTGGAGCCACGCGTGTTCCGGCCCGATGCCGGGATAATCCAGCCCCGCCGAAATCGAATGGCCCTCGGTAATCTGGCCATCATCATCCATCAGCAGATAAGTTCTGTTGCCATGCAAAATGCCGGGCCTGCCGCCGGCGATGGAGGCCGCATGTTTTTTCTTGAGGCCATAACCTGCCGCTTCCACGCCGATGATTTCAACACTCTTGTCATCAAGAAAAGGATGGAATAGGCCCATGGCATTGGAGCCGCCGCCAATCGCCGCCACCAGTGAATCCGGCAAGCGGCCTTCGCGTTTCATCATTTGCTCTTTGGTTTCGCGGCCGATCACCGATTGAAAATCGCGCACCATTTCAGGGTAAGGATGCGGGCCAGCAACAGTGCCGATGCAATAGAACGTATCCTCCACATTGGCCACCCAATCGCGCAGCGCTTCATTCAAGGCATCTTTCAACGTGCGCGAACCAGATTTGGCGGGAACGACAGTGGCCCCCAGCAGTTTCATGCGAAAAACGTTGGGCGCTTGGCGGGCGATGTCCACTTCGCCCATGTAGATAATGCATTCCAGCCCAAAGCGTGCACAGGCCGTCGCTGTGGCCACGCCATGTTGGCCAGCCCCTGTCTCAGCAATGATGCGTTTCTTGCCCATGCGCCGCGCCAGCAAAATCTGGCCCATCACATTGTTGATCTTGTGAGCGCCCGTGTGATTAAGCTCATCGCGTTTAAGGTAAATCTTAGCGCCGCCAAGATGTTCGGTCAGCCGCTCTGCAAAATACAATGGGCTTGGCCTTCCCACATAATGCTCAAGAAAATCATCCAACTCGGCTTGGAACGAAGGGTCCGCCTTGGCGTCCTTGTAAGCTTGCTCAAGCTGCAAAATCAGCGGCATCAATGTTTCGGCGACAAAACGGCCGCCATAGATGCCAAACAGGCCTTTTTCGTCGGGCCCGGTACGATAGGAATTGGGGGTCATAGAGGTCATAAATCTCTTCTAGCCGCTGGCCTTGGCCGCCTCAATGAATTTCCGAATGAGGTGAATGTCTTTCACGCCGGGGGCCGTTTCAACGCCGGAGGACACATCCACAATCGGGGCACCTGAAAGTGCTATGGCCCGGGCCACGTTGTCCGGCGTCAGCCCGCCAGCCAGCATGAACGGGGCAGCCTGGCCTTTCAGTAAGCTCCAATCAAATGAAAGCCCATTGCCGCCGGGCAGCAAGCCTTGCGGTGCCTTGGGTTCAAACATGATGAGATCAGCCACCGCACGGAAATCTTTGGCCAAAGCTAAATCCGCAGTGTCTTTTATTTTGATCACTTTGATCACGCCAACACCGGTCTGGTTTTTGATCTCTTCAATGCGCTGGGGCGTTTCGCTGCCATGAGCCTGGACATAATCTGGCTTGGCCGCCTTCACGATGGCTTTGAGAAGTTGATCATCGCCGTCCACCACAAGTGCCACAATCTTGGCGCGGCTCCTGGCTTGGGCGGACAAGGCAGCAGCCTGCGCCAAGGACACATTGCGTGGGCTTTTGGGATAAAATACCAGACCCACGAAATCAGCGCCCGCATCAAGCGCTGCCTGTATCGTCTCTGCCGTTGAAAGCCCGCAGATTTTAACCTTGGTCATGTGAGGCTCGCAAAAATATCAGCCGCAGCCCTAGTGGGATCAAGCGCTTCGGTGATCGGACGGCCAATCACCAACACATCAGCCCCCGAATCCATCGCCGCTTTGGGCGTGGCCACGCGCTTTTGATCCTGCGCCGCAGCATCCGCTGGCCGAATGCCTGGAACCACCGTCAAGAAGGAGCGCGGCAGATGCGTGCGAATGGCGACAAGATCATGCGGTGAACAGACCACACCATCAAGCCCGGCAGACTGCGCGAGCCGCGCCAGATTAAGCGCATGTTCGTCGCTCTTGCGGGTATCAAATCCAGCGGCCCAGATATTTTCGTTGGAGAGCGAGGTGAGAATGGTGACACCAATCAGTTTCACTCTGTCGCCCACCGCATCTTTGGCGGCCCTCATCATATCAAAACCGCCAGAGCAATGAATGTTGGTGATAATGGGTGCGGGTGACAAATTCAGGAGTGACTTCAGCCCCTGCGCTACCGTGTTGGGAATGTCGTGCAGTTTAAGATCAAGAAAAATCGGCACACCTTCACGCGCCACCGCTTCATAGCCAGCCGCACCATTGGCATAGAAAAATTCGAGGCCAATCTTCATCATGCCGACATGGAGCTTGACCGCACGGGCAAGGGCCACGGCTTTGGCAACGTCCGGTGTATCGAGGGCAACGCAGATGGGGTTGGTCATAGTTTTCTTCGCCTTAAGAGGGCCGTCATCCGCCCTTCGGCCACCTTCTCCCATTTGTAAGTACAAACGGGAGAAGGGCGAAGTAATTTATGTCCTTCTCCCGTGCGTCTTCGCATGGGAGAAGGTGGCCGAAGGCCGGATGAGGGCTCTTTTGCCGACGCTTTAGCCGCAAACAATCAACCGCGCAAATACACCATCTTGGCCGCTGCCAAATCTTCCAGCGCCGTGCCGCTGCTTTTGAACAGAGTCACTTCCGCTTCCGTCTTGCGCCCCATCATCTTGCTCCGCGTCAGCTCGAAAAGATCGCCCTGAATATCGGCCCATTTGAATTGGCCTTCTTTCTCGGCCAGCAGCAAATCGCCCGCCTCGTGAAGGGCCCCTTCGCGCGTATCCACATAAACCCGCGCCATGCCAACCGCCGCTGCATCCGTCTCGCGCATCTCAGGCCGATAGGCCCCGACGAGATCGAGATGCGTGCCGGGCTTCACATGCTGGCCCAGGATCACGGCACCATGGGCAGACGTGATGCCGCTCACAATATCAGCCACCGCCATCGCCGCCGCCAAGTCTGTGACCGCCTCGCCGCCGATCTCTTTGGCGACACCCACAGCTTTTTCCTGCGTACGATTGAAAACCAAAACGCGTTTGATCGGTCGCACAGCAGAATGCGCGCGTGCAAAATGCGGAGCCAATGCCCCAGCACCGACCAGCAGCAAGACAGCAGCATCCTTCCGCGCCAGATAATCTGCCGCCAAGGCCGAAGCCGCCGCCGTGCGCCGTCTGGTCAATTCTGTGCCATCCATCACAGCCACGGGAGCGCCCGTTGCATTGTCGATGAGCAGATAGGAGCCCTGAACGACAGGTAAACCAAGCGCCGCATTGTCGCCTTTCACAGTCACGGTCTTGATCCCCGTGAAAGCCTTGTCCCACGCCGGCATGGTGAGCAGCGTTGTGTCAGGCCCTGTCTGGGCCACGAAACGCTGTGGTGCAGTCACCTCACTTCTGAAGGCTGTGCGCAATGCTTCAATATAATCATGATAGGATACCGCCGCGAGATCAACGGCAGAGAAAATCTTCACGGCATAATGCCGGGCAACGGGGCCAGCATTTGGGCCTCAATTTTTTGTGGTCCTTGGCCCGCCAATGTGATTTCGTTTTGCAGCCGGGAAATCTCATGCGCCCTGTCCCGCGCCAGCCGCCGCCATTTGCCTTGCGCGCGCCAGCAAAAAAACCAGCCGACCACAATGCCAATGAAAATGCCAATGAACGTCATCAGCCACAGCGGTAAATCAATCGCCACAACGGGCGAAGTCTGATTGAACGGATCCAAAGACAGTTGCGTCCATTGCCGATTGGCCACAGCAAAGCCCAGCACGATGATCAGAATGGGAAGGCCAATGAGCCAGCGGAGAACCCGGCGCAATGGTTTAAGCCTTGGTATTCAGGCGTTGGCGCAGTTCTTTGCCTGTCTTGAAAAACGGCACGCGCTTTTCCGTAACGTCAACACTTTCACCCGTACGCGGATTGCGGCCCAGCCTGGCATTGCGCTCTTTGACTGAGAAAGCCCCAAAGCCTCTAAGCTCCACCCTGTGGCCCTGTTTCATCGCGTCAATCACTTCATCAAACACCCGGTTGACGATGCGCTCAACATCCCGGTGATAGAGATGGGGGTTCTTATCCGCAATTTTTTGGACGAGTTCAGATTTGATCATGGCCTTCGGCTTCCCAATTCCAAAACAATAGCAACAGTTTAGGCCGAATGGCAAAAAGGTCAAGGTTAGACATGCTTGAAGAGCCCTCATCCGCCCTGTCGGGCACCTTCTCCCATTTGCAAGAGCAAACGAGAGAAGGCAAATAAATTTGCGCCTATGGAGATTATAGCCTTCTCCGGTGCCATCTTCGGTATATGAGAAAGTTTCGAAGGCAGATGAGGTTCTTTGGCTGCAAAACAAAAAGGCCGGAGTTTCCTCCGGCCTTTCAATTCAAACCAAAACCGATCTTACTTATCGTCTTCCTTCTTCTTCAGCGCGGCTTGGAAAATGTCTCCCAATGATGCGCCTGAATCGGATGAGCCATATTGGGCCACGGCTTCGCGTTCATCGGCAATTTCCATCGCCTTGATCGAAACGTTGACCTTGCGGGCCTTGGCATCCATGGCAGTGATCACCGCATCAAACTTTTCACCAACGGCGAAACGATCTGAACGTTGGCTGTCGCGGTCGCGGGCCAAATCGCCACGCTTGGCATAGGCCGTCATGTCGGTTCCAACGATGCGCACTTCCAGCCCACCATCTTCAACCTTCAACACTTCGCACGTGACCTTGCTGCCCTTGCGCGGCGCGCCGCCAGAGCTGGCACCACCGGTAGCCTTTGGCGCACTTGATGTGGCACCCGCACCTGCACCACCTTCGGTGAGCTGCTTGATGCCAAGCGAGATGCGTTCCTTTTCCTGGTCTACATCGAGAACGACGGCCTTGACCATGTCGCCCTTTTTATAGTCCTTGATCGCTTCTTCGCCGGGGCGCTTCCAATCCAGATCAGACAGATGCACCATGCCATCGACATCGCCATCAAGGCCAACAAACAGACCAAACTCAGTCATGTTTTTGACTTCGCCTTCAACCTGCGTGCCCTTCGGATATTTGGCCGAGAAGGAAACCCATGGGTTCTGCTGAACTTGTTTCAGGCCGAGAGAAATGCGGCGCTTGGCCGAGTCAATTTCCAGAACCTGAACTTCAACCGCTTCCGAGGTGGAAAGGATCTTGCCGGGGTGAACGTTCTTCTTGGTCCAGCTCATTTCTGAAACGTGAACGAGGCCTTCAATGCCATCTTCCAGTTCAACAAAAGCACCGTAATCCGTGATATTGGTGACTTTACCCTTGACCTTGGAGCCGACCGAGAACTTCTCAGCCACGATTTCCCATGGATCCTTGTCAAGCTGCTTCATGCCCAGCGAGATGCGCTGGGTTTCAGGATTGATGCGAACGATCTGCACCTTCACGCTCTGGCCGACGGTCAACACATCCGAAGGATGATTGACGCGCTTCCAGGCAATGTCGGTGACATGGAGAAGACCGTCAATGCCGCCCAGATCAACAAACGCGCCATAATCAGTGATGTTCTTGACAACACCTTCCACGACCTGGCCTTCAGCCAAGTTGCCGACGAGTTCACTGCGTTGTTCAGCGCGCGTCTCTTCCATAATGGCGCGGCGCGAGACAACAATATTGCCACGGCGGCGGTCCATCTTCAGAATAACGAAGGGCTGCGAGACATGCATCAGCGGGCCCACATCGCGGATGGGGCGAACGTCAACCTGGCTGCCGGGCAAGAAGGCCACAGCGCCGCCAAGATCAACCGTAAAGCCGCCTTTGACACGGCCAAAGATCACGCCATCAACGCGTTCAGCTTTGCCAGACATTTCTTCAAGCCGCGTCCAGGCTTCTTCGCGCTTGGCTTTTTCGCGGCTGAGCACGGCTTCGCCAAGGGCGTTTTCGATGCGCTCCAGATAAACTTCAACAGTGCTGCCAACCTTGATGTCGGCGGGCTTGCCGGGCTGGTCAAAATCCTTCAGCGGAATGCGGCCTTCCGTCTTGAGGCCAACGTCAACGATCACAAGCTCGTTTTCAATCGCAAGGACTTTACCCTTAACAACACGGCCTTCTTGCACCGGGCGGTCGAGATAGCTCTCTTCGAGCAGGGATTCAAAATCAGAAAGGGTGGGGGTCATCGAAACGGCAGATTTTGCCATAGGTATTTCCTTCAAATCATTTCAGCCGGGGCCTCAGCCACACGAGAACCTGAAACGTCTGCTTTACGCAGCGGGTTAGAGCGTTCGAAGCGCGGGCGCGTTCGAACTGAGGCGGTTCAAAACGCAAGCGCTGAAAACATTTGGGGCGCTGGTGGGCACCCCGGTTCATCTGGGCCAAGCCCAACCTCAAGATGCGCGGCCTATAGGGGAAATGGTAGCAAAGGGCAACACCTCAAAACGCCCCTCATCCTGGCTTCCGCTGCGGCAGCAATTGTCATAGGTTGGATCATGACTTCATCCTTCGCCGATAGCTATTTGGGCAAGCTGCGCGCCAAAGTTGGCTCACAACTTTTGCTCGTTCCCGGCGCGCGCGTGGTTTTGGAAAATCCGGCAGGAGAAATCCTGCTCCAGAAGCGAAGGGACTTTGGCCTCTGGGGATTGCCGGGCGGCAATGCTGAAGAGGGGGAAGGGCTGGAGGCCGTCGCGGCGCGCGAAGTTCTGGAAGAAACGGGATTGACGGTGGCGGACCTGAAGCCCTTCGGCTTTGGCTGCAATCCAGCCTTGGAAACCATTACATTCCCTAACGGTCACAAGTGCCAATTCTTCGGATTGAATTTTTATAGCCGAAATTTTTCAGGCGATCTCAGAATGGGCGATGATGAAAGCCTGGCGCTCAAATGGTTCTCGCGGAGCAGCCTGCCGGAGATGTTGCCCAATATGCGCGCAAGCGCTTTGGCTTATGATCGGTTTTTGAAATCAGGCATCTTTCAGATGATCTGATAAACCGTCCGCCTCAACCCTTCGCCTTCCTCTCAACCGCCTTACCATCCGCCACTGCATAAATCTTGCTGGCCACCCGCGTCCAGGCCGGGCGGTGGGTGATGGCGATGATGGTGAGCTGCCCGCGCAGATCGGCAATATTGGCGCAGATTTCAGCCTCGGTTGCTTCATCCAAAGCGCTGGTCACTTCATCGAGCAACAACAGCTGGGGCTTGCACACCAGCGCCCGCGCCAATGAAAGCCTTTGGCGTTGGCCGCCCGAAAGCCTTGCCCCCATCGTGCCGATGGGCGTGTGAACCCCCTTGGGCAGGGCCTTCACAAATTCACTCGCCCCCGCAAGGCGCAAGGCTTCGAGCGCGTCTTGCTCGGAAAGTTCTGGGTCACCTAAAGTGATATTATCCAGAACCGTGCCTTTGAGCAGCGTCAACTCCTGCGGCACATAGCCAATCATGCCGCGCCAGGCTTTGAGGCTGATGTCATTGAGATCAACACCATCAATCAAAATCTTCCCAGAGGCAGGGCGGTTGAAACCCACAACCATGTCGACCAAAGTTGTTTTGCCAGCGCCCGATTGACCAATCAGAACGGTGATGCTTTTGGCGGGTATAATGATGTTGATATGGCTGAGAATGCGCTTCTCGCCATAAGAAAAACTCACCCGTTGAAAACTGATCGCTTGCCTAAGCGAAGGCTGCAATACACCGGTATCAACTTCGGCTTCGGTGTCCGCCTTGTTGATCACGCCATAGACACCGAAATATCCCGATGAAGCCATGGTCGCATCCTGCAAGTTCAATTGCACGCGCTTGATAATATCAACCAGCTGATAAAAAATAACACCCACAACCAGCAACTGCGACAGCGGCGTGTGAAAGATTTCAACAGCGACATAAACGCCTGAGATCACCATCAACGCCCCGAGAATGTCTTGGCCATGATAGATCGCATGGCGCGCCACCATCATGGTGATGATAGCGCCGCGCAGATCAGCAATTGATGTCATGAAGGCATCAACAAACCGCCCCTGTCGGGCCATCGATTTCAACGGCTTCATATTGGCGATGACATCCTGAACGCCAGACGCAAGCTGCGTGGATGTGCTGAACTGATTGATGCTGGCGGCCTGCGCGCGGCGTAAAATATAAGACAGTGGCCAAGCCAGTGCAGCCACCGCAAACAAACAAAACAACACCAGCGGAATCGAAACCAGAAAGGCGGTGGTCAACAGACCCAGCCCGACAATGATGTTGACGACCAGTGCCGCCACCAGAAAATAAGCATCGCCAGCAATTTGCGATTGCGCCGCGACCATCGTGGATATTTCGCCCGGCTGGTGGTCGATAAAATAAGACCAACCCGCATTCATCGTCGACTTCAGCAGACGTGTGCGAATGGCCGATGCCACATTGGCCACAGAAATGGCAACAAAGCGCATGGCCAAAAAGGCAATGACCGACTTCAGGACAAGCGCAACACCCAACATGATCAGCAGATGCGTAAAGCTCGGCGCAATTTTCAACCAGTCGAAACCGGATAAAATCATCCGCCCGAGGAAAGAACTGTTGGCCCCTTGATCGGCCGTCATCTGACTGGCCAGAGGCACCAAGGCGCCCATACCCAAAAGATCTGAGAGGCTCGAAAGAATGATGGCCAGTGTCACCAAAATCGGTCGTGCACCAGGTGCTGACCAAAAGATGGTGATAATTTTTTTGAACACGCGTGAATTTCCGTTATCGATTTTGCGCAATTCAAAGAAAGTACGAAGCGCAATAAGCCAAGTGGTAACTGGCGGAAGAAGAGGGATTCGAACCCTCGGTAGGCTATTAACCTACGCACGCGTTCCAGGCGTGTGCCTTAAACCACTCGGCCATCCTTCCGTTCGGGCGTTGCCTAGCTGATTGTGCCAGTGGGTTCAAGCATTTGTGAAAGCCAGAGAAATTCTCTCCCATTTCATGTTGTCACGCGATAAGGTCAGATCAGCCATCATGAAAGACCCATCTTCCTCATCGCAACGGGCCCTCGAAAACATCGAACGCCTCGCGCGCCTCATGCGCAGCGCGGGCCATTCTCTGGGCTTGGTGCCTGCGCAGTGGGATGTTCTGCGGTATTTCGCAAGGGCCAATCGCTTTTCTGATTCGCCGATTGCGGCGGCGCATTATCTTGGCACCACCAAAGGCACGATCTCACAAACCATCTTAGGGCTTGTTCGCAAAGGCTTGTTGAAAAGCCAAAGCCGCGGCAGCGATGCCCGCTCTGTCGCTGTGGGTTTAACCGACAAAGGCAAAGACTTAGCCACGCGTGACCCGTTGGCCGCCCTGGGCCAGGATCTCGTGGAGCTGAAAGAGAAAACCGCAAAACACTTCGGCAGGGCCGTGGAGGAATTGCTCAAAAGTGAAACACAACGGCAAGCCAAACCAAACTTTGGGGCTTGTGTGGATTGCCGCTTTTTTCTCAACGGCAGAGAAAAGGCCTGTGCCAGCTTTGGCGAGCGATTGCTCCAAACCGATCTCGACAGGCTTTGTTATAAGTTTCGAGCTTCCAAATCTGAAGGGAAAAATAAAAAGGGCCAGACCATCACCTGATCTGGCCCGGGGACTTTTTATTTCGACAACTTAGCTCGTGCAGACCGCAGCACCATTCATGCATGTTAAAGTTGGTGTCGAACGCAGGCGCGAAACGATTGACTGGTTGATCACAAAGCTGGTTGAACCCATCAGATTAGACCCCATAAACTGCGTGATGACAGGCGAATATGTCATGCAGGAAACCGATACGATAATATCGTTTCCGCCTGCCATCAGCGCCGCATAGCCCGTCGTATCCGGTGCATTACAGGCGGGCCCAATGCCGTTGCCAACGTTCCAACGTGGAGTCGGCGCGCCATTTTTCATATAATATCCATAAACGTCAACATGAACATTGGCCTGCTGCGTAGCAGTTGGCATGATGATGTCTTTGGCGTTGAAAATATCAATCACCGTGGCGCGTTGAATTGTCGTCTGATATTGTGAAATCGTGTCACTGACGGTCGACGCAATCGACGTCATCCGACGGTTGGAAGTGATCAATTCCACAACGTCGATCATACTGAAGTAAATCAGAGACATCAGCGGCAAAATGAATGCTGCCTCAATGGCAGCCATGCCCGATTGTGATCTAAGAAAAGATTTTTTCATGTTCTTGTCCATCATGGTCAGCAAGCAGCTTGTCCGGCACCCGGAAAGGGTTCGTTTTGAAATATTGAAACAGCCGAAAGGCGACGGGTGGTCGTTCCGGGCAGGTTTGCAAAGGCACTCATGCCAAACATCACTGTGTTCCAATCATAGGTCAGAACCACGGCCGCAGGCTGGGAAGGCTGCCCGGTTTTATAGCAGGGGCCCCTGGTTATAGTGCTTCCAACCGTTGGCCCGATTTGGATCAAGGCCGGCAAATTGGCCTTCAACGTTGCAAAGTTTGCTTCTGATTGAACATAGACAGTCAAGTTGCTCGCACAATTCACAACGGCAGGCGCATTGAGGCAAATCTTGTTTTTAAAGGCCGTTGAGCTGATCGGCGTTGTCTGGGCTTGGCCAGTGCGAACCCAGCGCGCGGCATCTGCAGCCGCCGCCTGCATTGAATATTCCGTAAACAACATCATGCCCGTTTCAAGCATGCAACCGAGCAACAAGATAAATGGCGGAGAGACAAGAGCAAATTCAATCGCGGCAATGCCTTTATCGGAAGCTCCAAATTTCTTGCTTCTTTTGCGCCAGCGCCGCGCCAAGCCGTTCCACATTATAGCCTCCAACCCAAACCGAATTCAAATGTTCAGAAGCCATGACTAACAGGGGAATCTTGAAGGCGCCTGAAGAAACAGATTAAAATTTTAAATGTGTTCCAAGGGGTCAGATTATAAATGAATAAGTCGCTATTCAGCCTTTCATCAGGCGCGCAGAAATATCATTTGAAATTGATTACTGGGGCGGTACCGCGTTGGCCGCAGACTTTTGTGTCAGATCAGACGTTTTAACGCCCGTCTTGTAATCGTTCTTTTGACGGTTTGATCCGACGACTTTGCCCATCCAATCCGCATTGTCGCCAACCATCATGTTGACTTCGCAACTTGGCGCGCAGGAATAGCTGTAACGCTGGGCCGGGCTGGCAGACGATCCGACAAACAAGCTCAACTGGTTGGAGGTATTATGAGAAACAGTGACATCGAAATCCACCAGCTTGTGGCCATTGGTATCGAAGATCACCAGGTTGGTTTCGCCAAATGAATGGCCATGTAGAATGATTTGACGGCCGTTGAGGGAAACATCGGCAATTGAAGGGTTGCCAACAATAATGCTGCCAACGTCGCCGGTCAGCAGCATCGGTTGGCTCTGATCCATCTCAACGATCAGCGGCGTGCCGGCTTGTGCGGACGAAAATTGCGCCAAAGTCAGAAATGCTGTCGCACAGGCCAGTCGATTGAAATGTTTCATCATGTTCAAATTCCTTCTTGGGCCTGAGTCGGCCTGAAATCGTAAACGAAGGATTGCCCGATAATGATGAATCTTAGGTTACCGAGGGCGAAACGAAAAAGACGGAGCATTTTTTCGCAAGGTTAACCCCTCCTTTACGCTGATCGTGGGAAAGTCTCGTTCAGTTTAAAAAATTATCGAGGGTCGAAAGATGTTTCACGGGCTTTCATTATATCTATTGCCGACTTTACTGATCGTCGCGGCGACAAGTGATGTCATGTCGCTCCGCATCCCAAATTGGTTGACCTTGCTGACGGCGTTGTTGTTTTTTCCCATGGCCTTGGCCACCCAAATGCCCTTGCCCGAGTTTGGTTCACACCTGTTGGCTGGCGTTATTCTTTTCGCGGCAGGCTATATATTCTTTCAACTTGGATGGTTCGGCGGCGGCGACGCCAAGCTGATGGCAGCAGCAGGCCTTTGGTTTGGGACAGCCAAAGTTGTGCCTTTCTTGGCTCTGACCGCGCTCACCGGGGGCATTCTGGCAATGTTCCTGGGCCTGTGGTCGACACTCATGATGTCCTGGGAACTTGAAGGCGAAGGCTTTGTTCTCGCAAGGTTGGGCGGCAAACTCCGCCAGCTCAAACCCAATATTCCATATGGATTTGCTTTGGCCCTAGGCGGAATTCTCGCTTTTAAGGACACTTGGTGGGTCAATGGCCTGTCTTGAAATGATCTGCGTCTCGTTAACCTTAACTTGACCTTTGCGCGTCAAGTTAAAAAAGGGTTGGTGCCAGTGGTGCCTTGTGAGGAAATGAAATGAGTAGAATGCGTACGGTGGCGCTAGCGGGTGCTGTGATGTGTGCAGTCGTTGCTGGCTTGATGGCCAAGAACGTCCTGAGCCGCAAACAGGATGTGAAGCAGGAAATCGTCAACACGGTACAAACCGTTGACGTGCTGGTTGCGACCAAAGACATCCTGATGGGCGAAAAGCTCATTGAGGGCACCCTTGCTTGGAAAAGCTGGCCCAAAGACAATGTGATGCAAAGCATGATCACCCATGATGCCAAGCCCGATGCCCTGAAGGACTTTGCTCAAGCCCGCGCCCGTCTGCCTCTGTTTAAAGATGAACCGTTGATCGATAAGAAAATCGTGCAAGCTGGCGCTGGTGGCTTTATGAGTTCGGTCCTGCCCAAGGGCATGCGCGCCATTTCCGTTGCGGTCTCACCACGCTCTTCTGCTGGCGGTTTCATTCTGCCAAATGACAGAGTGGATGTCATTCTGACGCGCAAGCTCACCGATGGCAAATCCTCTACACCCATTGTGCATAGTGAGACTGTTGTTTCCAACGTTCGGGTTCTGGCCGTCAACCAGGTGTTCCGCCCAACAGCGGACAATGATCCCGTCACTGTTGAAAAAGGCGAAAATGCCACGCTTGAACTTTTGCCAAGGCAATCGGAGATTCTGGCCCAAGTCGAATCATCCGGCGAACTTTCCCTGGCGTTGCGTTCCATTGCAGAGCGCGATGGCCTCAGCGCCGACCAAGACGTTCCCCAACTCTCTGAAAAATTTCAAGACAAAGCCAAAACCAAAACGGGCTCGGGCGATCCTCTCTTTGTTCGCGCTGGTGTCGAAACCTATGCAGCTTCGCAGTGAGTTATCAGTCATGAAAAAAATTGTGCCGCGTTCACCAATGACGAAATTGACCAGCAGCCTAGCCGCTTTGGCAGCGCTGCTTCTGTCATCGCTGCTTCTCGTCGGGCCACTCACCATAAAGTCGGCGCTGGCAACCGATATGGCGCCTGCGACAGCGGCCGAGGGCGGAAAATCTTTCCGCATAGCGCTGAACAAGTCAGCCGTTGTGACATTGCCTGAAGATGCCAAGGATGTCGTCGTTGGCAATAATGAAATTGTTGACGTGGTCGTGCGCAATAAAAACACGGCCTATCTCTTTGCCCGCAAAACCGGATCGACCAACGTCTTCTTCTTTGGCGCTGATGGCCATCAGATCATGGCGCTTGATCTTGAAGTGGCCATTGACACGCAAGCTTTGCAGAATCTTATCCGACGGACGCTGCCCGGAACACACATCACCGTTGATGTGTTGGGTGCAAACGTTGTGCTGGGCGGCATTGCCATGAATGCCCAGGAAGCCAAAACGGCTCTTGATCTGGCCAATGAATATATTGGCCAGCCCATCACTGTCACCACGGCAAGTGGTGTCACCACGTCAACGGGCGCTGGTATCATCGTCAACACTATTAAGATCGCCGGCGAAGACCAGGTGATGCTGCAAGTGAAGATGGTCGAAATTCAGCGCGATGTTTTGAAGCAATGGGGCGTCAACTTTGGTGCCGTTCTCAATGCCGGCTCTTTCGCCTTCAACCTTTCCAACGTAAATCCGCTGGGCAGCGTTCCGATGTCGCCTTTCCAAGGCTTTGGCGGATCATTTTCTGATGGCAGCGGCAACAGCTTCACCAGCATCATCAAAGCCATGGAAAGCGATGGCATGTTGCATACGTTGGCAGAGCCAAATTTAACTTCAGTCTCTGGCCAATCGGCGTCTTTCAAAGCCGGCGGTGAGTTTCCATACCAGACCTGCCAGATCACCAGCACCACGCGTCAATGTGAAATCAAGTTCAAGGAATATGGTGTTGGGCTCGATTTCACACCAACTGTTCTCAGCGCCGGTCGCATTAATCTAAAAATTCACACCGCAGTGAGCGAGTTGACAGACATTCAAACCGGTTCAATCGATAACGCCGGCGCAATTCCAAGCGTGAATGTGCGCGCTGCGGATACGGTTCTTGAAATGCCTGATGGCGGATCGATGATGCTGGCAGGCCTGATCCGCGAAAGCACGCGCCAGAAAATCAATGGCGTTCCGGGCTTGCGCAAAATCCCAATTCTGGGAACCTTGTTTCGGAGCCGCGAGTTCATTTCCAATCAAACCGAACTTGTTGTGATCGTCACACCCCATATCGTGCGCAGCGTTGCCCAGAAGCAATTGGAAGTGCCTGACAAAAATCTCAACCTATCGAGCGAAGCCCAAGGCATGTTCATGGGCCGGCTCAACAAAATTTATGGCAACAAAGAACGTGTTCCAAGCGGCAATTACGACAGCAATGTCGGCTACATTGTTGAGTGAGTGGAGAATTGATCATGATTTTTAAAAGTTTCAAATTCCCCCAACTCGTGTCTGGCCCATTGATCGCTTTGGCGGCCTTGAGTCTCGGCGGCTGCATGGCCGACCAGATGTTCAGCGATGACGGCATTCGCGCCAACACCCATGCGTCAGACAATTATCCGATCACCTTGGCCAAAGGCCCGCAAACACTTGAAATTGCTTCAGCAGGGGGAACATTAAACCCCGATCAGGTGAACGCGGTCAAAGGCTTCGTCAATCAAGCCTCGCAAGCCGGGGTGACACCCATGACAGTGTCGCGGCCCAGTGGTGGCGGCGCTTCAGCGCGTGTTGCAAGTGAAGTGGCTTCAGTGATGATGAGTCAAGGCGTGCCGCGCAACCGTGTCGCCTTCAAAATCTATCCCGGCCCGGCTTCGGGTTCCATCAGGATTTCATATATTTCATCCTATGCTAAAACCAAAGCCTGTGGCAATTGGCCGACGGATTTTGCGGATACGAACCAAAACACCTCTTATGAAAATCTCGGCTGTGCCGTGCAAGCAAATATTGCGGCAGAGATTGCAAATCCCGAAACACTTGTGGCGCCGCCCGCTTCTGATTTGAAAAATTCTGCATCGGCTGCCGCCGCCATTGGCCGGCAGTCAGCCGCCGTCAACAGCGTTACGCTTCCCTCAAACTATGTCTACGCACCTTAAATTCCTCTGTTACTGGAAAACCTCCCATGACGACTGCCACGGCACTTGATCTGAATCTGAACGCGACGAATGAGAAATTTCCGGTGGCCATTGTGCCGCGGATCAACGTCGGCGTTTTCTGTGACAATCCGCAATCTGCCGCAGTCATGCAAGCTGCGGCAACCGACAGGCGCATGTCAAAAGCCCATATCAATCTTCAAATGGGCGGAACTTTGGGCGCAGCGCAATATCATTCACAAGAACCAACCCCGCATGTCATCATCGTTGAGTCCCATGGTGACCGAACCCAAGTGATGAACGAACTCGGCAAGCTTGCGGAAGTCTGCGGCCCCGAAACCAAAGTCATTGTCATCGGTCACGTCAATGACATTTTGCTCTATCGTGATTTGATGAAGAACCATGTCAGCGATTATATCGTGGCACCTTTCACATCACTGCAAATTATCGAGACGATTGCCTCAATCTATAACGACCCAAAGGCCAGCCCACTGGGCAAGGTCATCGCCTTTGTTGGTGCGAAGGGTGGCGTAGGGTCTTCAACGCTGGCCCATAACATTGCTTATGCGACGTCACAAAATCTGGCCATCGAAACGATACTCACAGATCTTGACCTGTCTTTCGGCACGGCTGCCCTGAATTTCAATCAAGATGGCGGCGGCACTTTCTATGAAGCCCTGCAAGCCCCAGACCGCGTTGATCCTACGCTTTTGGATCGTTTGATGTCCAAGCTCGGCAACAAGCTAAGCCTGCTGAACGGGCCGGGTTCTGTTGATCGTGACATGACGATTGAAGCCCATTCTGTTGAAACGGTAATGAACATTGTGCGCCAGGCAGCACCAGCCATCATCGTGGATGTGCCCAACATGTGGGCACCCTGGGTCAAATATACTTTGATGAATGCCGATGAAATTGTGATCACCGCAACGCCGGAATTGCCCAGCTTGCGAAACGCAAAAAATTTGATTGATCTTTTAAAAGTGGGCCGCCCGAATGACCGTCATCCGCGCTTGGTACTGAACCAGGTTGGCGTTCCCAAGCGGCCTGAAATCCCAGCAGCCGAATTCGCCAAAGCTTTAGGTGTTGTGCCCGCAGCCATCATTCCGCACGACCCGCAAACTTTTGGTCTTGCCCAGGGCAATGGCCAGATGATTTTTGAAGTTGCACCAAAGTCTAAGGCAGCTGAAATCATGACGGGTCTGGCCGAGCAACTTGCCGGGATTACCAAACCATCGGCCAAAGCCCAGCGCTTTGACCTTGCGGCCCTGATGCAGAAATTACCTTTGCTGAAGAAAAAAGAAGGATAAAAAATGTTCGGCAAGAAATCGGATACGGGCGTTTCGCCAGGAATTGTTTTACCGCAACCCGCTGGTGGCGCAAAACAGCACGTGCCTGTGGCTGGTGCCAGTGTCCCTGATCTCAAAGTGAATGCAGCCAAGCCTGCTGTGCCGGCGACACCACAAGCCGCCAAGGCTGCGCCTGAGGCGCGCCAAAAATCAGACTCATACTACGACATAAAAACCACCATTTTTAACGCGCTGATCGACGCCATTGACTTGACCCAACTGGGGCAGTTGGACCGCGAAGCCGCGCGCGATGAAATCCGCGACATCGTGAACGAAATTATCTCGCTCAAAGATGTTGTGATGTCGATTGCCGAGCAGGAAGAACTGCTCGAAGACATTTGCAACGACGTTTTAGGCTATGGGCCCTTGGAGCCTTTGTTGGCGCGCGACGACATCGCCGACATTATGGTCAACGGTGCCAACACCGTGTTCATCGAAGTTGACGGCAAAATGCAGAAGACAGGCGTGCGCTTTCGCGACAACGCCCAGCTTTTGAACATTTGCCAGCGCATCGTTTCGCAAGTTGGCCGTCGTGTGGATGAAGCCAGTCCGATCTGCGACGCCCGCTTGCCCGATGGCTCACGCGTCAACGTCATTGCCCCACCTCTGGCCATTGATGGCTGCGCCCTCACCATTCGTAAGTTCAAGAAGGATCGCCTAAAGCTGGCGGACTTGACAAAATTCAAATCAATTACGCCTGAGGGCGCGACGATTTTGGAAATCATTGGCCGTGTCCGCTGTAATATTTTGATTTCGGGCGGCACAGGCTCTGGCAAGACAACGCTGCTCAACTGCCTGACGGGTTGCGTTGATCATGATGAGCGCATCATCACCTGCGAAGACGCAGCCGAACTTCAGCTGCAACAGCCCCACGTCGTGCGCCTCGAAACCCGCCCACCAAACTTGGAAGGCGAAGGCGCCATCACCATGCGCGATCTCGTCAAGAACTGCCTGCGTATGCGCCCCGAACGCATCATCGTCGGCGAAGTCCGTGGACCAGAAGCTTTTGACTTGTTGCAAGCCATGAACACGGGCCACGACGGTTCAATGGGAACCCTCCACGCCAATTCACCACGTGAAGCCATCTCGCGTTTGGAATCAATGATCACCATGGGTGGTTTCTCGCTGCCCTCAAAGACCATTAAAGAAATGATCGTGGGTTCGATTGACGTCATTGTGCAAGCCACGCGTCTTCGCGACGGTTCGCGCAAAATCACCCATGTGACCGAAGTGGTCGGCATGGAAGGTGATGTGATCATCACCCAGGATCTTTTCATCTATGACATCGTTGGTGAAGACGCCAATGGCAAGATCGTCGGCCAACATCGCTCCACCGGCATTGCGCGGCCCCATTTCTGGGATCGTGCGCGCTACTACAACGAAGAGCGCCGCCTTGCCGATGCTCTGGAAAAAGCTGAACAACGCAACCCCAATGACAAGAATTAAAATTCAGAGGATTGAAGATGTTTTTCGGGGATGATTTAATCGGCACGGCTTTTATGGTGATGGTAGCCCTTGCAGTCGGCGGAATAGCTTTCGCGGTGATCGCCCCGATGTTGAGCGGCTCTGCCAGCGCCAATCGCATGAAGGCCATTGCCGGCGATAAAAAAGAAGGCAGCAGCTCTTTCCGTAGCCGCTGGCAAGAAGACCAGAAAGATTCTCGTCGCAGACAAGTTCAAGATTCCTTGGCGGAGATTAGCCAGAAGGAAAAGAAAAAGAAAAAACTGTCCTTGCGTATGCGCATAGATCAGGCCGGTCTGACGATAACGCCGCGTGCATTTTATACATATTCCGCCATTGTCGGCGCGATTTTTACCGTGGCCGCACTCGTATTAGGTGCGCCGCTCCTCGTTGCAGCCATTGCACTGTTTGTAGGATCGCTGGGCTTTCCGCGTTGGGTTTTGGGCTATTTGCGCAAACGCCGCCAGAGCAAATTTCTTGATGACTTTGCCGACGCGATTGACGTTTTGGTGCGTGGTCTGAAGTCGGGCCTTCCAGTTTCTGAAGCAATGAAAATCATTTCAACCGAACAGGGTGACCCGGTGGGTCCAGAATTCCTGGAAGTCGTCGAAGGACAACGCATCGGCATCCCACTGGATCAGGGCGTTGAACGCATGGTTGAGCGCATCCCGCTGGCAGAAGTCAACTTTCTGGCCATTGTGATGACCATTCAATCCAAGACGGGCGGTAATCTCTCCGAAGCACTTTCCAATCTTTCGAAAGTTCTGCGTGATCGCAAGAAGATGAAACAAAAGGTCCAATCCGTCAGCCAGGAAGCCAAGGCTTCGGCGGCGATCATTGGTGGCATACCCTTTGCCATTGGCGGAATTGTATCTCTCTCTAATCCTGCTTACCTTTACCCGCTCTTCCATACGCATATAGGCAATTTGCTGGTAATGGGTTCGGGCGTCATGATGCTTTCAGGCGGTCTCATCATGCGCAAAATGATAAATTTCCAACTGTGATGGCGGCGGAAAAGAAATAATCATGCAATTTATCTATAGTCTAATGGAAATCAACACGTTGATCACAGCACTGGCGGCTTTGGCTGCCTTTGCGACAGTGATTACGTTCGCAGCGCCCTACTTTGAAAACGACAAGCTTGCAGGGCGAATCCAACTCGTGGCCTCCGAGCGCGAAAAATTGAAAGCAGCCCAGCGCGTTTTGCTCGATAATACGGCATCGCGGCTTCGCGATAAGAATTCGACGGGCATTTATGCTCAGCTGGTTCGAACCTTGAACCTCAAGAAGGTGTTTGAAGCCGAATCTTCGCGGGACTTGCTGCGTACGGCCGGTTTGCGTAGCGAGCGACACTTGACCATGTTCCTAGCCTTCCGCGTCATTGCGCCAATCGTTGTTGCGGCCATAACTTTTATTTACTGTTCCACGACTTTTGCCAACCGATTTTCGCCTGGCATGCGCATCGCGATGGCTTTGATTGGCCTGGTCCTCGGTTCATATCTGCCAGCATTGCTCGTCAAAAACCAGACATCGAAGCGTCAGAAGTCGATCAAGGGAGCATGGTCAGACGCGCTCGACTTACTGCTGATCTGTATTGAATCGGGCATGGCGCTGGAGCCAGCCATGCAACGCGTCTCGAAAGAAATTGGCAGTCAATCTGTGCCCTTGGCCGAAGAAATGCAGCTGACAACCGCCGAGTTGGCCTATCTGCCTGATCGCCGGAAAGCTCTGGAAAATCTCGCCAAGCGCACAGGTTTGGAAACCGTGCGGTCGGTTGTGACCGCAATGATTCAATCCGAACGCTATGGTACGCCGCTGGGCACGGCAATGCGCACATTGGCCGAAGAAAACCGCAGAGATCGGATGTTCGAAGCGGAAAAGAAAGCAGCCTCGCTTCCGCCAAAGCTCACCGTGCCGATGATTCTGTTCTTTCTGCCGGTCATCTTTGTTGTGGTTCTTGGGCCTGCGATTATCCAGGTCATGGGTGCGAAATAATTCGGGCCCCTGATCCTGTTTCACCGCATCAGGCTTGACAACCCATGCTGCGTCTTATTCCAATGAAATGGCCGCACGATAAATTGCCACACAGCCATCCAGCCGGCAATTGTCGCCATCAGCCAATAGAACGGCATAGTCGCCAGCGTTACGCCAAAGCCGGCAAGGCCTTTGCGCCTTGCAGCACGCGCCCCACACAAGATTGAAATACCGCCCCCGACCAGCATATTGCCGATGAAAAAACCATTGAGCAAAAATAGGGAGATACCCTGACTGTCTGGCGCCGTCACATCGTGATAAAGTGTTAGCGCCGTGAAAATGAAAAACACGGGCTGCAATAGAGCTGAAAGAAATATGCCCAGAACTGTCGCCTGCAAAACCAACAAGCCCGAAAAACCCATCTCATCAATCACACCAATCGGGTTGCGCATATGAACCAGCCAGGTCTGCAAAAAACCTTTCAACCAGCGCGAACGCTGATGCAACCAATTCCTGAACTCCGTGTTGGCTTCTTCATACGTAATGCTGCCCAAGCTTCCGCTCTCAAATCCAAAGCGGGCCAGCCGAAAACCCAGATCGGCATCTTCTGTCATATTGAAGGGATCCCAACCGCCTACCAAGCGTAAGGCCCCGATACGAAAATGATTGGAGGTTCCACCAAGCGGCAGAGGCAGTTGATACTTCGCCAGCGCCGGCAGCAACAATTTGAACAAAACGGCATATTCAATGGCGAATTGCCGGGTCAACCAATTCTCATTGGGATTGTAAAACGCCAATTCCGCTTGCAGGCATGCCAGCGAACCCGGCGCAGTGGCAAAAGCCCTGGCGGCCGCGCGCAATTGCATCGGCTCGGGAATATCTTCTGCGTCATAAATCGTGAGCAAGCTGCCGCGGGCAAATTGCAAGGCGTAGTTCAAGGCCCTGGGCTTCGTTTGAGGCTTACCCGACGGAACGATGAGAACTTCAATGAAGGCGGGTATCTCCATGCCAGCCACGGCCCGCTGCATGGCTGTGTCTGTCTCTTCCAGCACCAGTTTGATATCGAGTTTCTCGCGGGGATAGTCGAGCGTACACAAGGCAGCGATCAATTGCGGGAGAACCCGCGTTTCTCGAAATGCCGGAACGAGAACTGAATAGATCGGAAGTTTGCGATCATCCAATTCGGCGGAGTCACGCGTTGTGGCTGGGGCCTCGTTCAAGGCCAGCAACCGTAGCCACGTCATTGACCAGAACAGAAGCGTAAAGCCAAAGCCAATTGCGATTGTGGATACAGCGGCGGGCAAAAGCCAATAGGCCGCCGTCAAAGTAATCACCAACAATAGCGCCACAAACACTTGGGCTGGGCTGAAACGGTGGTGCGCCGAAAAAATCGGCGCATGGTGGCGCAAGCCGTCAGTTGCTTCTTCGGTGAGCTTGCTGCTGAGAAACCTCCGCACTTCGGAATGAAAAAGCTCGGGCTTGATCCGCGCCACGATTTGGCTGGTCAGCGCGGAGGAACCATGAGCCCGCCACCCATGCGAAGGCGCGGCATCGGCATAAAGCGTCAAATGGGGCAGCCAAGCGATGGGCACCAGCCTGTTTTGCAGGGCAAAGGCCCTTTCGGCTGGCGTCATATGATCGAGAATTCGCCGCAGCAAGCTGCGCGGCACTTCGGGCAAGACAACGAGCGGCTCAGTCGCTATATCTTCGGCGGACCTCGGCAACGAGGTCAGTTCGTTAAAAGCGAACGCCTGATACTCTACGCTCATCACATCAACGCAGTAAACTCGCCATACCCCCATTTAAAGCTAAGCGCACTTCAAACTAAAGTTGCCAGAGGACAGAGATTGTATTTGAAAGTTGTCGCCCTAGCATTGGTTGTACTCTGGCCCGGACTCGCGCAGGCCACGGATGCTCTGCAATTTCCGCATTTTCGCCACGTGGATAAAGCGGTCCCTGAAACATCAGAGACTTTGCCCCAAAGCCTGACACTTCTGGCCGATCAGGATTTCGCACCTTTCAGTTTTAAAACTGCCGATGAAAAGCTGGCGGGCATTTCGGTGCAGCTCGGCCTTGCCGCCTGCGCCGAACTCAAAATCAAATGTGTGGTGAAACCAAAAGTCTTTAACGCCTTGCTTGATGGGCTGCGCCAGAAAGAGGGCGATGTCATTTTGGGCGGCCCCCAAGCCAGCGCCAAATTGGCCGAAGAGTTTCAGACCACCCGACCCTATTATTATTCCTATGCGCAATTTGCTATCCGCACCGGCACCAGCTTTCCGGGTGTGGACGCAAAATCGCTGGCCGGGCGCAGGCTGGGCTTTGTCAAAGGCAGTGGCCAAGAAACCTTTCTGAAAAAATTTTACGACCGCGCCAACCTCATTCCATTTTCAGGTGAAGATACTCTGCTCGAAACGCTGCGCACGGGTGGTTTGGATTTAGCATTTGCTGATTCAAGCCGCCTCGCCTTCTGGATCAAGGGCAGCGCCGCGCGCGGTTGCTGTGTTCCCTTTGGTGCAGCTTTCGCAGATAAGTCGAGCTTCACCCACGCACTGGTCATGGTGACGCGCCACGAAGACAACGTTTTGCGCGATGCCTTTGATGCGGCTTTGGACCGGCTTCAGGAAAAAGGCACTACAGCCAAAATCATGGCCACCTATCTGCCCTCAAGCCCGTTTTGAAAACGCCTGATCAAGCCCTGCGCAAATGCTTTTGACTAAACTTGGTCCCTGATAGACCAGCGCCGAATAAAGCTGCACAAGGCTGGCCCCGGCATTGATTTTTGCCAAGGCTGTCTCAGCATCAGAAATACCGCCCACGCCAATCAAAGGAATTTTGCCGCCGCTCATGGCGTGGAAATCTTTGAGGCAGCGCGTTGAAAGCTGAAACAACGGCTTGCCCGAAAGCCCGCCGGTTTCTTTGGCATGGTCAGAACGTAAAGCAGGCCGCGAAATTGTGGTGTTGGAAATGATCACACCATCGACAGCGCCGCCTGCACAAACATCCGCCACATCCTGCAAATCGTCCGGCGTCAGATCCGGCGCGATCTTGAGCAGCATTGGCACTTTGTTCTTCCGCGCCGCATGGAGTCGCTCCAACAGCCGCGATAAATCATCCTTGCCCTGAAGATTGCGCAGGCCCGGCGTATTGGGCGATGAGATATTGATCGTGAGATAACTGGCCACGTCGGAAAAAACGTCCAGTCCCTTCACATAATCGCCGATGCGATCAGCTGAGTCTTTATTGGCCCCGATATTCACACCCACAATTCCACCGCGCTGGCACCTTGCGATCAGGCGCTGCAACACGGCTGCGTGGCCTTCATTGTTAAAGCCCATGCGGTTGATGACTCCACCATCTTCGGTGAGGCGAAACAGCCGTGGCCGAGCACTCCCTGCCTGCGGCAGCGGCGTCACCGTGCCGATTTCAACAAAACCAAAACCTTGGGCCAGCATGGCATCGGGCACTTCAGCGTTCTTGTCAAAACCGGGGGCAAGCCCCACTGGATTTGGAAACTCCAATCCAAACACGCTGCACTTCAGGGCGGGCGAAGTGATGGGACCCTTGCCCAGCGGCGGCGCATGTTTCAGCGCCTGAATGGTGAGCCGGTGCGCCTGCTCAGCGTCTAACGCGTGGAGAAACGGTTTTGCCAGTGCAAACGCCAGGCTCATGAAAACGTCTCCGCCGGAAAATCATGCGCCACGCCGTTCCATGGCAGGGGCTTGGCCCAGAGAATTTCGCTGGCGGCAATTTTCCCATAGACATGCGGGAACAACTGCCCGGCGCGCGAGGTTTCCCATTTCAACCTATCGCCCAGTGTCATTGGATCAACCGCAAAAAGCATTAAATCGCCGCGCCCGGCAAAATGCAGCCGCGCCGTTTCTCGCACTTGCGCGGCCGTTGAGAAATGAATGAATCCATCACGAAAATCGATGGCAGCGCCCTTGAATGCACCCTCTGCCGCAATTGCCGCAAATCCCGCGTGGTCGATAATCTTGAAAATATTCGGCATCATGGCACTCAATGAATTTTCACATAACTTGCAAAACGGCCTTGTCAAACGAGATATTTAGAGGTAAAACTTCCTAGGACAAGCCAATTTTGCTATTTTTGTAGGATTTTAGGATGTTTACACATAAGCAGGTGTGGGGCGCAATCGATACGATCGCGGATCGCTATGGTTTTTCAGCTTCCGGTCTGGCCAAGAAGTCGGGGCTGGATCCCACCTCATTCAACCCCTCAAAACGTTTAGGGCCAGATGGCCGCCCGCGCTGGCCAACGATGGAGTCAATCTCGCGTGTGCTCAACGCATCTGGCGCTTCGGTGGATGAGTTTCTCGACCTTTTGACCAGCAAGAAGGGCTCTGCCCCCAGGTTAAAGCAAATCCCGCTTCTGGGCCTCGCCAAGGCGGGCAAGGGCGGCTTCTTTGACGATTCAGGCTTCCCCTCCGGCACTGGCTGGGAAGAGATTGAGGTTCCGGGTGTGACCGACTCTGCCGCCTACGCGCTGGAGATCACCGGGGATTCGATGCAGCCGGTTTACCGCGAGGGCGATATTATCGTCGTCTCACCGGCAGCAACTGTGCGGAAGGGCGACCGCGTCGTGGTCCGCACCGCAGATGGCCAAGTCATGGCCAAGCTCATGCAACGCCAAACCGCCAGAACCCTGGAACTCGCCTCCTTCAACAAGGATCACGAAACCAAAACGCTGGACATGAAGGAAGTCGACTGGATGGCAAGGATCATCTGGGCGAGCCAGTAAAGGGTTTACGCCGCCGTTGCAGGCAGTGCTGCCATGGGCTCGGTCAGCACCGCATACAGCCCCTCAGCCGTATTATTGGCGCGCAGTTTTGCCAGGGCGGATGACGAACGCATGATGCGCGAAATCTTGGCAAGTGCTGTCAAGTGATCTGCCCCCGCGTGATCAGGCGACAAAAGTGCAAACACCAAATCCACCGGCTTGCCATCAACAGCATCATATTCAATCGGCGGCACCAGTTTGGCAAAAAAACCTGCCACCTGTTTCAGCCCGGCAATGCGCCCGTGTGGAATGGCAATGCCTTGGCCCAAACCCGTGGAACCCAATTTTTCCCGCGTCAGCAGCGTTTCAAAAATGATCCGTTGATCAACCGCAATCAGGCCTGCCAGCTGCTGAGCAATTTCTTGCAAAACTTGTTTTTTATTTGAGGCCTTGAGCTGCGGCACCACCGCGCGTGCATCCACAATGTCGGTAATCTTCATGCTCACATTCCTCAGACGCGGGCGGGTTGCCGTGGGTCCAGCCAGCCGATGTTGCCATCGGGCCTGCGGTAAACCACATTGAGGCGCCCTTCTTTCGTGTTGTGGAACAGAACGAAAGGTGTTGTCGAAATATCAAGCTGCATCACCGCTTCACCCACGGAGAGCTGCGGAATCACAGCCGCATTTTCCGCAATGATCGGCGCATGCAAACTCGTTGGCTCCTCATCGGAATGTTCTTCATGCGAGATCACATAGGCCATGGCTTCGCGCGGCTCATGGGCCACCCGCGGCGCACGGTGATGGTCCTTCAACCTTTGCTTATATTTCTTCAGTTGCTTTTCAAGATGTGAGAGCGCTGCATCAGCACAAGCCATCGGCTCGGTATTTTCCGCGTGGGCCTGCAAGTGCAATCCCGTGGCCAGATGCAAAGAACAATCTGCCAGAAACCGTCCGCGCTGTTTTTCCAGCGTGACGTTGCCATGCACGGAACCTTCAAAAAATCTTTCGCGAAAAGTTTGCAATCGCGTTTCGATATGCTGGCGCAATCCATCGCCGATATCGATATGCTTGCCGGTGATTTTGATCTGCATGGCGCTTCCTTGCTGACGTCCGGGGTAGCTCAAAAATGGTCTTCTGCGGCCGCTTCGTCAACAGCCACACACAATATTTTTCCAAGCCACAAAGATGACAAACTTGGCCGGTTCCGCGGCCGATGGTTCAATCCGGGCGGACACATAGGCGGCACCTTGGCCCCCGTCAACCCTGAACTATCGTTTCGACCGGGCCTCGCGGCGGCGCTGGACCGACGATAAAATATTGAGAGATTCCCGATATTTAGCAACAGTGCGCCGGGCAATTTCGACACTTTCGGCCTTCAATAAGTCCACCAGATCATCATCCGAAAGGATCTTCGCAGGCGTTTCGGCCGCAATCAGTTCCTTGATGCGATGCCGCACCGACTCGGATGAATGCTGCTCCACATTCACATCGCCTGAAGCAATGGCATTGGTGAAGAAATATTTGAGTTCAAACGTGCCACGCGGCGTCTGCATATATTTGTTGGAGGTGACACGGCTGACGGTTGATTCGTGCATCTCAATAGCATCGGCCACCATGCGCAAAGTGATGGGTCGCAAATGCGCAATCCCCAAAACCAGAAATGCATCTTGCTGCTTTACAATTTCCTGCGCCACTTTCAGAATCGTTCGGGCGCGTTGATCGAGGCTTTTGACCAACCAAGAAGCTTGGGCATGACATTCCGAGAGAAACTGCTTGTCTTCACCTTTGGCAGCGCCACCAAAAACCCGCGCAGCATATTGATTGTTGACCAAAACCCGCGGCAGAGTTTCGCTGTTCAATTCAACAAACCAAGTGCCATCCTGTGCGGCACGCACGCTGACATCAGGCACGACGGGTGAGATGGGGTCAGAGCCAAAGGCATGGCCGGGCTTGGGGTTCAGCTGGCGCAGTTCGGCAATCATATCATGCAGATCATCAAGGCTGACACCGCAGAGATTTTTCAAAGTCGGATAATCGCGCTTGGCCACCAGGGGCAAGTTCTCAATCAACCGCTCCATTGCCGGGTCAAAGTGGTTAAGCTCCTTGAGTTGCAAGGCCAGGCATTCTTTCAGATCAGCGGCAAATACACCAACGGGATCAAACGTCTTGAGCACCGCCAAAACCCGCTCAACATCTTGAGGGGCAGCGCCCAAGTTGCGCGCCATCGCGGCTGCATCGCCTGTGAGATAGCCCTGTTCGTTGACCATGCCGACAATGTGCTGGCCAATGAGCAAGTCATGTGCGCCGCGCAAATGCAAATTCAGCTGGCCAGTCAAATGTTCGGCCAAGGTTTCAGGCCGCGTGATCGAGGCCGCATAATCCTGGCCCTCGCCATCAAGCGACACAGCCCCACTGCCGCGCAACGATTGCCAGCCCGGATCAGGCCCCGGGCTCATCGGCCCGCTCGCCGTTGTGAGGTTGACGCCATCTGACGCCGAAAGCGCCCCATCGCCCTCATCGCCGCGCGCATCAGCTGCCGAGAACGGCGCATCGGGCACATCTGCAATTTGCATTGGCGCTGTGGCAGATTCCTGTGGCGCATCGGCCCTGTCCAGCAACGGGTTGCGCTCTAACTCTTGATCAATAAAAGCCTGAACTTCAATGCTGCTCATCTGCAACAGCTTGATCGCCTGCTGCAACTGCGGCGTCATCACCAATGATTGCCCTTGTTTCAGGGCCAATTTCTGCATCAAAGCCATGGCGGCAAGTTCTATACCAAATTACTGGCACGGGCGTTAAATGCTTTGCCGAATTGTGTGGGGTGGTTAGGGAAGCGTGACTGCGGGCGCAGCTTCACAGCAGAAATCAAATCTGAAAATTCTCGCCCAGATAGTAACGCCGCACATCGGCGTTGTTGACGATCTCGGAAGGCCTGCCCTCGGTTAGGACGTGGCCCTCATGGATGATGAGCGCACGATCGATAATGTCGAGGGTTTCTCGTACGTTGTGATCCGTAATAAGCACCCCGAGGCCCCGAGCGGTGAGCTGACGCACCAGCTTGCGAATATCACCGATCGCAATGGGATCAATCCCTGCAAAGGGCTCGTCGAGGAGGATA